>Ga0070707_100005109_pt1 | contig 12306 bp, 9 predicted proteins | sample KBSK5502metaG_FD_65468 | JGI IMG/M metagenome (GOLD analysis project Ga0070707, IMG submission 65468) | Corn, switchgrass and miscanthus rhizosphere microbial communities from Kellogg Biological Station, Michigan, USA - KBS K5-50-2 metaG | ecosystem: Host-associated > Plants > Roots >... | reverse complement strand
GCGCGTCTAATCCAAGGACACGGCCAGCCTACCCGATATCGGCCCCGACCAGAAACAGACGGGATGTCGCGGCGTGCACGGTTTACCTGTCCAGTCTGGCCACGGGGTTCCAATCACCGTTTGCTTCCGGTATCGCGGAACCGATGGGTACTCGGAACGGGCCGGTCATCGGGAATTCAGTCCCACCAGACCCAGCCCTGGAACAACATTTCTTGGCCATTCAGAATCCTATCGCCAGGGTTACGGCATGTAGCCGGTTTACCTCTAGCCCGAAGTCAGGTCTATAATTAGCTGCATACCGGCCCCGGAGTGGCTTCATGAAGGCTCGCCGCATTTTGGCCCTTATTCCTTCCTTACTTCTTGTCGCAGTTCAGGCGATGGCCGCTGACGCGAAGCCTTCCTCCGTAAAACCATCAGCGCACATGTCGAAGGAAACGCGGATGCAGATCATTCGCGCATTTAATGCGGAGTTGGTCTACATCCGCACACCGTTTCCCATGGGAAAAGTAGGACTGAAACTAAGGAATGGAGCTGTCTCGCCCAGCGGAGCGGAACTCCAGCAGTTAATCGCCATGTGGGGTCCTGCTGCCAAACCTGGCGACCAGGCACGCATCAGCGATATCGTCATCAAGAATGACCTCATTCATTTTGAGATCAACGGCGGCCCGATCAAGAAGCAAAAATGGTATCAGCGCATCCAGATTGCGGGCGCGGGCGGCTCAACACCGGTTGCACCTACTGACTCCAATGCCAATTCACGTGGCTCTTTCGTCGATCTCTATTTCGATCATTATGTCCCCGAACTCACCGGCCCTGAACTCAAGGACCTTCTCCGGCCGGTGTTCGATTTCAACGCGAAATCCGCGGTCGAGGCTTATCTCGACACGGTTCCTCCCAAGGTGAAAGATGCGATCAAGAACCACAAGGTGCTGGTGGGCATGAACCGGGAGATGGTGATCTATGCCAAGGGACGGCCGGCCAAGAAAGTCCGGGAGAAGAATGGCGAGGCCGAATACGAAGACTGGATCTATGGCGATCCACCACAGGACGTAGACTTCGTCCGCATGGTAGGCGACGAGGTGGTGCGCGTGGAAACCATGAAGGTAAATGGTGAGAAGATTGTCCGCAACGAGAAAGAAGTGAACCTGCCATCTCAGCCCACTGTCGCCAAGCAGGAAGAGCCTGGCTCCCGGCCGGCAAATGCGCCGAGCCTGAAGCGGCCAGGGGAGGATCTCCCGGATGCGGCCCCGACGAGCGTCACCATGCCCTCCGGCGGTAAAGTGCCGCCTCCAGTGGCTCCCGCGCCACCACCAGGCAAAAACCCGAGCCCGGTCCCGAACTAGCGCACGTGTGGGCCCGTGTCTTTGACCCGGGCCTGGACCGGTCGAAGACCCACACCCATACAATTGCACAGTGACATAGCTGAAGACGTCCTTGCAAATTGATGGGCTCAAACCTCTCCCCGACTTGGCTCCCGCCCACGTCCGCTTTACACTGGAATTGTGAAGATCGCGTTGGGGCAGATCAATCCCACCATTGGGGATTTCGCAGGTAACGCTGCCAAGATCATCGATTTTTCGCGTCATGCGCAAGCGGTGGGCGCAGGTCTGATTTTATTTCCTGAACTCTCCGTGTGTGGCTACCCGCCCCGAGATCTGGTAGAGCGGCCATCATTCGTCGCCCGTAATCGCGAAACCGCGGAACGCATTGCCGCCGAGGCCCATGGCATTGCCGTGATCTGTGGCTTAGTCACGCCGGCCCGCGCCGAGACTGGCAAGTCCGTGATGAACTCCGCCGTGCTGCTCAAAGAGGGCACGATAGTTTTCGTACAATCGAAAATGCTACTGCCCACCTACGACGTCTTCGACGAGATGCGCAATTTCGCTCCTGCGAGCAGTCAAGAATTATTTAACTTTTGCGGCAAGCAGATGGCTCTTACCATCTGTGAGGACGCCTGGAACGACAAACATTTCTGGAACAAGCGTCTTTACCGCTTCGATCCGGTTGAGGCGCTGATCGGTGCCGGCGGCAACTTCGTTCTCAATATTTCCGCATCACCCTTCTGGGTGGGCAAACGTGAATTCCGCCATGAAATGCTGGCCACCATCGCTCGCAATTACAAGGTCCCGGTTGTTATGGTGAACCAGGTCGGTGGCAACGACAGCCTGGTTTTTGATGGCTCAAGCCTCGTCATTGGGCCCGACGGAGCTGTCATTGCCCAAGCAAAGTCATTTGAAGAGGACCTGATCTGCTTTGACCCAAACCAACTCGCTGGTGATATCCATGAGCAGATCGCCGGAGAAGAAGCTAGTGCCTACGCCGCTCTGGTGCTCGGCACGCGAGACTATGTGCGGAAGTGTGGCTTCCGCCAAGTAATCGTTGGTTTGAGCGGTGGAATCGATTCGGCGCTCACCGCTGTGATCGCAGCCGATGCCGTTGGTCCGGAGAATGTCATTGGCGTGGGCATGCCAGGGCCATATTCCTCGAAAGGCTCGATCGCTGACGCGCGCGCGCTCGCCGAGAATCTCGGCATCCGCTTCGAAGTGATCATTATTTCCGATATCTTCGACGCATATAAAAAGGCATTGCAGGAGGTCTTCGCTGGTCTGAAGGAGGATGTGACGGAAGAGAACATCCAGTCGCGCACCCGTGGAACGCTACTCATGGCGCTCTCTAATAAGTTTGGCGCTATCGTTCTCTCAACGGGCAACAAAAGCGAACTGGGCGTCGGCTACTGCACGCTCTATGGCGACATGGCCGGCGGGCTCGCCGTCATCTCCGACGTGCCGAAAACCATGGTGTACCGCCTGAGCCGATATGTGAACTCGCAGCGTTCTGTGATCCCAGTGGCAACTATCGAGAAGCCGCCATCAGCCGAATTGCGTCCTGACCAAAAGGACAGCGATATACTGCCGCCGTATGAAATACTTGACGTAATTCTCGAAGAGTATGTGGAAGATTCGCATTCCGCGGAGCAGATTTCTGCCGATCACAATTTCGATGTGAATCTGGTGCGGCATATCATCTGCATGGTGGACCGCAGTGAGTACAAGCGCCAGCAGGCTGCCCCCGGAATAAAAATTTCCGCCAAGGCCTTTGGATATGGCCGCCGTTTTCCGATCGCGGCTAAATCGGAAACCTAGGACGATTTGTGGATCCCACAACGAGAATTAGCACCAATTTGAGTGCGGGGGTAGTTTCTGTCCAGCCCTGCCCCGGTTAGAGGACTGGGCCGACACGGTTTGATACGCTGAGCCATGGAACCTGAAAGGAACAGATGCATCGCTTATCTGCGCATGTAAGTCTAATCCTGCCCCTGCTCCTCGCCGCGCTTGCTAGCCCCCAACAGAAGTCGGCCCCGCCTCGCCAAAATCCAGCCGCCAGAACCGGGACGTCCTCCGCAAAGCCTGCCGCAACGGCTGCGAGCTCTGCCAATCTCCCTTCGGAAGAAACGGTGAACGCCTTCTTGCAGCAAATGTTTGGCTATGACTCTTCCGCGAGTTGGAAAGTAGCGGAGATTAAGCCGTCAATTGCGGAAGGATTGGCTGAAGTTACAGTCTCAGTGTCGACTCCGCAAGGACCTCAGAGCAACAAGTTCTACGTCACTCCCGACGGACAGCACGCGGTGATTGGAGACATCATCCCCTTCGGACCAAAACCGTTCGCCGCCGCCCGGCAGGAACTGGAGAAAGGAGTGAACGGACCTGCGCGTGGTCCGGCGAATTCCCCGGTCACCATTGTGGAGTTCAGCGACCTGCAGTGCCCACACTGCAAAGAGGCGCAACCCATTATTGAGAAGCTTTTGACGGAAGAGCCTAAGGCGCGTTTTGTGTTCCAGAATTTCCCGCTCCCATCTCACAACTGGGCGGCCAAAGCAGCGGCCTACGCCGACTGTGTTGGACGAAGCTCGAATGACGCGTTCTGGAAGTTCCTGCAGAAGACTTACGACGCTCAGTCGCAGATCACCGAAGCCAATGCAGATGAGAAGCTGACGGGCATCGTGAACGATTCGGGGGTCAAGGGCGCGGAGATCGCCACCTGCGTGGCAAAACCCGATACCGCCGCCCGAGTCGAGCATTCGGTCGCTCTGGGAAAATCGGTGGACGTCAACAGCACGCCCACGGTTTTCATCAATGGCCGCAAAATTGGGAATATAGGAATACCGTTTGATGTGTTGAAGAGCCTGGTGGAGTTTCAGGCGAAGCAGGGGAAATAGGGGAACAGTGGCTAGACAAACGGTGGTCAGTTTTGTGCCCAGCGCTAAAACTCGTCACTGGCCACTAGCCAGTGCCTTGTCACTTTGTCATCCAGATTTCTGGCCCGGGATTCGCATCCGCACCGCTGATCACATGGGGCGTGATTACGATGAGCAGTTCATCGTCATCTTCCTCCCTTTTGTTGGTCGCCATCGCCTTGTTCAAGCCTGGAACCTGCCCAAAGCCGGGGATGCCGCTCAAGCTGCGTTGCTCAGTGCGGGAGACGGATCCCGCCACCACGGCCGGTTCCCCATCTTTCAAGGTGATGCTGCCCTTGTACTCGCGATTTGAAATGACCGGCACTCCATTCAGACTGGTTCCGCCCAGCGCCCGTATTTGCAGATCCAATGTCAGGCTCACGTCGGAATTGCCATGAATATTCGGCTTGGCTTTTAAACTTAACCCAAGGTCTTCGTAGTTGAAGGAGGGAAACGCCGCCTGGAAACTGTTGTTCTGAATCACGCGGGAAATCGCTGGCGAATTGAAAATCGGCGCGAAGCTCGCGTTGAGGATCGGATATCGGGTGCCCACGTGAAAGCTGGCGTCCTTGCCCTGGGATGCTCGCAGCGTGGCGTGCTCCAACGTCTTTACTGAACTCTCATTCATCGATAAAGTAGCGCTGAGCTGATCAAGACTCACTCCCATGAACGTGAGACCACCGCCAAAAGTGGCCAGGGGCTGACTGAAAATTGAATTCTGCTGACTCTGGAGTTGCGCCAGCAGCGCGGAGATTGCGGTGTTATTGGCTTGGTTGATCCCTCCTTTCGCGATCAACTGGTTGATCAAGTCCTGGATGTTCTGGCCCCCCAAGGCTGCAAGTGCACCGGCTGGAATGTTGAAGAGCTGAAACTGATCGGGAATGTGCACGCCCATGTTGCGAATAAATGTGCGACTGACTTCATAAGCGTGCACGTCCAGCAACACCTCTGGACGCGACGAGTCCAGTCCTTCCATGAACTGCGTCGCGGCGGCGAGAGTCCTGTTCGGTGCTCTGATCATGACCGTATTCGATTGTGGCTGCTGCGTGACAAAACGAATCTCGAACAGCGTGCGCAGCGCGTTAGCCAGATCGTTCAGTTCCTGAGGCGTAGAGACACCTGGGACATAGAACGTTCGCAATCCCATACGATCAAACGAGCGATGGTTTTCCGGCGTTTCGGCGGCCACCAGGATCTGTTTCTCATCGAGCGGCGTCCAGAAGGTCTTGGTGACAGCACCGGCGGTCCGCACGGCCGTGTAGAAGTCCACATTTTCGATATCGAAGCGCACCCGGCGGCTTCCGACAGAGTCGTCAAACGTGGCCACAACCCCAAAGTTGGTGGCAATTTCAGTGAGGAGCCCGCGAGTATCCCCGCGATAGTGAAAGTCGGCACGGTGCTCCTGGGGAGTCAGTTCAAGCTCTCCCGCGTCTGCCAACACTTGGGCCGGAGCCGATACCTTTGGCGCCCACGCACCCAGCGCATCGCGCAAGCGCTGCTGGGCGAACTCGTTCTGCGGATCAAGATTCAGCGCAGTACGGAATTCGCCCAGCGCCTCCACCTGGCGGCCGTTCAGCATACTGGTATTGCCGCGCTGTAAATGGTCAAAAACCAATTGCTGGCGCGCCATTTCACGCGATGTAACAAATTGCATTTCTCGAGGCGCCAGACGCGCTGCTTCTTCAAACTCCGCAAAAGCTTCGTCGAGGCGCTTCGAACTCTGGAGTTTTAGCCCCCTAGAAAATGCGGCCTTCGCTTCCTTCAAGTCCTTTTTCGAAAAATTGCAGGGGATGTTCCCGGGGACCGCGTCCGCACACGGACCTGTCAGCAGCATTCGCGGCTGGTCGGCAGAGAAAGCGGTTACCGCCAGACAGAGCGTCACTAGGATAGAGATCAGCCGGAGCATTACAGCAGATTGTACTCGGGAAAGCTGCGCTCGGAACCGATTCTAGACCGGGCTAGTACCTTTGAGTGCATGTGCCCGATGTGGCGGACCTGTGAGGGATTGTGTGGGGGCGGATATGCGACCCGCCGAGCACGGGTCGTAGTAGGAAGACACCCGGAGACCTTAGCTTACGTCTGGATCATCGGGAGCAATTCCGCGCAGGACGTGACGCAGGCATCCGGCTTTTGCAACCATAGATTTCTCACATAGCCCGGTTCAGCGCCTCATAGTGCACCTGGTCACGCGTGTTCAGCAGGGTGCCATCAATGTCGAAGAGATAAGCGTCGGCTGGCATCCAACGGAAGCCGTTTGGGTGCGAGCTAGCCTCGGAATGAACGGGATCCATTATGGTGAGCCGCCTGTGGCAGCATGAGCCGCTCGATGGAACGTGCCTTTCCCGTAATCGCGTCGCAATCGATCACCACCGCGCACAGTCGTACATCACCGCTGGCGGGTTCGAAGCGCATGGGCATGTTGGTCAGGAACTTTTCCATGATCAGTTCTTTCTTGATACCAATCACGCTATCGTACGGCCCGGTCATGCCCACATCCGTGATGTAAGCCGTGCCCTTGGGCAGCACGCGCTCGTCTGCCGTGGGAACGTGGGTGTGAGTGCCCACCACCGCGGTGACGCGGCCATCGAGGTACCAGCCCATGGAAATCTTTTCCGAAGTGGCCTCCGCATGAACATCCACAAGAACAATCTTAGCCATGACTTCCTTCAGCAACTGGTCGGCGATACGGAATGGATCGTCGTTGGAGATCATGAACACGCGGCCCTGCAGATTCAACACTGCATAGGGAACATCGTCCTTTGTGCCCTGGTATAGGCCCCAGCCCGGCATTCCCGCGGGATAGTTGGCGGGACGCAGCAGGCGGCGCGCGGGACTGTGCGGATTGCCGTTGGCCATGCGGAAGTAGTCGACGATCTCGCGCTTGTCCCAGATGTGATTGCCCGAGGTGAGTACCTCAATGCCGAGTTCGAACAGTTCCTCGGCAAGCGGTGGAGTAATGCCAAAACCGGCAGCGGCGTTCTCGCCATTCGCGATCACCAGATTAATGGCATGATTCTTGACCACTTCCGGCAAGCGCTCTTTGACGATGGTTCTTCCGGGCCGCCCGAAAATATCGCCGATAAAGAGAATTCGCACGTGGACTCCGGTTTTCGATGTTAACACGCTGGCCGATGCTGCTCGGCGGTCTCCAACAGGTTGTGACGGTCATAAATGATCGTAGAAACGCAGCTTGCTGGGCCTCCCTTCCTAATTCGAGACGTGGCGAGCTACGTCTCTACGGGAACGGACACCCATCTGCGGTTCAGTCTTTTTGGACCAACTCCGCCGTTTTCAGAAAATCATAATTTCCGGAAGCATTCAGCGTCAGATTCCGCACCCGCTTCGAATGCACCAGCACGTTGTCCAGATACCAGAGATTAATGTAGGGCAACTCCTTCGCCAGGACTTGTTGGATTTCTGCGTAAAGCTGCTTTCGGGTGTTCAGATCGAGCTCGCTGCGAGCCTGGTCAATCAACGCATCTATGCGCGGATTGGAGTAGTAGCTGCGATTGGCCCCGTGCGGCGAAAACTTGGCGGAATGAAATGCGTACTCGAAGATGTCGGGGTCTTCGTTGCCGCCGATCCAGCGCAGTGAATAAAGCTGGTACGCACCGCTGGTCACGTCGGAAAAGAAGGTGGCGAATTCAAATGTACGGATGTCGAGCGCAACGCCTACGTCGCGCAACTGCTGCTGCAAGACGGCTGCGATCAGACGCGTGGTTTCCTCGGTGGAAGTCTTCATGACCAGGTGAAATCGGACGTCGTTGACTGGGCGATAGCCGGCGGCATCGAGAATCTGCCGCGCGCGCTCGGCATTGTGCTCGTACGTGGGCACATCCGCGTTGTACGCCCAACTCTGCGCCGGCAGTACGCTCCCCGCTGGTTGCGCGAAGCCACGCCACAGGTAGTCGATCATCGGCTGGCGGTTTATGGCATACGCGATGGCCTGCCGTACGCGCACGTCTTTCAGAACGGGATCGCGCAAATTGAATGCAAGATAATTCAGTACGGTACCCGGTCCGCGCAGTACTTTCAGATTTGGTTCGCGTTCGAGCGCGAGCACCAGGTCAGAGGTCAAAGCGTTGTTGACGATATCAGCGCTGCCCTTGCGCAGTTCAAGCGCACGCGTAGTTGTATCCGGCACTACCATGAATCGTATCCGTCCAAGACGTGCCTTTTCACCCCAGTACTCCTCGTTGCGCTCGAGGATAACTTCTCTATCCTGCTCTGCACTGAAGAAGCGAAACGGCCCCGAACCCACCGGTTTTCGGCTGATTTCATCGCCGCTGCCGTATGGAACAATCCCGATCGCGCCGTCGGAAAGGTTCCACAGCAACGTCGAAAACGGCTCCTTCATTTGGAAAATGACCGTGTAGTCGTCCGGCGCTTCGATACGGTCCACGAACCGATAGGCGGCGGCCTTGGTGCTGCGAATTTTGCCCTGCAGCAGAGAGTCGAAGGTCCACTTCACATCGCGAGAAGTCAGCGGGCGTCCGTCGTGGAATTTCACTCCGTGATGCAGATGAAATACGTAGGTCAGGCGATCAGGAATTTCCCAGCTTTCCGCCAGCGCGGGTTTCACATTGAGGTGCTCGTCACGCTCCAGAAGATCATCGAAGATCAGCTCATCAATACGCTCTGACTGCGCATCGAGGCCTACCCTGGGATCAAGATTCGTGGGGCTGCTCTCGATGATCATAACCAGGGTGTGCGGGTCGGGCTTGCCGGAGCAGGAGAGAAAAGAAAGAACCAAACCAACAATCGTAAAAACAGTGAGGGTTCGCGTCGTCACCGACCAGGTAGGCATAGCCGCCCCCTCGGCTTCTCTCAGGGCAGGCTTTTGCAGTGCGTTCGCGGCTTTGCGGCCAAGGTACTCCCCTAGGCTAGGCATATGAAACCTTGCCGAGAATAGCTGGTCCCTTGGCCCCCGTTGCCGATGGCACGTTTGACGGCTGCCGCTTCCAGGTCTGGTGAGCCAACAACGCGAATGCCGTGGCCTCTTTGGCATCCGACGGCAAGCCGAATTCGTCGGATAGACGGATCTCCAGCCCCAGAGTTTCTAGTTCGTTCGCCAGCATCGCGAGCAGCGTTGGATTCTTCGCGCCACCCCCCGAAACCACGAATTCTTTATAGCGGCCGGACCGGTTGACTACAAAACGCCGCAGCGCATCCCCAATCGAGCGTGCACTTAATGCTGTCGCGGTCGCGACGCAGTCTCGTTTCGAGGGCCGGCCACAGCGGCGCAGAAACTCGTCAACGAATTCGCGACCGAACTCCTCGCGTCCAGCCGTCTTCGGGGGCTTGCGCCGGAAGAATGGAGCGCGCATCAGATCGCGGATCACATCCTGCTGCACGGCTCCCGAACCAGCGATTTGTCCGTCGCGATCGTACGGTTCACGGAACAGCCGTTCTGTAACCGCATCGATCACCATGTTGCCCGGGCCAGTGTCGAATGCGATTACTTGCGCAGCCGTTTTTCCGGCTGGAATCGCAGTCAAATTGGCAATTCCGCCAATGTTCTGCACCACGCGCCCGATGCGCGGGTCGCGATAGAGCAGGTAGTCGAGGAAGGGAACCAGTGGCGCGCCCTTGCCGCCGACCGCCATGTCAGCGGGGCGAAAATCTGAGACCACCGGCACGCCTATACGCGCCGCAATCACCGCAGCCTCGCCGATCTGCCAGGTCACCGCGAGTCTGCGTCTGAAGAATAACGCGGGCTCACCCTGATGATAGAGAGTCTGCCCGTGACAACCGATCAAGTCGACTTTCAGACGTAACTGCCGCTGCGTTTCCAGAACTGCCTCCGCATAGAGCTCGCCCAGCAGGAAATTCAGCCGCGTAAGATCGGCTACATTTGCCTGGGCAGCATTCATGCTAGCGAGCACCGCACGGCGAACATCTTTGGGATAGGGATACTCGGCGTGACCGAGCAGGTGGAACTTTGGCGGACGATGGAGTTTGAGCGTCTTCGCCGCCTGCACTTTAGTATCGTTCACCCGCACCAACGCTACGTTAATTCCGTCTGCCGAAGTGCCACTCATCACACCCGCAACGATCATTCCTGCTCCTTCCGGCTGATCGTCTCCAGGCGCACCTGCTCGCTGAATTCCCAAAGCTGGCGCGACAGTCGCTCCAGTTTGGGCGTCGATGGAGGCCGCGCGTCCGCACCCGGCGCCCTCCACCGAACGGAGACGAGCAGTTTTCTTTTTTGCGTTTGCACGCGCTTAGCGGACTCTGCCAGGCGTTGCGCAAACTTGCGATCGCGCTCGGCCTCGTGTATCAGGGTTTCATACGAACCCGTGATGTGATCCTCTTCATGACAGATCAGGCACAGATCTCCGCCTGCCCGAATGTGTTCCACGGCTGCGTGCTCAATCGACGCAGCCTGGAGTACTCCGCCCATCTCCAGGTCGTCGGAAATGATCAACCCGCGATACCCGATTTTCTTGCGCAAGATGTCATTGACCCACTTCCTTGAAATAGAAGCCGGTGTACTGTCTTTGGTCACAGCTGGGTAAGCGGCGTGCGCTACCATTACGAAAGGGAACTCGCGGCGGAGCACGCGGTAGGGGTAGAGGTCCTCTTTCCAGAGCTTCTTCCAGCATTTCTCGACGTTAGGGAGCTCATGATGCGTATCAAGATTGGCCTCGCCGAGACCGGGGAAGTGTTTGCCACAACCAAGTACGCCCGCCTCATGTAATCCCCGCAGAAACTGGCGGGCGTAGACGACGGTCTCATGGGGATCGGCCGAGACTGCACGCGACCTCATCACTGACCGCGACGCCTCGAGTGCAAGGTCCACTGTCGGCGCAAAATCCGTATTGAAACCCAGTGCCCGGCAGGATTCGCCGATCACTTTGCCATGCTTGCGAAAAAGTTTGGGATCAGCGGTGGCGAACACGCCCGCCGCTGAGGGAGACGGGCCCACAGCATTTTTCAGTCGGTCGACTCTGCCTCCTTCCATGTCCACACAAAGGAACATCGGCGTGGAGACGAGGGCCTGGCAGTCCTTTAGCAATTCGTGCGTCTGTGCTGCGGAAGTGATGTTGCGCGCGAAGAGGATGATGCCGCCGGGTTGGAGGCGAGTGAGCAGGGAACTGAGGCGCGAAGACATCTCGGCGCCATCAAAGCCCATGATGATGAGTTGGCTGACTTGCTTGTGCAGGTTAGAAATTGCTTTAGTTCTTTCCATCACGATCGGCAATGAATTCCAACGGCTAACGATTTCCGCGCTCATGTGCACCAAACAACACCGTCGAAGGGCAAGACTTTAGCCGTAAACCCGGAAAGTGACCGTACGGCGCGCCCTGGAAGGGCGTGCCCTTCACATCAACTTTAAGCAACGCCAGAAATCCAGGTTTACTGCCTGACTGCGCCCAGCGACGGCCCTCAGTCCACCTGCTTCTTCAACTCTGCCAGCAAATTCAAGGCTTCCAGCGGCGTCAGATGATTTAAGTCCACCTCACGCAAGCGCTCCAGCACCGGCTGCGAGATTGCCGTGAATATCGTGAGCTGCGCTGCTGGGGCGGGCCTCAGATCATCGCTGGCCAGCTGATCCGTTAACCGGAGCTCTGCACTCTCGTGCTCAGCCAATACTTCTCGTGCGCGCTCGATCACCTCATTGGGCAAGCCTGCCAGCTTAGCCACTTCGATTCCGTAACTGCGATCGGCAGCGCCGGGCTCCACTTTGCGCAAAAATACAATCCCTCCGCCGGTTTCTTTCACTGACACGTGATAATTCTTCACTCCCGAGAGCCGCTCGGCCAACTCCGTCAGCTCGAAATAGTGTGTCGCGAAGAGAGTCTTGGCTCGCGTTCTGGCGTGCAGGTATTCGATGGCCGCCCAGGCGATGGCCAAGCCATCGTAGGTTGCGGTGCCACGTCCGATTTCATCGAGCAGAACTAGAGACCGTGGCGTCGCCGTGTGCAGGATCGCGGCTGTTTCCGTCATCTCGACCATGAACGTCGAGCGTCCTCGGGCCAGGTTATCGCTTGCGCCGATGCGGGTGAAGACGCGGTCTATCACACTCAAGCGTGCCGAACGCGCTGGCACGAATGATCCCATCTGCGCCA
>Ga0070707_100005108_pt1 | contig 12307 bp, 13 predicted proteins | sample KBSK5502metaG_FD_65468 | JGI IMG/M metagenome (GOLD analysis project Ga0070707, IMG submission 65468) | Corn, switchgrass and miscanthus rhizosphere microbial communities from Kellogg Biological Station, Michigan, USA - KBS K5-50-2 metaG | ecosystem: Host-associated > Plants > Roots >... | reverse complement strand
GCTGTCAATGGCTTGACGCGCGTGCTCTCAAAAGAGTTCGGCCCCAGAAAAATCCGCGTTAACGCTCTCAATCCCGGTGGAACCGAAACGGAGGGTGCGCACGCGGCGGGCGTCATGGGAGCGGAGTTCAAGAAGCAGATAATCGCGAGTACGTCGCTGGGCCGCGTCGGCCAACCCGAAGACATCGCGCGCGTGGCCGTATTTCTTGCCTCGGATGATGCGGGGTGGCTCACGGGAGAAACCATCTTCGCGAACGGCGGCCACAAGTAAAACGACTCCGGGAGAACACCGGAAATGCGTGCTACTTGATGTTTACACATGCGAAGACTCCTCGGTGCGGCGGAGCTGAAGATTTACTGGTACAAGATTCGGGCAACCTTGTGAATCTGCTCGCCGCCGTTCGCCTTGACCGCGCTTTCCTTCCCGGCATGATCGAACGCAAGTCAGGAGTCGTCATTCATATCTCCTCTGTCGCGCATCGTCTGCCATTCTCCAATTCGACGCTCGCCTACGCGGCGGCGAAGCACCGACCAAAACCAGGTTTCTGGTACGACCTGGCTATGAGTGCAATTCGCGCAGTTGGTTATGGGCTCGGCGTTGCTTATCTCTATGGCGCCAGATTTGGAATCTCCTTCGGAATATTGAGCACAATCGGCCAGGTCTTCGCCTACCGCATCGGAGTTAGACCCACGATTGATTACCAGCCGGTCGCTCGACCACGTCTGACTAAAGCCATCGCTCTGAGCGCTATCACTCGCACGATCGGTTACCTGGTCGCGGGATATTTGAGCGCGCTCGCTGCCGGACAAAGGGCGAACTCGTTAAGCATCGCGCTCAGGGTAGGACTGACAATCGGATTCGTCGTGGCCATCCTGAGTGCGTTTACGTCCTTCATTGAGTGGGGTTCCGATCATGTCCCCCAAAAAGCCATGGGTGTTTTCGGCGTTGGCCTGATACTGGTCGGCTTTTTGCTCCAGTCCTTCCAATATTGGGCAGCGCTATTCGACTGGGTTACGCCATAATCATTTCAGAAGTGGTCTGAGAATAATCGTCAGTTGCTACTCCTTTGGATCATCGCAGGTGTGTTAGGCAGTGGAGTCTTGATCTACCTGCTCGTTGATCGCGCTCTATCTGCGCCTCGGTATCGAGGCCAAATCACGGATCATTTCAACGGCCGGAAGTTTCACAACCTTGAAGGTCCCTCTCGGCGCGGGTTTGTCGATTTTCTGCGTTGGAAACTAACCGGCAAACCCGGTGAGTGGAATAAGTGGATCGACGCTGAACCCGGTTCGCCGCCGCCGAGCCGTGTAGACGGTGAGAAGTTAAGAATCACGTTTATCAACCACGCCACGGTTTTGATTCAAACGGCCGGCTTGAACATCCTGACCGATCCAATCTGGTCAGATCGTGCTAGTCCGTTTACCTGGGCTGGTCCGAGGAGACATCGCGCTCCAGGCCTGCGCTTCGAAGACCTTCCGCCAATCGATGTCGTGCTCTTGAGTCACAACCACTACGATCATCTGGACATCGCAACGTTGCTCAGACTCAAGAAGGAGCATGACCCACGCTTCATCGCCGGGTTGGGCAATCGCGCCTTGCTGCAGAAACATGGCATAGCAGACGTGATGGAACTCGATTGGTGGGACAAAACCCACGTGTCCGATCGAGTTACCGTGAATTGTGTCCCGGCTCAACATTTCTCCGGACGCAGTCTGAGCGACCTTGATTGTACGCTCTGGTGCGGTTTCGTAGTTCAAGCGTCGGCGGGAAATATCTATTTCGCCGGCGATACGGCCATCGGCGGACACTTCAAACAGATCAAGGAACGATTTGGCGGATTCCGTTTGGCCTTATTGCCAATTGGCGCTTACCTCCCCGGCTGGTTCATGCACCCGGTGCATCTCTCACCGGCGGAGGCAGTCAACATCCATTATTTGCTGCGACCGGGCGCGAGCGTCGCGATCCACTTCGGCACCTTTGCTCTGGGTGATGATGGAGAAGTGCAGCCGGTACGAGAACTTCAGAGGGCTTTAGACAATCAGACCTCTAATTTCTGGGTCTTAGATCACGGAGAAGGTCGAAACCTTAATTAGATTCTGATAGTTCATTTAGCCGAATACCGTGTAAGATTCTGACTATGACAAGCCTCGGTTTCAGATTCAGTTGTGCCAGCTTCGTCTTGCTCTCTGTTGTTTCCATAGCTGTAGCGCAGGCGAATGAGCCTAAACTTACAGTTGGTGGATCAGTGCCGCAACCGCAACGGTTTACTGCTGCGAGCCTCAGTAAACTTCCGCGAGTGACGGTTAAAGCGAAAGACCACTCTGGAAAAGAGTCCACTTTCGAAGGTGTTTCCCTGGTCGACGTTCTAAAGCTTGCTGGCGTGCAGTTTGGCGACAGCTTACGTGGCAAGCGCCTCCAGGAGTTTCTGCTGGTCGAAGCAGCCGATGGCTACAAAGCCGTTTTTGCTTTGCCTGAAATCGATCCTGCCTTCACCGATCGAGTGATCATACTCGCCGACCGTCGCGACGGAGGGCCATTGACCGATAAAGAAGGACCATGGCAAGTAGTTGTGCCAGGTGAAAAGCGGCAAGCACGATGGGTCAGGCAAGTAGTGGCGCTGACAGTACGGACGACGTCATAGCGCACGAAAGATAGTAATCTTCATTACGGCAGCGAGGGAGTTGACATGGAAATCAGTGCTCGAAATTTGTTGAAGGGAAGAATAACACACGTGCAGATCGGCGCCGTAAACGCGGAGATTGAACTGGAGTTAGCGGAGAATCTTAAGATCGTTTCAATCATCACTAAGACATCCGCCGAGAGGCTCAATCTGTCTGAAGGCAAGGAAGTCTTCGCAGTGATAAAGGCGAGTGATGTAATGATCGGAACGGAAGAGTGAATTTGGATGATCAAATAGGGACCGCTTTGATGACACACCGTCCCGCAAACGTCCCGCAGCTATACACAAATCAGGCACAGCATGCACGGTATGCAGCGCATGCATTTACTTTTTTTCTGAGCAGTTTTGTAACTATTGAAAATAAAGGAGCGAAAGTTTTGATTCCCAAGTTGGTAATACGGGTCGATTCCCGTCGCCTGCTCCTTTCTCCTCATAAACCGCAAGGTTGAACTTCGAGAATCCGACTTGGCCCACAAATGTTTTTGCTTCTTGCACCTGCGGCGAATCTCAGTCTCCAGGATGACACGCACACCGAATTTTAGGAACGTTGGAGATGGCATCACCAAGTCTTACGAAACGGTATGAGCCAGTATTTACGCGCCACGCGGTCGTCAAGGATCGCTTCGGCTTAATATCGACACGTACCGCCTCGTACGCCACCATCTTCAAGCCTGCATACGCGTTGCACAGAAGTACCGGCTAGTGGGCACACCCTCGCAGCTACCCGACGCTATTAAATTTGTAGACCCTGCTCAAACTCCTCGCGACACGCTTCGCTAAAACTAAGCAAGATATCTACGCTCCCGTTGCTAATCATTGCCTCTATTTCTCCAGGAGTCTTGTTTGGCTGGTTATAGGTGTCCGTTATTACCTTGACGACCTTGATTGCACTTTCAATGACGGGTTGAGATGACACGACCCGCATTCGGCTGACGAGCGAATGCAAGTCAATCAAACCAGTTGTTTCGAGCTTGTCGTGAATTAAGGAATCACCATAAGACTTGGCAGCGTGATCGATAAACGCTTTGTAGAGTTTTTGTCGTTTGGATTTACTGCTCTCACTTCGCTGCGCCTTCATTTGGATGCGCAGCGTCGTCCATGAAGTCGCGAACGACGTAAGACCGCCTAGTGCTGCGCCACCGAGGGCGGCGAGGGCGGTTATGTATCCGGAGTCCATTCTGAAATCTCTTCAAGTCGTACAATCGTATTCAATGACGGCATAGATTTCTTTCAAAATGCCATTCGAAGTTTTGTTATTTTGCGGCGAGCTTGAGGTTGGACCGAGTCACGTAAATTCCTCATCTTCCCTGATCTTGCACAGACCGTAACCGATTCATAATTCATCGATGGACAGCATCCTTCTTCCAGGCGAAGCCCTGTTGAAGGATGAACAGGATCGCGATTGCGAATGGAAAGGCCATCAACTTCCAGTGAGCGCTGAGCGGTGATTGGGGTTGGCTAAGCGCGAGATCGCTTACGAATTCAATGCGCTCCGCGGCGTGCACAACGAGCAAAGTCATTTTCCAACGGCCTGGCTGTGGTAGATCGATCAGAGTGCAATAAAGAAGTTTGTTGCGAGCCTGCGCGTGAGTTGCTTCTGTCCGCATGGTTACGCCGGTTTCCCTCTGAAAAGTGACAAATACCTGTGCATCAAGAATAGGTCGCAATTGCTCGCTGTTTTCAACCAAAAAGCTAATGTCTGCCGGGCCTGGCCGCAGCGGGTTCTGAGTGGTGAATGCAGTGACTGTGGTCGAGCCCATGGTTCGTTGCCACAAGACATTTCCACCGTCAGCTCGAACACCGATGCCCATCGTGAGAATCGAAACGATTATTGGCAGCACTCGATTCACCAGATGGTGGGCACTTGCGCCGTTGCTTTTTGCTCGGGTCATTTGCTCACGCACCATTCAGTGGTTCCATCGATCATCATGCCGCGCATTTGCATCGGCTGAAAAATGATCCAGACTCCTGCTACGTAGAGTACGAGCGCAAGAACTGCCCAAGGCGCCGCCATCCCCAGCGTCCGAGCAAACTTGAGACGAAAGCTAGACGCCAGCCGCCACCCGATGTAGAGAGTCAAAAGCAACCCTAGCGCGAGCACCAACAGTTGCACTGACGGCAACCAATCGAAATTTATCATTGAAGCAGAAAGTGACCAGTCCGGTTTGCCGAGAATATTCAATCCGGCACTTCTTGCCGCGCGCTGAATTACAGGAACCGCGGTCAGAACGCCGTTAACCAGATGATAAGAGAAGTGTGCGAGCCACATGCTGAAGCCCAGCGGCACAAAAGCCTGTGCGAAAGTCGACACGGACTCTCTCCATCTGATATGTCGCCCGCTGAGGATCTTTGCCAGCGAAACCGAGCCGGCGACCAACATCGACGGAACCACAACCAACGCCAACAGAAAAGAGACGAGGAGGATAAGGTGGAACGAGCCTCCTTGAAGCGTCATTTGCAAAGTCTGCTCATGCCGTTGCACTGACAGCATCATGCTGCCCGCGTTGACGAAGGCTGCGAACACGAGCAGAAAGATCAGCACCGCGCCATCGAAGCGTCTGAACCAACGCAGCGAGCGCTTTCGCCCTTCGATTCTGACGACTTGAGTTCCGGGGAGCGTGGCAAGCAGCGAGACGTTCTGATGCGGGCAGGCGTGTACACAGTCCAGGCAGAAGGTGCAATCCATGTTGCTGGTTTTTTGTGGCTGGAAGAGTTGCAACTCGCAGCCGCGCTGCTGGTCGTTACCGCGAAGACAATCGTGCGTCTGACAAGTTCGACAGACATTGAGGCTCCGCACACCTACTTCCACCGGCGAAATGAGCGATTGAATGAACTGATACTGCCCAATGGGACAAACGTACTTGCAGAAACTCGCTCCTTTGAAGAGGCCGTCAACGATCAACGCGGCCGTGAAATAACCGACGATCATCCACGCCGTCCAACGTGGACTGTCCCACAAGCCAAAGGCTTCATAGGCCCAGAAAAAGACAAATAGAAGCGAGATGGCGATCCATTTCGAACGCAAACGTCGCGGCCAGACCCACGAAGCAGGCAGCAACCGACGACCAAAATCTCGAACAAAGTTAAATGGACAAGCCATGCAGAAGACATTTCCCAGTGCTAGTAAAGCAATCGCCGATAGTCCGCGCCAATGTGTCCATGGCAACACGCCCGCCAAATTCATCGCGCCCATCTGCGGTCCAAACAATCCATCGGCAACGACTATGATCGCCAGCAGAAACGTCACCGCTTGGACCCAACGACGAAAGTGTGGCCAACGCAGAACCGAACCGATGAGCGGTAGTGAAAGCAAGTCGAGCGGTGCGCGAGGTCTGCGTCTTCGCTTTCTCAGTTGTCTTTCAGTGCGTTCGCTCAACTGTGCTGGCGGAAGGACAAGACGCTTGCGGAGAAGTGGAGTTCGCTTCCTGCTCAACACTTCGATCGTGATTAGGCCAACCGGTATCAGGAAAAAGATCGAACCTGCCACCCACATGATCGCACCTGCAGACGCCTGGTCTTCCAGGGCAGTCATACCAGTGATGTGCGGAGCTGTCTCGTAAGCCGGATAAAGTACGCGCTCGTAGAACACCAGGAATGCTGAGAGCGCAGTGTTCTGAAAATCCGCGAGAAAAAGGTAGGGAATCATGGCCCAGCGGGGCATTTGCTGGACGAAAGGGTAAGGTTGGATGATCGGTGACCAGAAGAGCAACGCGGTTGTTAGAAAGCATAAGTGTTCAACTGCATGCCATGTTGCGAAGCTGAGTGCGAGTTGATACATCGGCGGCGTATGCCAGGCGATGCTCGTAAAGCCGAACGCCGTCCAGCAGAAAACGGGATGCGTGACGAAGCGGCCAACCTTGCGCAATGTGACAGATGCAAAGAACGGCGCAATACCATCCTTCAGAAATCTGCGAGGCATCCCCGCCAGGAGTGGCAGATAAGGATTGCCGTTGAGAATCAACGGAGGCGCGACCATCATCAACAGCAGGTGTTGAATCATGTGCACGGTCAACAGCCATCCGGCGAAAGCATCCAGCGGCGACATAAGTGCGAAGAGAATAGTTATGAGTCCCGCGTAGAAGCTCGTGAGCCGCGTGAACCCGAACCGGTGTGGGGCACGTTTGTGCAAGCGTCTCCATCCGCGCGCGTAGAGCACACCAGTCACCAGGGCTGGAATCAACAGCCAGGGATTCAAATCCCAGGAACTGAAGACCGCGTCTGAGATTGTATCCATCGGCCCATCGCCAGCGGTCCGGCTCTCCTCATTTGATCTTATCTATCAGCAGGGCCAGATAGATCAGCGGCAGGTAGATGACCGACGCGTGCAGGAGTAGTTTAGCCGCCGGCTTCGATCGAGAGACGGAGGCTCGATAGGCAACATAATAGAAAGAGAGTCCGAGAATTATCGCGAGCAGAAAGTAAAGCCGACCGGTCGCTGCCATAAAGGTCGGCACCACGCTGACGACGATCAGTAGCCCGATCGAGATCAAGATCGCGCGGAAGGTTGTCCGGCCGTCATCGTCGTCAATTGCAGGAAGCATGAGCATCCCGGCGCGCGCATAGTCTTCGCGGTAGAGCCAACCGATCGCATAAAAGTGTGGAAACTGCCAGAGGAAGAGAATCACATAGAGCGCCCACGCTCCGGGGCCGAGACTGTTTTTTGCTGCGGCCCAACCTATTAGGATTGGCGCGGCGCCAGGGAATGCTCCGACTAACGTACACAGTCTGGTCTTGCGTTTGAGTGGCGTGTAGATGAATAGGTAGCTGACCAGCGTGAACAAGCCCAGCAGCGCAGTCAACACGTTGAGAAAATGAATTAGATAGATCGTTCCCGCAGCCGAGAGCGAAATGCCGAATACGAGTGCGGTTCGTGTGGTCAGTTGTCCCGCTGGCAAGGGACGTTTAGAAGTGCGCCGCATGTTTCCATCCAGCACGCGCTCCATAAACTGATTTAGCGTCGCCGCGCCGGCGGCGAGCAAACCAGTGCCTAAAATGGTGTGCGCGAGAACGACGAGGCTTAAAGAGTCTGAGGCCATCAGGCACGAAACGCCCGCGGAGATCATCACCATCAAGGTGATCTCGGGCTTTGCCAGGGTAAGAAATTCTCTAGCGGTACGAGTGATGGTCTTGACTTGAAGCGTAGGCCGCAGTTCAGGCTGAAAGGCGATTTCAGTCTTGAGTTTCACGAACGATATCCCTGTCGCCAGTCGGCGTACAGGTATCGAAGTCGAGATGTCATTGCTCACGCTCATTGTCACCGCTTCGTACTGGCCATTTGTGCGGTTGCATTAGGTTGCTTGTTATCCGTTGATGCTTGTCTGGGCCGTGTCGAATCGCGCGCCGGCGCTTCCGTTGGCTTATGCAGAGTGCCCATGAAGGCCACCAGCGCAGCCACCTCCGAAGGACTCAAGTTCTTGCCGTAAGCCGGCATGTTACCGCTGCCCTGAATCACCTGGCGGACGAGCTGATCCGCGGTCAAGCGTGTGGCTACACTATCGAGTACTGGTCCGCGCAATCCTCCCTCGCCACCTACGCTGTGGCAGTTGATGCATTGCTTGCTATGGAAAACCAGAGCGCCCTGCCGTTCGAGTGGCGAACGTCCTTCCAGATAATTCGTGGGCGTGGCCGCGCTGGTCCACGCTTCCATCTTTGGTGACCACGGCGCATACGTGCCGAGATAATTGAACGCACCCAACACTATTAATATAAGGAGCACGCTTAATACCGCGACCGGCCGGCGGCGCGGACTCTTTTCACCGGTGTTTGAAATGAACGGAACGGCGAAGAGAATGCCAATGACGATGAAAGGAGCAGTCAGCATTACGACCGTTTCCATATAGTCGGGCATTAACGACAAGACGCCATAGAGCCAGAGGAAAAAGAAATCAGGTTTCGGGGCGGTGTTGATCTGTGTCGGATCAGGAATGCCATGTGGGCCTGCCGGACCGAAGTAGGCAGCGCAGAAAACGATGCCCAGCAGCACGAGACCGCTGAAAATTAGATCCTTGCTAATCGCTTTCGGGAAAAATGGTACGCCGCTCTTTTTAATTTCTGCTTCGTATTCTTCTGCGTAGGTTTCCTTCTTGACCAGCTTGCCGGGTACCGGATATTCGTTAATGCCTTTTGTCAGCACCAACCTGAGGTGCAGGCTGACAATCGCCAGAATGCTTCCCGGGATAACAAAGACATGCAGAGTGAAAAAGCGCGAAAGAGTTTCGCCGGCGATGATCGGACCGCCGAGCATCATGTGCACAATTGCCGGTCCCATCAAAGGCACACGGCCGGCCATGGCCGCGCCAATACCTAAGCCCCAGTAGGCATCCTGATCGAAGCGCAGCACTTGGCCAGTGAACGCCATGCCAAGGGTGCAGAGCAGCAGTACGACTCCCGAAATCCATGTCATTTCACGCGGATATTTGAACGCGCCGAACAGAAAGACCTGGGCAAGATGGGCCAACATGATCGCGACCATGAAGTTTGAGCCCCAGTTGTGCATGGCGCGGAGAAACCAGCCAAACTGCTGTTGATAGTTCAAGTATTCGAGGCTGGTGTAAGCCTGGCCTGCCGACGGCACGTAGACCAGAGCCAGGCAGATTCCAGTGACGATCTGGATCATGAAGCAGAGCAAAGTTCCGCTGCCGAAGACATAGAACCAACTCCCGGAAGTGCGCGGAACGTGATGGCCTGCAGTCGCCGCGAAGATCTTGCTGATATAGACTCGATCGTCAATCCAGATTGCGATTTTTCTTAATCTCTCGATCATGGCTCATCATCCTCGCGGCACTCGTCTCAACCCGGTCGCTACGGCTCCCGGTTCTGACTTCAGGCCGGCTGGTTCAAGGTCGGAAGCTGGCCGCCGTGTACCCATAGTTGCCCGTCCTCGATCTTGTACTTGTATTCATAGAGTCCACGCGGCGGCGGCCCGGATGCGTGGGAGCCGTCTTCGTAGAAAGCGCCGCCGTGACATGGACACATGAACAAGTGCGACTCCTGAAACCAGCGCACCGGACACCCAAGGTGCGTGCAGTTGATCGCAAAGATTTGAAAGTTTCCGCCTTCCATTCTCCGCACCCAGCAGGGAATGTCTGCAGTCTGGCCATCCCATGGGCGTGTATAAGGATTTCGGAATTTCGCCATGCGGGTCTGGTTCTCGGGGAACGTTGCGAGCGAGCCAAGTGAAATCCATGAGGTGAACCCGCCATCAGTACGGAAGGCCGAAAGCAGATACCCAAGCAGGGGCACTGACACCATCGTGGCCGCGATGCCGTTGAGTAGAAATCCGAGCTTGAGCAGGAACGCCCGGCGCGGCATTTCAATGTGTAATCTCTCCGGTGTTTTCTCGCTTACCACTTCAATCTCAGTGACTGCCATAGCGTTTGGGCCTCCGTCATCAAATTCCGATCCGACTCATTTCATATTCAGGCAAGCCGAATGATCGACTTTGCTAACAGCTACATTTGTCGTCTGCCGGCGCGCTGCGAGCCACGCCACGACGTCATTTATTTCCTGCGCTAACATGGGATGGCCCGGAACATTTCCGCGCCAGTCGGGTTTCCCAATGTCAGCGCGCCCGACGACGACAGTCGTGCGGAGGCCTTGCTCACTGACCAGATTCAGGAAGTTCGCGTCAACGATCGAGCCCGCCGATCCGCCGTCGCCATTTGTTCCGTGACAACTCGAACAATAAGTTTTGTAAGTTGCGGCGCCCCGCGAAGCGTCGCCAGCCTGGGGAGCCTTCGCTGCGATATCGTTGTTGGTTGCAGCCGATGAACCGTCGACGCTGTAGCGAGGAAGTTCGACTCCTTTGAAGTCGTCGGGCCTGGACCAGTTTGAGCGCATTCCGGCAACGATCAATTCGATCTGCTGGTCCGTGAGATGACCCCCAGCCTGTTCAGAAAAAGCGGGCATATTCGTCCCAGCCCTGCCTTTCGAGATTGCCTGGCGCAATGCGTCGTCTGTGACAAAGGCCAGATAGAGCGGGTCATTAAGGGAGCGCGCTGCGCCAAGTCTTCCGCCCGCGCCGTGACAGCCGGCGCAGTTCTGAGTGTAGAGTTGACTGAAGTCAGTGATCTCATTTGGCGCGCGCCATCGCTCAGCTTCAGTTGGTTGACCGGGCAGATGGACGTTGCAGCCTGTCAGCAAAATGATGGCCAGGCCGACTGCACCAGCGATTCCGATTTTCGATCTCGCAATCATTGCTCTTCCTCCTGTTCAGGAATGAGACCTGGTGCTTCCACTCCGGCTCTCGCTGCTAACGGCCACGACTGTGCAGTCTCAACTTCTTTTGAGTGAGCGACGACAAAACCGGTAATCAATCCGAACGCGACCTGCGATGCGATGAACCAACCCCAGGCGATTCTTGCGTTGAGTGCGGGATTGATTAGGCGGAGAGTTGAGGCGACAAGCGCGGTCCACAAAACGGGAGCCAGGAAACTTCCCCAGAAGGCGGTGAAGCGCGACGGCATCATCGGCAGGATTGCCGCGTACAGTAAACCGACTAATAAGGAGATGATGCCGTGACACAAGAGCGCGACGACGAATCCCGATAGGTGAAATGCTTTCAATTCCGCTGGACCAGCTTCAGCCAAAGACGGCAGCGCCGCGGCCGCTAAAAGGTTGACCGGATACCACAAACTTCCCTGGGCGATGAGTCCGTAGAGACAAGCGATGATCGCCATTCCAACACCGCCGACAACACCGCCAAAGAGACCGGCTGAGTAGGGATGGACCTTGACGGGAATGGAGACGCGATGACCTTCGGCTCCGGGTTGCAGGTGATCAACTCTGCGAGTCGAGCGCGCAAGAATCGGCGCTGGTGTTGCTACAAGCGCAACCAATTGCTCTTTCGGCATTGGCAGGACATCCCGGAACCAGCCGATTGCGCCGAACAGGATTACAACCAAACCCACCACGCTTACCGCGAGGCTCGTTACAAATCCGGCAAGAAGCAGAGCGAGACCGAAAGCCGTGACAAACGGCCAAGGCGTCGGTGCTGGCACGTCGATCATGTTTGAAATCTCTGTCCTGTTCTCTTCAGGCGGCATGTTGAACTCACCTCCCGATAACGTAGACAACGGTAAAAACGACAATCCAAACAGCATCGACAAAATGCCAGTACCAGGAAATCATCTGCAGACGCTCGCGATGCATGATGTTCACGTGTCCGCGCAGACTTAAGATGAATACCAATAACAAAAGACACATCCCGACGATGACGTGACTGGCGTGTAGTCCGACGAGCGAATAAAAAGTTGTGCCGAAGAGATTCGTGCTAATAGTCAGTCCCTTCTGGTAGATAAGCCTGTGCCATTCGACCGCTGTCGAAGCGAGAAAAATCGCCGCGAGTACAATCGTCGCTAGCCAAAAGATCTTGAAGCGACCAATGCGGTCGCGGTTGAAGGCGCGCTCGGCCAACGTGATCGTCACGCTGCTCGAAAGCAGACAGATTGTCGACAGGATCGGGAGGTCCAAAACTTCGCGCGGCGTGGGACCGGTCAAACTCTTACCGATATAGAAGACATACGCGGCGACGAAGATCGAGAAGATACATGTCTCGGTAAGAATTAGACAGATGATGGCGGCCTTGCGACTCGATGGCAGTTTCCAATCGAGAGCGTTTTGACCTAC
>Ga0070707_100005106_pt1 | contig 12310 bp, 15 predicted proteins | sample KBSK5502metaG_FD_65468 | JGI IMG/M metagenome (GOLD analysis project Ga0070707, IMG submission 65468) | Corn, switchgrass and miscanthus rhizosphere microbial communities from Kellogg Biological Station, Michigan, USA - KBS K5-50-2 metaG | ecosystem: Host-associated > Plants > Roots >... | reverse complement strand
CTCGGCATCCTCGGCGATCTCGAGGGTGTCACCGAGGTGGTGGACGAGCTCGACACCGAGTCCGGCTGACGTCTCGGCCAGCCGGCTCGATTCTGCTCAGGCGGTTGTGCCGGCCGCTCCCTGCATGATCGACCTGGCCGCGTCGATCGGGATCGCGAAGCCAAGGCCTTGAGCATTCGCTGCGGTGGCAGTCACGATCCCGATCACCTGACCCGCCGAGTTCAGAAGCGGACCACCGCTGTTTCCCGCGTTCACGGAGGTGTCGGTCTGGATCAAGCCGTCTAGCTGCTCGCTCGCGGCGAGGCCGTTGCCGGTGGTGATCTGGCGGGCCAAGCCGCTGACGATGCCGGCGGATACGGAATTGGCGAACTCACCGAGCGGATCGCCGATGGCGATGGCCAGTTGGCCGACCACCACGCTAGCGCTGGAGCCGATGGTGACCGTCGGCAGCCCCGTCGCGGCAATCTTGACGACGGCGAGGTCATGCGTCGGGTCGGTACGAACCACGGTTCCCGAGAAGGACCGTCCGTCGGCGAGCTCCACGCTGATGGACGTGGCGCCATCGATGACGTGGTCGTTGGTGAGGATGTAGCCGCTCGAGTCGTAGACGAAGCCTGAACCAATCCCCTCGCCGCTTCGCCCGAAACCGCTCGTGACGGTCGTCTGGATGACAACGACGGCCGGCCCCGCGCGCTTGACAGCGTTCGTCACCGCTGAGCTCTCGTCGATGGTCACGCTACTCGTCGATGTCGACGTCTCCGCTGCGGTTGCTGCGGCCCGTGATTGGTTTGCCGGTTGCGCGGCGAGGAGCGTCGCCGCCCCGGCGCCCGAGGCGCCGCCCGCCAGAATGCCCACGATCAGCCCCATCGCGGTAGCGCGGCGCCAACCTCTCTGGGACGCTACCGCTGGCTGCCGAGGCTGAGATCCTGTCAATGGGTCCGAACGGGTTGCTGTCGAATCGTTCAAAAGCTCGCTCATTGCCCTGTTCCTGTTCGTGTTGTTTCCTCTGGCGTAGCGCCGCCCCCTGGCGACGTGGAGTTGCTTGAATCACTCTCGGGGCGGAGCCTTTCGTGACGGTTACGATCCGACCGGTACGTGGGCCGGAGTCCTCGCCGCTCGCTCCTGCAGGCCGTGTAATCGGTCCGAAAGGTTCGGTACTTCACCATCGCGGCCATGCAGAAAGCACAACGCCTGACCCCCGCCGAGCGCAGTCGGGCCATCCAACGACTCCACACCACCACCCTGGGTGTCACCTTCGTCAGCGTCGCCGCAACGCTGGGCTTCGGCTGGGTGGCCGCTGTCAGCAATCCCGGAAGCCAAGCGACAACGGCGAGTCAGTCGACGATCAAAGCCGACACCGGGACGAGCTCCGCGAACAGCTCCTCCAGTAGCTCCACCAGTACGGATACGACGACCAGCGACTCGTCACTGCAGTCCAGTGGTACGGTCAGCTCGTCCTCGAGCGGCTCGGCGCACGCAACGAGCGGGGGCTCCTGACATGAGCGAGCACAGGACCTGGCGGGCGCTCGGCACCACCGTAAGGCTCGTGATCGAGGATGGCGATCTCAGTCGCGCCTGGAGGTCGGTATCGGACCTGCTGGATCAGGTGGACCGCACCTACAGCCGCTTCCGGGCCGACAGCGAGCTGAGCCGTCTGAATGCCCGCGCCGGTCAGCGCGTCCCCATCAGCCCGCTGCTGACCTGGGCCTTGGCGGCGGCGTTGCGCGGGGCCCGGCTCAGTCAAGGGCTGGTCGATCCCACCGTCGGTCACACCATGCGCCTGATCGGCTATGACCGCGACTTTTCTCTGATCGACGAAAACAGCAGCAGGACCGATGCGCCACTTCGGCTCGAGCCGGTTCCCGGCTGGCAGTGCGTGGCGCTCGATGCGCGAGGAAACACCGTACGCATCGCCCCAGGCGTCGAGCTCGACCTCGGGTCCGTGGGCAAAGCCTTCGCGGCCGATCTGGCCGCCCCGGCTGCCCTCGCTGCGTCAGGTGCCGATGGCGCCCTCGTCAGCCTGGGTGGCGATATCGCAGTCGCTGGAACGCCGCCTGAGGGTGGATGGCGCGTGCTCATCGCCGAGGACAGCTCGTTGCCACCGTTTGCCCACGGCGAAGTGATCACCATCGATGGGGGCGCGATTGCGACCTCGAGCACCACCGTCCGTCGCTGGACCCGGGCGCGGGTCCAGCTTCATCACCTGGTCGACCCGCGCACCGGGATCCCCGCATCTGGGCCGTGGCGGACTGCCACCGTGGTCGCCGATACCTGCGTGGATGCCAACATCGCGGCGACCGCCGCGGTGATCGTGGGCCGCGACGCTGAGGCTTGGCTCGGCGAGCGCCGCCTGCCGGCGCGCCTGATCGCAGCGGATGGCACAGTCCGCCGCCTTGCCGGCTGGCCGGCAGCAGTTGAAGCGGCGGTGGCCTCGTGAACGACAGCCTCATGTGGTATGCGACCCGCGGCGCTGGGATCGTCTCACTCATCCTGCTCACCGGCGTCGTCTGCCTGGGCATCCTGACCTCGGTCCGATGGCAGCGGGCTGGGTGGCCCCGCTTCCTGACCGCCCAGCTGCACCAATCGATCTCGCTGCTCAGCCTCGTGTTCCTGACCATCCACATCGTGGTGGCCGTGGTGGATCCGTACACCTCGCTCGGATTGGCGGCGATCGTGCCGTTTGCATCAGGCTACCGCACGATCTGGCTGGGACTGGGCGCGGTTGCGCTGTACCTCATCCTCGCGATCATCGGCACCAGCCTGATCCGAGGCTGGCTCGGACACCGAGCCTGGCGGATCGTGCACTGGCTGACGTACGCGGCATGGCCGATCGCGCTCGTGCACGGCATCGGCACCGGGAGCGACAGCGGGGCGATCTGGGCCTGGCTCCTCAACGGGACTTGCGTCGCCGCCGTGCTGGCCGCGACGGCATGGCGCGTGGGGTACGCGGATTCGAGCCAGGCGGAGCGAGCCCGCGCACTGCCCGTGCTCGAGCGGCGTTGAGGTGAACGCCATGCTCGCGACGGCGACAACCGCGATGAAGTCCACGGCTAACGCGGGCACTTCCGCGGCGAACCGTGGCGCGCGCGCCGGTTTCGAGCCTCGCCTGCTCGCCGGCCCCTCATTCGACGCCGGCCCGGAATCCTGGGAGCAGCACCGCGCGCGCCTCGGTGACCTGCCGGCCGCCTCCCCTTCGAGGATCATTCCCTCGATCGAGCGCAGCGGCCTCATTGGACGCGGCGGAGCCGGCTTCCCGGTTGGGCGCAAGTGGCGCAGCGTAGCCGAGCGCTCGGGACGCGGGGCCGTGGTCGTTGCGAACGGCGCGGAGGGCGAGCCGCGTAGCGCGAAGGATCGAGACCTGATGCATTTGCGCCCCCACCTGATCATCGACGGTGGGCTGACCGCAGCCCAGGCGATAGGTGCGGAGGACCTGGTCGTCTACGCCGGGAGCGAGCACGGAGACGCGGTGCGGTCGATGAGCCGCGCAATCGCCGAGCGCGCCGGCCGTGACCCCGTCGCGGTCCGACTGGTCGAGGCTCCGCGCGGCTACGTGTCGGGCGAGTCGACAGCGGTCGTCCACTACCTGAACGCGGCGGACGCACGGCCCACCTCGACCGTCGAGCGACCGTTCGAACGCGGCGTCGGCAGCCGCCCGACTCTGGTCCAAAACGTCGAGACCCTGGCTCATGCTGCTCTGATCGCGCGCTTCGGTGACGCCTGGTTTCGCGAGGCCGGCCGCGGTCGAACGCGAGGGACTGCGTTGGTCACCGTCAGCGGACCGGTTCGAACTCCCGGTGTACGCGAGATCGAGTACGGCGTGACCCTCGCGGAGCTTCTCGCGATAAGCGATGGAGCGACGGCGGAGGTTGGGGCAGTGCTGGTGGGCGGCTATTTCGGCGGCTGGGCATCGACCCAGGGCCTGTGGGAGCTGCCGCTGGATCCTCTCGACCTCGCGGAGGCAGGCCTCGGCTTCGGCTGCGGCCTCATCGGTCTGTTGGACGCCGAACTCTGCGGCGTCCAGGCCACCGAGCGAATCGTCCGCTACATGGCGGCGGAGAGTGCCCGGCAATGCGGTCCGTGCATCTTTGGCCTGGGCGCGATAGCCACGGCTCTCGAGCGGCTTGCCGCCTGCCGGCCGGCGCGTGACGACCTCGAGAACCTCACTCGTTGGTCCACACAGATTGTTGGTCGAGGCGCTTGCCACCACCCCGATGGCGCGGCGGCCCTGCTGACCAGCGGGCTGCGGGTCTTTCGCGACGAGTTCGATCGGCACCATCGCGCGCGCTGCGCCCACCGCGTCGCCGGGCTGGGAGAGGGCTGAGTCGTGGGGCTCTCACTGCAGGTCGACCCCGTCCGCTGCGAGGGCTTCGGGATGTGCGCCGAGCTCCTGCCGGAGGCGATCGAGCTCGACGATTGGGGCTATCCGATCGTCCGCGAAGGCATCCTTCCCGAGCACCTGCGCGAGCTCGCGGAACGCGCGGTCGAGGTGTGTCCCGTGCTGGCCCTGCGCCTGGTCTCGCCGGAACGCGTGCGCTCGACGCTGCAGACCCGGTCGCTGGCGCCGCACACTGCGCTTCGATCGCACGGAGGCGGTTGATGCGCATCCTCGTCGCAGAGGACGACCCGGGACTGCAATCGATCATCGCGTTGGGGCTGCGGGAAGCCGGCTACCAGGTCGACGTCGTCGATCGTGGGGATGACGCCATCGACCAGATGAAGTGGTACGAGTACGACGTCGCGGTGATCGACTGGCGCATGCCCGGAGCTCAGGGCATCGAGGTGGTTGCCTGGGCGCGGCGCAACAATCGCCCCACCGCCCTGCTGATGCTCACCGCCCGCGACGCTCCGGCCGACCGGATCCGAGGCCTCGACACCGGTGCGGACGACTACCTGGTGAAGCCCTTCGACTTTGGTGAGCTGCTCGCGCGTGTGCGCGCCCTGCAGCGGCGACCGCGAGGCGTCGACGGCCCCGTCCTACGGAAGGGGCGTGTCTCGCTCGACCCGCTTCGACGCTCGGTGACGGCGGCCGAGAGGCCACTCAACCTGACCGGCACGGAGTACCTCATTCTGGAGCTTCTGATGCGCCGATCGCCTGCCGTGGTGGATCGCAAGGCGATCGCCGAGCACGCCTGGGCCGACGAGACCGATCCTCTCGGCTCGAACGCCATCGACGTGCAGATGAGCCGTCTGCGGGCCAAGTTGCCCAGCGCGGGAATCCGGATCGTGACCGTGCGCGGCGCCGGCTATCGCCTGGAGGAGGCATGACGGCATCACGTCCCCATGACGTCCGTCGCGCTTCGGTTCGCGTGGCGCTGGGGGCGACCGGCGCGGTCGCCGCGGTGTACCTGATCATCGCGTTGGCCGTGCTGCTGATCGTGACGGCAAACCTGACCCGGCAGGTCGACGACCGTCTGACCTCCGCGCTGGCGAGCATGAACCAGTCCGGTGGAGGTGACGGAGGATCCGATGGCGGACCGCCCGAAGGTCCCCACGACCGGCCTCTCGGCCCGCCGGTGCTGATCTGGCTGGTGGAACCGAACGGCACGGTGCTGACGAGCGTCGCGGCCACCTTGCCCAACAGTGCGTATCAGGTCACCGCGCCCACCACGATCTCCGTCAACGGTACGTCGGTGCGGGTGGCCGGCGCAGACCGCACCGAGGGACACCTCGTGGTCGGCCAGGACCTGACCGACGTCAACCGTACACAGGCCATCCTGCTGGTCGCTGAGCTGATCATCGGCCCCATCCTGCTCATCGCCGTCTTCCTCGGCGCGGTGGCGATCGGCCGAAGGGTCGCCACGCCAATCGAGGTCGCGCGCAAGCGTCAGCTCGACTTCTCCGCGGATGCCTCACACGAGCTGCGCACGCCGCTCTCGGTCATCGAGGCGCATACCAGCCTGGCGCTCGCCGAGCCTCGCCAGGCTGAGTGGTACCGCGACGCATTCGGGCGGGTGAGTGAAGAGTCGAAGCGAATGCGACGCATGCTCGACGACCTCCTCTGGCTCTCCCGCTTCGACGCCAAGCAGGCACAGCCGAACGTCGATCCGGTTGACCTGGGGATCCTTGCCGAGCAGGCGGTCGACCGCTTCCGGCCCATCGCCGAGGCTCAAAACCAGCGGCTCGAGCTGGAAACTTCCCCCGGGCTGGCCGTCAACGCCCCACCGGATTGGCTGGATCGGCTGCTGGGCGTGCTGCTCGACAACGCCTGCAAGTACTCGCCGGCGGGAGGGCAGATTCGTGTGGCCGTCGAGTCCGATGGCGGTCGGGTCGTCCTGCGAGTCGACGACTCGGGGCCAGGCATTCCGTCCGAGGAGCGGTCGCGCATCTTCGACCGGTTCCATCGCGCCAATCAGAGCGGCGCCGGCGCCGGCCTGGGCCTGGCGATCGCCGACGAGATCGTCCGGGCTACGAACGCCCGCTGGCATCTGGACGCGTCGCCCGGCGGCGGAGCGCGGATGGCCGTCAGCTGGCCGCGGAGCCGGGTCGCGGCCGCCTAAAGATTTGACGCCGGTCAATATTGACAGACATCTATACAATGGGCCAGTGAAGCAGCTCGACCCTGACGTCCAGCTCCTCCAGGCCATCGCGGATCCAGTTCGGCTCTCGATCCTCCGGCAGCTGGCAGCCTTGCCAGGATCGGTCTGCGCCTGCGATTTCACCGAGTGCTGCACGGTCAGCCAGCCAACCATCAGCCATCACCTCAAAGTCCTGCGCGAGGCCGGCGCCGTCATCAGCGAGCGGCGCGGCACATTCATCTACTACGCCCTCTCGCCCGATTTCGCGCGCCGTTGGACGGGCATCGGCGCGAGCCTCTCCGGCCTGGTCCAGGTCGCCTGACGAAGGAGCAGCCCCATGACCCAGCAGATCCACGACCAGGTTCGCGAGCGCTACGCCGCATCGGCGCGCCAGGTTCTTGTCAACGAGACCGCCGCTTGCTGCGGCGAAGACGGCATCGGGCCAGAGCTGTACTCGGCGCTCGAGCGCGCGGAGCTGCCCGACGCCGCCGTCATGGCCTCGCTCGGGTGTGGCAACCCGCTCGCGGTCGCGGAGCTCCACGAGGGCGAGCGGGTACTGGACCTCGGGTCCGGCGGGGGCATTGACGTCCTGCTCTCGGCGAAGCGAGTGGGCCCCACAGGTCGCGCTATCGGTCTGGATATGACCGACGAGATGCTCGCCCTCGCCCAGCGCAATGCCGCGGAGGCGGGCGTCAGCAACGTGGAATTCCTGAAGGGCCAGATCGAGGCCATCCCCCTGCCTGCGGCGTCGGTAGACGTCGTGATCAGCAACTGTGTAGTCAACCTCGCTGCGGACAAGCCATCGGTCTTCCGGGAGATCGCGCGCGTGCTGCGGCCGGGAGGACGGATCGGGATCACCGACATCGTGGCGGACGACCAGCTCACGCCAGAAGAGCGAGCGAAACGCGGCTCATACGCTGGCTGCATCGCGGGAGCCCTCTCCTTCTCAGAGTTCGAGGACGGCCTGCGGAAGGTGGGACTGACCGATGTCTCGGTGACCTCGACCCACATCGTCACCGAGGGCATGCACAGCGCCATCGTCAAGGCGACCAAGCCCAGCATTCCGGTCGAGGTAACTGATCGTACGGCTGCAAAAACGGCGACGGACGCGGCGCTCACCCCGCTGAGCATGGCCGCGGTTGGTGGCTGTTGCGGAGGAGAGGGCTGCTGCTGAGCCGAGGGGGGCTCCGCTACTCTCCACCGATGAGTGTCAATACCATCAGCTCGGAGCGTCTCGACCTGCCGCACCTCTCCGCGGGCCACATGGAGGCGCTGCTGGATGGGAAGGCGGACGAGGTGGGTCGCGCGATTGGTGCGAGCATCTCGCCGCAGTGGCTTCGCGACAACGCCTGGCTCCTCGCACGACGCGCGCGTCAGATTCGCGAGAATCCAATCGCCGAGCCGTGGTTGCTGCGCCCCATCGTGGTACGGCGGGGCGCGCATCCGGTGGCGGGCACCATCAACTTCCATGGCGCGCCTGACGAGCGCGGGATGGTCGAGGTCGGCTATGTCCTGCTCCCCCGCTTTCGGGGTCGCGGGTACGCGATCGAGGCGGTGCGCGCGCTCTTCGCCTGGGCCGAGCGCGACACACGGGTGACCGTCTTCCGGGCATCGGTCTCGCCCGACAACGAGCGTTCCCTGCACCTGATCGGCAAGCTGGGCTTCGTCCGCGTGGGCGAGCAGATGGATCCCGAGGACGGCCTCGAGCTCGTCTTCGAGCTGCCGGCGAAGAAACCTTCGGATTAGCCGAGGCATCCTGTGCCCGAGTGGATCTACCTCATCCCCGGCGGCTTCGCACGCGGCGAGCTCCGTCCGTTTCGAGTCTCGCTGCTCGGCGGCCGCGACGACACCTGACCTCGACAATCGGCGGTCCTTCCAGGGCAAAACCCTTGACCGCGCGGAGACGGCCGCTAACGTGGAGCATCCATGACGGATCGCTTCGTGACGCGGGGATTCGTTGGCCGGCGCCGGAGCGAAGGCTCCGGAGACCTGGCGTCGAGGATCCCGCCCGGGCAATACATCACGAAGGACTTCCCCGTCCTGTCAGCGGGCCCGACGCCGCGCACCCCGCTCGAGCAATGGACATTCAGCATCCAAGGCCTGGTCAAGGAACCGGTCTCGTGGAGCTGGCAGGAATTCCTTGCCCTTCCTGCGCGCGACTGGACCGTCGACATCAGCTGCGTCACGAAGTGGACCAAGCTCGACATGCGCTGGCGTGGCGTCAGCGTTGACACCCTCCTGGAGGGCGTCGAGCTCGACGAGCGCGCCGCGTTCGTGATCGCCTGGTCCGATGGCGGCTACACCACCAACCTCCCGCTCGCCGACGTGCTGAACGGCCAAGCCTTCGTGGCATACGAGTACGACGGGGCGCCCCTGGCGCCGGAGCACGGCGGGCCGGCACGGTTGGTGGTCCCGGCGCGCTACTTCTGGAAGAGCGCCAAGTGGATCCGCGGCATCCGGCTCCAGGCGGAGGACCAACCGGGATTCTGGGAGTCGTTCGGCTACCACAACCGCGGCGACCAGTGGCGCGAGGAGCGCTACAGCGGCGACTGAGGAAGGCTGACCAATGGCGCGACCGCTCGACTGGCAGCTTGCGACAGTTGCCGGCCTGCGCGACGAGACCGACTCCGTGCGCTCGTTCTCGCTGACCCTCCCTGCATGGGCGGGTCACCGCCCCGGTCAGCACGTCGACCTGCGACTCACAGCGGAGGATGGCTACAGCGTCGAACGCTCCTACTCCATTGCGTCGGAGCCTGAGCGAGCCCCCGAGGTCGACATCACGGTGGAACGCATCCCTGATGGGGAGGTTTCTCCATTCCTGCACGACGTGGTGGTGCCCGGCGACCGCCTCGAGCTGCGCGGACCGATTGGCGGCTATTTCGTGTGGGAGGCATCGCAGCCGGGTCCCCTGCTGCTCGTAGGAGGCGGCTCGGGGGTGGTGCCGCTGATGGCGATGATTCGCCACCGGGCGCGGGCGGGAGCCATGAACCCCACGCGGCTCCTCCTCAGCTCACGCGGGCCGGGTGAGATCATCTACCGCGAGGAGCTCGACCGATTGTCCGTGATCCAGGACGGCTTTGAGGTGGTGCACACCCTCACGCGGGCGCAACCCGCGGGTTGGAACGGGTATGCGCGTCGCATCGACGAGGCGATGCTCTCTGAAGTGCTGGCGCCGCTCGGGCGCGAGGCGCGGGTCTACATCTGCGGCCCCACGGCGCTCGTCGAGTCGGCGGCGAACGCCCTGGTTCGTATCGGTCTGGCTCCTTCGCAGATCCGAACCGAACGATTCGGGCCAACGGGAACCTAGCGATGACCGACATAACGACCGGCGACCTGATGGTCGATGGCAATGCCCTCGCCGGCCTGCTGGCTGAGCTGTTCGGTGCCGATGTGACGATGGTGCCCGCCAAATGCGCGACCTGCGGCGAGGTCAACATGATGGGCGGGCTGCACGCCTACGTTCGGGCACCCGGCTCCGTGTTGCGCTGTCCAATCTGCGGCGCGGTGATGATGCGCATCGTGCGGACCGATCGGGCGACCCGGATCGAGATGCGCGGGATCGCCTATCTCCGGTTCGAGCGCGCCCTGCTCTAGGAGCCCTCCTCTAGGCCGCGGCTCACTTGGTGGCCAGCGCTTCCGCGACCGCATCGTCCGGGGACAGGGCCAGGCCCGTGCGCCAGGCGGCGTCATATGGTTCCGCACCCAGCTGCTCACGCGCGGCCGACAGCGGCTCTCCGAGCCGCAACCACTCCGGCGGGGGCCCGCCACCGATGCGGTCACGGATCGCGCTGTTGGCAGCCAGCAGCCTGACGCCGCGCTCAGGGTCGCCGTGTGCGATGAGCACCCCAGCGAGCCCCTGCAGCGGTTCGGTCATACTGGCGATGTCGCCCAGCCCATGCATCACTTGAATGGCCTGCCGATAGTGATCTTCGGCATCGTCGTAACGCTCCTGCAGGCGGGCCACCTGCGCAACCATGTGGTGTCCGCCGCCAATCGCGAACCGGTCGCCCGTCTTCTCCGCGAGCGTCAGCGCCTCATCGAGAAGGGGGCGCGCCGTGGTCAGCTGATCGGCCATGAAGGCCCCATATCCCTCCGCTCCCACGAACCGCATGACCTCGTGGTCGTCCCCGAGCTCGCGTGCCAGGCCCTCACCTTCGGCGAAGCCCACCAGCGCCGCCGGGACGTCGCCGGCAAGAGCGGCCATTGAAGCGGTGTTGAAGAGCGCGTCCGCGAGGCCCGGCTTGTCGCCGAGCTCTCGGAAGATGGACTCGGCCTCGTCGTACCAGGGTCCGGCCGACGCGTAGTCGTTCTGCCAGTAGGCGATGCCCGCCGCACCGGTCAGGCCCTTGGCTCGCGCTCGGGTGCGCGCTTCGGCGCCGGGCAGCGCCAGCAGGCGATCGAACCAGGCGCGACCCTCGCGAAGATGGGCACGCTGCTGCCAGAAGCGCCACAGGGCGAAGCCGAGGCGGAAGCCGACCGCCACTTCCCTGGAGTCGATTGCCCATTGCAGCGCCGCGCGGAAGTTGTCGGGGTCCTCGCCCAGCCGATCGCTGCCTTCCGGCCCGCGCGTGAGATCGGGTTCAACAGCCTCTGCCCGTTGCGTGAAGTACAGGGCGTGCCGGCGCGCCAGCGCGGCGGCCTCCCCACTGGACTGGAGCTGCTCCGCGGCGAATTCGCGAATCGTCTCGAGCATCTCGAAGCGCGTCTGACCGCTCTGGGAGTCCGCCTGGCGCACGAGGCTCTGCTCGACAAGCGTGGTTAGCCCATCCAGCGCATCGATCCCCAGGTTCTGTGGCGTGCAGATGGCCTCGATCGCCTCCAGGGACCCACCGCCGGCGAAGACGGCCAGCCGCCGCAGCAATCCCTGCTGGGGCGCGTCGAGCAGCTCGTAGCTCCAGTCGATGGCACCGCGCAGCGTCTGCTGGCGCGCCGGCAGGTCGCGCGCTCCCCCGCCAAGGAAGGCGAGCCGGCTTCCCAGCCGTCCGAGGATCGCCTGCGGACTGAGGATCCGCGTGCGCGCTGCGGCCAGCTCGATCGCCAGCGGCAGGCCGTCCAAACGCGCCACGATCTCCGCCACCGCCGCCACGGATTCGTTGGTCACCGCGAAGTCCGGACGCAGTGACATCGCGCGCTCGACAAACAGCGTCACCGCCTCGTAGCTCGAGAGCGCCTCGAGCGTCGGCAGCGTGGCGGGATCCGGAATGCGGAGGGGTGGGACTGCGAACTCGCGCTCCCCTTGCAGGTGCAAGACAGCACGGCTGGTGACCAGGACGTGGAGCTTCGCCGATGACGTCAGGAGCTCGCTGACCATGGCTGCCGCATCGGTCACCTGCTCGAAATTGTCGAGCACCAGGAGCATCGACCTGTCGCGGAGATCCTCTTTGAGCGTCTCCAGCAAGGGCCGATCGACCGCCTCGCGGATGCGCAGCGCGGCAGCGACCGCGGATGGCACCAGGCCGGGGTCCGTGATCGGGGCGAGCTCGACGAAGAAGACGCCGTCGGGATGATCGCCGAGCCGCTCTGCGGCGACTTGCAGGGCGAGTCGCGTCTTGCCCGTCCCGCCGGGCCCCGTCAGCGTCACGAGCCGGGCTTGATCGACCAGCCGACGTACCGCCGCGATCTCGGCGTCACGACCGACGAAGCTGGTGAGCTGGACGGGGAGATTGTTCGGATGCGCGTCGAGGGTGCGGATCGGCGCAAAGTCGCTTCCCAGGCCGGTAATCTCCAGCTGGTAGATCCGTTCGGGTCAGGCGAGATCCTTGAGCCGATAGGCGCCGAGGTCACGCAGGGCGATT
>Ga0070707_100005103_pt1 | contig 12310 bp, 7 predicted proteins | sample KBSK5502metaG_FD_65468 | JGI IMG/M metagenome (GOLD analysis project Ga0070707, IMG submission 65468) | Corn, switchgrass and miscanthus rhizosphere microbial communities from Kellogg Biological Station, Michigan, USA - KBS K5-50-2 metaG | ecosystem: Host-associated > Plants > Roots >... | reverse complement strand
CTCGAGTACTTCTACTTCAAAGACAGCGCGTCGACGCAAGGCTTGGACCAAGGCGGCTATTTCGACCTGACGCCGCTCGATGTCGCGAGCGACCTCCGCAAACGTACGGTGCTCTATCTGGAATCTATGGGCATCAGCGTCGAGAGCGTCCACCACGAGGTAGCGCCGTCGCAGCACGAGATCGTCCTGCGCGACACCGATGCGCTCACGATGGCCGACAACGTCATGACGGCACGCCTCGCCGTGAAAGAGGTCGCCCAAGAAGCGGGCGTGTACGCAACGTTCATGCCGAAGCCGATCCAAGGTGCGTGGGGCTCCGGTATGCACACGCACATGGCGCTGTACGAAGGCGAGCGCAATACGTTCGCCGACACGGACGACCCTGCGGGCCTCAGCAAGATCGGCCGCGCGTTCATCGCAGGGCTGCTCAAGAACGCGCGCGCGATGACCCCGATCCTGAACCAGTGGGTGAACTCCTACAAGCGCTTGGTGCCGGGATACGAGGCGCCCGTTTACATCTGCTGGGCGCGGCGCAACCGCTCGGCGCTGCTGCGTGTTCCCGGCGCAGGCAAGGGAACCGACGTGCGCGTCGAGGTGCGCTCGCCCGACCCGGCGACCAATCCCTACCTCGCGTTCTCGGTGCTGCTGGCCGCCGGCTTGTCGGGGATCGCCGACAACGAAGAGCTCTCGCCCGAAGCCACCGAGGACATCTACTCGATGACCGAAGCGGAGCGGCGCGCCGAAGGCATCGGCTCCCTGCCCGAGAACCTCTACGAAGCGGTCGAGTCGATGGAAGGATCCGAGTTGCTGCGCCAGACGCTGGGCGACCACGTCTTCGAGTACTTCATCCGCAACAAGCGCGCCGAGTGGGAGGCGTACAAGGCGTACGTGAGCCCCTGGGAGATCGAGCGGTCGCTTCCCATTCTGTGACGCGTTAAGCGGCGGCGGTCCAGCGCCCCCACCCGGAGGCGGCGAGCAGCTTCGACCGACGGGACAACGTCGGTTTCAGCGCATCGCGCGCATCGCGCGCAGCGCGCGCGATCTGGCCGGCGTCGGCATCCTGCTCGCCAGCCCACAATGCTTCCTCGACGAGTGCGACCAATCGATCGAGCGGCTCGGCCTCGCCGTCCGTTTCATCGTGTAAGCGAGCGGCGTGCTCGGACGGTGTTTCGGCTTGACGGCGGCCGAGACCGGCGCCCTCGCACCAGATCAAGAATTCGACATACGGCATCGCCGCGGCGCTGAGGACCCCGCGCGCGCGCCGGCGCACCAGACGTGGAACGACGATCGCCAGCGCGATCACGAGAACGATGACCCCGACGGCGATCGCGCCGACGAGCGCCACCAGGACCCACGCCGGCCTTCCGTGCTGCGAACTGGTGTCGCTGCCGGCCGTCGCGAGCCCCGGGTTACTGCTCGCTTTGCTCGGTTGCGAGCCCGGAGTCGTGCTCACCGTCGGCGTAACGCTTGGCGGCGTCGAGGGATTCACGGCGCCAGGTGTCGCGTACGCCGGCACCTGTGCGACGCCGGCGCGCGGGGTCGGCTCGAAGGCAACCCATCCAGAGCCGGGGAAGTAGATCTCGACCCACGCGTGCGCTTCCTTCGTCGTGATCCGGTACTGATTTCCGACCTGATCGCCTATCCCGAAACCGATCGCCACCCGTGCCGGGATCCCGAGCACCCGCGCCATCACAGCCATAGACGCGGCGAACTGCTCGCAGTATCCCTCTTTCACCTTCGTGAGGAAATCGACGAGGTTCTTGAAGCTGTGATGGAGCGCAACGTTCTCGTTGTAGGTGAATGTGCGGAGATAATCCTGCAGCGCGAGGGCCTTTTGGTACGGCGTCGGCTTGTTCCCTGCGATCCGCTCTGCAAGCGAACGGATCGCACCGGGCACGTGCGGGAGCTGTAGGTAATCGCCGAATGTCCCTCGGTCGTAAGAGAAGGGCTTGTCGAGGTCGGCGGCGTTCAGCTCCGGCACGCTCGAGATCACTTGGTAGTGCGCGCCGACCGCTAGGCCGCCAACCTGCGGCAGCACAAGAGCGCGCGTCTCAGGCTCGATCTTCACGTCGTCGACATTCGAGACGGCGACCGGATCGTACGCCGCCGGAAGCCACGGGCCGGCAAGCGCCTGGATGATTACGTTTTGCCGAACGAGCGTCGACTTCAAGCCCGGCTGATAGGGCGCGATCGGCACCGGCCCGATCGGTTCGGTCGCTCGTGCGTTGCCCTGCTCCCAAACGTCACCGTCATAGTGATCGAGCGTCGTCAGCCGCATGTACAACGGGCGCCCCGTCGTGACGGAGAACAGGGTCGCCTCTGGCTGCTTCTGCAGCGTCGCGCGGATCGCGACGAATGGGTTGAACGCAACGCGGTCGCCCGGCCCCTTCGTTCGCAGCAACGGCGCGGCGCCGTACCCGGGAAGGAACGGCGTCATCACGACGATGACGAGCAACCCGACCAGCGCAACGCGAACGGCCGGAGCTGGTCGCCACCCGAGTCGCGCATCGCTCGTGCGCCAGCGCTTCGCGCGCGCGCGTTCCTCGCCGAAGAGGATCCACGCTGCTGCTGCGAGATAGAGACCGGTGTCCAGCCAGCGACGCTGGCTCGGCAACAAGGTGCTCGGCGTGGCGAACAGCGGAACGCTCGCAGCGATCGAGAGCAGTGGGTTCCCGACCCACAGCAACGCGGCGTCGGCGAGCCACGCGCTCATCCACACGCCGGCCGCAACGAACGCGAGAAGCTCGCGCGTTGAGGGCGCAGGCACCGCGTACTGGATCGTCTGATCGACGCCCAAACGGACCGAGTGGACGATCGCGCGCAGCGACTCCGGCGTCGGGAACGGACCCCACAGCGTCTGCGCGTGGAAGCGGCCGCTGAGGAACCAGATGAGACCGACGATCGATAGGAGGAGCCCGACGACGGCTGGGATCCGCAGGCGCCGTGCGACCCAGGAGATGCCGATACTGAGCACGGTCGCGCTGAGCGCGACACCGACGAACCCTCCCGGCATGAAGAGCCGGGAGAGCGGCAGCGCCGCGGCCGCTATGAGTGCAGCGACCTGGAGCTCGCGAGGGAGTTCGTGATGTCGAGTAAGCCTTGCCATATCGTTCGGAAGCTGTCGGACGCGCCGGCCACGGCGATGTGCCATCCGGCGCGCGAGAGGGCACGTTCAACCTCGGCGAGACGTTGATCGAAGGCTGCGCGTTCGCGGCCCGAGGACGACGCGAACGAAGCGACATCCAGAAGGATGAGCCCGCACCACGAATACAGGCGCGCGAGGCTCGCGAAACGTGGAACGAGATCGGGCGCCGGGGGCGGCATGATCGCAACGAGGGCGCCGCCGGCGCCCGGGCGGGCCGCCGTTCTGCGGAGCACCCCGGACAAGCTGGTGTTCGGTGACCGGGGCGCCACCGCGAGGGTCGTCAGCAAGGGGTCGGTCGCTTCGCGCCCCCAGCGCGTTGCTCCGGGTCCTCCGTCGGCCGTCGCGAGCCGCAACGCGTAGCCTTGCTTCGCGAGCTCCCAGACGATCGACGCGGCGCCGCCGATCGACCACTCGAGGCTGGACGACGGGCCGGCGTCGCGATGCATCGCCGCGCGGTTGTCGATCAGCAGGGTCGCGCGCGGGAACGGCCTGATCTCTTCCTGGCGGATCATCAGCTCGCCTCGGCGCGCGGACGAACGCCAGTGGATCTTGCGGAGATCGTCGCCCTCTTGCCACGCGCGCACGGCGTAGAAGTCATCGCCCGCGACGGACAGGTGCTGTACGAGCGAACGGCCGCCGCCGCCGCGCTCTTCAGGCGGTGCGATCTCGCCGAGCGGTTCGATCTTCGGGTAGACGACGAAAGCGGCTTCGGGCGCGACGATGCTGCCGACCTGCGCCAGACCGAACGGATCGACAAGGTTCGCGCGCAGCGGGCCCAAGCGATGGCGCCCCCGATGCCCGATGCGCCGCTCGACCGCGATCGCATCGCGGCCTTCGGGCCCGAGCGAAGGCATCGAGAACCGGATCGGTCCGCCGATCGCATTCGACGCCGCGTCTTCAAGGATCAGCGGCGGCGTCGGGAGCCGGCCGAGGTTGCGCGCGCTGATCTCGATGCGAACCGTGTTGCCGGCGAAGAGGCGCTTCGGGCCGAACGCGCGCGTGAAGCCCATGCGATGCCTGCTCCACCGGACGAACCCCATCGAGAGCAGCGGGAACACAAGCGCAGCAAGCGCCAGCGCGTGAAGCTCGCCGACGGTCGTAAGGCGACCGAGCATGTAGAGGACGGGCGCCGCGAACAACAACACGCGACCGCGCCGCGTCGGCATCGGCTATCTCCCGATCGGGAGCGGGACCCGTTCCAGCAAGTCGTGCAAGACGTCGACCGCGTCGCGGCCGCTCATCTCGGCTTCGGGAGCGGCCATCAACCGGTGCGACAGAACCGACGGTGTGAGCGCCTTGATGTCGTCGGGCGTCACGAATGAGCGGCCCGCAGCTGCAGCCGCAACACGCGACGCGCGCAACAAGGCCAGCGCAGCGCGCGGACTCGCGCCGAGCGAAAGCTCAGGAACATCGCGCGTCGATGAGACGACGGCGACGATGTACCGGTTCAGCGACTCATCGACGTGGACGCCGCGCGCCGAGTTGATCATCGCGCGCACGACTTTCGCGTCACAGACGGCTTCCACGTCATCCAGCGCCGAGTGGTCCCCGTGTTTGTGTAGCACTTCCATCTCGGCGCTCGCCGACGGGTATCCGATCGCGATGCGCATGAGGAAGCGGTCGAGCTGTGCGAATGGAAGCGGATACGTGCCCTCATGCTCGATGGGGTTCTGGGTCGCGATGACCATGAACGGGTCGGGCAGCGCGTATGCAACGCCTTCGGCAGTGACTTGGCGCTCCTCCATCGCTTCCAGCAGCGCCGACTGCGTCTTCGGCGAGGCGCGGTTGATCTCATCGCCGAGCACGATGTTGGCGAAGACGGCGCCCGGCCGAAACTCGAAGTCCCGCGTCTCTTGGTTGAAGATCGTCGCCCCGGTCACGTCCGTGGGCAGGAGGTCCGGCGTGAACTGGATGCGGCGCCAGTCGCTTCCGATCGTGCGCGCGATCGTCTTCGCGAGCAGCGTCTTGCCGACGCCGGGCACATCTTCGATCAGCAGGTGACCTTCGGCGAGCAAACAGGTCATCGCCAAACGGATCTGCGGACCCTTGCCTTGGATGACCTGCTCGACGTTCTCGGCGATGCGGTTGAAGACGGCGGGGAAATCGCCGTTCTGATTCGGCTTTCGTTGGGCCACGATCGCTCTCCCGCCGGGTTCAGTCAGCGTACCCCGGCGACCGAGGCCCCGCCACGGCCGTTCGGACGGTTCAGTACATCCTCAGGAGAGGCGCTCGATGATCATCGCCATGCCCTGTCCGCCGCCGACGCACATCGTCTCCAAGCCGATGGATCTGCCGGTCTCGCGGAGGCCGTTGAGCAACGTGCACATGATGCGCGCGCCCGTCATCCCGTAAGGGTGACCGAGAGCGATCGCGCCGCCGTTCGGATTCACGCGGTCGTCGAACGGGTCGATGCCGACTTCGCGGCAAACCGGGATGACCTGGGCGGCGAACGCTTCGTTGAGCTCGAACTGCTCGATGTCGCCGATCGACATGCCGGCTCGTTTCAGGGCGGTCTTCACGGCTTCGATCGGACCGACGCCCATGATCTCGGGGTCGATGCCGGACACCGCGGTGGCGATGATGCGTGCGAGCGGCGTGATGCCGAGCTGGCGCGCTCGCTCGTCGCTCATGATGACGACCGCCGCGGCGCCGTCGTTCAGGGGGCACGCGTTTCCTGCCGTGACCTTGCCGTCCGGCTTGAACGCGGGCTTGAGCTCGGCAAGTTTCTCGAGCGTCGTACCGGCACGTGGGCCGTCGTCCTTCGAGACGACCGTGCCGTCGGCCTTCGTGTAGGGCGAGATCTCGTTGTCGAAGAAACCGCGCTCTTGCGCCGCGACCGCGCGGTCCTGCGAACGCTTGGCGAACCTGTCCATGTCCTCTCGCAAGACGTTGAATCGCTCCGCAACGTTCTCGGCAGTCATGCCCATCGGCATGTAGACCTGCGTGAACGTCGTCCCGCCCTGGCCGGGGTGGAACGCAGCCATGTCGCGCGGCAGCTGCGGTACGCGCGTGATCGACTCGAGGCCGCCCGCAATGTACGCGTCGCCCTCGCCGGATTTGATCGCATGGAAGGCCATGCGCTGGGTCTGCAGGCTGCTCGCGCAGAAACGGTTGACGGTGGCGCCGGGGACCGTATCGGGAAGCCCTGCAAGCAGCGCGACGCGGCGACCCACGTTCATACCCTGTTCTTCCTCGGGGAAGCCGCATCCGATGTAGACGTCTTCGATCTCGGCGCCGTTCAGCTCGGGGACCTTCTCGAGGGCCTTCTGGATCGCGAACCCGCCGAGGTCATCGGGGCGGACGTCGATCAACGACCCCTTGTTCGCGCGGCCGATCGGCGTGCGCGTGGCCGAGACGATGACTGCTTCGGGCATCGGTAGCCTCCTCGTGTGTTGTCGAGGCTCCATTCAAGCGCCGCGTAGGCGGCGCGCGCCAATCGCTACGACGTGGCGTTCAGGCGCGCGCGCGTCTTCGGGCCGAGGTAGCCGGTCGCCGAGATGTGGTTCGCGCGCTGGTACGCCTGGAGCGCAGACTGCGTGATCGGTCCGAAATAGGTCGAGTAGCGGATGCCCTTCGGGAAGTATCCGGCTTTATGGAGCCGCTGCTGCAGATACGGAACCGCGCCGTTGTGCGTTCCTTCTCCCATGTCGAACGTGAACTTCATTGCCGTGCGCGGCGCGGCAGTCCCACGCAGACGGAACCAGTCGCTCGGCAAACCGAACGTGGCAACGAACGATGCCGCGGAAACGCGGATCGTGTGGCGAGACCCCGTGATCTGCACGCGTAACGCGCGTCCGCCGAAGTCACCTCGACCGTCACGCGCGATCACGCGAACGTCCCGCACGGCACCGACCGACGGCCAGGCCGCGTGGACCTCGGCTGCGGAAATAGTCTCGGTCCAGTCGTGCAACGGGGCACTTGCGTCCCACGGATCCGGTCGCGGCGCGAGGTACGGGACACCGCCGGACGTCGTATACCCACCGGTGGACGATGAATACTCGGCGAGGATCGCGCGACCCTTGTACGTCATGATGTAGCGGGCGGTTGCGAACGCGGCGGTATTCGTCGAGCGGCTTTCGAGGATCTGATACGTACCGTTCTTCGTCCATGCGTAGCCGCCGAACACCTGGCACGCCGTCGTCGCGCAGATGTCGTGATTCCGATGGATGGCGCGCGCTACTGCCGCGACGCGCAAGGCGTATGTGCGGGCCGCGACCGCTTGCGCTTTGAGCGCTTCGATCGGCCACCATGCCGGCATCTCGCGTGGAATGACCTCGGCGACGTAGTGGTCGAGGTCGACGGTGTCGATGACGTCCAAACCGCGCCCAGAGGGAACGAGCTCGATCGTGCCGCGGTACCAGCGGGTGGTGGAGCCCTCGACGATGCCCGCCGCTTTCATGCCGGTGATGGTCACCGTCCGGGGAGGCACCGTCCGCACCTTGTGCCACGGCCCGCTCCGCGACCTCGCAACTTGGATGACGGTCGCGTTGCCTGCGCGCGCGATCCAGAAGTACATCGCGACTCGCTTCGTGACCGCGATAGGCCGGCCGACCGTCGAGACGACCGCGCGCAAGTCACCTTTGACGACAACGCCTTTCCCGTGCGTCAGGAGAACCCTCATGCGCTGACGTGGTGCCGTCTTCGCGAGACGGATATCGCTGTAGTACTTGGGAAGGATGAGGTTCCAAGGAGTTCCCGCCGCCGCCAGTGCGCGCGCGCCGTACTGACCCATCCCGCGCCCGTGTCCCCATCCGTGTCCATCGACGATGAAGACGCGCGGCGCACCGGTCGCGGCGGAAGCAGGAAGCTGCGCCGTGGCGTTGATCGCGACGGCGAGCATGATGATTGCGATGAATCGACGCATACCTCTCCCGAGGGATGGCCTCGACCCGGCGGGAGCGGGCCTTAAGAGAAAATCGCAGTAAAGAGCTGGGAAAGGCGGTTTGAGCAGGGATATTGAGTTTCAGAAGTTCACACGATGCTTGCTAGTTCACCCTCCGATAAGGGCCGCTAGCTCAACCGGTAGAGCACCGGACTTTTAATGTCGTCCGAGCTCACAACAGGGAAACACGCCGCCACTGACTAGCCATTTCATCGGCCGAGCGTCGGTTATCTGTCGACGAGAGCGTACTTTCCAAGATTGCATCGAGGCGTGAGAATTCTGACGCACTCGTGAGACCGGAGGCGATCGTGCCCGAGCTGCTTCTCGCCGATCCTCTCATTGGACTTTCCGCGATCGGCGATCTTGCCAGAGGTCTCGAGCTAGGTCACGCCGGGAGGACGTGCTTCATCGGCTGCAGGCTTGCCCGCGCTCTGGGTGGCTCCGATGAGATCGTGCGCGACGTGTTCTTTGCCTCGCTCTTGCAGCACATCGGTTGCGTAGCTCACGCACACGACACAGCCGTCCTGGACGCCGGACGCACGATCGAAGCCAATATGGCCGTCGATCGAACCGACTTCTCTCGCCCTACCGACATCGTCAGAACTCTTCTCGCCGAATTGTCTCAAGGGGGCAATCTTCTTGCGCGGATGCGCCTCTTGTTTCCGGCTGCTCGGATGGGCAAGATCGCTCTGCGCACATCGTGCGAGATCGCGGAGATGACGGCTCGCCATATGGGACTGGATGCAGGCGTGCAGGACGCCTTGCGCAATATCAGCGAGTGGTACAACGGCAAGGGTGGATTCCTGGGACGGAAGCGCGATGAGATCCCCCTCGCATCGCGCATCGTGCTTGCCTCCTTCACGGTTTCGGTCTTCGACCGGATCGGCGGCCCTCAGGCGGCGGTTGAAGCTGCGCGCACTCGCGCCGGCAAGATCCTCGACCCTTCGGTCTCAGATGCATTCATCCGCAACGGTACCGAGATCCTCGACGAGCTTGCGTCGATAGACCTGCTGCACGAGCTGTCCGATGCTGAGCCGGACCCGAAGGTGATCATCGATGAAGATTCGCTCGACGAGGTCGCCGTCGCTTTCGGCGAGGCAGTCGATCTCAAGACGCCGTTCACCCAGGGATCGGCGGGGAGCGCGTTCGACATCGCGGGTCGAGCAGCCGTCGCGCTCGGCTTCGACCAGAAGGTCGTCGCCGAAACCCGCCGCGCCGCGGCGCTTCGAGATATCGGAAAAGCGTCCCTCCCGAATGCGATCGTGGAGAAGGCCGGCCCTTTGACGGAGATCGATCAGGAACAGGTTCGCCTCCACGCGTATCAGACCGAACGTGTGCTTGGGCGATCTCGGGCGCTCGCGGCCGAGGCCCGATCGGCTGGTTTGCATCACGAGCGCGCAAACGGCTCCGGATACCACCGCGGCTTGAGCGGATCTGCGATCGCCGCGCCCGCGCGGGTCATCGCTGCGGTCGATTGTTTCGTCGCGATGACCCAGCCTCGGCCCTATCGAGCGGCGATGAGCGTGGACGAAGCGTGCGCGCAACTTCGCGACGATCGCGGCCTCGATCATGACGCCGTGGACGCTGTGATCGCCGCAGCCCACGGCGCGGATCGCCCTCCACGGCGACGCACTCATGCTGCGCTGACCGAACGACAGATCGAGGTCCTGCGGCTCGTCGCCCACGGGTTGACGAACCGACAGATCGCCGAGCAGCTGGTCGTCTCGTCCCGCACGGCGGAGCGCCACGTACAGGACATCTACCAGAGGATCGGAGCTTCGTCGCGTGCTGCGGCCGCGCTCTTCGCGGTCGAGAACGATCTGCTGTGATGGGCGATGGGGCACTGAAAGACTGGTAGATCTACGCATGCGCCGGCGGTTCCGGCGATCGATTCTTCGAGAAGTCGATCGTCCAAGGGGGCCGCGATGGAAGTCTCGAAGTGGATCGCCGAGCAGAGTAGCTGGGCGCCGCAAAGGGTCGCCCTTCGTTTCGAGGGTTGCACCATCACATATGCGGAGCTCGAGGACCGCATTGCGCACACTGCGGCAGGACTCCGGGCACGCGGGGCCCAGCGTGGAGATCGCATCGCGTACCTGGGCCCCAACTGTCCCGAGCTCCTAGAGGTCTTCTTCGCGTGCGCGCGCATCGGCGGGATCTTCGTGCCGCTCAATGCGCGCATGCCCGCAGCCGAGCTACGCGTCTTCGTGGAGGTCGCGGAGCCGACCCTTCTCGTCGTGGAAGAAGCATTCCAGGCGACGGCGATGGGCCTGACCTCTAAGCTGGGAGGCCCCGTCATCGCCGCATTCACGATCGGTGGCGGGGATCTTCTCGCACGAGGTGCATCCGTCGCGGCCGATCCGGATGCCGATGAATCGGCGCCTTTGCTGATCCTGTTCACGTCGGGAACAACGGGAACGCCCAAGGGGGCCATGCACACGAACCGAAGCGTCATCTCGAACGCGGAAGACGCGATCGCTGCACTTTGGATCACAAGCGACGACCAGGTATTGACCGTCCTGCCGATGTTCCACATCGCCGGCCTTAACGTCTTGACGACCCCGGCTCTCAGCGTGGGCGCGACTGTTACGGTGCATCGTGGATTCGACGCAGCGACCGTGCTCGACGACATCGAACGGTATGCAGTCACGCTGTCTGTCGCTGCCACACCGATGCTTGCGGCGATGGCGGCGAGTCCGAGATGGCAGCAGACGGATCTGAGCAGCATCAGGGTTCTCTCGGTCGGCGGGACGATCATCACCGAAGAAGGCATCCGCTCCTGGCGAGAGCGCGGCGTTCCGATCACGCAGGGCTACGGGATGACTGAGGTCGGCCCGGCCGTCATGCTCGTGCCGCTGGCCGACATCCCACGCAAGACCTTGACCGCCGGAAAGCCGACACTTCACGCAGAACTGCGCATCGTCGACCGCGATGGCCACGATCTCCCTCCGGAGGATTCCGGCGAGGTGTGGCTGCGTAGTCCCAGCGTGACGGTCGGCTACTGGCGGAACCTCGAAGCGACACGTGAGGCGATCACCGATGGGTGGTTCCATACGGGCGATCTCGGATACCTGGATGACGAAGGCTTCCTGCATATCGTCGATCGCATCAAGGAGATCATCATCGTCGGCATATCGAACGTCTATCCCACAGACCTTGAGTCTGTGCTCCTCGAGGCGCCTGGTGTCTCCGAAGCTGCGGTCGTGGGCATCCCCGACGAAGAACTCGGAGAAGTGCCGGTCGCGTTCGTCGTGCGCGCGAGCGGCTCGACGATCGACCAAGAGCAACTGCTTCAACTCTTCGAAGGACGTCTCGCAGCGTATAAGCATCCCCGCCATGTCGCGTTCGTGGACGCATTGCCTCGAACTGCGATCGGCAAGGTACAGAAGAAATCGTTGCGCGCGCTCGCACGGTCGCTCTTTCTGGAGGTAGGTAATTCCGGCCATCAACGTGCAGAGGACACCCCGGCCACGCTCCGAGCTGCAGCCTCGAGATGAGTTCGTGATGTGACCGTTACGCCGGGGGCGCGTCCTTCCCCTGCCGCCCCAACTCCGTGTCGCGATGAATGCCAGATCGCGAGACCTTCACTTCGGATGGGGTCGCGGCACTCCTTGGCCTCTCGAGCGGGCTCGTCTATCGGGCGGCGAAGAAGAGGGTCTCGGCGGCATCAAGCAGGTGGTGGTTGGTCGCCGGGTCAGGGCGTGCTCATGGCTCACACGTTGACTGAGGTTAATGAACACATCCACCGGGTCTCAGCGACGGTAACGGGAGGCCGACTCTCCGCGCCCCATTTCGGCTGGGCCCCCACAGAAAACTTCCGTGAGCATCCGTGAGCATTTGGCGGACGAGCGCGGGCAACCAGGGCGGCTGACAGGAGTTAACGGCCCAATATTGTGGCTGATAGTGTGCGGTTTCGCTCCTTGCGAGGGCCGCTAGCTCAACGGGTAGAGCACCGGACTTTTAATCCGGCGGACCGGGTTCGAGTCCTGGGCGGCCCACTAGCCTAAAGTTTTCTCGAACCAGGCCACGTTCCAGTAGCGTCCGAACTTCCGTCCGACTTCCGTGTACTCGCCCACCTTCACGAACCCGAACCGTTCGTGCAACGAAACTGACGCGTCATTGGGAAGCGAGATGCCGGCGTACGCGCGGTGGAGATCCTCACCCTCGATGTCGTCGAACAGCCGGGCGTAGAGCTTTGATCCGATCCCCATCCCGAGCCTGTCCGGATCGCAGTACACGCTCGTTTCGATGCTCGTCGCGTAGGCCGCGCGCGGCCGGAACGGGCT
>Ga0070707_100005101_pt1 | contig 12311 bp, 11 predicted proteins | sample KBSK5502metaG_FD_65468 | JGI IMG/M metagenome (GOLD analysis project Ga0070707, IMG submission 65468) | Corn, switchgrass and miscanthus rhizosphere microbial communities from Kellogg Biological Station, Michigan, USA - KBS K5-50-2 metaG | ecosystem: Host-associated > Plants > Roots >... | reverse complement strand
GCTCATGTCTTGATGGCTGCGCCCTGTCGGGCTTGCATTCGCTCCGCTCATGTCTTGATGGCTGCGCCCTGTCGGGCTTGCATTCGCTCCGCTCATGTCTGCGGTTATTCCCCGCTGATCACCATTTTACTGATTTTGAGCGTGGGTGCGGCAATCGCACCCACAAATGTTACGTCGTTACCGATCATTTCAATGTTCTTTAGCATTTCGCGGAGATTGCTCGCAATCGTTACCTCCTGGACCGGATACGTAAACCGGCCGTTCTCGATCCAGATACCGACAACGCCGCGCGAGTAATCACCGGTAACGGTATTGACTCCAAAACCGATGGCTTCCATGACATACAGTCCCGACTTTATCGAGCCAACGATTTCTTCCGGCGTGTGCGTACCCGCCTTGAGATAGAAGTTCGTCGGGCCGATCGTGACCACGCCGGAGGCGGCGCGGCTGCCATTGCCGGTGGGTTTCGATCCCAATTTGCGCGCGGTGTACGCGCTGTGGAGGTAATTCCGCAAAACGCCGTTTTCGATGATCGGCGTGGTTTGAGTCGGGACGCCTTCGTCGTCGAATGGGCAGGAGCCGAGACCTGCCGGCATTCTCGCGTCATCGACAATCGTCACATTGGGTGAGGCGACGGATTGCCCGATCTGATCCACGAGAAACGAACTGCGCCTGTAGATCGAGCCGCCCGCGACGGCATCAAAGATGTGACTGAGCAGAGACCGAGCGCACAGCGGATCGAAAACGACCGGCACCCGGCATGTTGGAATCTTGCGCGCGCGCAAACGGCGAACCGCCCGCTCGGCAGCTTTCCTGCCGATCTCTTCGGGCGCCTCAAGCTGATGGCGATGCCGGGCGGCGGACACCCAGTGGTCGCGCTGCATCCCTTCGCTGGATTGCGCGATCGGAATACAAACCAGGGATCCGCCTGTGCCCTGGTACTGACCGGCAAAACCGCTCGTGTTTGCCAGGGCGACATGCGAACGCGCGTAGTCGAACGATGCGCCTTCGGAGTTCGTAATCGCTGGATCGGTGGCAAACGCGGCTTTCTCGGTTCGGACCGCCAGGTCGATCCGTTCTTCGGGCGTCAGACTTTCCCAGGTCGGATCGAGCAGCTTTAAATCGGGAAAGCTGCTTTGGAAGAACGAAGATTCGGGAAGCCCGCCACTTTCATCTTCCGAAGTGAGCCGGGCCATTTCGACCGTTTCATCGACAAGGCGGTCGACAACAGGTTCCGATATATCCGATGTGTGGGAGGTTGCTGTGCGTTTGCCGATAAAAACGCGCAGCATCAGGCTGCGCGAAATGGCTTCTTTGAGGGTCTCGATTTCCCCCATCCGGACGGTAACGGAGAAGGAATCGTCTTCGCGGATCATCACATCCGCTGCGGAAGCGCCGCTTTTCCTGGCGCGATCGATGACGTGTTGCGCCTTCTGCTGCAACATTTGGCTTATGGCTACGCTCTATTTCTCGGTTCCGCCAACAGTGATTTCGTGAATCTTGATTGTCGGCAGACCGACACTGACGGGAATGGTCTGGCCTTCCTTGCCGCAAATTCCGACACCCTGATCGAGCTTGAGATCATTGCCCACGGCCGTGACCTGACGAAGAACGGTGGGCCCATCGCCAATCAACGTTGCACCTTTCACGGGCGCCGTGATGTGGCCGTTCTCGATCAGGTACGCTTCACTCGCTGTAAATACGAATTTGCCGCTGGTGATGTCGACCTGGCCTCCACCGAAGTGAACAGCATAGAGACCCTTGTTGACAGACTTGATGATGTCCTCGGGCGCGGATTCTCCGGACATCATAAAGGTGTTTGTCATGCGCGGCATTGGAATGTGGTCATAACCCTGGCGCCGGCCGTTGCCGGTCAGCTGGGCATTCATGAACTTGGAACTGAGCTGATCCTGAAGGTATCCCTGGAGAACTCCTTTTTCGATCAGCACGGTTTTGTGCGTCGGATTCCCTTCGTCGTCCATGTTGAGAGAACCACGTCGAAAGGGAATTGTTCCATCGTCAACCACGGTGCAAAGCTCGGAAGCGACCTTTTTGCCGACGAGCCCGGTAAACGCCGACGTCTTCTTGCGATTGAAATCCGCTTCGAGGCCATGGCCGATCGCTTCGTGCAGAAGGATGCCGGGCCAGCCGGGGCCAAGAACGACTTCCATCGTGCCGGCCGGGGCGTCGATTGCACGAAGCTGGAGAATCGCCTGCCGCGCACTTTCTCGCGCGAGTTCGCGCGGATCGAGATCGGCGGTAAAGATATCCAGCGCTCGACGGCCCCCACCACCCTGGTATCCGGACTGGCGCTTGCCGTTTTCTTCGGCGATGACCATGACGTTGAGGCGGACCAGCGGCTGAAGATCCCAGGCCGCGCGTCCTTCCGACGTCGCGACGAGGACGTGCTTCGTCTCGTCCACGTAGCTGGCCTGAACCTGTTTGATCCGAGGATCGTAGGCGCGCGCCGCGTCGTCGGCCTGCTCGAGCAAGGCAATCTTCTGGGCGATCTCCAGCTCGGCGGGGAAGATGGAAATCGAATACAGATTCCGTTCCTGATTCAAAGGTGTCGGGACTTGAATCGTGCCGCCGGCGGACGAGGCATTCGCGATGAACGCCGCGGTGCGCGCCGCCTTGAGAATATTTTCCCGGTTGAGGTCCGCCGAATAGGCGTATCCGGTCTTCTCTCCCGAAATGACGCGAACGCCGACGCCGATACTCACACCCTTGGTTGCGCTTTTGATGATTTGTTCTTCGAGAACGATCGAATGGTTGATTCGATACTCGAAGTAGAGATCGGCGTAGTCGCCACCGCGAGACAGCGCTTCGGACAAGTACGCTTCGAGGTCGCGTGTAGTTACGTTGTACTTGTCAAAAAAAATCGACCTATTGAGATCCATTCGTATTAACTGGCCCTACTACTACAAGAGTGTAGTTTTCGCTGTCTAAATACATTTTTGCGGCACGAAATACGTCTTCAATTGTAATCGCCCGAATGTACTCCGGATATTTCTCGACGTAGTCGAATCCCAGACTGTAAACCTGCGCATGGACAAGAAAACGCGCAATTTGCGAACTCGATTCGAATGCGAAGACAAAGCTGCCAGTCAAATAATCCTTGGCATCCTGCAATTCCTGCTCGGTAACCGGTTCTGCAGTGATTCTAGCTATTTCATTAACGAGTCCTTCAGTAGCCAGCTTCATGTTTTCCGGCGATGTACCGATAAACGCGATAAATCGGCCGGGATCCAGTCCGGCAGTCATAGTGATGCTTGCGAAGGTGGTATAGGCCAGGCCCAGTTCATCCCGGAGCCGTTGGGGAATGCGCGCCGTGAAACCGGCGCCTCCGCCCAGAATCGTGTCCAGAAGCTGGAGAGCGTAGTAGTCGGGATTCGTGCGGGTCACTCCCAGATGACCGAGGTAGATGTTGAGCTGCTGCGCCGGCATGCGGATGAACTTGGTTCGCTTGCCCGTTTGCCGGACCGGCTGAGGGTAGGTTGGAAAGTCGATCGTTTTAGAAGCCCAACCGCCTAATACCTTCTCGATCTTGGGCAGAATCTCAGGGATGTGAAAATCTCCCACAACCGAAAGGATCGCGTTATTCGGCGCGAAGTACTTCTTGTGAAAATCGATTAGATCGGAGCGTTCGATGCGCTCGACAGTCTCGGGATACCCATGAGACGGCCGGTGCAACGGATGGTCCTGATAGACAAGTTCATTGAAGGCCCATCCGGCGACGACCTGCGGCCGGTCCTGCGCGCTGACAATTTCCGCCAGCGTCCGCTCTTTTTCCTTCTCGACATACTCCGGGGGAAACACGGGATGCATTAAGAGGTCGGACAGCAGTTCCAGGCCGAGATCGGTGTCTTTGTTGAGAATGCCGCATGAGACTACGATCCGCTCGAACGAACCGTCCGCGTCAATGGCGCCGCCGACGGACTCGATCGCATCGGCGATCTCGAGAGACGTACGGGTCTGGGTGCCTTCATCCAGAAGCCGGCTGGCCATGAGGGCGAGACCCGCTTTGGACTCGGGATCGTAGCGCGCGCCCGCGAGCACACTGGCATTTAACGAGACGGTCGGTATGGATGGATTCTCAACGAGCAGGACCTGTAAGCCGTTGGCGAGTACGTGACGGTGTACGTCGAACGCGCGGCGAAGTCCGAGTTCAGTCGGCTTCAACGTGGTCCTCCCCGCCAGCATCTTCGCCGTCTTCGCAGGCTTCGCCGGTTGCGGCCCCGTCGTTCAACATGAAAGCGACGGTGCGATTGTCCTCGTTGAGATAACGGCTGCACACACTTGCAACATCGCTTGCAGTGACGGCGTTGATCCGTTGGAGGTACGAATCGATGTAATCGAGGCCGTGGAGAGTCTCGATCTGGCCCAGGAGGATGGCCTGATCCAACGTTCGCTCGCGAGTGAGGATGAAATGCGCTTCGATTTGATGCTTCGCGCGCTCCAGTTCGTGTGCGTTCAACTGACCGTCGGAGACCCGGCGCAGCTCGTCGTAGATACTGGTCTCGATTTCCTCGATCGAATGATCCCCGCGAGCCTCGGCACGGACGTGAAAGAGTGTTGGATCTTTCGCTTCTCCGTACTCGGCGGAAACGAACGTCACCGACTGCTCGCGCTCCACCAGACGTTGATACAACCGCGACGCCTTTCCTTCGGAGAGCAGAATGCCAAGCAACTGCAGAGCGTAGCTGTCCGAATGCGCGATCTGGGGTGCGTGATATGAAATGGCGAGACGCGGTACTTTCGACCGCCAGCGAACCGTTACTCGTCTTTCGCCCCGTTGCGCCGGCTCCTGCAGAAGCATTGGGGGCGGAGGCGGACCTGCCGGAATCGAACCGAACGCGCGGGCAACTTTTGTGAGGACCTGATCGGTATCGAAGTCTCCGGCAATGACGAGAATCGCGTTGTTCGGATGATAGTAGCGCCGGTAGTACGCCTGTTGTTCCTCAGCGGTGGCCCGCTCCACATCCTGCAACCATCCGACGATCGGATTGCGGTACGGATGCACTTTGAAAGCGGCGGCTTCCTCTTCCTGCAACAGCAGTCCCCAGGGCGAATCGAGTCCGGTTTTGAGCTCCTCGATGACGACCTTCTTTTCGGCCTCGAATTCTTCGGGATCGAAGGCGCAGCTCGTCATCCGATCGGCCTCAATTTCCAGGGCGATATCCCACCGGTCGGACGCGAAGTTGAAGTAAAACGCGGTGAAATCGTGCGACGTGAACGCATTGTTGCCGCCGCCGTTTTTCAGCGTGATGAGGTCGATTTCACCTTTCTTGAAACGATCGGTCCCCTTGAACAGCATGTGTTCAAGGAAATGCGACTTGCCGGTCTGCCCGAGCTCCTCGTTTCGCGAACCGACGCGATACCAGATCATCGAGGTGACAATTGGGGACGTGTGGACTTCCCTGGTCAGGACAACGAGCCCGTTGTCCAGCACAGTCCGCCGAACATCTTCCGTTGCAAACGCTGAAGGAATCTCGAGAGAAGACATCTCTATTTTTTTGTCTGATTAAACTAATTAGACTGTTGTTTTCTAAACCCAGGCGTGCGCGGCTTTGTGGAGCAGTCGCGTAGGGCAAATCCCCTACCAAATCGAAGCTATCACAACGCGCAAGACCTGTCACATATGATTTCGCTTTCTCCAAACGAAGTGGAACGCCGATTTGCGCTGTTGGGCATACCCAACAGGTTTACAGACGAGGAAAAGCAAGAATTAGCGACTACGCAAATAGTGCAGGACCCGGACGATGTGATGGCATTTCCTACACCTGTCGGTAACGGAGGACTTAACATATTGAAACTGCGGGCTATTCTGGGGACGGATCCATCGAAACAACCGGCATTTTTCGATCATCCCTGGTACCTGGAAGAGGCTTTTGCGACGGCCGACTGCCAACCCGGCTGGCATCTTGTACATATGAACGTCCTTCCGGACTCCGTTTCTCAGCCGGTGAACTATTTCAGTAGTTTAGCTGGGCGCGGATTGGAATTGCCGGCGGCGATCGAAGTCGTACTGATGGTTTTTCTTCACTTTACGGGGACCGGAGAACAGCTGCTCCAGAAAAAGCACACGTGGTGCAGAGATGAAGCCAGTTTGAATCGCTTTGTAACGGTCGGTGCATTCGGGCGGAATGGGTTGTTCATCAGCGGTCATCCCGGAGCGTATGCAAGCCGCGGGCTCGGCATCTGTGGAAAGGTTATACGCTAGCGGTGTGGTGCGACTTCTGGGCAACCTGAATTCGGATGACGGCGCGCTCGAGCGCGACGAGCGCGCGTCTGTAGTCGAGCTCGTCTCCGCCCCGTGAGATGCGCTCTTCGGCGCGCTGCTTTGCGCGCATGGCTCGATCGAGATCGATTTCCTGCGCGCGTTCCGCAGTTTCGGCGAGGATGCGCACCTGATTGGGCAGCACTTCGACAAATCCCCACGCGACAGCCAGAAAGGTCCATCGATCCCCTTTTCGATAAGAAACCTCTCCGACTTTTAATTCTGAAAACAGCGGCGCATGGCCGGGAAGGACGCCGAAGTAGCCTTCGGCGCCGGGGATCTGTAACTCGTCGACTTCGTCTTTAACGACGGAGCGTTCCGGAGTGACGATCGTTAGAGTAATCGTGTTGTCCGCCATGCCTATTGTGCGGCCGCCAGTTGCTTCGCCTGCTCGAGCGCTTCTTCGATGGTCCCGACCATATAGAACGCCTGTTCGGGAATATCATCGTGTTTGCCTTCGACGATTTCTTTAAAGCCTTTGATCGTGTCGGCAATCTTCACGTACTTGCCTTCCCGGCCGGTGAACGCTTCCGCAACAAAGAACGGCTGCGACAGGAATCGTTGAATCTTCCGGGCGCGAGCGACCGTGAGTTTGTCGTCCTCGGATAGTTCGTCGATGCCGAGAATGGCAATGATGTCCTGCAGGTCTTTGTATTTCTGCAGTACGGATTTCACTGCTCGAGCGACGCTGTAGTGCTCGGCACCGACAATCCGGGGATCGAGAATGCGCGATGTCGATGCCAGCGGATCGACCGCGGGATAAATGCCGAGTTCCACGATTTCTCTCGAAAGATTGGTCGTCGCATCCAGGTGTGCAAAGGTTGTCGCCGGCGCGGGATCCGTGTAGTCGTCGGCAGGAACGTAGATGGCTTGAACCGAGGTGATGGAGCCTTTCGTTGTGGACGTAATCCGCTCCTGCAATTCGCCCATTTCGCTAGCCAGGGTCGGCTGATATCCCACCGCGGATGGCATTCGGCCCAGCAGCGCCGAAACTTCGGAGCCGGCTTGCGTAAACCGGAAAATGTTATCGACAAACAGGAGAACGTCCTGGCGTTCTTCATCGCGAAAGTATTCGGCAGTGGTGAGTCCGGTCAGAGCAACGCGCAGCCGGGCTCCCGGAGGCTCGGTCATCTGCCCGTAGATCAAGGCGGTCTTGTTGATAACGCCGGATTCCTTCATTTCCAGCCAGAGATCGTTTCCTTCGCGTGTGCGCTCGCCGACACCCGCAAATACGGAAATGCCGCCGTGCTTGGTTGCGATGTTGTTGATGAGTTCCTGGATGATAACGGTCTTGCCGACTCCGGCGCCGCCGAACAAACCGATCTTGCCGCCCTTCAGGTAGGGCTCGATGAGATCGACGACCTTGATACCGGTCTCGAACATTTCGAGATTTGTATTCTGTTCGACCAAAGGCGGGGCAGGTTTGTGAATAGGGTCGCGGCGTTTGGCGTCAATGGGACCGAGTTTGTCGACGGGCTCGCCGATGACGTTAATTACGCGGCCAAGCGTGGCTTTGCCGACCGGAATCGATACAGGCCCACCGGTATCTTCGGCGGGCATGCCCCGGACCATGCCTTCCGTGGGCTGCAAGGCGACGCATCGCACACGGCCTTCGCCGAGGTGCTGCTGCACTTCGACAATGACGTCGATCGGCATCGGCACAGTGAAGCCCTCGCTCGTCACATGCAGCGCCTGATAGATGGGCGGCTGCTTGCCTTCGTCGAATTGCACGTCGATGGCCGGCCCGATGACTTGAGAAACTTTTCCGATATTTGCCATTTTTATAACGCTCCCGCTCCGCTAACCACTTCGATGATTTCACGCGTGATCGCTGCCTGGCGAATGCGATTCATGTTGAGAGTGAGCATGTCGATCATGTCGCCGGCGTTTCTTGAAGCTGTGTCCATTGAAGCCATCCGCGCGCCATGTTCGGATGCCGCGGATTCCAGTAAAGCCCGATAGATTTGTATTTCCACATATCGTGGAAGTAACCGGTTGAAAATCTCCTGCGGCGGTTGTTCAAAGATGTAATCCGGTTGGGACTCGGTCTCTTTCAGATCGCCTGGGCTGAGCGGCAATACTTTTTCGACGACCACGCGCTGCTGAATGACGGATTTGAATTCGTTGTAGACGATGTAGACCGCGTCGACTTCGGCATTCGTGTAAGCCTGGACGACTGCGTCCGAAATATCTCTCGCGTGACCATAATCGAGATGAGAAAAGATATTCACAAACTCGGCGCGAATGGGCACCGTCCGGCGGCGAAAAAAATCACGTCCTTTGCGGCCGACAGCGAGAAGACTGATCGTCTGGTCTTTGTGTTCGCGAATGAAACCCTGCGCTGTACGAATGATATTGGAATTGAACGCGCCGCAGAGTCCGCGGTCTGCAGTGACGCTGATAAACAGAATTTTCTCTTCAGGCCGGACTTCGAGGAGAGGATGCGTCACATTCTCCAGGCGCGTCGTGAGATTGCCAAGCACCCGTTTGAGCTGGTCCGCATACGGCCGCGCGGCGAAAACGCGCTCCTGCGCGCGCCTGAGCTTCGCGGCCGACACGGTTTTCATGGCCTTCGTCAGCTGCTGCGTATTTTTAACGGACCGGATGCGTCGCCTGATGTCCAGGAGATTTGGCATATCTACGCGGCACGGCCTCTTTCATTCTTGAACCGTTCTTTGGCTTCTTTCAGGACGTTCTGCAGCTCGTTCTTGATTTCGTCGTCGATCGCCTTGCGTTCCCGGATTTTCTGCAGCAGACCGGGATGGCCGGCATCGAGGAACTTGAAAAGGAATTGTTCGAATGGCCGGATATCGGCAACTTCAACATCGTCGAGCATGCCGCTGCCGGCGTAGATGATGACGATCTGCTTCTCGACCGGCACGGGCGTGTACTGGTCCTGCTTCAGAACTTCGGTCAGACGCTGTCCACGACTCAACTGGGACAACGTGGCTTTGTCGAGATCCGAACCGAATTGTGCGAAGGCCGCGAGCGCCCGATATTGCGCCATGTTGAGACGAAGTGATCCGGCGACCTGGCGCATCGCCTTAATTTGAGCGTTGCCTCCGACGCGAGACACTGACAGACCTGTATTCACCGCGGGACGGATACCGGAGTGGAAAAGATCTGTTTCCAGATAGATCTGTCCATCGGTGATCGAAATGACGTTCGTTGGAATGTATGCAGAGACGTCGCCGGCCTGGGTCTCGATGATGGGAAGAGCCGTTAGTGAACCGCCTCCGTTCTGGTCGTTCAGCTTGGCGGCACGTTCCAGCAATCGAGAGTGGAGATAAAAAACGTCGCCTGGATACGCTTCGCGGCCCGGCGGCCGCCGCAGCAGCAGTGAAATTTCGCGGTAGGCGGCGGCATGCTTAGAAAGATCGTCATAGATGCACAGCGCGTGCCGCTTGCTATCACGGAAGAATTCGCCGATCGCACAACCACCGTAGGGCGCCAGATATTGCATCGGCGCGGGGTCGCTCGCCGACGCGGAAACGACGATCGTGTAATCCATGGCGCCGTATTCTTCGAGGGTTTTCACAACCTGCGCCACAGTCGATCGCTTCTGCCCGATCGCAACGTAGACGCAAATGACGTTCTGACCCTTTTGATTGATGATCGTGTCGATCGCGACGGCAGTCTTTCCGGTCTGGCGGTCACCGATGATCAATTCGCGCTGGCCGCGGCCGATCGGGATCATCGAATCGATGGCTTTCAGTCCGGTCTGAAGCGGCTCCTTCACGGGCTGGCGATCGATAACACCGGGCGCGATACGCTCAACGGGCAGACGCTCTTTGGTGACGATGGGGCCTTTCCCATCGATGGGCTGCGCGAGAGCATTCACGACACGGCCGACCAGTGCTTCGCCGACGGGCACTTCCATGATTCGGCCGGTGCGGCGGACCTGATCGCCTTCGCGAATCTCGGTGTAATCGCCGAGCAGCACCACGCCCACCTGGCTTTCTTCCAGGTTCAGCGCAAGACCCATCACACCGTGCGGAAATTCGAGGAGTTCGCCGGCCATCGCTTTCTCAAGGCCGTAGACACGCGCAATGCCATCGCCGACCGAAATGACATTGCCCACTTCGCTGACATCGACACCACCGCGATATTCTTCGATTTGCTCGCGAATGATCTTTGTAATCTCGTCTGCTTTAATTTCCATAGGGCTCCCTGGTCCTCTCTTGAGGCTGCGCGCTATCGCGCTTGCGCTTCGCGTCTTCAGGCTGCGCGCTATCGCGCTTGCGCTTCGCGGACTACTCTTCGACAAGACGGCTTTTGAAGGCCTGGAGTTGCTGCCGAACCGATCCGTCGTAAATCGTGGTCCCAACCTGGGCAACCATGCCGCCGATCAACGATGGATCGACGGCGACTTCCATCCGAATTTGTTTTCCTGTGGCTTGCTCGAGTCTGGCGGCGAGCTCGCGCTGCTCGGATGCATCCAATGAATGCGCCGAAGTCACGCGGGCGCGCAGGATACCCAGCCGCTCATCCAGAAGCTTCTGGTAGGCCTGAATGATTTCCTCCAGGATCGGTAACCGATCCCGATCGGCTAGAATGCCAATGAAATTGGCGACGCGGCGGTCCAGACTTAACGCGTCGAAAATCTCCTTCAACATGCGTTTCCGGCGGTCTCCGGCCATCGTTGGATTTTCGAGGAAGCGGCGCGCTGCCGGCTGGTCATTTAACAAGCATAAAAAATCCTGCAACTGCTGGAGGCCGGCGTCGGCCTTGTCGGGATACAGCACATCCATCAGGGCTCTGGCGTATCGATTGGCGGCTACAGACATACCGAGAGCACCATTGATCGATCAATGTTCAGCATTTTTAATAGTTACTGGGATACGTGACGCACGGAGCAGACCGCACAAGTCTGACAAAAGGATGAAAGTAACATCCGGTTACGAGACTGTCAACAGATGGTCAGCCTGTGTGTCGGCTTGAGGGATGGCCTCGCCAATCTCAACGGCAGGGATTCCAGAAGCGCGAAGACTGGCAAGCAGTTTGTCGGCGTCTTCGGGATGGCTAAATATCAGGAGGCCGCCGGAGGTTTGAGGATCGAAGAGGATGTTTTGCACGTCGGCGGGAACGGAATCCGGAACGTGGCTGATCTTTGCGAAGAAGTCCCGATTGCTCGTGAGCCCACCCGCACAAAAACCCGCGCGGCTGTACTCCAGGGCGCCCCGCAGGATTGGAACTTTTCGATGATCGATTCGAATCGAAATGTGACTGGCTTTCGCCACTTCGCTCGCGTGCCCGATAAGGCCGAATCCGGTGATGTCCGTCATCGCATCTACTCTGAACTGCAGGCAGATTTCCGCGGCGCGACTATTGAGTTCAAGCATCACATTGACGGCGGCCTGAACGTGTTCGGATGATGCCTTTCCGCGTTTGAGCGCGGTTGTGATGAGCCCCGTTCCAAGAGGCTTTGTGAGAATGATGCGATTGCCCGGGCGGGCGCCGCTGTTTTGCTTGATGTTTTTTTTCTCGACGATTCCGGTAATGGCGTATCCGAACTTGATCTCATCGTCGCGAACCGAGTGGCCGCCAAGCAACGCGACTCCGGCCTCGTTGAGCTTGTCGATGCCGCCGCGCATGATGTCGCCGAGTATGTTGAACTCCAAGCCAGCCGTGGGAAAGCCGACGATGGACAGCGCGGTCTTCGGAACACCACCCATAGCGTAGACGTCGCTTAACGAATTGGCCGCAGCAATCTGGCCGTAGATGTAGGGGTCATCCACGATGGGGGGAAAGTAATCGACGGTTTGAACGAGAGCGATATCCGGCGTGAGTTCGAACACACCGGCATCGTCGGAGTTTTCGTATCCGACGAGAACCCCGGGGACATGCTGGCGCGGCATCGTTTTCAGGGCGAGGTCCAAGTCCCGTGGACCGAGCTTTCCAGCTCAACCCGCGGACTTGGCGAACTGGGTTAGTCTCATTTATTTACTCGCTGCGCCCTTCCTTGAGGCTGCGCGCTATCGCGCTTGCGCTTCGCGTCGGGCTTGCATTCGCTCCGCTCATCAATCCCTTT
>Ga0070707_100005099_pt1 | contig 12314 bp, 7 predicted proteins | sample KBSK5502metaG_FD_65468 | JGI IMG/M metagenome (GOLD analysis project Ga0070707, IMG submission 65468) | Corn, switchgrass and miscanthus rhizosphere microbial communities from Kellogg Biological Station, Michigan, USA - KBS K5-50-2 metaG | ecosystem: Host-associated > Plants > Roots >... | reverse complement strand
GCCGGGCGTACACTCGATGTAAGAAAAATATGAAACGCGTGGCGTTCTGGGGGGGCTTGATCGGGACAGGCCTGGCTCTCTCGTTGGCCGCACCGGCCGTAGCCCAAACCCCAAACACCGTCGTCGTCGTCTCCCTGACCGGCACGGTCGATCCGCTGAGTGCGCGCTACGTCGAGCGTGGGATCAATACCGGTAATGCGGAGAAGGCGTCTGCAGTCTTGATCCGGATCGACACGCCCGGGGGCCTCAGCTCGTCGATGCGCGATATCGTCCAGGCGATTTCGAAGTCGAGCGTCCCCGTGGTCTGTTGGGTGGGGCCGACCGGCGCGCGCGCAGCGTCCGCCGGCGCGATCATCATGCTCGGCTGCCCCGTCGCGGCGATGGCGCCCGGAACTAACATCGGCGCGGCACACCCGGTCGGTTTCAGCGGCCAAGTGCTCGACGAGAAGGTAACGAACGACGCCGCCGCGTACGCGCGGTCGCTGGCACAGGCGCACAACCGCAACGCGGATGTTGCGGAGAAGATGGTTCGCCAGTCGATCAGCTTGAGCGCCGATGAGGCGCTTCAGCAGAAGGTGATCGACTTCATCATGCCAACGCAGCGAGATGTGTTTGCCTACCTTGTCGGGAGGCAGATAAACGGCGTTTCGATCAACGTTACGAATCCGACGTTCAAGCCGGTGGGGATGACGTTCATCGAGGCCCTGCTGCACGGCGCCGTCGATCCAAACATCGCATTCATCCTGTTCCTGCTCGGTCTCGTCGGGATCATCTTCGAGATCCTGCATCCGGGCATCACAGTGCCGGGCATCCTCGGCAGCCTGGCGTTCTTGGTGTCACTTGTTCTGCTCGGGCTGCTCCCCGTGAACATCGCCGGCGTCGTGTTGCTGCTCGTGGGGATGATCTTCTTCGCGTTCGAGGTCCATATCCATAGCTTCGGCGTTGCCGCGGCTTTGGGCATCGGGTCGCTGATCCTCGGCGGCTTGTTCCTGTTCAACTCGTCGGTGCCGAACGCAGCGGTTTCGAAGTGGCTCATCGTCGGGATGGCGCTCGCGCTGGCCGCGTTCTTCACGCTTGTCGTTCGCGTCGTGGTGCAGAGCCGGAAGCGTCTGCCGAAGCCGGCCAAACTGCAGGACGTCATCGGTACCGAAGCGGTTGTCGTGCGCGCACTGGACCCGATCGGCATCGTGCGCGCGCACCGCGAGCAGTGGAGCGCGCGCACGGCGACCGGGACTATCCCTGAGGGCGCGCGCGTCCGCGTCACCGGCGTGCAAGGCCTTACGCTTCAAGTGGAGCCGCTCGAAGTCTCTCACGTCAGCCAAAAAGAAGGAGAAAGTCGATGACCGCTCTGATCGTTATCGGGGTAATCCTGTTCTTCTTCCTCTTCATCATCTTGCCGCTGTCGATAAAGATCGTTCGCGAGTTCCAGCGGCTCGTCATCTTCCGCTTGGGCCGAATGATCGGACCGAAGGGTCCGGGGATCGTGTTCCTGATCCCGATCATCGACCGGCCGCAGTGGGTCGACCTGCGGGAGTTCTACCTCGAGATCCCGCACCAGACTTCCATCACGAAGGACAACGCCCCGATCTCGATCGACTTCATCACGTTCTACAAGGTCGTCGATCCAGTCCAAAGCGTCATCGCCATCCAGGACTTCGCCGGGGCGGCGCTGAACATCGCAGCGACGACGTTACGTTCGGTCGTCGGTGACATCTCGCTCGACGACGTGCTCGCCAAGCGTGAGGAGATCAACCAGATCCTGCGCGCGAAGTTGGACGAGATCACGGAACGCTGGGGTGTGAAGGTAACCAACGTCGAGATCCGAGAGATCATCCCGCCGCCCGCGGTCCAGGAGGCCATGACACGCCAGATGTCGGCTGAGCGAAGCCGGCGAGCCGTTGTGACCGAAGCCGACGGCACGAAGGAAGCCGCCGTCACGGTGGCGGAAGGTGACAAGCAAGCCAACATCCTGAAGGCTGAGGGGCAGCGACAAGCGGCGATCTTGACGGCGGAGGGCTTCGCGCTCGCGCTGAAGACCGTGTTCGAAGCGGCGAAGGGCGTCGACGCGAAGACGATGGGACTGCAGTACCTCGAAGCGCTGAAGGTGCTCGGCGCGTCGCCGTCGACGAAGTTCATCCTGCCACTCGAGTTCACTGGGCTCCTCAAAGGAGTCAGCGGCTACGCCGATCAGGCCTTCAACCCGGACAGCGGGAACGGGAAGGCTGAGACGCCGGGCTAACCGCCTTGGCCGCCGTACGCGCGCGCCGGCAGGATTTCAATGATGAGGCGCTCGTCCCTAACCATCGCACGGTCGTACTCGTCCCAGTCGGGGTGCTCGCCGCGCGCGGTCCGGTAGTAGAGGCGCAGTTTCTCGAGCACGCCGTCGCCGTCGTGTATGCGCGCCGTTCCTTCGATCGTCACCCAGTCGCGGATGCCGCTCGAAAAAGAGACCCGCGGATCACGTCGCACGTTCTTTACCTTCACGAGCGGTTGTCGTGATGAGATCCAAAGCGCATCGTTGACGACGGATGCGAAGACGACAGAGAGATGCGGGCTGCCGTCCGGATGCAGCGTTGCCAGCGTGCCGGCGCCGTTCTTTCGGAAGTGTTCGAGTGCCTGCTCGATGTCCATATGTCCAGGGTAACTCGGAGGCTTCCCGCTATGATGCCGCGAATGGTCGACTCGCTAGACACCATCGTTAACCTCGCGAAACGCAGAGGTCTCATCTTCCCGTCGTCCGAGATCTACGGCGGTTTGCGATCGACGTGGGACTACGGCCCCATCGGCGTCGAGCTCAAGCGCAACGTTAAGAACGCATGGTGGCGTCACATGATCCAGCTCCGCGACGACGTCGTCGGTCTGGACTCGGCGATCCTGATGGCCCCAAAGGTCTGGGAAGCCAGCGGGCACGTGGAGACCTTCAACGACCCGTTGGTCGAGTGCCTGAACTGTCATCAGCGGTTCCGCGCCGACCACTTGCCTGCGTCCGGCGCGTGCCCGAACTGCGGCAACAAGACCTTCACCGACCCGCGCAACTTCAACCTGATGTTCAAGACCTACATGGGTCCGGTCGAGGACGCATCGGCTGCAGTGTGGCTGCGCCCCGAAACGGCCCAGGGCATCTTCGTCAACTTCAATACCGTGCAGCAGACCACACGCAAGAAGATCCCCTTCGGGATCGGCCAGATCGGCAAGAGCTTCCGCAACGAGATCACGCCCGGGAACTTCATCTACCGCACGCGCGAGTTCGAGCAGATGGAGATGGAGTTCTTCTGCGAGCCCGGCACGGATGAGACGTGGCATCAGTACTGGATCGACGAGCGGCTTGCCTGGTACAAGCGATACGGGATCAAGGACGAGAACCTGCGCCTGCGCGAGCACGAGCAAGACGAGCTCTCCCACTACTCCAAGCGAACCGTCGACATCGAGTACGCGTTCCCGTTCACCGACTGGGGCGAGCTCGAGGGGATCGCGAACCGCACCGACTTCGACCTCGCGCAGCACCAGAAATTCTCGGGCGAAGATCTGACCTACTTCGACCAAGAGAAGAACGTCCGGTACCTGCCGTACGTGATCGAGCCGGCCGCCGGCGCCGACCGCGCGACGCTCGCATTCCTGATCGACGCGTATACAGAGGAGACGGCGCGTTCGGCCAAGGGCGAAGAAGAGAAGCGCGTCGTGCTCAAGCTGCATCATGCGCTCGCTCCGTACAAGGCCGCGGTGCTGCCGCTATCCCGGAACGAGCGGCTTGTCCCGACCGCGAAGGAAGTTGCGGCGTCGCTACGGTCGAGGTGGATGATCGATTACGACGACGCGGGCTCGATCGGTCGCCGGTACCGCAGGCAAGATGAGATCGGGACCCCGTACTGCGTGACGGTGGACTTCGACTCGCTGGACGACCACGCGGTGACGATCCGCGATCGCGACACGATGACGCAAGACCGGATCCCGATCCCGGATCTCGTCGGCTACTTGGAGCAGCGGCTCGCCCAGAGCTGAGAATCACAGCCTCTTCACGCTTGGGCTAGGCTTTCGGACGACCCTCGTCTCGAAAGATCGGTGATCTGACATGGCCTCCAGGAAGTCGGTTTCGAAGAAGCGCGCGCCCGCGCGCAGGACACGCGCGCGCAAAGCCCCGGCGCGGGCGCGCGCAGCCAAGACCACAAGCCGCTCGCGCAAGGTGAAGTACGTCTACGACTTCAGCCAGGGCAGCAAGGAGATGAAGGACCTCCTCGGGGGCAAGGGCGCCAACCTCGCCGAGATGATGAACATCGGCTTGCCCGTCCCGCCCGGCTTCACCATCACAACCGTCGCGTGCCGCGAGTACATGAAGACGGACGATTTCCCCGCCGGCATGCTCGACGAGACCGAGAAGCACCTGCGCGCGCTCGAGCGCGAGATGGGCCGCAAGCTCGGCGACCCCGACAACCCGCTGCTCGTCAGCGTTCGTTCCGGCGCGAAGTTCTCGATGCCGGGGATGATGGACACGGTCCTGAACCTCGGGCTGAACGATCAGAGCGTCCACGGCCTTGCGCGCCAAGCGAACAATGAACGCTTCGCGTTCGACTCGTACCGGCGCTTCATCCAGATGTTCGGCCGCATCGTCATGGATGCCCCCGGCGACAAGTTCGAAGAGGCGATAGACCAGATCAAGACGTTGCGCAACGTGACGGCCGACACCGACCTCAACGCGAACGACCTGAAGGAGCTCGTCGAGGAGTTCCGGCGCATCGTCAAGGAGGAAACTGGACGCGAGTTCCCACAGGATCCCCGCGAGCAGCTTCGCTACGCGATCCGCGCCGTTTTCAACTCGTGGAACGGCGACCGCGCGCGCCTCTACCGGAAGCAGGAGAAGATCTCAGACGACCTCGGCACCGCGGTCAACGTCGTCGCGATGGTGTTCGGGAACCTGGGTGACGACTCGGGCACGGGAGTGGCGTTCACGCGCAACCCGGCGACGGGGGAGCAGGGCCTCTACGGCGACTACCTCCCGAACGCCCAAGGTGAAGACGTCGTCGCCGGGATCCGCAACACACTGCCACTGCAAGAGCTTGAACGCATCAACGCGAAGGCGTTCAAACAGCTGCTCCGAATCATGAAGACCTTGGAGCGGCATTACCGAGACATGTGCGACATCGAGTTCACGATCGAGCGCGGCAAGCTCTGGATGCTGCAGACGCGCGTCGGCAAGCGCACGGCCGCGGCCGCCGTGAAGATCGCCGTCGACATGGTCGCCGAGCGGCTGATCGACAAGAAGGAAGCCATCCTGCGGGTGTCGCCGGAGCAGGTCGACCAGCTGCTCCATCCGCAGGTCGACGAGAACGCGCAGAACCTCACGGTTATCGGGAAGGGGATGAACGCGTCGCCGGGAGCTGCCGTCGGTGCAGCAGTCTTCGATGCCGACCGCGCCGAAGAACGCGCGAACACAGGGGAGAAGGTCATCCTCGTTCGGCGCGAGACGAATCCCGACGACCTCAACGGCATGATCGCTGCGCAAGGCATCCTCACGAGCCGCGGTGGCAAGACCTCGCACGCAGCCGTCGTCGCGCGCGGCATGGGCAAGCCGTGCGTCTGCGGCGCCGATGCGCTCGACGTCGACCTGAACGCGCGCCGCTTCGGCGTCGGCGACGTCGTCGTGAACGAAGGCGATGTGATCTCGATCGACGGCACGACCGGCAAGGTCTATCTCGGGGTCGTTCCGCTGAAGCAGCCGGAGGTGTCCGGCGAGTTCGCCACGATCCTCGAGTGGGCCGACAAGTTCCGGAAGCTCAAGGTGCGCGCCAATGCAGACACGCCCGAAGACGCGCGCCGTGCGCGCGAGTTCGGCGCGCAAGGCATCGGTCTCGCGCGCACCGAGCACATGTTCCTGGGCGACCGCAGGCCGCTCGTCGAAAAGCTGATCTTGGCTGCGACGGATTCTGACGAGCAGGCCGCCCTCGACGCACTACTGCCGCTCCAGCGCGAGGACTTCTACGGGATACTTGCTGCGATGGAGGGGCTGCCGGTAACCATCAGGCTGCTCGACCCGCCGTTGCACGAGTTCTTGCCGGACCTGGTCGAGCTGTCGAAGGAAGTCGCGTTGGCCGGCCGCAAGGTCGATCCGGCGAAGGCGAACGTGCTTCGCGCGGTCGAGCGTTTGCACGAACAGAACCCGATGCTCGGGATGCGCGGTGTTCGGCTCGGGATGATGAAGCCCGGTCTCTACAACATGCAGGTGCGCGCGATCATGGAAGCGGCCTGCCGCCTGAAGGGCGAGGGCAAGAACCCCGGTGTCGAGATCATGATCCCGCTCGTCGGGATAGAGGAGGAGATCCGCCGGGCGCGCGCGGAGGCCGACCGCGTCGCACGCGAGGTGATCAAGGAGACCAAGGTCAAGGTGAAGTACCTCATCGGGACGATGATCGAGGTGCCGCGCGCGACCACGATCGCAGACAAGATCGCCGAGCACGCCGAGTTCTTCAGCTTCGGTACGAACGACCTGACCCAGATGACCTTCGGGTTCAGCCGGGACGACGTGGCCAAGATCCTCGACGTCTACGTCACGCATGGGCTGCTCAAGGTGGATCCGTTCACGACGCTGGACCGGGAAGGAGTCGGCTCCCTGATGCGGCTGGCGGTCGAGAAGGGCAGGGCCGTCCGCAAGGATCTGCACCTCGGGATCTGCGGCGAGCACGGAGGCGACCCAGCTTCGGTGGAGTTCTGCCACGAGTTAGGGCTTGATTACGTGAGCGCTTCTCCGTTCCGGGTTCCGATCGCACGCTTGGCCGCTGCGCATGCAGCCCTGGGTAGCATGGAAGTTGCGTCCAAGTAACGTCCCAGGGGATTCTCTGTATGGATAACAAAGGCATTTCAAGAAAAGGACCACAAGGAACGGACCGCCCCCTCATCGGCTCGGCCGTAACTCCCAGGTCACAGTGTTTTCACATGGTTTGGCTCTAGTCTGAACGTGTGAAGACACGCGCACCTCTCGAACTAGTACCTCCCATGTAGCGATGCGTGCGGGCGTCATGTACCTTCTGCCCGGCTCAACTGCCGAGCGATTCGCGTCGAAGCAAAAGCATCGGCCGGATCGCGGGGACCTGACATGAAGGTACGAAAGTTCGAAGGACTGCGCACCCTTTTCGGGAAGCGTGACTTCCGCAAGCTCTGCATCGCGCAGGTCTTCGGTGGCATGGGCGAGTTCCTCGCCACCCTTGCTCTGATCGGGTTCGTCTACGACCGAACCCACTCCGCGTTCCTAAGTGGCGTCGTGTTGGCATCGCGGATCCTGCCGGCCGCGTTGATCGGCGCGAGCCTCAGCGCCTTCGTCGACCGCTTCGACCGCCGCAAAGTCTTGATCTTCTGCACGTTCGGCCGCGCCACGATCTACGGGATCCTGCCGCTCGTCGGCGGAGTCGCGCCGGTCTTGGCTCTGGCGCTCGTCGCGGAGGTCGGGACCCTGGCGTACATGGCCGCGCGCGACGCGACCCTGCCGCGCCTCGTCCCCGAAGAGTCGCTCCCGACGGCGAACGCATTGTCGATGGTCACCGCCTTTGGCTCGATGCCGCTCGGCTGGATCGCCTACACCGCCCTGACGATGCTGATGACGCGGCTCGGTCACCCGGGCCAAGCCGTTCCGTTCGTCGCCGCTGCTGGCATGCTCTACACGGCCACCTTGCTGATCGGGAAGATCGCCTCGGCCTCAGGCGTCGCCGCGAAGCCCGAGCCGGCGCACGGCGAGCACGGGACGCTCGCGAAGGGCGCGCTGCGCGCGGTTCTGGCGGCCGACCCCGTCCTGAAGAAGGTCATCATCGGCGGGGCGATCATGGCGTGCTGCGGCGGATCGCTGATCACACTCGGCATCTCCTACGTCCGCGTCACGCTGCACGCCAGCAACACGGCCTATGGCGGTCTCATGATGGCGTTCTGCTTCGGAGCCGTCACCGGCGTCATCGCCTTGCAGCGCGCGCGCAAGCACATGACGCGCGTGTTCCACCTCGGCGGCGGCACGATGGGCGTCATCCTGATCCTGATGGCGATGTTCCCCTCGACGATCGCTGCCTTCTTCATGGCGTACCTGTTCGGCTCCGCAGTCGTCGCCGCGATGCTCGGCCTGATCACGATCCTGCAGGAGCGCGTGCACGACGCCGTCCGCGGTCGCATGTTCACGCTCGCGCACTCGTCGCTCCGCGTGGGCGCCGTTGCCGTCGGGCTGCTCGCAGCGTGGGGCGCCAAGATGCTCGGCAGCGGACACGTCGTCTGGACGATGGACGGCACACAGGTCGTGTTCGGTCTGACCGGACTGACGCTATTCGCGGCGGCCGCGTGGCTCCTCGGCGGGCGCGTGCGGCCCGTTGCGGTCGCAACCGCTTAGCGCGCCCTGCTTCGGAAGCTTTTCCCACCCTTGACCTGCGCGAACGCGCGCTCCTACCCTGAGGCTCCTTCCTTCTGAGTCCGGCATGCGCGGACGTCGTTGTCGGCGCGCGTCCGTATGCTCGAGCGTGGTCCCATGTGGGCCGGGAGTTGTCGTTGGGAACCACGATCAGCGAAGAAACGGAACGTATCGAGCGCCAGATCCTCGCATCCCACGCGACGCTCGCGGCCGAGTCGAAGGGACGCGAGCGCGAAGAGATCCGCGATGAGCTCCGCACCGCGTTCCAACGCGACCGCGATCGGATTATCCATTGCACCTCGTTCCGCCGTTTGAAGCACAAGACGCAAGTCTTCCCGCAGGTGTTCGGGGAAGTGGAAGGGCGCGCGACCATCGGAGATCACTTCACCGTTCGCATGACGCACACGCTCGAGGTCCAGCAGATCGCGCGTACAATCGCGCGCGCGCTCCGTCTGAACGAGGACCTGACCGAAGCGATCTCGCTCGGGCACGACCTCGGCCACACACCGTTCGGGCATGTCGGCGAAGGGGTGCTGTCCAAGCTGATCGGCCACAAGTTCCATCATGCCGAGCAGTCCCTGCGGATCGTCGAGGTGCTCGAGAACGACGGGAGCGGGTTGAACCTGACCTGGGAGGTGCGCGACGGCATCGTGGGACACTCGTGGGCGCTGCCGGCGCCGGCGACGCTGGAAGCGTGGGTCGTGCGCTTCGCCGACCGCATCGCGTACCTGAACCACGACCTCACCGACGCGATGCGCGCCGGCGTGGTCGGGTTGGATGACGTTCCCGAGCCGGTGCTGCGTACGCTCGGCCGCACACACTCCGAGCGGATCAACACGCTCGTTATGGGCGTCGTCGAGGCGAGCCGGGCGCGTGACGTCGTCGAGATGGCCCCCGATGCATTCGAGGCGATGGATCAGCTTCGCCGCTTCATGTTCAAGAACGTCTACCTGTCGGAGGTCGCGACGACCGACCGCGACGAAGCGACCAACGTCATCAAGTCTTTGTTCGCGCACTACGTCGCGGTGCCGGACGCGATGCCGGAGATGTACCGGACGATCGACGGCGACGCGCGCACGCGCGCGGCCGACTACATCGCGGGCATGACCGACCGCTATGCGTTCAAGCTCTTTCAGGAGCTGGCGGCGTGAGGACCGCGGGGCGTATCCGCGATGCCGACCTCGAAGAGGTCCGGCGGCGCGCGAACCTGATCGAGGTCGCCTCCGAATACATGCAGGTGAAGCGAGCGGGGCGGCTGTACAAGGCGCTCTGCCCGTTCCACGCCGAGAAGACGCCGTCCTTCTCGCTCGACCCGGCCAAGGGGCTGTGGCACTGCTTCGGCTGTGGCGAGGGCGGTGACACCATCCGCCTGATCGAGAAGATCGAGAACCTCAGCTTCGTCGAAGCGATCGAGCGGCTGGCCCAGATGACCGGCGTCGATCTCCAGTACGAGCGGCTTTCCCAGGCGGACCGCGCCGCGCACCGCCGCCGCGCGCGCCTCGTGGACGCGCACCGCGAAGCTGCGACCTATTACCACGACACGCTGAAGCGCGCGTCGGAAGCTTCCGACGCGCGCACCTACCTCCTGCAGCAGCGCGGCTTCACGAAAGAGACGCTCGAGGAGTTCCAAGTGGGCTTCTCGCTGCCGAAGTGGGACGCGCTCGTCAACCACCTCAAGGGCAAAGGTTTCTCCGAGCAAGAGATCGCCGACGCGGGGCTCGGCGCGCGCCGCCAGGACGGCGGGCTCGTCGACCGCTTCCGCGGCCGCGTGATGTTCCCGATCCACGATCTGACCGGCGACCCGGTCGCGTTCGGCGCGCGCAAGATGGGCAACGAGGACGGGCCGAAGTACCTGAACTCGTCGGAGAGCCCGATCTACAAGAAGTCGCAAGTGCTCTATGCGCTGAACCGGGCGAAGGGCGAGATCGTGAAGACCGCGCGCGGCCTGATCGTCGAGGGCTACACCGACGTGATCGCGCTCCACCAGGCCGGGATCCAAACCGCCGTTGCGACGTGCGGGACGGCGCTCGGCCTCGAGCACCTGCGCGGGCTCCAGCGTTTCACGCAGGACGTCGTCCTCTCGCTGGACGCCGACGAGGCCGGAGGCCTCGCCGCGGAACGCACCTACGACCAGATGATCGGCGATGCGCAGCAGATGGGCATCACGTTGCGGGTCGTCGTGATGCCACCGGGAGACGACCCGGCCGACTCGGTGGCCAAGGCCGGCGCCGACGGCTTCCTCGCGTTGGTGGACGGAGCCATCCCGCTCCTCGAGTTCGTCCTCAAAAGGGAGGCCGACCGGTATTCGGTCGGCGATGCCGAGGTGCAAGCGCGCGCGCTCCGATCGTCGCTCAGGCTGCTCGCCAAGACGGAGAGCTCCGTTGTGCGCAACGAGGCCGCGCGGCGCTTGTCGGGGTGGATCGGCGTCGATCCCAGCATCGTGTTCGTCGAATTGGAGAAGGTTATGACAACAGGCATCACGTCACGGTCGACGACCGGCACGATCCTTCGCCGCGCGAGCGGTCAGGTCCGCCGCGAGCAAGATGCGCTCCGCCTCGCCTTGCAGCAACAACGGGTCGTGAAGGCGCGCATGGAAGAGGTATCCACGGACTTCTTCTCTGTTCCGGAGCACAAGGTTATCTGGTCGGCTCTACAGAAAGGGACGGACCCGGCGCTGCTTCCAGAAACGCTCGAAGATGAGCATGCACGCAACATCGCAACGCAATTAGCGGTTGAACCGATCCCGTTGGACGGCGAGCTGACCGACGCTCTTATCGAGCGAAACGCGATCGAAGTCTTCTCTCGGCTGAAAGAATTCGTTCTATCTAGGGAGATTGAACAATTGACGCCGCAGCTTCAACGGTTGAATCCTTTAGAGAGCCCGAAGGAACACGACGAGCTTTTCGCGAAGCTGCTCGAACTGCAAAGGCAGAAACGAGAGCTGACCCAGATGGGGGAGGGGGACGAGTAGCGATGGCACTCCCCAACGTTCAAGAGATCCACGAGGCGCCCCAGACCGAAAAAACGGACGGCCTTGCTGCGCTTCTTGCGCGCGCGAAGCAGAGCGGGATGGTGACACCCGAAGAGATCGACGCGTTGTTCGTGTCGCAAGACATGTCGCCCGAGCAGCTTGACGCGCTGTACGTCACGCTGCAGCAAGCAGGCATCGAGATCGTGGAGGAAGACGAAGACGAAGAGCCGCTGTTCGAGTTCGAACCCGAAGTCATCGTCGAGACCGCTCCGGTCGAGGAAGCGCCGTCGCCGACCGCCGACCCGGTGCGGATGTACCTCAAGTCGATCGGCAAGGTGCCGCTCCTCACCGCAGAAGACGAAGTGATGCTGGCGAAGAAGGTCGAGGCCGGCCTCGAAGCGGAAGAGCAGATGATCGGCCACATCCGGCCGACGAATCAGCAGCTCCACGACATGCTCGTGAAGGCGGCGCTCCCACGCGACTGCGCGCGGCTTGAATCGGTCGAGCGGCCCTCGCCCGAGCTGATACGGGAGCTCCTCCACCGCGTCGAACGGGAAGGGCAGCTCGCGCGCAAACGGTTGATCGAAGCGAACCTCCGGTTGGTCGTGTCGATCGCGAAGCGGTACGTCGGCCGCGGCATGCTGTTCTTGGATCTGATCCAAGAAGGCAACCTCGGCTTGATCCGCGCGGTCGAGAAGTTCGATTACTCGAAGGGCTACAAGTTCTCGACGTACGCGACGTGGTGGATCCGGCAAGCGATCACGCGCGCGATCGCCGACCAGGCACGCACGATCCGCATCCCGGTGCACATGGTCGAGACGATCAACAAGCTGCTCCGTGTGCAGCGTCAGTTGATGCAGGACTTGAACCGTGAGCCGCTGCCGGAGGAAGTCGCGCGCGAGATGGACATCACGCCGGAGAAGGTGCGCGAGATCCAGAAGATCAGCCAGGAGCCGGTATCGCTCGAGACCC
>Ga0070707_100005098_pt1 | contig 12314 bp, 16 predicted proteins | sample KBSK5502metaG_FD_65468 | JGI IMG/M metagenome (GOLD analysis project Ga0070707, IMG submission 65468) | Corn, switchgrass and miscanthus rhizosphere microbial communities from Kellogg Biological Station, Michigan, USA - KBS K5-50-2 metaG | ecosystem: Host-associated > Plants > Roots >... | reverse complement strand
CGGTCACCTGTCGTCCTGGCCGAAGATCTGCAGGAAGAACAGGAACACGTTCAAGATGTCCAGGAAGATCGACGCGGCCAGCAACGGCGCGGACGCGACGTCCGTATTGGTCCGCAGCCGCTGGAAGTCGAATAGCGTGAACCCGGCGAAGATCACCAGGCCGAGCGCCGAGTAGACCAGGTCGGCGCCCGGGATCTGCACGAAGATCAGCACGATGCCGAACACGATCAGCCCCGCCAGCGCCCAGAAGCTGGCCCGCGCGACCGGCGCGAGGTCGCGCCGGGTGGCATAGCCCGCGGCGCCGAACCCGGCGATGAACAGCGCGGTCGCCCCGCCCGCCTCCCATAGGGCCTGCGGGTCCATGCTCCCGTAGTACGCCACCGTCGGCGCCACGGCCAGCCCGATCAGCAGGCCGAACGCGCCGAGCAGCCCGATCGTGAGCGGCAGCGACCGGCGCACCGCGAACTGCATGCCGATCAGGCACGCGAAGGCCGCGATGAACGCGACGATGCCCACGCCGCCGGTCAGGTCGCGGCCCGCCCAGGCCCCCAGCGCGAACAGGGCGGCGGTGGCCGCGACATAGCCCATCGTCTGGGCGAACAACGCGTGCGCCTGGCCGCGGGCCGCCGTCCCCATCTGCTGGTAGGTCAGTGTGTCGCTCATGACATTCTGCTCCTTACTAGGCCGTATGCCTGTGTGCCAGGCCATGCGAGCGGACCCTGGTATCCAGGATCGCGTCCGGCGCACCCGGACGCGCCCGTGAACACCCTGGCCGGTGCCCTGGTCCGTCGTCTCGAGCGCTAGCGGAGTGATCGGAATGCGGCCCGGATTTCGGCGGCGAACAGGTCTGGTTCCTCCCATGCGGCGTAGTGGCCGCCCCGGCCGGCTTCGTGGAAGTAGATGAGGTTGGGGTAGACCTTCCTGATCACGCGCGGTACTTCCTCACGATCGCCCGCCAGGCGGGCGCACAGCACCGGTGAGATCCACTGGCAGTCACCCTGGTCTGCGATAGGGCGGTCTGGATGCTCAAAGCTCGTGATAGCTGTACGTGCGGCCGTGCTCCATGCACCTCGTCAGCACGAGCACGGGCGCCTCGTTCACCGTCAACCCGCACAGCTGCCTGTTCCGCGCGACGACCCAATGGTGATAAACAGCCGTCCAGCACCCAATCGGAACGGGCGGTCCAGCTGCGCCCGGAACTTCCCCGCAGACTGGGACAACGTCTCGGTCACGGCGTGGGCCGGGCTGACCGTCGCGTTCTGCCGGCAGCAGGGCGCCGGCGTGATCATCCGCGGCGCGCGCAACCGATCCGAGCTGCGTCATGAATATCAGCTGGCGGCCATGAACGAGGCCCTGGGCATCACCACGCTGCTCCTGCCCGCGCAGCCCGGGCTGGCGGCCGTGTCATCGACGGTTCTGCGCGGGCTCGGCACCGTTGTGCTTGGCCGCGGGCGACGCGGCGCTGGTAGACCAGGTGGCAGGCGATGATCACGTTCAGTGCCTGGTCAGCAGGCGGCTGAGGGGGATGGTGTCCAGGCCGGTGGCTATCGCAGGATATTGACGGCCCGGGCGATCACCAGTCCCAAGATGAGGAGCGAACCAGCCGCCTGCATGGTCATGGCCGCCTTGGCCCAGCGGGCGAGCGGCATCACATCGGTCGGGCTGAATGCGGTGGCATTGGTGAAGCCGAGATAAAGGTAGTCGAAGAACTGGGGACGCCAGCCCGGCGCGGCAACCTCCGGGTTGAGCTGCTCAGGGAATGCGAGGTTGGGGTACTCCGGCGGAGCCCACAGGCGCGCATCAGGGCCGCCCCCGTCAAGAACCCAGTACAGGAAGGCAAAGGCAAGAATCGTGTACAGCCAGACACCGAACCCGACGCTGAGAAGATCCCTGGCACTGTTAGTCTCTGGGCCACCCTCCACGAGATCCACGACGAGCCGAGCGGTAACCCCGGCCGCTTCAGCGACCAGTACCACCATGAGCGCAAGAGAAAGCGCCCTGACCACAGCCGGTCGGCGGTCGCTCCGAGCCTGGTCAGCGACGGCGATCGCCACCAGCAGCAACGCATCGACCGCCGGGATTATCCAGTTCGGACCCACGCTGAACCGGGCAGGGAGAAGCAACGGCACAACGATCGCCACGGCCAGCCCGCAGAGCAGCGGCCAGCGCTTCTCGGTTCCTATTCCGGTCCGCGCGACATCGATCTTGGATACGGGCCTGCGAGGAGCGCTTTCCCGCCTGCGGGCCCACCAGTCACGGACGATGCTCTCCGCCTGCGCTGCGGCGGGCGTTCGCTCACCTGCGTCGGCTTCGGCAATCAGGGCGCGGGCAGCGTCCATCGTCGCGGCTACTTCCCGCTGGTTACCGTCGGCTGGCACGCTGACGACAATCCAATTCCGGTCGGGATGTGCCTGGGCTTGCACGGGCACCCCGGTGGCGCGGGCCAGCCGCTGATAGCGCCGAAGCCACTCGTCGGTCACCGGCCCGGCCAGCGGTACCCGCACGATCACGTGCTCGTTGACGGTGTGCAACTCGATGTCAGATTTTGGGTCGATGTCAGTCATGCCTGAGCCGACCTCCGTCTGGCTGGGCCGGTTTGCTCTTACGAGAGTACGGCGCGAGGCTCCGCGCCAGAAGCAGCCTGACCATCGCCGCACTCCACCGGCCCGCCAGTTAGCCGGCTGCGCCGGCGCTGCCGCGCGCCAGGCTGAGGCCCCCAAGTTTCGTCACAGTTCGTTTCGTGCCCGGGTCCGACCTGCGCGTGCCCGCGTCAGAGGCTGGCTGCGCCGCCCGTGGGTGACCGCTGGTGGCCGTGGTTTTCCGCCCGTTCTGGCACGGATGCCCGCTCACGGATGGTCAACCCTCCAGGAGTCCAAGCTCGCGGGACCGGGCGACCGCCTGGCTGCGGGGGGAGGCCCCCAGCTTCAAGAAGGAACTCGACGAGTGGATCGCCCCGGTCCAGCGGCGCCACCGCCGCATCGGCAAGGCCCGAGGGACCACCCGGGCTTGCTCCTTCTGCGGCTGCAAAGACCTCGGCCCCCTGGTGGCCGGCCCCGGCGTCTGGATCTGCGGCAGCTGCGCCCAGACTGCCATCGAGATCCTCCGCGCCGAACCCCGCGGCCTGCGCCGGGTGACGCCGCCAGGAGGTCGGCGTCACCGGCAGGACGCGGCAGATAAGGCCACGGCGGGTATCACGAACCGGATACCTGCGTGCCTCGGTCCGGTTCCCTGGTGAGGGGCCTGAGGATGGCCCAGGTTTCCTGGTGTCCAGGGCTGTCCAGGTTCTCGTTCGCGAGCTGGCATTCCTCCAGCGGCGTGCGATGGTGTTCGGGGTCGCGCAGATCGGGGTCGGCGCCGTGGGCGAGCAGCCGCCGGACGCTGTCCGGGCGGCCGCTGCCCGCCGCGACGTGCAGGGGCAGCCGTCCCCACTCGGCGTCGGCCTGGTTGACCGGCGTCCCGGCCGCCACGAGCTGGTCGATGACCTCCAGCCGCTGGTGGTCGGCGGCGAAGACCAGCGCGCGGATCCGGCTTTCCAGGGTGAACCGGGCCAAGGGCCAGCCGGTGATATCGCCCGCTGCGGCGGCCATCTCCAGGCCATGGATCCTGGCGCCGGCGGTCACCAGGACGTCCACCACCTCGGTCATCCCGAACACCGCCGCGTGCTGCAGCGCGGTGCCGCTGGGCACGCCGCCGGCATCCGGTGCCGAGACCGCCTCGATGTCGGCCCCGGCCTCGATCAGCACCCGGGCGACCTCGGCGTCTCCGTAGCTGGCCGCGGTGATCAGCGGCGTCTCCTGGTCCCCGGGATAACCGTCGACCGGGGCACCCGCTTCGATCAGCGCCCGGGCGATGGCGCCGGTGCCGGGCAGGTTACCGGGCAGGCCGAGCCGGCCGTGGTCGAACCGCAGCATCGCCATGTAGCCGAGCGTTCCGGCGGACTTGTGGTCGCACCAGTGCTCTATGTTGACGGCGGCCATGTCCGGATGGTCAGCTAGCAGCGCGGCCAGGCGGGACAGGTCCCTGCTGTTGAGGATGTCGCGGCGTTCGACTTCCAGCTTGAGCCGGGCCCAGCTGGCGAACCCGTACTCGCGGGCCAGCGCCAGCTGCGCCGAAGACAAGATGACCCGGCCGGATACCGCGCTGATCCGCGCCACCGCATCGGGGTCGCCCCGCTGGGCGGGATGCAGTAGGTCCCGGGCCTGATGACGGAGCTGATCCAGGTCCGGGCGGACGGGAAGGTACGGCATGACGTCTCCTTCGCGAGCCCATGGTCCGCGAAAGGGCCGGAAGAGAACGTCATAAATCCAGGTAACAGCCCTGACAGCGGAGGTGGACTCAGTCCTGCCCGCGGACCCAGCGGCGCCCTCCCGCACCAGGCACCGAGTCTACCGCCCCGCCCGTGACCAGCTAGGTGGCCGGCCTCGCCGACCAGGTGAGGGCGGGATCCCCGGTCAGCCGGATCCGGGCCACCAGCCGGTGCCCGGGCCGCATGGCTTCTCCGACGAGGCCGGGATCAGCGCCGGCGAGCTTGAGCTTGCTGCCGCGGATCAGCCGCAGCGTGCCGTCGCCGGGAACGTCGCCCCAAGCGAGAAACAGATGGCGGTCAGCGCGGTCGCCGCGCACGTATGGCCCGCTGAAGTCGTAGCCGTCCTCATCGCGCCGGATAGTGACCGGTACCTCCCAGTGTGCCGAGGGCGCATCGCCGGGCACCGGGCCGGTGGCCAGCCAGTGTTTGCCCGGCACGGTCAGCGCGGGCCGGTCCTTGCTCGTGGTGCACAGCGCGATATGGATGTTGTGGCGCTCCCCGGCGACCCCCGGCGGGCAGGTGAGCCCGGGCAGGCCGGAGGCCTCGATCACCACGGTGAGCGGCCCGAGCTCAGGCGCCGGGCGCCGGGCGGGACGCCGCGCCGGGGGCGGCGCGGCGTTCTCGGCGTAAGCGCGCCGCAGCCAGCCGAGGACCTCGGCGTCGACGTCCTCCGGCCGGGTCAGGGGGATCCGCACCGTGGCGGCGCCGAGGTCCCTCGCGGCGAGCAGACGGCCGCCAGGGCGCTCGTGGTCCAGCCGCAGCCCGAGGTCCACGCGGCTCTTGGTCGTGGCCTGGATCACGGCGAAGACACGGCGGGGCGTGGACAGGCTGACGAACGTCTTGCGGGCCTGCACCGTCACCGGGCCGAACGCGGGCAGCGCCGCCAGCACCGCGTCGAGTACGGGACGCAGCTGCGGTCGGCCGGAGTACTGGGCGGTGATCAGCTCCTCCGCCTCGGCCAGGGTGCGGGCGTCACCGCCGAGAGCGGCGCGAAGCTGATCCAGATCTGGCCGACCGGGAAGCTCAGGCATGCCGTGTCTCCTCACCAGGGGGACTCGGTCCTTCCCGGAGGCCCGGTGGCGCCCTCTCCGCGCCGCTAGCCAACCTACCGCAGCACGAGGCCGGGTGGGTGATCCGGCCAGGCCGCGGCTGCTGGAGTTCCTGCTGCCCGCCGAGCACACCGTGTCCGAGTGCGTGCGGCACATCGGCCTGTCCCAGGGCCGGGTCTCGGCTCACCTGGCCTGCCTGGCCGGCTGCGGATACGTCCAGGTCCGCCGCTCCGGCCGGTTCGCCTGGTACCAGGTCGCCGACCCCCGGGTCGCCGGCCTGGTCCTGCTGGCCAGGTCGCTGGCTGCCGGCAACGCTGCCGGTCCTTGAGCGGGTCTTCGTGCTGCTCGACCTCGGCGTGAGCCTGTCGTTTCCGGCCTGGCGATCGCGCGGCGTCGACCGGGACAAGAGCGGCCCCGATACCTGGTATGTCGAACTCGTCCGCGTCACGGCCGGACCAGGCTCGATCGTGGTCAGGGACCTGTACATCGACGTCCTGGTACCGGTCGACGGGCGCCACCAGCGCCTGCTCGACCTCGACGAGTTCGCGGACGCGATCGCGGCGGGCCAGCTCGATATCGGCACCGCCGTCGACGGGCTGCGCCGCTCAGCCCGGTCGTCACGGCACCGGACTGATCACCACCATGTTCGGCTCCTGGCTAGCTGTGTGCTAGAGGGCGGCTGCGGGGGCGGGCTGGGCCAGGAACTGCCGCTGGTACAGCGTGGCGTACAGCCCGCCGCGGTCGAGCAGCTCGGCGTGGGTGCCGTGCTCGGCGAGGCGTCCGTGGTCCAGGACCAGGATGATGTCGGCGCTGAGCACGGTGGACAGCCGGTGCGCGATGACCAGGCTGGTCCTGCCGCGCAGCAAGGGCTGCAGGGCGGCCTGGATGAGCTGCTCGGAGACGGTGTCCAGGTGCGAGGTGGCCTCGTCCAGGATCAGCACCCGCGGGTCCTTGAGGATCGCGCGGGCGATCGCGACCCGCTGCTTCTCGCCGCCGGACAGCCGGTGGCCGCGCTCGCCGACGATCGTGTCGTACCCGCCGGGCAGGGCGGCGGCGAACTCGTGCAGGTGCGCGGCCTTGGCCGCGGCGATCAGATCCGCCTCGGCGGCGTCCGGGCGGGCGTACCGGAGGTTGTCGGCCAGGCTGGCGTGGAACAAGAACGTGTCCTGGAACACCAGGCCGACCTGCCGACCGAGCGATTCCAGCGTGACCGAGCGCAGGTCCTGCCCGTCGATCAGGATCCGCCCGGCCTGCGGGTCGGCGAACCTGGGCACCAGGTGGCTGAAAGTCGTCTTGCCCGCGCCGGACGGGCCGACGAGCGCGGCCAGCTGCCCGGCGGCGATCTGGACGCTGACCTTGTTCAGGGCGGGCCGGGCGGCGCCGGGGTAGGTGAAGGTGACGTCGTCGAACCGGATGCCGCCCCGGACGGCGCCGAGGTCGCGGGCGCCGGGCGCATCGGCGACCTGCGGAGGCAGGTCGATGTACTCGAACAGGCGGCGGAACACGGCCAGCGACCCGGTCACGTTGACGTGCATGGTCGCCAGCGAGCTCAGCGACCCGGTCAGCCGGGCGCCCAGCACGGTGGCGAACACGAATACGGTGCCGACGGTGGTGCGGCCGGTGATGACCAGCCAGCCGCCGAAGCCGATGATCAGCGCCGGCCCGGCCGCCTGGAACACGGTCATCAGCATGCCGAACCAGCGGGCGATCATCTCCTGCCGGATCTGCAGCCGCCGGACCTGCTCGTTCAGCTGCCCGAACCGGGCTCGCTCGGCGCGGGTGCGGACGAACGCCTTGACCAGCAGGATGCCGGAGATGCCCAGGATTTCCTGCAGGTAGGCGGACATCTCCGCCAGCTTGCCCTGGGTCCGGGTCCGGGCCTGGTACGAGGCCCGGCCGGCCTTGCGGGCGGGCAGGCTGATCAGCGGGATCAGCACCAGCACGAGCAGGGTGAGTTCCCAGCTGAACCGCAGCATCAGCAGCAGCGTGGCGACCGTGGTGAACAGGCTGCGGGCCAGGCCGAACACCGTGTCGGTGACCACGTCGTTCACCGCGTCGATGTCATTGCTTAGCCGGGACATCAGCTCGCCGGACCGGCTCCGGGTAAACCAGCCCACCGACTGGTCCAGCAGGTTCTCGAACACCTGCCGCCGCAGCGTGAACACGATGCCCTCGCTGATCACAGTGGTCAGGTAGGAGTCGGCCACCCCGATCAGCCCCCCGGCCAGTGCCGCGCCGATTCCCGCCCCGACCAGCAGCAGCACGTGCCCCAGGTTCGCGTCCGGCCGGCCGAGGTAGTCGATCAGCGCGCGGAACACCACCGCCGGAGCCAGCCCGAGCACCGACTCGGCCGCGATGTACACCGCCACCACCGCGCCCTGTTTCCACCAGGGCGCGAAATACCCGAACACCCGGCCCAGCAGCCCCCGAGTGACCCGCACCCGGGCGTCGTCCTCGCCCCAGTCCACCGCCATCGTCGGCCCGACGCAGTACCGCGCCATGCCCGCAGCATAAACCGCCAGGTCCCGGACAGCCACTGGATTACCGGCGCGCGACTCCGGGCGCGTTCAGGCCTGGCGACGCTCCCGCCCCGGGCAGATGGCCCGAGGAGATCTGACCCTCGCCCCCTCGATCGAACAGGCCCTCCGATGGCCGAGCCGCCTGCTACAGGCCTCAGTCGGCCATGCCCGGCGACGAGCCGACCAGCACCTCCAGCTCCGGCGGCAACCGGACCGTGGCCAGCTCGGCCGGGGTGATGGCCATCCACTCCCAGTGGACATCGTGCGGGAAGCCGCCGAACAGCCCGGTGCGGGTGCCATAGCCGCGATGCGCGGTCAGGAGCTGCTCGCGTGCCTGGTTCTCAGCGGGGTCGTCGAGGTTGGGAGCGGTGATCAGGCGCTCGGGCAGGCCGGCTTGGTCCAGCAGCGCCCGCAGGGTGTCCCGGAAGCGGGCGGCAGGCAGCTCGGTGCGCAGGAACAGCGCGACCATCTCCGCCTCGCTGCCTGGCCGCAGCCGCCGCATCTCCATGCACCTCGCGCCCACGCCGGTGGCTGCGCTGCTCTCCTCGTGCCAGCACCCGGGCAGGCACGCAGCGTTCGGCCCTGTTGCAAAGACGACCATCGCTCCGGAAACCTCGTGCCTACCGTACTCGTGACCGGCCGTGCTGACCTGACCGATGCGCAGTGGAAGGTGCCGGAGCCGCTGTTGCCGCGCGGCAACAGGCCCTGGCACCCGCCGAGTCGAGCAGGCGGCAGCTGATCGACGGGATCCGGTGGCAGGTCCCACGGGCGTGTCGTGGCGGGATGTCCCGGCCCGGTATGGGCAGTCGGTGTATCGGCTGCTCCGGCGCCTGGCAGCACGATGGCACCTGGCGGCGGATGGTAACCGCGATGCAGCGCGGGCTGACGCGGCGGGACTGACCATCTGGGACGTGGCCGATCATCGCGCCGCAGGTAGGCGCTTCAGCCCAGGGTGAGCAGCGGCTACCCTGCAGGCGACGTATTCACCCGCATGCTAGGGTCATGCGCATCCTGCCCGGTCCGCGTCGGTGTGTCGCGGACTGAGCGCTACGGGGCGGTCGCATGGGCGGGGATGGGCTGGGCCAGGAACTGCCGCCGGTACACCCTCGCGTACAGTCCGCCGCGATCGAGCAACTCGGGTGGGCGCCGTGCTCCGCGAGGCGGCCCTGGTCCAAGGCGACCTGAGCACCAGGTCGCTGCGGGTCGTTATGGCCCGCACGGGACGGGCTGACAAGCGCGCCAGCTTCCTGGCGGCGATCTCCACGCTAACCCGGGCCAGGGCTGGCCCGTTCGGCGTCCGGGTAGGTGAAGGTGACGTCGTCGACCCGGACCCCGCCACGGACGACGCCAGGGTGACGAGCGCTAGGCGTATCGGCGTCCTGCAGGGCAGATCAATGTACTCGAACAGGCGGCGGAACATGGCGAGCGAGCGAGCCGCAGCAGGGCTAGCAGAGACGCGGCGGAGGGGGCTGCTGGTTTCTAGAGCAGCCGGACGGCGGTGAGCCAGTAGTAGACGACGTAGGCGCCGGCCAGCCACAGCAAGACGGCGCTGACCCATCCGACGTGCCGCCCTAGGATCCGCGCGCGCCTGATCAGGCCGTCGCCGAACCAGGCGGTGACGAGGGTGAGCGCTGCCAGCACTGTGCCCATGCCGATTCCGAACAGCAGGAACTGCCCGACGGCAGCCGCTAGGCCGTGAAGCTGCAGCGAGGTTCCCACCACGCCGAGGAAGACCGGCAGGGTGCACCCCAGCGATGCCAGCCCGTAGGCCGTGCCGTACGCGGCGTACCCGCCCAGGCCGCGGATCCGGGCCGCCGCCGCCAGGCGCTGCGCCATCCGGGGCGCGAAGGACACGGTCAGGTCGCGGCCCGATGCCAGGACGCCCGCCAGCGCGATCAGACCCACGCCGACGGCGATGCCGATCCACTGAAGCGATGAGGTCAAGGCGGACGCCGCCAGGCCGGTGAAGATCCCGGCGAGCCCGAACAGCAAGGCGAAGCTCGCGGTCACCGTGGCGCTCACTACCAGGGCCCGGCCAGCCCGCCCGCTGCCGCGGGGAGCCTCCGGGCCATCACCGAGGTAGTAGCCCAGGTACGCGGGCAGCAGCACGAACCCGCACGGGTTCACCGACGCGACCATGCCCGCCACGAACGCGTATCCCAGCGGCGCTTTGGTTCCGAACGCCAGGAACATGCCGGAGAGGCGGGCCGAGGCGGACTCCACGAAGATCAGCGGTCCCCACGCCGCCGGCGACGAGCGAACCCCCGCGGCGACGGCCAGCGCGAGCACCGCGGCGCTGACCCCGGCCGCCAGCCAGGCCCGTGCCGGGCGGCGAACAGGCGGTTCCGCGGCTGCCACCGGTCAGGCCGGCTTCAGCAGCGGGCGGATAGCGGCCAGCAGTTGCCCGGTTTGGCCGATGACCGGGCCGCCCTGGCTTACCACCGGGCCGGGAACCGCGCCCCACCGCGCCCGGGGAGGGAACAGCAGGTAGTAGTCCCAGGTGGGCCCGGGCTGCTGGGTCACGTGCTTAGAGAACCACTGGCTGGACACCGCGCCTGGATCCCACAAGCTGGTGACCCGGCTGTCCGGGAAGATCGCCGGATTGATCGCATTCCGTGAGCCGCCCAGGAACGGCACCCATACCACCAGCACCCGAAGCGACTGGTCGGCCATCCTGCTCAAGATGTTGCTCTGCACCCAACTGGCGCCTGCGAGACACGTCGCTCAAGTAGGGGAGAAGATCAATACCAGGCGGGTGTCCCCGTCGTCCCTGTTGAACACGGATTTCAGGGTCGAGATGTCATTCAGCGACATGACGCTGCCGCTGCGCGATGCGGCGCCCGGGCTGGCAGCGGGAGCCGCCGACGTGCATGACGCCAGGACAAAGGCCGCCGCGATTACTGCGGTAATCCAGGCCAGCCGGGATCTCAGGCCCCGGCGCCGGGCGACTGGCATCCCGACTCTCTTTCCCTCGCCCTGGACAGCATGCCCGCGCGGCCGTCGGCGTGACCGCTCGCCGGGTCAGCTCGCTCCGCGGCGAACCCGCCAGCAACCACACTATGCATCCGTCCGGAAGGTTCTCAACGCGTTATGCCGGCGATCCCGCCGCAGCCATCAGCGCCGAACCACCGGCCGCCGCGATACCAGCAGGCTATATCCGCTGGGCCGCCGACAAGACGCCCACGCCGCGTCCGGGCGGCCAGGAGTATGTGCTTAAGGTCCCGCCCAACCGTCATGTCCTTACCTACGGCCCGGCCGTCCAGCTCCTTCAGCGGGAGACTAACCGCGCCCGGCAGGTGCGCCCACTCATAATCCTCCACGGGCAGCACCTCGGCCAGCTGAGCCCCGTCCCCGGTCAGCTTCCGCAGCTCATCACGCCCGATCACGGCCGGCATGACGATCCCCTATCCCGGTTCCCGGCTTGGCCTCGCGCACTGGCCTGGTGCAGCGCCCGCCGCAGGGCCGCTACCGTCGGCGCCCCCGTAGCCCGGCCGCCCGCGTCCCGGTACAGCCGGCACGCCAGGCCCGGCGCCTCCCCGGGCGCGGCGAACGGGTCCACGCCGTTGATCAGCAGCGTGGGGGAGCCGTGCATCCCGGCCTGTTCCGCCTCCCGCTCATCGGCGACCTCCCGGCGCCGGACCACCGCATCCGGGCGGTCGGCCAGCGCAGCCGCGAGCCGCTCTTCGAACCCGGCCGCGTTCGGGCAGTCCGGGACGGTCAGCAAGATCAGCTCCATGACATCCAGCTCCCAGATCTGGTTCCTCGCACGCATGCCTGACCCCAGGCTAGACCTTCCCCTCAGCTGGAAGGTCAAGGGCGGCGTGCCCGGTGCGCGTCAGCTGGCGATGATGGAGCAGTAGCCGCTGCACTCGGCCGGGTCCTGCGCCGCGGCCAGCGCCGCCAGCTGGTCGCGGGCGCGGGCCAGCTCGGCCAGCCGGGCCTCCACCTCGGCCAGTCGGCGGCCGATCAGGCCGGCGACATGGACGCAGGGCGGCCGGCCGCCATCGCGGATGTCCAGCACCTGCGGATGTGCTCCAAGGTGAGCCCGGCGGCTCGCTGGCCAGCGCCGATACGTACTTCCCCGCCTGCCACATCTCCAGCCGGACAAGCACGACCTCAGAAGCCCCAGCAGCCGCGGCAGTATCGCGCGAGCCGCAATGCGGATCAGGAAAGCAGGCTGGCTGCCTGGCCGGTGATGTGGAAGGAGACGGGCGTGCGGGCCTCTGGGAACAGGAAACGGTCGAGCCGGCGGACGCTGAAGCCGGCCCGCTCGATGGCCACGGTGGTGTCGCGGCTGAGGTGGCAGCCGCCGAACAGGTGCGGCCATACCGTGGCCTCGAGGGCGCGCTGGATCCGGGCGAGCCCGGCGGTGTCGGCGCGGACGTGCTCGAGGAAGCACAGCAGGCCGCCGGGCTTGAGCACGCGGCGGATCTCGGCCAG
>Ga0070707_100005097_pt1 | contig 12315 bp, 10 predicted proteins | sample KBSK5502metaG_FD_65468 | JGI IMG/M metagenome (GOLD analysis project Ga0070707, IMG submission 65468) | Corn, switchgrass and miscanthus rhizosphere microbial communities from Kellogg Biological Station, Michigan, USA - KBS K5-50-2 metaG | ecosystem: Host-associated > Plants > Roots >... | reverse complement strand
ACGTCCAGGCCGAGCACGAAGCCTGCCTCCGGCCTGATCTCATAGAGCAGCGCCGACCTGCCCGGCCGGCCGATGCGCTGGCCCGCCGCACGGATCAGGCCCGCCTGCTCAACGGTGGCGAGGGCGAGGGACACGGTGGGCTTGGACAGCCCGGACAGCCTGGCCAGGTCGGCGCGCGAGCAGGGGCCGCGATCCCGGATGTGCCCGAGCAGAAGCTGTTCGTTGAGCGCCCGGATGAGCTGGGGACGCGCGGCCGACATAGCCCCCGGCGTGCCAGCCGACATGACCGTCACTGCCACCTCCGGCATCAATCCTGCACCAACTACTACCGTGAGCACATCCGACCGGCCGGTCGTTTGTCATGGTTGTGGCAACGGCGACAGAAGAATGTCGTCGTTGCCACTACGACTGCAAAACCGCACCCGGCTTCCGCTGGCCCCGCGTGCTCCCGGCCCTGGTGGCCCGCGGCGGCGAGCTGTTGCCAACCTGTTGTATCGCGGCCTTGTAGCCACCTGATAGTTAGGATACTGTCCTAACAAAATTGGGCAAGAGGGTTTTGCCCAGGCAAGAGGGCACGCCTCGCAGGCAGGCGCCACCCTGGTGGGAGGGGCACCGTCTGGCAGGCGTCGCCTGGCAAGAGGGCACCGCCCCTGGAAAGGTTCTCTGTGGCAGACTCGCCCGTCGTGCTCGGCCTCGACTTCGGCGGCACCAAGATCGCCTTGGCCGTGTGCGAGCCGGATGGCGAACTCCGCGCGTCCACCACCGTGTCCAGCGGCGGCGAACTGGGAGCCCGGGCGAGCTTCGATCGTGGCATCTCGGCGGCCAGGGAAGTGCTCGCCGCCGCCGCGCCCGGCCGCGAGGTAGCGGCCGTCGGCGTGTCCACCTTCGGGATCCCGTTCGACGACCGCGTCGAGCTTGCCCCCACTATCGACGGCTGGGGTGACCTGCCGCTCGGTAACGAGGTACGATCGGCCTTCCCTGGCGCAGCCGTGCGCCTGGCCACCGACGCGAAGGCGGCGGCCCAGGCGGAAGCGCGCTGGGGCGCGCTGGCCGGCTGCGACCCGGCCATCTATCTCAATCTTGGGACCGGGCTCTCCGCGGCGATCGTCGCGGGCGGAAATGTACTGCATGGCAGCAACGGGGCGGCCGGCGAGATCGGGTACAACCTGCGCGCCGCCTCCGACGTGGGTGTCCCGCTGGCTGCCCGGACCATGCTGGAGGACATGATCAGTGGGCAGGCGCTGGCCCGGCGCGCGGCCAGCCATACCCCGCACGGCGGGCCGATGGAAGCCGCCGCGGTCTTCGAGTCGGGCCGGGACGTCCCGGACCTGGACCGGCTGCTGACCGAGTTCGTGGCCGAGCTCGCCTTCCACGTCGTGAACCTGGCCATCGCCGTCAACCCCCTGCGGATCGCGGTCGGGGGCGGGATGGTCCGTTCCTGGGACCGCCTGCGGCCTGGGCTGCAGGACGCACTCACCGCGGGTGTGCCGTTCCCGCCGGAACTCGTCGTTGCCCGATTCCCGTCCGATGCCCCATTGATCGGCGCGGTCGGGCTTGCCGTGGACGCGGCCCGGGAGGGGGGCATCCACGGCGCCGAAATCACACTCCCTGCTGTATCGCTCAGTGAAGGGCTACCACTATGAGACCCAGACACCTGATGACTGTCGCGGTCCTTGCCACCGCCGGGCTGCTCGCCGCGGCCTGTGGTGGCAGTTCCTCGTCCTCCACCGGCACGTCGAGCTCAGCCCCCAGCGGGGTCCTGACCATCGACAACGAGTCCGGCGGGACCTGGACCTGCGACTTCAACCCGTTCAACCTGTCCTACATCTCCGACTCGCTCGGCAACGTGTACGAGCCGCTCATGTTCGTGAACACGCTGCAGAACGCCAAGGTGTCGCCCTGGCTGGCCACCAGCTCTGCCTGGAGCAACGGCAACAAGACGCTCACGTTCACGATCCGCAAGGGCGTCAAGTTCTCCAACGGCGACCCGATGACGCCGGGCGACGTGGTGTACACCTTCAACCTGCTCAAGGCACACAAGACTCTCGATATCAACTCCGTCTGGTCGGTACTGTCCAGCGTCGCGCTGCAGGGGTCCGATCAGGTGGTCATGAACTTCAAGTCCGTCGCGGTGCCGTACTTCTACTACATCGCCGACCAGATCGGGATCGTGGACCAGAAGGTCTGGACGAAGATCGCGAACCCGGTGACCTACCCGGACAAGAACCCGGTCGGCACCGGCGCCTACGAGATAAGCAGCAAGACCTGCACGCCGCAGAACATGAAGTACACGGCCAACCCGCACTACTGGCAGGCTGGCCTGCCCAAGGTTGGCACGGTCAACTACCCGGCGTTCCTCACCAACGACACGGCCAACACCTACCTGGCCAACGGGCAGGCGCAGTGGGGCAGCCAGTTCATCCCCAGCATCCAGAAGTTCTACCTGTCCAAGAGCCCGAACTACCACTACTGGTTCCCGCCGGTCGCGAACGTGAGCGTGTTCATCAACCTCACGAACCCGATACTGAAGAACGTCGCGGTGCGCCAGGCCATGGCGTACGCGATCGACCGGCCCAAGGCATCGCTGATCGGTGAGTACGGCTACGAGCCGGCCTCCAACCAGAGCGGGATCGTCACCCCGACGTTCTCCGGCTGGATGGACGCGCCGCAGGCGGCGTCCTTCGGCAACAACTACGCCTACAACCCGCAGAAGGCGATCTCCATCCTGCAGGCCGCGGGCTACAAGAAGGGTTCGGACGGGATCATGGCGAAGGGCGGCCAGAAGCTGTCGTTCACCATCCTGGACAACGGCGGGTTCTCGGACTGGGTGGCCGCGGTGCAGGTCATCCAGCAGGACCTCAAGGCGATCGGTATCCAGGTCACCGCGAACAACGTGGCCTACTCCACGTGGCAGAACAACCTGTACCAGGGCAAGTTCCAGCTCGCCTACGGCAGCGAGACCGGCGGGCCGTCCCCCTACTACGAACTGCGGCAGTGGCTCTACTCGGCCAACTCCGCGCCGATCGGCACCTCGGCCGGCTCGAACTTCGAGCGGTACAGCAACTCGTCCACCGACGCGCTGATCAACCAGTACGCCACGACCGCCGACCCGTCCCAGCAGCACTCGATCGTGAACCAGCTGGAGAAGGTCATGCTCACCGAGGTGCCGCTCATCCCGGTCACCGAGTCGGTCGACTGGTTCCAGTACGACACCGGCAGCTTCTCCGGCTGGCCGACCCAGGGGAACCCGTACGCGCAGCCCGCCGCGTACAACTACCCGGACTGGGGTCAGACGATGCTGCACCTGAGCCCGAAGGGCTAGCAGTGGCGGCCGTCCCTGGGGTGCGCGGCCAGCGCACCCCAGGGACGCCGGCCGCGCTGGCGCCCGGCTCTTGCGGGAGCCGCCGCAGGTGAGCGAGCGTTGGGAGGACACACGATGGGCACCAGGAGGAGCACATGAGGTTTGTGTTTCGCCGCCTCGGCTTCTTCTTGCTGACCCTGTGGGTGGCGCTCACCTTGAACTTCGCGCTGCCGCGGCTGATGCCGGGCAACCCGGCACTGGCGATCATCGGCAAGTTCCGCGGCGGGATCAGCCCGGAGGCGGTCAAGGTGCTCGAGGCGCAGTTCGGCCTCAACACGCACCAGAACATCGTGGTTCAGTACTTCCACTACCTGGGCAACGTCGCGACGCTCAAGTTCGGCACCTCGCTGACGACCCAGCCAGGGAACTCGGTCGGCCGGATCGTGCTCGACGCCATCCCGTGGACGCTCGGCCTGGTGGGCGTCACCACGATCCTGGCGTTCATCCTGGGCACCGGGATCGGCATCCTGAGCGCGTGGATGCGCGGCGGCCGGCTGGACAGCATCATGCCGCCGATCTTCGTGATCATGACGGTGATCCCGTACTTCTGGATCGGCCTGGTGCTGATCCTGATCTTCGGCGTGAAGCTGCACGTGCTGCCTTACTTCTTCAGCTACAACTACTCGCTGACGCCCGGGTTCAACGCTGCCTTCATCGGCAACGTGGCCGAGCACGCCATCCTGCCGGCGTTCACCCTGCTCATCACGACGATCGGCATCTGGATCCTGACCATGCGGAACACGATGATCACCACGCTCGCGGAGGACTACGTGCGCATGGCACGGGCCAAGGGCCTGCCCGGCCACCGCATCATGCTGGACTACGCGGCACGGAACGCGATCCTGCCGAACCTCACCGGGTTCGCCATGTCGCTGGGGTTCGTGATCGGCGGCGCGATCCTGATCGAGGAGGTCTTCAACTATCAGGGCGTCGGCTACCTGCTGCTGCAGGCCGTCAACAACGAGGACTACCCGCTGATGCAGGCGCTGTTCCTGCTGATCACCGTGGCCGTGCTGCTGGCGATCCTGATTTCGGATCTGGCGACCGCCGTACTCGACCCGCGGACCAGGGGGGCGAGCTAGCCATGGCCACGCTGCAGACGCCGCCCGGGGCCAGCAAGACGGGCACCGGACCCGGCGGGCCGGCCGGTCCCGCGGCGGCAGGGCTGCCACTGGCCGGCGGCGGCTCGATCGCGGGCGCCCGCTCGCTGCGGCGGATGGCCCGCGCCATCACCGCCAACCGCAAGGCCACCGTCGGCGCGGTGCTGCTGGCGATCTTCATCTTCGTGGCGCTGTTCCCCGGGCTCATCGCGCACGACAATCCGCAGGCCGAGATCTACAAGCGTGCGCAGACCCCGTCCGCACAGCACTGGCTGGGCACGACCGCCTTCGGGCAGGACATGTTCGCCCAGGTGATCTGGGGGACCCGGCCGGTCCTGCTGATCGCGGTGGGAGTGGGACTGCTCGCCACGGTGGTCGCGATGCTGATCGGCGTGGCCGCCGCTTACCTCGGCGGAGCCTGGGACGGGACGCTCAACGTGATCACCGACGTGCTCCTGGTCATCCCGCTGTTCCCGCTGCTCATCATCATCGGCAGCTACCTGCACGGCGCGGGGACCTCGGTGATGATCGCGGTCATCGCCGCGACCGGCTGGTCCTACACCGCACGCCAGCTGCGCGCGCAGGCGCTGTCGCTGCGCAACAGGGACTTTCTCGCGGCGGCAAAGGTCCGCGGTGAGCGCAGGCTCTACGTCATCTGCGTGGAGATCATCCCCACGATGACGTCGCTGCTGGTGGCCGCCTTCCTCACCAACGCGCTCTACGCGGTGCTGTTCTCCTCCAGCCTGCAGTTCATCGGGCTCGGCGACCCGAACGTGACCAGCTGGGGCACGATGCTCTACTGGGCAGAGAACAACGAGGCCTTCCAGACCGGCCTGCCGTTGTGGATCATCGTCCCCGGCCTGTGCATCGTCGCGCTCGGCGCGGCGTTCGCCCTGCTCAACTACGCGTTCGACGAGATAGGAAACCCGGCATTGCGGCCGGTCAGGAGCATGCGGAAGGCGCGGGTGCAGCGTGCCAGATGACAGCTCCCCGGCCGGTCTGGCCGCTGGCACCGTCCTGGAGGTCCGCGACCTGTCGGTCTCCTACTTCATGGAGGGCGGCACCATCCTGGCGGTGGACCGGGTCAGCCTGGACCTCGCGCCCGGGGAGTTCCTCGGCATCGTCGGCGAGTCCGGCTGCGGCAAGTCCACCCTGCTTTTTGCGATTGCTCAGCTATTGGTCTCGCCCGCCGAGATCACCAGCGGCAGCGTGATCTTCAAGGGCCGCAACATGGTCGGGCTCACCGACAAGGAGCTGTCCGCGGTCCGGTGGCGGGACCTGTCGGTGGTCATGCAAAGCGCCATGAACGCGCTGAACCCGGTCAAGTCGATCGGCGCGCAGTTCTCCGACGCCATGCGGGCGCACGGCGTCGCGTCGAAGGGCGAGATCGCCGAGCGGTCGGCCGAGGTGCTCAAGATGGTCGGCATCGACCCGGTGCACCTGAAGAGCTATCCGCACCAGCTTTCGGGCGGCATGCGGCAGCGATCCATGATCGCGATGGCCATGCTGTTCACCCCCGAGCTGGTGATCATGGACGAGCCGACCTCCGCGCTGGACGTGGTGGCGCAGCGGTCGCTGATGGTGCAGATCAAGGAGCTACAGGAGCAGCTCGGCTTCGCGATCATCTTCGTCACCCACGACATGTCGCTGGTCAGCCACTTCTCCGACCGGCTGATGGTGATGTACGGCGGGGTGGTCGCCGAGTTCGGGGCGACCAGGCAGGTCTTCGACTCGCCACTGCACCCCTACAGCATCGGCCTGCTTGAGGCGTTCCCCTCGATCCGCGGCCCGCGGGTGCCGCTGACCGGCATCCCCGGCAGCCCGCCCAACCTGGCCGCCATCCCTCCAGGCTGCCGGTTCGCGCCGCGCTGCCCGAAGGTGATGGCCCGCTGCGAGGTCGAGCCGCCGGATCTGTACCAGGTGGATGGCACGCTCGTCCGGTGCTTCCTGCACGACGGGGGAGGCCCGGGCGATGGCTGAGCCGCTGCTCCGGACCGAGGGGCTGACCAAGCACTTCAAGGTGGGGGGCGCCACGTCGCGGCGCACCCTGTACGCCGTCGAGGACGTCGGCCTGGCCATCGGCGAACACGAGATCGTCGCGCTGGCCGGCGAGAGCGGCAGCGGCAAGTCGACCGTCGCCCGGCTGCTCGCCAAGCTCTACCAGCCCACCGCCGGCGAGATCTACTTCCAGGGCAAGCCGCTGTCGGGCGTGCGCGGCCGCCGGGACGTGCTGCGCTACCGGGGCGACGTGCCGATGGTCTTCCAGGACCCGTTCGCCTCGTTCAACCCGGTGTTCCGGGTATCCCACGGGGTGATGCGCTGCCTCAAGCTGCACCGGCCGGACCTGTCCGCGCAGCAGCGGCGCGAGGAGGCCGAGAAGGTGTTCACGGCGGTCGGCCTGACCCCGGCCAGCGACGTGCTGCAGCGGTTCCCGCACGAGCTGAGCGGCGGTCAGCGGCAGCGGGTCGGCTTCGCCCAGGCGCTGGCGCTGCGGCCGAAGCTGATCCTGGCCGACGAGCCGGTATCCATGCTGGACGTGTCCATCCGCATCGGGCTGCTCAACCTGATGGCCAGCCTGCGCGACACCCAGGGCGTGTCCATCCTCTACATCACCCACGACATCGCCAGTGCCCGCTACGTGGCCGACCGGCTGATCGTGATGTACGCGGGGCACATCGCCGAGACCGGGCCCACCGAAGAGGTGCTGAGCCGGCCCAGGCACCCCTACACCCAGCTGCTGCTGTCCGCGGTGCCGGATCCCCGGGCCCCGCTCACCATCGGGGCGGAGACCGACCGGGGCGAGCCGCCCAGGGTCATCGACCCCGCTCCCGGCTGCCTGTTCCGCTGGCGCTGCCCGCTGGCGATCGACGAGTGCGCGAAGGTGACGCCGCCGCTGCGGGAACTGCTGCCCGAGCACAGCGCCGCCTGCCACGTCGCGCGGGCTGACGCCGAGACGAAAGCCTTCCAGTGACGCCGCCGGAGCCGTCGCCGTGGACCTGATCTCCTTCGGCACCATCTTTCTCGAGGCGGTCTTCGGTGACGTGCCGGCGCTCCCCGGGCCCGGCGAGGAGGTCTACACCGGCCAGTTCGCGTTCTCCTGCGGCGGCGGCGCGGTCACCGTGGCGACCGCCGCCGCCCAGCTTGGCGTGCACGCGGGCATGGCCGCGCTGCTCGGCGACGACCTCGGCTCCCGCATCGTCGCGCAGCACTGCCGCCGGGCCGGGGTGGACATGGCCGCGTGCCGCTGGGTGAGCGGCCCCGTGGCCGGGGTCAGCGTCGCGGTGAACTTCGAAGGCGACCGTGCGTTCATCTCCCACGTGCCCCGGGTGCCGGGCCGGCGCGACCTCGGGCACTGGCTCGAAATGCTCGCCGCGCACCGCCCGCAGTGGTGTTACGTGCACGCGGGCCCCGCGGTCGCACCGTTCATAGCGCGGGCCAGGGCGCTCGGCGTGCGGGTCGCCCTGGCCGTGGCGCTCAACGACATCACCGACGACGCGGCCAACGTCGTGGACTGCATGCGCGAGGCCGACATGTTCCTGTCGAACCAGGACGAACTGCTGCGGCTGACCGGTGCGCGGTCGTTCGACGCGGCCGTGGCGCAGGCCGTCACCTGGTGCCCGCGCGTGGTGGTGACCCGGGGAGCGGATGGCGCCCTGGTGGCCCAGCCGGGCGGCACCACGCACGTGCGCGACGGCATTCTGCCGGTCGAGGTCGTGGACCGGACCGGCGCGGGCGACGCGTTCGCCGGTGGTCTGCTCGGCGCGCTGTGCCAGGGCGCCGGCATCACCGACGCCGCGGTCGCGGGCAACAGGGCCGGGTCGCAGACCGTGAGCGTGCTCGGCGCCGTGGGCGAGGTCGACATGGAAGGGCTGAGCGGGGAGGTCCCCATCCGATGAAGCTGGCGATCCTGGGCGGCGGCGGAGTGCGGATACCGCTTTTCGTCCGCGGCGTGCTGTCCCGCCCGGGCATATCGTTCCGCGAGATATGCCTGTTCGAGCCGGACCAGGCCAGGCGGGAGACGATCGGCCGGCTGGCCATGGAGGTGGCCGCCGCCCTCGGCCACCGCGGCGTGGTCACGCTGACCCCCGACGTCGAGGAGGCGTTCACCGGGGCGGACTTCGTGTTCTCCGCGATCCGGGTGGGCGGGGACCGTGGCAGGCTCATCGACGAGGAGGTCGCCCTGCGGCGCGGCCTGGTCGGCCAGGAGACCACCGGCCCCGGGGGCTGCGCGATGGCACTGCGGACCATCCCCGTGGTGCTGTCCTACTGCGAGGCGCTGGCCAGGTACGCGCCCGGCGCGGTCCTCATCAACTTCACCAACCCCGCCGGGCTGATCACCCAGGCCATCTCGCTGCACTCCGCGGTCCGCGCGGTCGGGGTCTGCGACACCCCGAGCGGGGCGCTTGACCGGCTGGCCACGTTCCTGGACGCACACCGGGATGAGGTCGGGTTCTCCTACGGCGGCCTGAACCACCTCGGCTGGATCTCCTCATTCCGGGTGGCCGGCCGCGAGCGCATCGGCACGCTGCTCGATCGTTACGAGGAACTGCAGCGCTTCGACCACCGTTTCGCCGCGTTCGACCCCGACTTCGTGCGCAGGCTCGGCGCGGTCCCCACCGAGTACGACTACTACTACTACGAGCCGCAGCGGTACGTGCAGGCCGTCGCGAAGGCCGGTGCCAGCCGCGGCGCCGACGTGCTGCGGCTGAACTCCGGGCTGCTCGGCGACATCGCGAAGGCGTTCGAGGCGGGCGACGTCCACGATGCCTGGCAGGCGTACTTCACCCAGATGCACATCCGCCGGGCCAGCTACATGCGGACCGACATGGCGGGCGAGGCCATGCCACTCGCCGCGGCCGCGGGCGGCCAGGACCAGGCGGCCGGCCACGATGCCACCGGCCACGACGCGGGCGACCTCGGCCCGGCCGGCGGCGGGGCGGACCGCCCAGGCGGCTACGAGGGGGTCGCGCTCGCCGTGATCGCCGCGCTGACCGGCCGCAGGCCGGCCTCCGTGATCGTCAACACCCGCAACGGCGCCAGCCTGCCCTTCCTCGACCCGGACGACGTCGTGGAGGTGCCGGCGCACATCGATGGCGGTGGCGTCGCCCCGCTGGCCGGCGGCAGCCTGCCCCGGTCGGCCAGGGGCCTGGTCACACAGGTCAAGGAGTACGAGCGCGAAGTTGTCAGCGCCGCAGTCACCGGCGATGCGGAGCGGGCGGCCTTTGCCCTGGCCCTGCACCCACTGGTGCCCGGCGTCACCGTCGCGAGGGAGATGATGAGTGAGTACCGCGAACGGCACGGCCCCGACCTTGCCTACCTGCGCTAGCACGGCCAAGACCGGTGGGGTGACCGCATGAAGCTCGCGGTCATCGGCGGCGGGTCCACGTACACGCCCGAGCTTGTGGACGGCATCGCCCGGCTGTCCGGCGACATGGCCGTCGAAGAACTGGTCCTGGTCGACCCGGACGAGACCCGGCTGGCGGTCGTCGGCCCGTTCTCCGACCGGCTCATGCGGGCCCACGGTCACCCAGGCCGGCTGACCTGGACCACCAGCCTCGACGAGGGCCTGGACGGCGCCGGCGCGGTGCTGGTGCAACTGCGGATCGGCGGCCAGGCGGCGCGGCAGCGCGACGAGACCTGGCCGCTGGAGTACGGCTGCATAGGCCAGGAGACCACCGGCGCCGGCGGGTTTGCCAAGGCTCTCCGTACCGTGCCAGTTGTCTTGGACATTGCCGAACGATCGCGCCAGCGAGCCCTGGACTCCGCATGGATCATCGATTTCACCAACCCCGTGGGGATCGTCACCAGGGCACTGCTCAACGCGGGCCACCGGGCGATCGGGCTTTGCAACGTGGCGATCGGGTTCCAGCGGAACTTCGCCGCCCTGCTCGGTGTCGATCCCTCCCAGGTGATGCTCGACCACGCCGGTCTCAACCACCTGACCTGGGAACGGGCGGCCGTAGTGGACGGCAGGGACGTGCTGCCCGACCTGATCGCCAAGCACGGCGAGGAGATCGCGGATCACACCGGCCTACCGGTGTCCGTATTGCATGACACCGGTGCGGTGCCGTCGTACTACATGCACTATTTCTGGGCACATGACGCCACCCTGGAGCGGCAGCGCCGCGAGCCGACCCGCGCGGAGGAGGTCGCTCGGATCGAGCGGGAACTGCTGGCCGCCTACGCCGACCCGGCGCTCACGCACAAGCCGGAGATGCTCACCCAGCGCGGTGGGGCGTTCTACTCGGAGGCAGCGGTCGCGCTGCTCGTCTCGCTCACCAGGGGCACCGGGGACGTCCAGGTGGTGAACCTGCGTAACCAGGGGACGCTGCCGTTCCTGGCCGGCGACGCGGTCATCGAGGTGCCCGCGGTGATCGGCACCGGCGGGGCGGAGGCGGTGCCGGTCGCCCCGCTCGACCCGGTCATGCGCGGCCTGGTGGCGCACGTGTCCGCCTACGAGGAACTCGCGCTTGACGCGGCGGTGCGCGGTGGCCGGGACCGGGTGGCGTCCGCGTTGCTCGCCCACCCACTGGTCGGCCAGTACGAGCTGGCCGGCCGGCTCGCCGACCGGCTGATCGCCGAGAACGCCGCCTACCTGCCCTGGGCCAACGGTGGCTCCTGAGCTCCCGGCCGTCCTCGCCGTCGACGGCGGGAACAGCAAGACCGACGTGGCGCTGGTCGCCGCGGACGGCGCGCTGCTCGGCACCGCCCGCGGCGCCGGGGCGACCGGCCCGCAAGAGGCGGAGGTGGCGGCCTGGCTGGCGGAACTCGCCGAGCTCATCAGGCAGGTCCAGCGGCAGGCCGGTACGTCCGGGCAGCCGGTGGCCAGGCACATCAGCGCCTGCGTGGCCAACGCCGACCTGCCCGACGAGGTGGAGCGGCTGGGCGCGGCGCTGGCCGCGCGCGGGTGGAGCCAGAGCACCGACACGCGCAACGACACGTTCGCCGTGCTGCGCGCCGGGCTGGACGGCACCGTCGCCCCGGGGGCGCCGCACTGGGGCGTCGCCGTCACCTGCGGCGCGGGCATCAACTGCGTGGGCGTCCACCCGGACGGGCGGACCACCGGGTACCTGGCGCTCGGCGGCATCAGCGGCGACTGGGGCGGCGGGCACACCCTGGGCGGGATGGCGCTGTGGTGGGCGGTCCGTGCCGAGGACGGCCGGGGCCCGCAGACCGCGCTGCGTGGCGCGGTGGCGGGGCACTTCGGTGTCCCGACGGTCCGCGACGTCACGCTCGGCCTGCACCTGGGCAAGATCAGCGAGGGGGCGCTGCTCGGGCTAGCCCCGGTGCTGCTCGCCGTCGCGCGGGAGGGGGACGAGGTCGCGCGCGACCTGGTCCTGCGCCTGGCCGAGGAGATCTGCGTCATGGCGGTGGTCGCCATGCGGCGCCTCGGGCTGACCACGGAGCCGACCCCGGTCGTGCTCGGCGGCGGGCTGATGACCGCGCGGGATCCACTGCTGCTCACCGAGATCACCGAACGGGTCACGGCCGCCGCCCCGCTGGCGTCCGTGAGCGTCGTGGCCGTGCCGCCGGTGGCGGGCGCAGCCCTGCTGGGGATTGACCACGTCGGAGCGGGGGCTGATGCCGAGCGGCGGCTGCGGGCCGGCTACGAAGGAAAGGCCTGGTCATGAAGCACGGGGAGGACCACATGAACGTCCACCGCGGCGCGCAGCCCGGGCACAGCGCCTACTACGTGAAGTACCGGCCGGTCTTCGAGGCCGCGGCGCCGGGCGCGAAGATCAGCCCGGAGTTCGCCGGGCGGTTCGCCGCCGACTTCGCCCTCGGCAGTAGAGCCTGCGCGAGCAGGCACCCGGCGGTGGTGAGGAAGGCCGGCCAGGGCAGCCGGGATCAGCG
>Ga0070707_100005095_pt1 | contig 12317 bp, 9 predicted proteins | sample KBSK5502metaG_FD_65468 | JGI IMG/M metagenome (GOLD analysis project Ga0070707, IMG submission 65468) | Corn, switchgrass and miscanthus rhizosphere microbial communities from Kellogg Biological Station, Michigan, USA - KBS K5-50-2 metaG | ecosystem: Host-associated > Plants > Roots >... | reverse complement strand
CCTGACACTGGCCATCCCCGTTCAGGTCGGCGTACCGTGGGTGCCGATGGCGTGGGCCGCCGAGGCGGTGGCGCTGGCATGGGTGTACGCGGCGCGAGACCACATCTACAGCGGGGCTGCGGGCGCTGTGCTCGGAGCTCTGGCCATCGGGCATGTGCTGTTTGACGAGTACGGGCTGCTGCACACCACAGCGCCGCCACCCTGGGCCATCCCGTTCTTCAACCCAAACGGCGCAGCACTCGCCTTCGTGACCCTCGGGGCCCTGATGGCGATCGTGCTCCTCCACCGACGTAGCGAGCGCGTCACCGTGGCTGCCGTCATGACTTCGGCCGTTGCCCTCGTGCTGCCCCAGGAGCTGAGCGGCGCATCGCTGGTAGCGGCGTACGCATTGCTGGCCGCTGGCTCGCTCCTCGTCGAGCGGCGCTGGCTCGGCGTCCCAATTCTCCTCGGCGCTGGCGCCCTGGATCCCCTCCAACGAGTACGGGCGCTCGGAGAGCGGGCGCTTTATGGAGCGGCGGCGGTTGCTTCGCTCATCGGCCTCTGGTACGTGCTCTCCGATCATCTTCCGCCGGACCGATTCGCCGTAGGCCTTCGGGCGTGGGCCCTGTTCGCGGTGCATCCATTCTTCGACGACCAAACCCTGGTCACGGCCATCATTGTCATCGCCGCGATCGCGGTCGCGGCGCTCGCGGGCGACCGCATGTTCCGATGGGTCGCCTTGGATGTTGCTGCATTTGCGGTCGCCTATCTGGTGCCGTTCGAGGCTGGGCCGGCCTGGAGCCTCGTAGTCTGGATCGGCCTTGCTGTCGCCCTCCACGCAATGGCGAGGCGATGGAGCGTTGATGGCATTCCGCGCCAGGCGGTCACGTATGCCTTCGCGGCAGCCGCGGTCATCGAGGCTCTCCTAGTGGTCGCGGCGCCCGATCGCCTGGTTGTGCGGCCAACGCCATTCCCCGAGCCCGCGCTGTTCAACGGCGGCACGCTTGCAGCCGCTGCATTGGTGACCGGGTTCACCGCGCGTGCACTCCTAGCTCCGCGGGACCGCGACGGGCGGCTGGCGGGCCTCGTGGCCGGTGCCTGGGCTGTCTACCTGCTCTCGATTGGGACAGTGGATGTCTTCCAGGCGAACCTTGGCGGATCGACGGCCTTGGAAGAACTACAGAAGCAGGCACAGGTCGCTCTGAGCGTCCTATGGGCGGTGCTCGGTGTCGGGGCGTTCGTGATTGGTCTCGTTCGCGACCGCCTTTGGGCGCGCATGTTCGGTCTTGGCCTGCTGGCGATCGTCACGACCAAGGTTTTCGTCGTCGATCTTGCCGCGTTGGACGTTGCGTACCGCGTCCTGTCGTTCGTTGCACTGGGCCTGCTCCTTCTGGGTGCGGCTTACCTCGCCTCGCGTCTGCAACTGAAACGGCAGAGATCGTCGAAAACCGCGCCGCCGCCTGAAGACCCAGAGCCAGCCCCGGGGAATTCGAACAGCTCTAACTGAACCGGGCGCAGCGGTTTTAGCGAGTGTGGAAGGGCCCTGCTAGCCGCCGCTCGGCGGAATGTTGTGGTTCAGGTGGAACACGTTGTCAGGGTCGTATCGGTCCTTGAGAGCGGTGAGCCGTGACAGAGTCTCGGCCTGGTAGGCGTGACGCACCCCGCTCGCGCCTTCGTCCGCGAGCCCATTGACGTATACCCCGCTCGAGAACGGCTCCATCGCGGTGCCGTAACGGCGCTCGACGGCGATGCGTGCCGGGTCGTCGGCCGGATCCTCCCAGCTTGCGACGGAGACGAACTCGAGCATCGCATCGCGGTGGCCGAAGGCCGTGTCGCTGACCGCAACGTCCGCGATCGCGCCGCCATAGGCCTGGAAGCTGCCGTTCGGCTGCCATCCATCGGCGCCATCGGCTGCACCACCTCGCCCGAGAAAGGCCTCGATCGCGGCATCCGGCAGCTCCCGCAGGTAGTGACCCTTCCAGTAGCGACGCATGCCGTGACGCATTGGCTCGTCGCTGCCCGTCTGAAGCTCCAGGTACGACATCTCCTCAATCGCTTCGGCGACGGGCGTGCCGATCGACCGATACGGGGCGATCAAGCGGCGACCCTCCTCCGGGTCGCCGACCCACACGAATCCGGCGTTGACCATGCGCGAGCCGCGTTGCTCGGGCGGCAGGAAAGGCCAATCTCCGGCGGTACCAACCCACGCCGTTGGCGTGGCCTGCCGAGGAGCATGCGGAACGAGCTCCCGGAAGGCCCGCAGGAGAGCTGGTCCCTCATCCTCGGGGTAGAAGAAGTCGACGGTCAGCGCCCGGGCCGTGATCGGGTGCAGGCCGAACGTAAATTCCGTAACGACCCCGAAGTTCCCGCCTCCGCCTCGCAGGCCCCAAGCGAGGTCGGAGTTCTTGGAATCGCTGGCGGTCAGGAGCTCGCCATCGGCCGTCACGACCTCGAAGGCCACGACGTTGTCGCACGCCATCCCGAACTGGCGGGCCAGCCACCCCATGCCCCCGCCCAGCGTGAGGCCGCCAACGCCAGTGTGAGACACGTTCCCGGCCGTCGTCGCCAGACCATGAGCGGCACTCGCGCGGTCCAGGTCGCCCAGCAGCGCTCCGCCCTGGACGTATGCCAGCCGCGCGCTGGGATCGATCCGGACCGCGTTCATCGGCGTCAGGTCGATCACGAGGCCGTCGTCTGGAACGGCGTGTCCCACCACTCCGTGGCCTCCGCACTTCACGCCGAGCTCCAAGCCCGCCTCCTGCCCGAAGCGGACGGCGGTGGCCACATCGCCGGCGTCGGAACAGCGGACGACCACGGCAGGTCGCCGGTCCACCATCGCGTTCCAGACGGTGCGGGCCTCTTCGAAGCTGTCGTCGCCAGGGGTCACGGCTAGGCCCCGTAGCGCTCTGCGGAGACACTGCAGCGAGCGGCTCGAGAGCGCCGGAGTGCTGGGCGCGCTCATGGGTACCTCCGGCTCGACTAGGGTGCGGCGCCTACCTTAGCTTCCTGGCCGATGCGCCGGCCGGCGGACCGGTCGTTGTCTTTCGCGGCCGATGATGACGGCTTCTGATACGTCTCCAGGATCTCGCGGTGCAGGTCTAGCAAGCGCGGGATCTCCTGGCGCTCCGCCCGCGCCATGCCGCACTCAGTGCAGATTCCCCAGGACACGCCGCCATTGCCGGGATGGTTGATCAGCTGCTCATCGACCAGCCGCACCTGCTCGGCGGTGGTGCCGGGCTCCTGCTCGTCGGGGTGGTACGGAACCAGGGCGAAGTAGAGCTCAGTGCCCGGAATGATCCGGAGCCCGTGAAGCGGGGTGAAGTAGCCGCGCTCGCGCTGATACTGCGGGACGGTGAAGGCGAACCAGCTCACCTGGCGGCGAGCCTTGGCGTTGAGCGCGTTGACCAGACGTACCTGCGTCTCGAGCGACGCTGGCTCCTTGAAGTGGCGGTGCTTGTAGTCGCCGTAGCACAGGTGCAGGCCGACGGGCACGTCAGCCGGTACGTGGTCGACCAGTCGCGCCAGGCGTTCCACGATCGGGTCGAAGGTCTGCTGGGGCGTAACGCCGAATCCGCCATCGAGGATGCCGAACTCCACCGCCACGTCCCACTGGACCGCCAGCTTGTCGTGCGGGAGCTCGGCGATCACCCGGTCGAGATCCGCCAGCAGGGCTTGCTCGTACGAGGCCTCCAGCGCGTCCTGGTCCTCGTCGACGACCCAGGCGTTGATGCTGGCGAGCGGCGTCGGATATTCGACCTGGAAACGCACGCCCGCGGGGATCACGCCCTCGTCCTGGAGGTTCCGGTAGGTCTGGTAGGAGGCGAGGTACGCGTCCGCGTAGCCGAGGTTCGGCCAGGTCCCGGCATCCGGCGTCAAGCCGGCGACCAGGCGAACCTTGGGCATGTCCTTGTAGCCCGGCGCATCCAGGTCCTGGGGCACCGCCTGCTCGAGGCCCGGTGTCTGCCAGAACTTCTGGAGCTGGAGGAAGATCAAGTTGGCGCGATCGCCGGTCTCGCCATCGGGAATGCGCCTGACGCCGTACGGGACTCGAGCCGAGATCTCGCGGAAGACGGTCTCGGCATCGGTCAGGTTGACGCCGCCGTTGAAGTGGACAGCGGTAGGTGGCACTGGGTCGCTCCTTTCACCTGCGACTGCGCAGCGAACAGCGAGGTGAGAAGCGATACCGGGTGGTGGTCATCTCCTCGACCTCCTATCGGTCCTGGCTGGGGCACCGCATCCGTCGTGAGGGCGACGGGTCGGTTGCCGGGCCGTCAGCGAGCCAGGGCTCTCGGGCCACTCGTGATAGGTGCCGCGTTGCGCGGCGCGGTCAGTCTAGCAGGCTTGCTTCCAGGGGCAATGCGCCGGTGAGGAGACCGAATCGGGTGTCAAGTGCTCGCGACGCGATCCCGGCGCACGAGCAGCAGGACGAGGCCAGCGATGGCCGTATCGCGAAGCGTCAATCGCTGTTGGAATCTGCAAGGGAGTACCCTGCCGTCATGCCCCGACGCGCCGACCGCTCGCGCGAGCCGTTGCCGTCTCATGCCTCCGCTGGCGTGGTGATCGGCGGGATCCTCGGCGGCATCGATCACCTGATCCTGAAACGGCCGCGTCCCGTGACGCAGATCGAGGAGCCCTACCGGGAGCCGTGGGCCACGCTCGACGGCATCGAGGTCGAAGGGTTGGATGAGCCCATCGAGCGGCCCGAACCACCCGATCGCTCGGGTGCACGCCTCTAGCCCTGCGACGGGACCGCCTGTGCTGCAGCGGACGAACTCAGGCGTTTGCTAGCCGATTAGTCCGCTGACGGCTCCAGCTCGCCGGATGTCTGTGAGGGTGCCGCTGCCCCCGCGGAGGCGGTGTGCATGCGCGTCGCCGGCATGACCACGATGATCACCAGCGAGGCCAGGAGCGCGGTCCCAATGCCGAGCACGAAGGTAGAGGCCGTGGCAATCGAGAAGGCCTCGTGGATGCCGTGGACGATGGCCGGGATCAGCGGCTGCACCTGCGCCCGCGCTTGCTCCGGGACGTTGGCGAGAATGTTGGCGCCGAGGTTCCCGACACCGCCAAAGTTATTGAGCGCCGCTCCCCCACCCTGAGCAAAACGAGCCGCGAATTCGGCCGGCACCCCGGCCGCCTGGATCTGCCTGGGCATCTCGTCCAACAGCACCGATCCGAAGATCGAGCCCGTAATCGCGAGTCCCACGGTCCCGCCAACCTGCTGGAAGAGGGTGAGGCTGCTCGTAGCAGTGCCGAGCTCGCGTGGCGGCACGGTGTTCTGCACTACCAGCGTGAAGATCGCGAAGGACGGGCCGACGCCGATACCGGTGATCGCCATCCACAGCCAGACGAGCGGCGCCGGCGTGTCCGGGCGCAGGTTGGTGAGGAGGAAGAGACCCAGCGCCACGACCACCAGCGAGCTCGCGATGATCGCCTTGAATCGTCCGGTACGCGCCACGATCTGACCGGCGGTGATGGCTGAGATGATCAGGCCCAGCAGCAGCGGCAGGATCTGGTAGCCGGAGATGGTCGCCGAGCTTCCCTGCACCACCTGGTACCAGCGCGGCAGGAAGACGACCGCAGCGAAGAAGCCCATGACCGCCAGGAACATGGCCGTAACGCTCGCGGTGAAGGCAGGGATCCGGAAGAGCTGCAAGGGGACGATGGGCTCCTGCGCTCGCGACTCGACCCAGACGAAGACGACCGTCAGGGCCAGGCCCGCAAGGACGAAGCCGCCGACGTCGGCATCGGTCCATTCGCCGAACTGCTTGTTGGTCAGACCGATCAGGATCGGCACCAGGGCCCCCACGAAGAAGGCTGCGCCGAGGTAGTCGATGCTGCGCGTTGCCGCATCGTCGCGGCGGGTGGGCAGGATGCGGAATATCACGTACAGCACGACCGCGCCGATGGGCAGGTTGACGAAGAAGATCCAATGCCAGCTGATGTTGTCCGTGATCAGGCCGCCGATTGCCGGACCGATGATCGAGCTGAGCCCGAAGACTGCTCCGAAGAAGCCCAGGTACTTGCCGCGCTCCGACGGGGAGAAGATGTCGCCGATGATCGCGATCGAGATCGGGAAGAGCGCCCCCGCGCCGAGCCCCTGGAGGCCACGGAAGGCGATGAACTGCCACATCGTCTGAGAGAGGCCCGACAGCAGCGAACCGACCAGGAAGATACCCACGCCGGTGAGGAAGAGCGGGCGCCGTCCGAAGAGGTCCGACAGCTTGCCGTAGAGCGGTCCGCTGACCGTTGCGGTCACGAGGTAGCTGGTGAAGGGCCAGATGTAGACGTCGTTCCCGCGCAGATCGGTGACGATGCGTGGCAGCGCCGTGCCGACCACGGTCTGGTCCAGCGCGGCGAGGAATATGCCGGCCAGGACGGCGACTAGGATCTCGATGCGTTCTCGTTGGGGCAGCTCGATTGGGGCTCGGTCTGTGGCGTGGGCGTCATCGTTGCGGGCGGGCGCAGCGGTCATCGAAAGGGTTCTCCCTGGGGGGTGTTCTCGGGTTCATTCAGACTACGAGCGGAACATGACAGGTCTTGTCAGCATCCGGAATGGTCGCCTCGACAGCTTGGGCGATTGGGCGTCGAGCGAACCGACGAAGGCTACGCCCCAGATCGATTTAATGCAGGCATGACGAATCGCGAGCTGGCGACGGCGGCGACGCGGGCGCAAGCGCGGTCAGGTGAGGCTCGCCTGACCGGCCTCTTTCAGCCAGGCGATGACCTCGGTGGCGGATTGATCGGGCGGGAAGACCGGATAGAAGACGTGCGTCACCTTGCCGTCGTCAACCACGAGCGTGAAGCGCTTGAGCAGGGTCATGCCTGCCGTGCGAAACGTGGGAAGGCGCATGGCGCTTGCGAGACGCAGGTCTTCGTCGGAGAGGAGCGTGAACGGGAGGTGGAGGCGCGCCGCAGCTTCCCGCTGGTAGTCGGTGGACTGGGTCGACAGGCCGAAGAGCTGATCGACGCCGAGGCGGCGCAGCTCGTCGAAATGGTCGCGGAATGAGCACGTCTGCGGCGTGCAGCCGCGAGCGCCGGGAATGAGGTCCCATCCTTCCGGATTGGGAACACCCGGCCGCCCTGTGCGTGGATAGGCGTAGACAACCGTACGGCCGCGGAGGCTCGACAGGTCGACAGCGCTGCCGTCGGACGCAAGAAGCGCGAGAGACGGGACACGGGTACCCCTGAGATGGCGGGTCCCACCGTCGTCTACCGGTGCGGGGATTGTCGACCAGTCGGGCGCGTCAATCGTTCCGGTCATCGCTTATCCTCCACCCGATCCTGGGTCCGATCGAACAGCTTCGCGACCAGCGCCGTCCACCCCGTCTGGTGGCTGGCTCCCAGTCCGGCTCCGGTGTCGCCGTTGAAGTACTCGTAGAAGAGGAGCCTGTCGCCCGAGCCATCGCCTCCGGGAAGGGCATTTCCACCTGCCAGGGGCCGCATGCCGCGCGCGTCGGTCAGAAAGATCCGCTCCAGGCGTCGCGAGATGTCCGAGGCGACCTCGTCGAGGTTCCGCTGTAGCCCGGATCCGACTGGGTGCTCGACGCGGTAGTCGTCCCCGTAGAAGTGGTGGAACTTCTGAAGGGCCTCGACCAGCAGGTAGTTGATGGGAAACCAGATGGGTCCGCGCCAGTTCGAGTTGCCGCCAAAGAGTGCCGTCTGAGATTCGGCCGGCTCGTAGTTGACGCTCCATCGCTGGCCACCGATCGACAGCACGTACGGGTGTTCGAGGTGATAGCGGCTGACGGACCGGATGCCGTACGGCGACAGGAACTCGTCCGGGTCCAGCATCCGACTGAGCAACTGCTTCATCCGATGACCGTGAACCAGCGCCAGCAGCCGTCGCTTGCGCATGCCCTCCTCTTCCCACGACGCGACGAGGCTGGCGAGCCCCGGACGGTTGCGCAGGAACCAGCGCATGTGCCGACGGAAGTCCGGAAGCGCATCCAGCAGGTCGGGCTCGAGGGTCTCGACCGCCAGCAGTGGGATCAGGCCAACCATCGATCGCACGCGAAGCGGGATCTTCGAGTCGTCGGGCAGGTGCAGGACGTCGTAGAAGAAGCCATCGTCGTCGTTCCACAGCGGAATCCCCTCACCGCCCAGATCGTTGAGCGCCCCGGCGATGTACAGGAAGTGCTCGAAGAACTTCGTCGCCACGTCCTCGTAGGCGACGTTCTGGCGCGCGAGCTCCAGCGCGATCGCGAGCATCTCGAGGCAGTACATCCCCATCCACGCGGTGCCGTCGGCCTGGGCCAGGTGGCCTCCGCCAGGAAGGACGGCCGAGCGGTCGAACACGCCGATGTTGTCGAGGCCCAGGAACCCTCCCTGGAAGACGTTGTGTCCCTCGCGGTCCTTGCGGTTGATCCACCATGTGAAGTTGAGCAGGAGCTTGTGGAAAACGCGCTCCAGGAACGAGTAGTCGGGGCGGCCGCTGATGCGCCGGTCGATCTTGTAGACGCGCCACGCCGCCCAGGCGTGGACGGGCGGGTTCACGTCGCTGAAGTTCCACTCGTAGGCCGGAAGCTGGCCGTTGGGGTGCATGTACCACTCGCGGGTCATCAGCAGCAGCTGAGCCTTTGCGAAGCCCGGGTCGATCAGCGCCAGCGGAATGGTGTGGAAGGCGAGGTCCCACGCCGCGAACCATGGGTATTCCCAGGGATCTGGCATGGAGAGGACCTCGGCGGTGTTCAGCTCGCGCCAGTCCGCGTTGCGCCCGATCTTGCGCTGCTGCGGAGGGACCGATTCCCCCGGATCCCCGTCCAGCCATTCCGCCACGTCGAAGTGGTAGTACTGCTTGCTCCAGACGAGGCCAGCGAAGGCCTGGCGCTGCACTAGCCGAGCGTCCTTGCTGAGGCCCGATGCTGCAGTGGCGGCGTAGAAGGCGTCCGCCTCTGCTTTTCGCTCCGCGACGATGCCGTCCACCTCCTGGACCGATGCAGGCGCCTCCTTCGTGAGCCGCGCTCGGACGATCCGGGTCTCGCCCGGCGTCAGGCTGGCGACGTAATGCGCCGCCGCCTTGGTCGCCGTGTAGTCCGGTGGTGCCAGGCCGCTGCGATCGCCGGAGACGATGGCGGCGTGGAAGGCATCCTTGACGTACGGGCTGCGTGAAGGCGATGCCCACAGCCGCTCCGCGTTGGTCTCGTTATCGGTGAGCAGCAGCTCGGGTTCGTCCTCCAGGGCAAGCCAGTGGTTGCCCAGTCGGTGGTGCTGGGCATGCAACGCCACTCCCCCGTCTGGCCCCGAAGCGATTTGGATCGCCGGACGCCGGTCGTCTCGGCCCCAAGTCCAAGTGTTGCGAAACCAGAGGGTAGGGATGAGATGGAGCCGCGCGGACTCCGGCCCGCGATTCGTTATCCCAACGCGGATGGCGATGTCCTCGAGCCCGGCCTTCGCGTACTCCACCTGGACCTCGAAATAGCGGTCCTCCGCAAACACGCCGGTATCGGTCAGCTCGTACTCGGGATCATCACGACTCCGGCGGCCGTTCTCCGCCACCAGGTCGTCGTACGGGAAGGCGCGCTGCGGGTAGAGGTAGATGGCCCGCAGGTAGCTCGCGGTGGGGGTCGCATCCAGGTAGTGGTAGACCTCCTTGACGTCCTCACCGTGATTTCCCTCCGGCCCGCTCAGGCCGAAGAGGCGCTCCTTGAGGATGGGATCCGCCTCGTTCCACAGGGCGATGGCAAAACACAGACGCCCGCGGTCGTCGCAGATGCCCAGCAGGCCGTCTTCACCCCAGCGATACGCTCGCGAGCGCGCGTGGTCGTGTGGCAGGTACCCCCAGGCGTTGCCATCGGCCGAGTAGTCCTCGCGAACGGTCCCCCACTGCCGATCCGCCAGGTACGGGCCCCAGCGATACCAACCGGGCTCATCCCCATGCGCGGCGCGCACCCGTCGACGCTCAGCGTCGGCTCGCTCGACGCCCTTTGCGAGTTCGGCGGCGGGTGACTTTTGCTCGGAACTCATTCAGCCAGCGTAGCCCGCCCCCAGTTCGGTCACCGCAGTTCCTCCGCAGTGGCGCGTCCTTACCTTGTTGTCCATGCGCTCGTCATTGCGTTTCATCGGGAGCCTGGCCGCCGTCCGTGGCTCTCTGCTCCGTCGATACCGGCAGCCGCCGACGTCATCGGGCCGCGTCATCGCCGATGAAGGAGGGCTCGCGCCGGGGCGCCATCGCAGCCGACGATGCGCAACGGCAAGCAGACGAGGTCGTACGGACCAGGATCCACGTCTCGCAGGACGAGTCCCTCGACGATCACAACCCCCGCCTTGAGGAACGCGTAGTGGGTTGGCGCGGCTTTGCCGTGCGGCGCAATCGACAGGTAGTCAGCCCCGACCAGCGCGATGCCGCGTGCAGCCAACGCCCTGGCGGCGCCATCGGTCAGACCGATGAAGGCGTCCGAGAAGCCGTCTCGGTCCCAGAGCGCCGAGTTGGGCGTCTTGAAGAGGAGGCGCGACTCACCGTCAGGGATGTCGAGACCATCGAGCGCTCGCTCGTCGATTTCGGCGGTGACGCGAGTGCAGTCGACCACCCACGCTGGACCGATGAGCGCTTCGAGCGGCACGGCGTCGGCGCCCGGGGCTCCCTCGATGAAGTGGACCGGCGCGTCGACGTGGGTTCCGGTGTGTGCGCCCATGTCGAGTCGGGTCACGTTGCACGATGCACCCCCGGCGATGGCCTGGGCGAGCTCGATCCTGACGGGCGGATCTCCCGGGAAGACGGGCATACCGGGTCGAATCGGGATGGTGACGTCGATCCAGCCGCCACGCGCGAAAAAGGGCTGTCCGCTCATGACCGCAACCCTAGGTGGAGGGCGGTTACCTTGTCACGTCGCACGGCTGTATCGTTGCGTGGTGGAATCACCCGAGCAGCCCGAGGGCATCGTCTCCAGCGCACGGATCCCATCCTGTCGTTGATCGTGTTCCTGAGTCTGGCCATCTACTGGGCCTTCCCGGTCCGGCCCCGCGAGGGCTAGCTGGCGGCGGGCCGGAAGTCGAAGAGCCCGCTCCGGCTCGAGCGGTCGCGGAAGGTGAAGGTCAGCTCCCGGCACGTTCCCGCCCACGACGCATCGGTCTTCCAGGTGTAGATGTACGCGTGCGCCGCCGGAGCGTAGACGAGGGACGATCGCGAGGCGTCGGCGGCGGCCTGGATGTCGGCCGGTCCGTTCGCGCCGTCCTCGCACGGATAGGACGACGAGGTCGGCAAGCCATCAGCCAGCAGATCGTTGCCCTGGAAACCGTCCATCCCAAAGGTGATTCGTATGGCCGTGCCAGCCACGGCGCGATTCAGAAACGGGGCCGGCACTTGTGCCTGGAATCCTTCGAAGCCGTCCGCGAGGTTCCGCGTGCCGCCGAGACTGAACAAGCCGGCGACGAACAGGACGACGACCACGATCGCCGCCCCGACCGCGCCAGCCAACCACGGCGAATCGCTGCGACGACGCTCCGCAGGACGTGGCCTGGAGGGATACGCGGCGCCCGGCCGACCGGGTCGGTCGGCCGGCCATTCTGCCCATCGCTGGTTGTGGACGGGACGCGTTCCGGGGACCGCCGGAGTCCGGTGCGTCCCCACCGCGACAACCCCCTGCCCACGGTCCCAAGCCGCGCGCTTCGCGGGATCGGACAGGATCTCCCACGCCGCGTTGAGCTCGCGCATCAAGCCGCCACGAGGCTCGCCGCCGAGGTCGGGGTGGAGCTCCTTGGCTAGTCGTCGATAGGCGTGCGCGATCTGCGCAAGCGTTGCTTCGCGCCCCACACCCAGCGTTGCGTAGGGATCAATGGGAGTCCGGGTCATTCAGGCGATGGACATTTGTTAGCCGAGGTGAATCAGGCGCCAAACCAGCGCTGAAGCCGCTCGCTCTCGAAGCGAACCTTCTCCTCGCGCTGAGCCTGGGAGGGAATGGTCAGCTCGACGGCAGGAGGATCCGAATAGAAATCGCCGCGGATGGTGCTCGCCTCACCACCACCCATCTCGACGTAGCACGCTCCGGCGCCGTCGAATGTAGCTCCGGGCTCTTCGCCCCGGAACCTGGCCACGATCCGCGCCGCCACCGCCGTGCCTTCGCGCTCCGCGAAGAGACCGGCCTTCGGCAATGGGAGTCCATTCGCCAGGGGAATGCCCGTGCAGTCACCAATGGCGAACACACCGGCATGGCCTGTCTCCAGGGTGGCACGATCGACGATGACCCAGCCGCCCGCTTTCGCCAGCCCGGACTCCACCAGAACCGATGGCGCCCGGTGAGGCGGCACCGCGACCAGCAGGTCGAAGGGAATAGGTTCGTCGTCGGAGAACTGCACCGTTCCGTCCGTTACGTTCACGGCGTGCCGTCCCGCGTGGTATGGAA
>Ga0070707_100005094_pt1 | contig 12318 bp, 9 predicted proteins | sample KBSK5502metaG_FD_65468 | JGI IMG/M metagenome (GOLD analysis project Ga0070707, IMG submission 65468) | Corn, switchgrass and miscanthus rhizosphere microbial communities from Kellogg Biological Station, Michigan, USA - KBS K5-50-2 metaG | ecosystem: Host-associated > Plants > Roots >... | reverse complement strand
GCGGCCTGAGCGTTGAGGACATTCGGCGCAGGTGTGGTGTCGACGTTGACCTTGACCGCTTCCTGGACGTCGGCCGAGGCCTTGCGGAATTCGCGAATGCTCTTGCCGAGCGCCGATCCCACTTCCGGCAACTTGCCGGGACCGAGGATCAGGAGCGCGATCACGAGGATGATGACCAGCTCGAGGGGTCCGGGGGTAGGCATGGTCGTTGCTTGCTCCTGAGGACGTCGACCCGCTCGGATGCGCGCGCCGGGCGCGCCGCGGGTCCGTTGTGCGCGGGCTAGGGTAGCACAGGGAGGCGCACGGCCCAGCTGCGGGCGGCGGCCGCAAGACGCTCGCCGAGCTCGGCCGAATCGCCCGCCGCTGGAGCTCCCGAGGCGGCATCGGCGATGGCCCGCGAGACATTGACGAGGAGCCCCCGCCCGGGCCGGTTCGCCCCGGGCGCGGCGGTCGCCGGCCCGTGCGTCAGCACCGGATCGAGCTGCCCGCCCTGGGCACCGATGCCCGGCACGAGGAACGGCAGGCCGGGAGCAGTCGCCCGAATGGCGGCAAGTTCCTCGGGCGCCGTCGCCGCCGCCACAAGCCCGACCGTGGCGCCGGGACCCCAGGTACCCGCCAGTCGCGCGACCCGAAGATAGAGCGGCTCGGCGGGGCGATCGGCGTCTCTGTCGGCGGCCACGAGCAGGCCCTGCAGCTCGCCCGCACCAGGATTGGTGGTCCGGCACAGGATGTAGGCGAAGCGATCCCCTCGATCCAGCAGCGGCGCCACGGCTTCGCTCCCGAGGTATGGATTGACGGTTACCGCGTCAGCTCCCAGCCGATCAAAGAGGGCCACGGCCTGGCGTGCCACGGTCGAGCCGATGTCCCCGCGCTTGCCATCGAGGACGACGGGCAGGTCGGCCGGCAGCGTCGACCGGATCCGCTCGAGCACCGCGAGGCCGTCCGCGCCGAAGGCCTCATAGAAGGCAAGGTTCGGCTTGACCGCGGCGGCAAACGGTGCCGCCGCCTCGATCAGCAGGCGCGCGAACCGTTCTACGCCCTTGAGATCCTTCGAGAACCCGATCGGGAGGGCGGCGGGATCCGGGTCCAGGCCGAGACACATGACGGTTCCAACGGCGGCGGACCGAGCGGCGAGCCGATCTAGGTAGGTCCCGCTCAAGGCCGGAGGTCCGCACGCCCGATCCCGCTCGGGCTGGCAGTCGGTCCGAGAGTCGGTGCCGGGGTCGCCGGCAGCTCGTCAGGCGGGATGTACCAGGCAGGCCGCGACCCGCCGTCAAGCCCCGACACCTGGGTCAGGTCGACGGTCTCGCTGACCGTCCAGTCCGGACCCGTCCCGGCGAGGCGAGCCAGCTGCAGGTCGACAATCTGGCCGTCGATGTGCAGGAAGGCGATCGCGTCACCGGCCGGCGACCAGACCGGCGCCCACGAGGTGCCGTCGGTCGTGACCCGGAGCAGCTCCCGGCCGTGGGCGGCATCGAGGATCACGATGTCGTTGCCGAAGCTGCTGGTCCGCGTTGCGGCGATATAGGTTCCGTCAGGCGAATATGACGGTTCGAGATAGCCCGGGCCGGTCACCTGGGTCGCCTTCTTGTTGGCGACGTCCCAGCGAAAGATCTCGGGTGCACCCCGCGCGCCCTCGCGACCGTTTCGGACATACAGCAGGAACCGGCCGTCGGCGCGCCAGACCGGGTCCTGGTGGCCGAGCGGCGCGGATTCGGACGCCGCCGGGATTGTCCGCTGCTTCGACTCGAGGTCGTAGAACTGGAGCACGACATCGCTCCTGGTCGGGTCCGGACCGTCGGACACCATCGCGATGGTGTGGCCGTCCGGCGACAGGACCGGCTGGCGAATCCACGAGAACCATGACCGGCTTCCCTCGTGGATCATCCCGCTCAGGACCGTCTCGGGAGTCCCGCCGCCGCTCGCGTCGACACGCATGATCGCGGGGATGCTCTCCTGATAGTGGCGATCCACGCCCTGCGCCGGCCACAGACCCAGGGCATCGGTGGTCCGGATGAAGTAGACGGTCGTGCCGTCCGCCGACCACGAGGGCATCGAATCCCGGCCGCCACTGGTCAGCTGACGGACATCCTCGCCGTGCTGTACCCAGATGTTGCCGGCCTTGGCATAGACGATCGAGCCCGGAAACGTGACGTGCGGCACCACGACCACGTTCGACGGCGCCGCCGTCCGGTTGGCACCGCCGCCCCCGTTGCCGTTGCCCGATCCGCCGATGAACGGGATGGTGCCGTTCATCAGGTTGAGCGTCAGCACGCCGACGAGGGCCAGGCCCGCCACCGACAATACCGGGGCCAGCCATGACCGGTCCGGCAGCAGTCCATAAGGGTCCGGGGCACGCGGTCTCCTGGCTCGAGCGCGAGTCACCGCGCGCCGCCGGCGAAGGCGATGGGCGGGCTGCCGACGCTCCGCTCGAGGATCGTGGCCGCCTCGACGTGACTGCCGGCCGTGGCCACGTCGCGGATATCGAGCTGCAGGGATTCGAAGCCACCAAAGCGCCGACTGGTCAGACGCGCGACCACGTCCAGCCGATCGCCCTCGCGGACGACCTCGGCGATGTCGGGGCGACCAAAGGCGATGCCGTCGACGACGTCGAGCTCGCGGCGCAGGGTCAGCTGGCTGTGACCACCATTCGCCGCGCGGACCCTGGTGACGGTCATCCCGAGCACCGCGACGCAGGCGTCGCTGTTGCCCGGCCCGCACGGCGCGAGGCGGGCGAGCTCGCGATAGAGGTCGTAGTCCACGTCCCCGGCCGGGAGCGCCAGGTCGATCGAGATCGAAACGCGGGGATCGGCCGGGGCAGCCGCCGCGGCCAGAATCATGAAGCGCTCCCGGAAGGCCTCCCAGCGATCCGCGGGAAGCTCGAAGCCGGCCGCACCAGCATGCCCGCCAAACCGGGTGAAGAGGTCGCCGCAACGCTCCAGCGCGGCCCCGAGGTCGAGCGAGCCGTCGCTCCGGCAGGACGCCCGGATCTGATCGCCGAGCTCGGCGCCGACAACCGCGGGTCGTCCGTCATCCTCGACCAGCCGAGCCGCGGCCAGGCCAACGATCCCGACGCTCCACGGCCCGTGGACTACGCTGGCAGCGGCACCGGGCGAGGCGGCCACCATCGCACGTGCCTCGGCGACAACGGTTCGGGTCAGGTCGCGACGAGCCACGTTTGCCGCCTCGAGGGTGTCGGCATGCCGGCCGGCCTCCGCCGGATCGTCGGCCAGCAGCAGAAGAGCGGCCTCCATCGCCTCCCCCATCCGACCGGCTGCGTTGAGGCGCGGTGCCAGGGCAAATGAGACCGTATCGAGGTCGATCGTGGATGGATCGATCTTCGCCCGTTCGAGCAGCGCCGCCACGCCGGGCCTCGGGACCCGCAGGCGCTCGAGCCCGATCCGGGCGATCGCCCGGTTCTCGCCGACGATCGGGGCGACGTCGGCGACCGTCCCGATCGTCGCCAGGTCGGCGAGGTCGAGGGCCGCAGCCGCGCCGCCGGGGACGCCCGCCAGAAGCAGCTGGGCGATCTTGAACGCGATCCCGCTCCCGGCCAACCGGCGATCGGGGTAGGTGGCATCCGGCCGATGTGGGTTGACCAATGCATACGCCGGCGGCATGACCTCCGGGACACGGTGATGGTCGGTGACGATGACATCGACGCCACGCGCGTTGGCCTCGGCGATCTCCGGGTAGCTCGTGCTCCCGCAATCTACGGTCACGATGAGCGTGGCCCCGGCCGCGGCGGCCGCGTCCAGCGCCGCGACCGACAGCCCGTGGCCCTCGTCCAGCCGGCTCGGGACGTACGGGAGGACATCCAACCCAAACCGCCGCAGGGCGATCGTCATGATCGCCAGACCGGTCAGGCCATCGGCGTCGAAGTCGCCGAAGACCTGGACTCGTTCGCCGCGATCACGGGCCAGCTGGACACGCTCCAGCAGGCGGCCGGCATCGGGCAGCAGGCGTGGGTCGTGCAGACCGTCGCGTGGCTCACCGAACCAGGCCGCCAGGTCTTTCGGGGTTTGGACCCCCCGACTCGACAGCAGGCCGGCGAGACGGGTCGAGATGCCCATTCGATCGGCTGCGATCGCCAGGCCGGCGGGGAGAACGACCGCCTCCGGGAACTTCCAGCGGAAGCGGGCCTCGACCATGCGGCTCAGGATGCCACCAGCCGCTTCACCAGGGCTTACCGGCCGCCGGCGGTGGCGATCTCAGGAGGCCGGGCGACGGACCCGCGGAGCGCGGGCCGCGGCCAGACGACCGCGCCGACGATCGTCGTAGAGCTGCCAGTCGACGAGCAGCGGGCTGGCGACGAAGATCGACGAGTAGGTCCCCGAGATGATCCCGATCAACAGCGCGAGGATGAAGTCGCTGATCGCCGAGCCACCGAACAGGAACAGCGCCAGCAGCGTCAGGACGACGGTCAGGCTGGTCATGATCGAGCGACCGAAGGTCTGCAGGACCGAATGGTTGACGATCGCATCGATCGGCTCCCCGGCATGGCGCGCCTTGTTCTCGCGGACGCGGTCGAACACCACGATCGTGTCGTGCACGCTGAAGCCGATGACGGTCAGCATGGCGGTCACGAAGAGGGCATCGATCTCGATCCCGAAGAGGGTGCCAAGGATCGCGAAGGTGCCAACCACGACGATGACGTCGTGGAGGAGCGCCACCAGCGCGGTCACCCCGAACTTCACATCGTGGAAGCGGAACGTGATCCAGAGCAGGATCCCGGCCGACCCGACCAGGATCAGGATGATCGCCTGGGTGATCAGTTCAGAGCTCACGACCGCGCCGATGGTCGTCAGGCTGCGCTGCTCCGCGATCGGGCCGAGCTCCTTCTGGAGCGCAGCCGCGACCTCACCGAGCTTGCCCTGGGTCGGGATCTGGGTGTTGCCGACCGGCCCGGCCGACGCGGACGGCGAGGCGCCGGGCGACGCCGACGCCCCAGGCGAGCCCGAAGGCCCGGCCGAAGGAGAGGCTGACGCGGCCGGAGATGGCGACGCGGAGGTCGACGAACTGGGGGCCGCACTGGCCGACGCCGCGGGACTCCCGGAAGGGCCGACGGAGCCGGCGCTGGAGCTCGGCACGAGCGTCGCCACCGGCGTCGCCGCCGGCTCGTTCTCCTCCAGACCGACGATCTGCTGGGTCTTGATCTCGATGAAGCCCGAGCCCGTCGAGACGGCGCTGGCCTCGAGACCCTGCCTCGCAAAGACGGCCTTGACCTGGTCCGGTGTCACCCCGGCGTTCTCGAAGCGGATCTCCCAGCGCGTGCCGCCGGTGTAGTCGATGGTGAACCGAAGGCCGCCGTCCCCGGTGGGCGTCAGGAGGATGAAGAAGAGGCCAGGGACCGTGACGAGAAGCGAGAAGAGGTAGAACCAGCGCCGTTTTCCAATGACGTCAAACACGCGCACGCGCCTCGCGACGAGCCGACGGTCGCGGCCCGACAGCGACGAACTCTTCGTCGCGCATGCCGTAGCGCGCGGCCGACCGCGCCCACGGCTGACGGACCACGACCCGCAGGATCGTGCGGGTGACCACGATCGCGCTGAACATGGAAGTCAGGACACCGAGGATCAGCACGAGGGCGAAGCCGCGGATCACGGACGAGCCGAACAGGTACAGGATCGTGGCCGTGATCAGGCTCGACACGTTCGAGTCCAGGATCGAGTTCCAGGCTCGATTGAACCCGGCTTCGACCGCCGACGGGAGCGACTTCCCGAGCCGCAGCTCCTCCTTCATCCGCTCGAAGATGAGGATATTGGCATCCACGGCCATACCGACCGAGAGCACGAAGCCCGCCACGCCAGCCAGGGTCAGGGTAACCGGCACCAGCCGGAAGATGGCATACATCACGAGCGTGTAGTAGACGAGCGCGAAGCTCGCGACCAGCCCGGTCAAGCGGTAATAGCTGACCATGAAGATCACGACCAGGGCGATGCCGATCAGCCCTGCCAGCAGGCTCTGATCGAGGAACTGGCTGCCCAGCGTGGCGCTGATCTGGTCGCTCGAAAGCTCCTTGATCGGGAACGGCAGCGAACCGAACTTGAGGACGGTGACAAGATCGGTCGCAGCCTTGGCTGAGAACCCCTGCAGCCCGCCTCCGGTGATCTGGACCTGTCCATTGGGGATCGAATTCTGGATGACCGGCGCCGAGATCACCGACGAATCGAGGGTGATCGCGAAGTAGTCACCAACATGCTGGGCGGTGTAGTCGCCGAACAGCTTGGCGCCGTCGCCCTTGAGCACGAAGTCGACCGCCGGCCGGCCGTTCTGGTCCTGGCCGACCGTGGCCGATTGCACCTGGTCGCCGCTGAACAACGGGGGCGTGGCCTTGAGGTCGAGGGTCTGGCCTTCCTGGGCGGTCGTCTTGCCGAGCGGCACGAAGTCGAGGCGGCCCGTCTGACCGACCAGCCGGCGGACCGACTCGGGATCGCTGACGCCGGGAAGCTCGACGACGACGCGGTCGCTGCCCTGCGTCGTGACGATGGGCTCGGAGACACCGGTCCCGTTCACGCGACGCTCGACGATGTCCTTGATGATCGCCATGTCGCCGGCTCCCGGCGCACGGCCTTCGACCGGCTGCGCCTGGTACTCGACCCGGAGGCCACCCTTGAGGTCGAGGCCGAGCTTGGTCTCGATCTTCCGCCAGCTTCCATCGGGGCTGCTGGTGTCGGGCACGGCCATGCCGGGGAGGAGGTCCACGAACAGGGCGAGCACGCCAATGATCAGGATGATGAAGGGGCCGGCTCTACGCATCGAGGCGGGATGTTACACGAGATGCCCGCGCACCCATGCCCGCCTGGCGCGCCTGGGCGCGCGGGCACGCTATGTGCCGGGAATCAGGCCTCGAGGGTTGCCTTGATCCTTGTTGCCAGCGATCGACCGATGCCGGGGACTGCAGCGATCTGCTCGACCGGAGCGTCGCGGACCCGCTTCATCGAACCGAACACCTTGAGCAGCTCACGCTTCCGTTTGGGCCCGACACCCGGCAGGTCGTCGAACGCCGACCGGACGCTGCGCTTGGCACGCAGGTTGCGGTGGTACGTGATCGCGAAGCGGTGGGCCTCGTCGCGGAGCCGCTGGACGAGGTAGAGCGCCGGGGAGGTCGCGGGCAGGACGATCGGCTCCGAGCGTCCAGGGAGGAAGAGCTCCTCACGCTCCTTTGCGAGGCCGGCCAGGGGGAGATCATGAAGCCCGATCTCGTCGAGCGTCTCCTTGGTCGCACTGACCTGGCCCTTCCCGCCATCGATGAGCACCAGGTCGGGCATCGCCCAGCGTCGTTCTTCCTCGCTCCCCTCCTCGCCCGCCCGGACGGTCCGGAAGCGGCGTCGCAGCACCTCCTGGTGCGAAGCGAAGTCGTTTGGGCCGCTGACCGTCTTGATCCGGAAGCGGCGATACTCGCCCGATCGCGGCTTGCCGTCCTCGAAGACGACCATGCTGCCGACCGATTCGCTGCCCTGGAAGTTGCTGATGTCGTAGCACTCGATCCGGAGGGGAGGTCCCGGCAGCTCGAGCGCCGCGGCGAGCTCCTCCAGCGCGGCCAGGGTCTTGCCGTGATCGGCCAGCCAGCGCGCCTGCTCACGGGCCAGCGTCTCTGCCGCGTTCCGCGTGGCGAGCGCGAGCAGTTCCCGCTTCTCCCCCCGCTGGGGAACCCGCAGGTGGACTGGTCCGCGGCGTCGCTCGGCCAGGAACGCCTCGAGGACCGACGTGTCCAGCGTCGCCGAGGGCGTGTAGATCTCGCGCGGGATCGAGCCCGCCTGCGTGTAGTACTGCTCGAGGAAGCTGGTCAGGACCTCGTCGTCGGCGGCCTCGTGGACGGCGTCGAGCAGGAAGACGTCACGACCGATCATCTTTCCGTCGCGGATGACGAACAGCTGGATGGCGGCCTGGTTGTCCTGTCGCGCTAGGCCCACCAGGTCGAGCTCGGTTCGCGCGAAGGCGGCCATCTTCTGGCTCTCCATCGTCCGCTCGATCGCGCGGATCTTGTCGCGCATCGCCGCGGCGCGTTCGTATTCGGTCCGTTCGGCCGCCGCGTGCATCTCCCGGCCGAGCGCCTTGACCAGCGATTCCTGGCGGCCCTCGAGGAACAGCTCGACCTGTTCGATGTCGGCCCGGTAGGCATCCTTTGAGATGGCCTGGATGCATGGGCCCTGGCAGCGCTTGATGTGGTAGAGCAGGCACGGTCGCTGGAGGGCTCGCTCGCCATCCTTGATGTCGATCGTGCAGGTCCGGAATGGGAAGAGACGACGGACCAGATTCATCGATTCGTCGACGCTCGAGGCCGAGCCGTAGGGCCCGAAGTAGCGGCTGCCGTCGTTGACCAGGCGACGCGTGCGTTCGACGCGCGGGAAGTCGTCGGCCAGCGTGACCTTGATGTACGGATAGCTCTTGTCGTCCTTGAGCCTGACATTGAAACGCGGTCGATAGCGCTTGATCAGGTGCATCTCGAGCAGCAGCGCCTCGGAGTCCGAGTCGGTCTGGGTCACCTCGACGTCCACGATCCGGTCGAGCACCGCGCGGATGCGGTGCCCCTCGAGCGGCCCGGTGTTTCCCTTCTGCCAGTACGAGCGAACGCGGTGCTTGAGGCTCTGCGCCTTGCCGACGTAGACGACGTGGCCGTGGGCGTCCTTCATCAGGTAGACGCCCGGCTTGTCGGGCAACTTGGCGAGGGCGGACTCGAGTTCGGGGGTCACACGACGATCCTACGGCGAAATCGCGATTGCCCGGTAAGCGCACGATGAGGGTCGGGCGCGAGACTCACGTGCCATGGACCTGGATCCGTCCGTCGCGCGGCGCCTGGCCCAGCTCGCGCCCGATCAGCGGGCCGCGGCAACCGCGCCGCCGGGTCCGGTCCTGTGCGTCGCGCCGGCGGGGAGTGGCAAGACGACGACATTGATTGCACGGATCGCCTGGCTCGTGGCGTCTGATACGGCGCGGCCCGAGGAGATCGCGGCGATCACGTTCAATACGCGTGCCGCGGAGGAGATGCGCCAGCGACTCGACCCGGCGCTGGAGCCGCTCGGCCTCGAGGGGCGCGCCGTCCGCGTCCGGACGTTCCATGCGCTCGGCCTCGAGATCCTCCGCGCGAGCGGTGGCGATCTGCCGGAGCTGGTCGACCGGGCGTCAATCCTGCGTCTGATCGTGCCTGAGGCGAGCGACGCCGAGCTCGGACGGCTCGACACGATGACCAGCCGCCTCAAGCTGGAACTGCGGGTGACGGCTGAGCAGGTGGCGGCCGATCCCGAGGCTGGACCCCTGGCGCGAACGTTCGTGGCCTACGAGGCTGCGCTCTTCGACGCCGGCGCCATGGATTTCGACGACCTTGTCATTCGGGCGCTGCGGGTCCTTCGCGAGTCCCCGACCTTGCTCGCGACCTGGCGGTCTCGCTGCCATCACCTGCTGGTCGACGAGGTCCAGGACGTCGACCGCAGCCAGCTCGATCTCGCCCTCCTGCTCGCGGCACCTGACAATTTCGTGTTCTGCGTCGGAGACGACGACCAGTCGATCTACGGCTGGCGGCTCGCCGACGTGCGCCGGATCCTCGGCCTCGGCGATCGGCTGCCGGGCCTGGCCCGGGTCAACCTGGAGGTCAACTACCGATGTCCGCGCCCGGTCGTTGAGCGAGCCGTCAGGCTTGTCGAGCACAATCGCGAGCGGTTCGCTAAGCGGATCCGGGCGGGGCCGGCAGCGTCAGGCCGTCTGGTCCTCGCGCCCGACGCTTCCGATGAGACGGTCCGCGTGCGACGTGCCATCGAGACCTGGCCGGACGATGCATCCACGCGTGCCGTGCTCGCGCGCACGAACCGCGAGCTGCTCCCCGCCGTGGTGGTCGCGCTCGAGCTCCGGATCCCGTTTCGGGCGCCACGGATCGAATTGCTGCTGGACTCGCCACGGATCGACGAGCTCCTCGCCGGGGGTCGCGCCGCGTCCCGACCGGGCGAGCCGCCCCTGCTCAGCCTCGGCCGGTTGCGAGCGGCACTTCCGCCGTGCTCGCCCGACGCCGAGCTGGCGACGGCACTCATCGGCTGGGCGGTCGGTCACCAGGATTTCGAGTCGTTCGTTGCCGCCATCGATGACGCGCGTTCGCGCCTCGCCGAGCTTCGGCGAGACGACGCGGCGCTGACCCTGGCGACCGCCCACGCAACCAAGGGTCTCGAATTCGATCATGTCGTTGTCGTGGGCATGGAGGCCGGTCGATTTCCGAGCGGGCGGACGGTCGCCGAGTCCGACGACCCGACACGGGCCTACGAGGAGGAACGGCGGCTGGCGTACGTCGCCTGGACCCGAGCGCGGCAAAGCCTTACATTGCTGTACGACCCGGCGGTCCCGTCGCCGTTCCTGCTCGAGGCTTTCACGATGGACGAGCTGGGGCTCAGCTCCGGCTCCGATGCGCCTCGCGATTGAGCTCGCGAAGGAGGCGATCGATCGAGACGAGGAACGGTTCGGTCAGCTCCGGCGGCAGGACGTCGCGGACCGAATCCTTCACACCGAAGGCCGCCCGGGAGCGCAATGCGGTCGCCCGGAGCGCGGCTGGATCGTCGTCGCGCAGCCGATCCGGCAACGGGTCGAGATAGGCGATCCAGCGGATCAGCCCTCGCTCGCGCGCCTCCGCCAGCAGGCGATCAGCATGCCGTGCCGCCAGCAACGCCGCCTCGTCGATGAGCGGGCGCTCGTGGCGCGCCGCGAGCCTTGCCGCCGAGCGCGCCGGTTGGCCGTCAGTCATCCGCCGGCTTGGTGCCCATCCCGTCCGTCGTTCCGCCGGCAACGTCGGCCGGGGCGAGCAGCAACAGCGGCAGCCGCTTCCGTTCCGAGCCATTGACCAGGATCCGGAACGAGTAATCACCGGGCGCCGGGAAGGTGAGGTTCCACAGGTCGATCGAGAAGGTCAGCACCGCATCGCGGCCGTCGCGCTGGCTGCGCGCCGAAAGGCTGCCGGTCGCACCTGCAACCTCACCGCCATCAGGGTCGAGCAGGACGAAGCGGATCTCGTGCTCTCGATCGGTCTCGGGAGCCGTGACCTCGAGGCCGATGACCAGTGCGAGGTGCGGATGGCGGAGCGGAAAGCGTCGACCACCGATCCGGGCGACCCCGCCACCGAGGACGTGGAACTTCTGGCCGGGGACGGTCTCCGCCGCGTCGGCCAGGAAGGCGAAGTCGATATCGGGCATGGCGCGATGGTACGCGGGCCCCAGCGGGTCAGCCAGCCCTCGCGGCGCTTGCCCGCTTGCGCGAGGCGATCGGGACGGGCTTGCGCGAGCGACCGTTGCCGCCCCCGTTGCGTGACGCGCCGCGGCCTGCCTCGTCCGCGAACGTTACGTCGGACAGCGGGATCAGTGGCTCGCCACGCAGCACCCGTGCCAGGTACTCACCCGTCGCCGATTCGCGAACCCGGGCGACCTGCTCGGGCGTCCCCTCCGCAATGATCCTTCCGCCGCGGTCGCCCCCTTCTGGCCCGAGGTCCACGATCCAGTCGGCGGTCTTGATGACGTCGAGGTTGTGCTCGATCACCATGACCGTGTTGCCCGCCTCGACCAGGCGGTGCAGCACCTGGAGCAGCTTCTCGACATCCGCAAAATGCAGCCCGGTGGTCGGCTCGTCGAGGACGTAGAAGGTCCGCCCGGTCGCTCGACGCGAAAGCTCCGTGGAGAGCTTGACCCGCTGGGCTTCGCCGCCCGACAGCGTCGTCGCAGGCTGGCCGAGGTGGACGTAGCCGAGGCCGACGTCGTTGAGCGTCTGCAGCTTGGCTCGCACATTCGGGACAGCCGAAAAGAAGTCGAGCGCCTCGGCGATCGTCATCTCCAGGACATCGGCGATCGACTTGCCCTTGTAATGGATCTCCAATGCCTCGCGGTTGTAGCGCTTGCCGCGGCAGACCTCGCAGGTCACGTAGACGTCGGGCAGGAACTGCATCTCGATCTTGAGGATCCCGTCGCCCTTGCAGTGCTCGCAGCGGCCACCCTTGACGTTGAAGCTGAAACGACCGGGCGTGTAGCCGCGGACCCGCGACTCCGGAACGCCGGCGAAGAGCTCCCGGATCGGGGTGAACAGCCCAACATAGGTCGCCGGGTTCGAGCGGGGCGTCCGCCCGATCGGGCTCTGGTCGATCTCGATGATCTTGTCGATCTGGTCCGCCCCGACCAAGGTGTCGTGGGCGCCGACCGCCTCGCGCGACCCGTTCAGCTCACGGGCGAGGGCGCGGTACAGCACGTCGGTCACGAGCGTGCTCTTGCCGCTGCCGGAGACGCCGGTCACCGCAATGAAGGTGCCGAGCGGGACCCGGAGGTCGATGTCGCGCAGGTTGTGCTCGCGGGCGCC
>Ga0070707_100005092_pt1 | contig 12321 bp, 10 predicted proteins | sample KBSK5502metaG_FD_65468 | JGI IMG/M metagenome (GOLD analysis project Ga0070707, IMG submission 65468) | Corn, switchgrass and miscanthus rhizosphere microbial communities from Kellogg Biological Station, Michigan, USA - KBS K5-50-2 metaG | ecosystem: Host-associated > Plants > Roots >... | reverse complement strand
TGGAACGTCGCCACCCCGGCCGAACATGCGGCCGGCAGGACCACCGCCCGCCTGGGCGCGGCGCTGGAAGCCCATGCCCGATCGTCCGCCCATCATGAGCGGCCTACCAGGCTGTCAGCGTGTTGGCTTCGGTGATGCCCTGCGACTCGAGCCAGCGCTCTGCGTCGATCGCCGCCATGCACCCGTCTCCCGCGGCGGTGACGGCCTGCCGGTAGCGGTGGTCGTGGACGTCGCCGGCGATGAACACACCTTCGATCTTGCTGTTCGTCTTGTCACGCACCACGAGGTAGCCCTTGGCATCGACCTCGAGCCAGTCGCGGAAGGCCTCGGTGTTGGGCTTGTGGCCGATGGCGATGAACACGCCCTCGGCGGGCATGACCCGCTGTTCTCCGGTCACCGTGTCGCTCAGGCGGAGCCCGTTCACCTTCTCGTCGCCGAGCACCTCGTCGACCGCCGTGTTGGTATGGATCTCGATCTTCGGGTCGCGCTTCGCCCGGTCGACCATGATCCGGCTCGCCCGGAACTCGTCGCGCCTGTGGAGCATGTGGACCTTGGTGGCGAAGCGGGTCAGGTAGCTCGCCTCCTCGAAGGCCGTGTCGCCGCCGCCCACGACGGCGATCTCCTTGTCGCGGAAGAAGAACCCGTCACATGTCGCGCAAGCGGAGACGCCGCGGCCGCGCAGGCGGGTCTCGCTATCGAGACCCAGCCACATGGCCGACGCGCCGGTGGCGACCACCAGCGCCTGGCCGCGGTACTCGACGCCGCGAGCCCAGACGCGGAACGGCCGCTCCGACAGGTCGACTCGATCGATGTCGACGTCGACGATCTGGGTCCCGAAGCGCTCTGCCTGGGCGCGGAAGAGGTTCATCAGGTCCGGCCCCTGAACGCCCTCGGGAAAGCCGGGGTAGTTCTCGACGTCGCTCGTCAGCATCAGCTGGCCGCCGGGGGTCGAGCCGGCGAGCACGATCGGTTCGAGGTTGGCGCGCGCGGCATAGATCGCGGCGGTGAGCCCGGCCGGCCCTGAGCCGACGATCAGGAGCTTGGTGTCCGTGCGGCCCTCGGCGGTCGCCGTGAAGCCCGGGCCGCCGGGCGCGGTCGCCACGGCCGTGGAACCGCCGAAATCGATCGCGAAATTCGGCAGGGGAGCGGGGGCCGAGGGTGCTGCAACACCGGTGTCGGCGGAGAAATCGATCGCGAGGCCGCCGAACTTCGAGGCGGCGACCTGCCCCGGATCGTCGACGGACGTCTCGGTGTTGGCGCCCTGATCGGCGGATTGCTGTTTGCTCATTGACGCAAATATACCACCAGGGCCATACCCCCGGGGGGTATCAAGCGTCGCGCAGCGCGGGGATCACCGTGCTGCCGATGAGCTCGAGCTGGTCGGTCCGCCACGCATCGCCGACGCTGAACAGGATGTGCTGGGCGCCGGCGTCGCCGAGCTCGCCGAAGTGGTCGATCAGCTGCTCTGGGGTTTGCGTCCGGTCGCCACCGGCGCGACTTGGGCGGACCCCACCAACGAGCGTCGTTCGCTCGATCTCGTCGTACGGCCGTCCGACTTCCTGGCAGTGGCGCTGCAGGACGGAGAGCTTGTGCGCCACCGACTCCGGGTTGCCCCAGCCGACATTGCAGGCGTCGCCATATTGGGCGACGAGGCGGAGCGTCTTCTGCTCGCCGCCCCCGCCGATCATGATCGGGACGCGGGGTCGCGAGATCGACTGGGGCGAGTTGAGCAACCGCGTCGCACGGTAGTGGCGGCCCTCGTGGCGGCCCTCCGACCCACGCTCGCCCTCGAACATCTGGTGGGCGATCTGGAGGGTCTCCTCAAGCATCTCGAAGCGCACCCCGAGACGCGGAAACGGGAATCCCAGCCCTTCCGACTCCTGCTGGTTCCAGCCTGCCCCGATGCCCAACCACGCACGACCGCCGGTCAGGACGTCGAGAGTCGTCGCCGCCTTGACCCAGAGTCCCGGGTTCCGGTAGTGGACCCCGCCGACCATCAGCCCGATCTGCGCTCGGCGGGTGAGCGCGGCGATGAAGCCCAGCGCGGTCCAGCCCTCGAGCATCGGCTCTTCGGCTCGGCCAACGGCCCGGATCTGGAAGAAGTGGTCCATGACCCAGATCGAGTCGAACCCGACCTCGTCCGCGGTGCGGACGATGCGCTCCAACGTCGGGGCGATGTCGGGCGTACCACCCGGATAGGAGAACGACGGGACCTGCAAGCCGAACTTCACGCCCGGATGCTAGCCGCCGACCCGAAACCTAGCGGAAGAGGTCCCAGGACTCGGGCATCAGGACGTCCCGGATGGATGCCTCGGCGCGTGAGAACGCTGCGCCGCGAACGAGGGCTGCCGGCCGGCCTGCGAGCTTGCCGAGCGTGAGCTCTGCGGCCGACGCGAGCTCGTCGGCGACGGCACGGATCGTGGCCTTCATGACGCGCCCATCGTGGTCCGGCGTGCCCCGCAGGTCGTCCAGCGGCAGCAGCCCGGACACGCCGATCGCGACGTCGACGATCCCGAGCCGCCACGGCCGCCCGAACGAATCGGAGATCACGACCGGCACGTCGACGCCGGTCGCCTCGCGGACCTGACGCCGGATGCGCGCCGCCGAGGCATCGGGATCCGCCGGGAGGAGGGTCACGATCGAGCCCGTCCCGGGCCCGACGTTCGAGGCGTCGATACCGCCGTTGGCGCACACGAAGCCATGGGCGGTCTCGGTGATCACGACGCCGTTGGCCATGCGCACGACCCGCTTCGCCTCGCGCAGGACGAGCTCGACCTGGCGCGCGTCCCGATCCCAGCGCTCGGCGAACGCGACGGCTTCGGCGCGCGGCTCGATCGTCGTCAGGTCGACGATCGCACCCTCCGCCTTCGAGACGACCTTCTGGGTCACGACCAGGACGTCATCGGCGCGGGGCGGCAGCGCGCCCGGCGTCGACCGGAGGGCGGCGACGATCAGCGCGGGCAGATCGTCGCCCGGCGCGACCTCGGGCATGCCCTCGAGTGCGAGAACCTCGAGACGCCCGGGCTCCGTGTCAGCCACGAAGCGACCCGATGGCTGCCTCGGCGGCGATGAGGTCCGCCGGGGTATCGAGGTCGAGCGAGAGCGGGCCGTCCAGCTCCTCGTAGCGCGCCCCGGCTGTGGCGGCCCGCGCGGCATGGGCGGAGCGGCTGGACTCGCCGAACGCCGGCTCGATCGCGTTTGCCGGGCTGACGAGCAGCGCGTTCGTCCCGAGCCCATGCCGGTCCGGTACGAGCACAACGAGGCCTGGGGCAGGCCCGAAGCCCCCGGCCCGCTCGAGCACCTCGTCGACCGCGGCCGCGGTCACGGCCGGGAGGTCCGCCGGGAGCACCAGGATCGCCGTGGCTCCGCGCGCCGCCGCCACCGACCTCGCAGCGACGATCGCCTCGTTCAGCCCTGGCGCCCGCTCGACGAGGCCGATCGCCCGCAGCTCCTTGGCGACACCCGCCGCGTCCGGGTCCATCGTCACGACGATCGTGCCGGCGATGCGCCGCGCGTCGCGAGTCGCTCTGAGCGTCCCTCGCAGCAGCCGTGTGACGAGCTCGACGCGCTCCTCGGCATCGAGATCCTCGCCGAGCCGCGTCTTCGCGGTCTCGAGGCCGCGGATTGGCACGAGCGCCCAGGTTCTCGAGAGATCGGTGTGCGAGAGATCGGCGGGTGCGGTGGGCTCCACGGCGGAATCCTAGCCGCCTGCCGACGCATGGCCTCGAGGCTCAGTCGAGGGCTGCCCTCGCCCATTCGGCGGCGCTGAGCACCCTTGCCGCCAGGCGCGCGCGGCCGGCATCCCCGGCCATGATGGTGTCGGTCACGAGCGTGCGCATACCCAGATCGCGGATCGGTGCCTCGAGCTGCGCGTCGAGCTTGTCGAGCACGAAGACGTCGGCGATGCCCGTGTACTGGCGGGCCACGCCGAGCGCGCTGGCCTCGTGGCCGAGCGACACGAGCATCCGGTCGGCAGGCCCCTTCAGCGCGACGCCGCCGACGATCCCGGAGACGGCCACGACCGGTGCCCCGCGTGCCCGCGCGGTCTGAAGTCCGGCCTCGATGCCGGCCACGGACAGGATCGGGCGCACGGAGACAAACGGATTTGATGGCGCGATCACGATCGTCTCGGCCGCCTCCAACACCGCATCGACCTCCGGGGTCGAGCTCGCCGCCTCCATCCCCTCGAAGCGAATGTCGCGTACCTCCGGCGCCTGGTGGCGGCGCACGAAGTAGTCCTGGAACTCCAGCCAGCCGTCTTCGGTCAGGACCTCGGTTCGGACCGGGTGGTCCGACATCGGCAGGACCGTCGCGCTGACGCCGAGCGCCCGCTGCAGGTCGCGGGCGATCTCGGTCGGGCGATCGCCCCGGCGCAGCCGTGCGGTTCGAACGACGTGCGTCGCGAGGTCGCGATCGCCGAGCCGGAACCACGTCTCCTCGCCGTACCGCTCCAGCATGCCCGCGGCGGCGAACGTCTCGCCGGCGAGGCCCCAGCCCCACTCCCGGTTGTCGAGGCCGGCAAGCGTGTACATCACGGTGTCGTGATCCGGCGAGACCAGCAGGCCGTGGCGCTCCACGTCGTCGGCAGTGTTGACGATCACGACGAGCCGGCTGCCGAGGTGTGCCTGCAGGCCGTGGGCCAGCTTCGCCCCACCGACGCCGCCGGCGAGCAGCACCACGGGGTTCGTGTCACGCGGGTTCGAGCTCGTTGTCGCCTCCTTTGATATGAGCAGCCACGCAGAACGCAGAGGTTCGCAAGGTTCCCTTCGGGGCAGCGGTTCTATTCTCCGCTTACCGCGCTGGGATGGCGGAGGATCGCCGGACCCAGCGACCGCGGGGGCTGCGGGACCAATCGCGATCAGGCGCCCTGGGGGCACGAGCCGATGGCGCCGAAGGGATCGACCCGGACCTCGCTCCATCTTCACGTCCTCGGGGCGACCGCGACCTGGAGGATCGGCTGCCGCCCAACGCCCGCCGCTCAAACCCGCCGACGCTCATTTCGCGGCGCCGGGTCAACGTGAGCCAGAGACCATGGAGGCTCAGACACTTGCAGACTTCAAACCACGTGCGCCGCCTCTTCGCCATGCTCGCGACGACGGCGCTCCTCGGCACGTTGCTGGCCATCGCCCCGGCCGCGGTTACCGCGTCCGCCGGGACGGCGCGGACGGTAAGCCGCGCTGGATCCACGTCGGTCAACACCGGGTCGTTCACACCCACTGACGGGTCGCCGGTCCTGGAGGACGAGTTTGCCGGTGGGGAGGGCGGCGACGAAGACGCCGGCCCCGACCCCTTTGACGGCTCGATCAGCCTGTCGGACGGCCACGCGCAGCACGGCGCCGCTGTCAGCAGCGCGCCGCGGGCCAAGTCGAACCCGGCCTTCAAGTTTGCCTTCGAGGGCTTGAACCATTACCAGCAGCGCTACTCGCGCGGCGGCAACCAGTTCTCCGTCGAGCCGCCGGACCAGGGGATGTGCGCCGGCAACGGCTTCGTCCTCGAGACCGTCAACGACGTGATGAACGTGTTCAACCAGTCGGACGGCTCCTCCGCGCTGCCGAACAACACTGCGACGAACATTGTCGGTGGCTTCCCGCGCGACGTGAATCACGCGGTCGACCTCAACTCGTTCTACGGCTACACGCCCGCGATCAACCGCACGACTGGGGTGCGCGGTGAGTTCGTCACCGATCCAAGCTGCCTGTACGACGCCCAAACGAACCGCTGGTTCAATGTCGTGCTGTCGCTCGATTCGCAGGTGCCCGGCCCATGCCAGCGCGTGTTCAGCTGCGTGAACCATCTGGACATCGCCGTGTCGCAGACCGGTGACCCGACGGGCGGGTGGAACATCTACAAGCTCGATGTCACCAACGACGGGACGAACACGGGCGACGCGAACCCCGGCCCGTACCTCGGCGACTACCCGCACATCGGCGCCGATGCGAACGGGTTCTACATCACCACCAACGCATATCCGTGGCACGCCAATGGCTTCTCCGGCGCGCAGATCTACGCCTTCTCGAAGGCGCAGCTCGCCTCCGGCGCCGCCAACGTCAACGTCGTGCACCTCGACACGTCGGGAGCAGTTCCGCTGGCGAGCGACGCCGGCTCGACGCAACCGGGCTTCACCGTGTGGCCGGCCCAATCACCTGGTACCGGGTCGTTCGCGACCGGGAACGGCGGAACGGAGTATTTCCTGAGCTCGAACGCCGCGGACGAGGCCCAGATGCCCGTCGCCGGGACGGCCGGCACGCGCAGCTCGAACAAGGTGATCCTCTGGTCGCTGACGAACACGGCGTCGCTGAACAGTGCCACCCCGGCGCTCAGCCTTGGGGTCAAGGTGATCGGCGTGAGCACCTACGGCGTCCCGCCGAAGCAGCAGCAGCCCGGTTCGGGCACCGCCCCCGACGACAGCGTCCCGCAGGGCAAGTGCCTGAATGACCGGACCACGACGCTGTTCAACGGCTTCGTCGGCTGCTGGGCGCTGCTCGTCGGCGCCCCACCGGCGCCCGAGGTCGTCTCCAGACCTGACTCGAACGACACCCGCATGCAGCAGGTGATGTACGCGAACGGCAAGGTCTGGGGTTCGCTCGATACCGCGGTCAATCCGGACAGCGGCCCGCAGCGCGCCGGCATCGCCTGGTACATCGTCAATCCGAACGCCGGGAGCCTTGTCAAGGGCGGGTTCCTCGGCGCCACCGGGATGGACTTCGTCTACCCGGCGATCGGCGTGACCGGCTCCGGCCGTGGCGTCATGGCGTTCACCGCAACTGGTGACACGACCAACCCCAGCGCGGGCTACGCCCCGATCGATGCCGTGAACGGTGTCGGTTCGTGGGGCATCGTCCCGGGTGGGACTGGTGCCGCACCCGATGACGGGTTCACCAGCTACACCGCGCAGGTCGGCGGAACGCCGCCTCGCACCCGGTGGGGCGATTACGGCGCAGCAGCCGTGGATGGAAGCTCCATCTGGATCGCCAGCGAGTACATCGCCCACGCCTGCAGCTACACGGACTGGGGCGGGCCGTTCTTCCAGGGCGGCAGCGGCGACAACCTGCTCGGCACATGCGGCGGCGCGTCGCACGGCCCGGGCACTCGCACCGCCCTCGCCAACTGGTCCACGTTCATCTCCAAGTTCACGCCGTAGCGCGCCGCGCTCCGACGAAATCGAACCGGGGAGGCCGCTGGCCTCCCCGGTTCTGCGTTATCAGGTTGCGGCGTGCCCAGGGCGAGCCCCGCGCAGTACCCACGACCGCGGCCGTCACGCCAGTCCCGCAGCCCGGCGACCTTCGACCGCCACGCGCCCGCGGCGGGCAAGGAGCGCGACGATGAAGATCGCCGTCTCCACGAGAACGATCGTGGCGCCCGTGGCCGCGTCGAGCCAGTAGCTGAGGTACAGGCCGACCACCGGCGACAGGACGCCCACAGCGATCGCAACGGCCATGAGCCGGGTGAAGCTCGTTGCCACGAGCTGGCCGACCGCCGCCGGGGTGACCAGCATTGCCACGACGAGGATGATGCCGACAGCCTGCAGGCTGATGACGATCGTCAGCGCGATGAGGGCGAGGAAGAGGTAGTCGAGGCGAACGACGGGAAGGCCCGCGGCGGCCGCGCCGAGCGGGTCGAACGTTGCGTACAGCAGCTCCTTCCACAGGACCGCCACGGTCGCGAGCACGATCAACGCGAGCACGCTGAGGGCGACCAGGTCCGTGTCACCGATACCAAGGATCTCGCCGAACAGAAAGCCGAACAGATCGCCGACGTAGTTCGGGATGCGGCTGAACAGGAAGATGCCGAGGGCGAACATGCCCGCAAAGAGCACGCCGATCGCCGTGTCGCCACGGAGCTGCCCGCGGCGGGTGACCCAGCCGATCGCGAGCGACGTCGCCACCGCCGCCACCGCGGCGCCGAGGTAGAACGGGCCTTTGAGCAGATAGGCAATTACGACCCCGGGAAAGGCCGAGTGGCTGAGTGCGTCGCCCATGAACGCCAGGCCGCGCAGGACCATGTAGCTGCCCACGACTGCGCACACCAGCCCGACGACCGTCGATGCGAGCAGCGCGCGGACGAAGAACGGAAATCCGAGCGGGTCGAGGATTGCGTCGAGCGGGCTCACCTGTGACGCTCCTCGTCGTGGAAGTGGCGTTCGCCGCCGCGTTCCGTGTCGTGATGGTGGGCGTCATCGAGGAGGACGCCGCGTTCGCCGATCACGAGCAGGTGGCCGCCGTACGTTCGTGACAGGACGTCGGGATCGTTCAGAAGCGAGACGTCGCCGTCGGCCTTCACGCGCCGGTTCATGCCAACGACGCGATCGAAATGCCGGCTCGCCGCAGCAAGGTCGTGGGTCGTGGCGACGACTGTCCTGCCGGCCCTCGACTCAGCGGCGAGGAGGTCCATGAGGTCTTCCTGCGTGGGCACGTCGACGCCCGTGACGGGCTCGTCCAGGAGATAGAGCTGCGCATCGGCGGCGACCGCGCGGGCCAGGAATGCCCTCCGGCGCTGCCCTCCGGACAGGCGACCGATCTGCGAGCGCGCGTGGCTGAGCATGCCCACGCGGTCGAGCGCCGCGGCGACGGCATCACGGTCACCCCCTCCCGGTTGGCGGAAGGGTCCGAGGGCCGGGAAGCGACCCATCATGGCAACGTCCCAGACGCTGACCGGGAACGACCAATCGACCAGCTCCGCCTGGGGCACGTACGCGATGGCGCGCGCGGCGCGCGCTGGCGGCCCGCCCAGGACCTCGACGTCGCCGCGCCACGGTTGAAGCAGGCCGGCGATGAGCTTGAGCAGGGTCGTCTTGCCACCGCCGTTCGGGCCGAACACCGCAACGAGCGCGCCCCGGTCGATCCGCAGGTCGACGTGCTCGACAGCGGGCTCGCCGTCGTACCCGGCGGTGACGCCGCGCAGCTCGATGACTGGCGACGCCTGGGGCGCGGCGGCTGGCGCACGTGGCTCGGGCGACGGCGAGGCAAGGGTCATCGCAGCGCCTGGACCAGCTGGTCCACATCCCACTGGATGACCGCCTCATAGCTGGTCACCGGTGCGTCGCCAAGGGAGTCGTCGTACAGCGTTGCGACGACCTTCGCTCCGGTCTCGCGAGCGATCTGATCGACCAGCTGGGTGGGGAACTGCGACTCGCTGAAGATGGCCTTGACCCCCGATGCCTTGATCGCCTGGATCAGGGCGGCGATCTCGCCGGCGCTCGGGTCCTGCCCTGGCGCCTCGACCGCAACGCCCACGATCTCGATTCCGTATTCGCGGGCGAAATAGGGGAACGCGTCGTGGAACGTCACGAGGCGCCGATTTCCCTGGGGGATTGTGTCGATCTCCTCGCGCACCTGCCGATCGAGCGCTGCGAGACGCGCCTTGTAGGCGGCGGCCTGGCGGGAAAAGTCAGCCTTGTGGTCTGGGTCGACCTGGTCGAGCGCCGCGGCGATCCGATCGACGTACAGGCTGGCATACGGCACCGCCATCCACAGGTGCGGGTTCTCCGTGCCTGGCGCCTCACCTGGAAGCGGCTCGACGCCGGGCAGGTCGACGCCCATCTGGAGCAGCGGCGTCTCGTTCGCCGCGGCGTTGACGATGGTGTTCCGGAGCCAGTCATCGAGGCCGAGGCCGTTCATGACGAGGAGGCGTGCCCCAGCAACCGCGCGGATGTCCGTTGGCGACGGCTCGAAGGTATGGACGTCCGCCTTCGCGGGCACGAGGCTCGTGACGGAAACGAGCTCGCCGCCGACGTTCTTCACGAGGTCGCCGAACACGGTCGTCGTCGTGACCACGGGAATACCACCCACGTCACCCGTTGGCGTCGTCCCGGGCGGTGTGCATCCGACCAGGGCGAGCCCGACGAAGGACATCGCCACAAGGCGCCGCACCGTGCGCAGGATCGTCACGGCCGGCCGCCGGCCTGGCACGCCGGGCAGGTACCGAAGAGCTCGAGCCGGTGCGTATCGATGCGATAGCCGGTGGCGGCGCCGATCGCCGTAGCGATCCGATCGAGGCCATGATCAGCCACGCCGGTCGAGCGCCCGCACGAGGAGCACACGACGTGGTGGTGATGGCGCGCCTCGCATGCCACGAACGCGTGCTCGCCGCTCGGCAGGTCCAGTCGCTCCACCACGCCGAGGTCGGCCAGGAGCTCGAGCGAGCGGAAGATCGTGGCGCGATCGACCCCGAGGTGGCGCTCGCGCGATGCATCGAGCAGCGACTCTGCGGTGAAGTGGCCCTCGCGCTCGGCGATCAGCCCGGCGAGGGCACGGCGCGGCGAGGTCCGTCGGTGCCCGGCCCGCTCAAGGACATCGATGATCTCTTTCGCGTCGACCACGGCGGCCATCCTACCTAAATCGCGACTCAGTCGCAATAAGACGCGCGTCGCATCGGTTCGCTGGGGTTCGTGGGGTGGTGCGCGCACGCACCTGCAGCTTGCAGGAAGAAATGCGCACGAAAGGGCTCGCCGATATCCTCCGCCTCACGGCTGGAACGGCGCGGCGTCGCCGTTGGCCAGCACGGAGGTGGAGGTCCGCGTTCGGCCCGCTGGGGGAGGCACTCGTCGCCGGCGTCGAACGATCCTCGATCCCCGCAGAGCTCCGCTCATCGAGAGGCGCGCGCGAACAGGAGGATCGCCAGCAGTCCATCGGTCAGCCGACGCGCCGTCGCCACCGGCCCCGGTGACGCGAGCGCCTCGATCCGCGCAGGCGCGCGGACCAACGCAGGAGGAACGAATGCTTCGTCGGAAGGCAAGGTTGCGCTCCAGGATCCTGGCCCTGTCGGCCTCGGTCCTGCTGCTGCCACAGCTGCTCGTCGTCACGGGCGTGTCCGCCGCGGGCGGCGACGACACTCCGCTGCTGAAGCCGGGCGCCCATTCGCCCGAGCTCAACGAGGAAGACGAGCAGCGACTGCTCGCCCTCGACCTCTCGTTCATCAGCAACCGGCTCGCGGGCGACCGTCCCCTGACCATCTCCCAGGCAGGGCAGCTGCGGTCGGCCGCGGCGCACCAGGCCCAGGTGATCCGCAAGGAAGGCATCCCGACCGCCGGGCCGACGACCTTCACGGGAGCGTGGTCTGCGATTGGCCCCAATCCAATCGTCCAGGGGCTCCGCAGCCCCGACCCCGCCGGCCTGCGCTTCGGCGCGATGGCGGGACGCATCGGCGCACTCGCCATCCGCCCGAGCAACGGCCAGTTCATCCTGGGCGGCGCCCAGGGCGGCATCTGGCTGTACGACCCGGGCACGGGCCACTGGTCGACGAACACGGACAACCTGCCGTCGCTGGCCATCGGTGCCCTGGCGATTGCCCCCTCCAACGACGCGATCGTGTACGCCGGGACCGGCGAGGGCGCCCTCTCGGGCGACAGCTATTTCGGCAACGGCATCCTGAAGAGCACGGACGGCGGCAGCTCGTGGTCGCACGTTTCCGGTGACTACTTCGTCGCGGTGTCCGTGTCCCGCCTCGTCGTCGACCCGAACGACGCCAACCACCTCTACGCCGCCATCATCCGCGGTCGCGGTGGCAAGCAGCGGACGACCCCGTCGATCCACTCCAAGTTCGGCATCTGGGAGTCGAAGGACGGCGCCGCGACGTGGACCCTCCTCAAGGAGGCCAAGTCCGAGGCCAACGGCGCGACCGACCTCGAGATCGATCCCCAGAACCCGAGCGTCCTGTACGCCTCGTTCTGGCAGGACGCGATCTACAAGAGCACCAACGGCGGCCAGACCTGGGCGCCGGCGATGAACGGCCTTCCCGGGCCTTCGGGCGCGGGCCTGGCTGCCACCCGGTATTCGATCTCGATCTCCCACCCGGCCGGCCAGTCGGCCGTGCTCTACGCCGGCTTCCCGTCGCTGCATGCCGACGGTGACAGCCCGTCGACGGTGTGGAAGTCGACCGATGAGGGAGCCAGCTGGTTCGAGCTTCCGACCGGCACCGGTGCCGACTCCGTCGCGGATTACTGCGGCGAGCAGTGCTCCTACGACAACGTCATCGAGGCCGATCCATCGAACCCGGACGTCGTGTTCGCGGCGGGCCAGTTCAACTACGGCATCGGCTCGGGCGGCATCTTCCGCTCCGACGACGGTGGGCTCACCTGGAAGAACCTCGGTTTCGACCAGCACCCCGACTTCCATGCGCTCGCATTCAACCCCGCCAATACGCAGCAGGTGATCGAGGGCAACGACGGCGGCGTGTGGTTCAGCGAGGACCAGGGCGGCCGCCCCAACGCTGCCGATCCACTCAGCGCGGTGACCTGGCAGAACCTCGATGGCACGGTCGCCACGTACGCACCTGCCGTGCTTGCTCGCTCCGGCCTGCAGATCGGTCAGTTCACGTCAATCG
>Ga0070707_100005090_pt1 | contig 12322 bp, 8 predicted proteins | sample KBSK5502metaG_FD_65468 | JGI IMG/M metagenome (GOLD analysis project Ga0070707, IMG submission 65468) | Corn, switchgrass and miscanthus rhizosphere microbial communities from Kellogg Biological Station, Michigan, USA - KBS K5-50-2 metaG | ecosystem: Host-associated > Plants > Roots >... | reverse complement strand
CTCTGCCGGTGCACCGGCTACACCAAGATTCTCGACGCCGTCGAATTGGCCGCTCTTCGGATGCGAGGGGTGAGCGCATGAAGAACGGCAAGCTCTCGATCGTCGGCCAGTCGCTGCCCAAGATCGACGCCTGGGCCAAGGTGACCGGAGAGACCAAGTTCGCCGACGACATGGTCTTGCCTCGCCTTGCCCACGGCAAGCTCCTTCGTAGCCCGCACCCCCATGCCCGCATCAAAAGGCTAGACACCTCCCGAGCCGCCGCGCTGCCCGGCGTCTACGCCGTCATCACCGGGCACGACTTGCCGCGCGTGAAATTCGGCATCCTGCCCGTGTCGCAGGACGAGGAAGCCCTCTGCGTCGAGAAGGTCCGCATGGTCGGCGACGCGGTGGCCGCGGTGGCCGCGGTGGACGAGGAGACGGCCGAGCGCGCCACCGAGCTGATCGAGGTCGACTACGAGCCGCTCAAACCCCTCATGTCCATCGAGGAATCGCTGGGCAACCAGAACGTGCGCATCCACGAGTACGGCGACGGCCCCAACGTCCACAAGGCCGTCTCCCTCCAGTTCGGCGACGTGGAGGCGGCCTTCGCCGCCGCTCACCTCGTCCGCGAGGACGCCTTCTTCTTCGAGGGCAACACGCATCTGCCCATGGAGCAGCACTCCGCGGTCGCGCACTGGGGCGCGGACGGCAAGCTCACCCTCTGGTCCTCGACCCAGACGCCGCACTACGTCCACCGCATGCTTGCCAAGATCCTCGACATGCCGGCTGCCCACATCCGGGTGGTGGCGGCTCCCGTCGGCGGCGGCTTCGGGGGCAAGCTCGATCCCTTCGCCCACGAGATCGCCGCGTGCAAGCTCTCGCAGCTCACGGGCCGGCCCGTGAAGTTCACCCTGACCCGCGAGGAAGTCTTCTACGTCCACCGCGGGCGCCACCCGGTGCTCATGTGGGTCAAGACCGGCTTCACCAAGGACGGCGCCATCACGGGCATGCATTTCCGCTCCTGGCTCGACGGCGGCGCCTACGGCTCCTACGGCGTCGCCTCGACCTTTTACACGGGCGCGCTGCAGACCGTGACCTACAAGGTGCCCGTCTACAAGTTCGAGGGCGCGCGGGTCTTCACCAACAAGCCGCCCTGCGGCCCCAAGCGCGGCCACGGGACGCCGCAGCCGCGCTTCGCCATGGAGTGCCAGATCGACAAGGCGGCCGAGCAGCTCGGCCTCGATCCCGCGGACATGCGACGCCGGAATCTCGCCGAGCCCTTCACCAAGACGGCCAATCACCTGACCGTGACCACCATCGGGCTCGGCGAGTGCATCGACCGCGTGGTCGAGGCCTCGGGCTGGCGTGAGAAGCGCGCGAGTCTTCCGGCGGGACGCGGCATAGGCATCGCGTGCTCGTCCTACATGACGGGGGCGGGCACGGCCATCTACTGGAACGACATGCCTCACTCGGGTGTCGTCGTGCGCGCCGACCGGAGCGGGCTCGTCGCCGTGTTCTCCGGCGCCACGGATATCGGCCAGGGCTCGGACTCGGTCCTTGCCTATCTGGTCGCCGAGGTTCTCGGCATCCAGCCCAAGGACATCCGCGTCCTCTCCGCCGACACCGACCTGACGCCCGTCGATCTCGGCTCGTACTCCTCCCGCGTGACCATCATGGCCGGCAATGCGGCCATCCAGGCGGCGACGCGGCTCCGCGAGAAGATCTTCGAGGCCGTGGCCAGGAAGCTCGAGGTGACACCCGACCGCCTGGTCGCGCGCGACCGCCGAGTCTTCGTCGAGGGCGAGGACGACAAGGGCGTCTCCTTTCCGGAGGCGGTCGTGCTCGGCGAGAGCATGCACGGCGTCCTCGCGTTCCCGGGCTCGTACGCGCCGCCCAAGCGCGCGGGCAAGTACAAGGGCGGCGGCGTGGGGCCCTCGCCTTGCTACTCCTACTCGGCCTGCGTGGTCGAGGTCCAGGTGGATGCGGAGACGGGCGACGTCAAGCCGACGGAGATCTGGATCGCCCACGACATCGGCCGCGCCCTCAACCCGCTTCTCGTGGAGGGCCAGGTCGAGGGCTCCGTGTACATGGGCCTGGGTGAGGTCTTGATGGAGGAGCAGGTCTTCAGGAAGGGCGTGCACAAGGCGCCCTCGATGCTGGAATACAAGAGCCCGACCACGCTGGAGACTCCCGAGATCCACACCATTCTCGTCGAGGGCGAGGATCCCGAAGGGCCGTTCGGCGCCAAGGAGGCGGGGCAGGGGCCGCTCCTGCCCGTGATTCCCGCCGTGAACAATGCCGTGTTCGACGCCGTGGGCATCCGGATCGACGAGATCCCCGTCACCCCCGACAAGGTGCTCAAGGCCCTCGATCTGAAGCGGCAGGGCAAGACGCCCCGCGTGGGGCCCGAGAAGCTGCCGCTCTTCATCTTTCCGGAGCCGCGGGCCGTGGAGTCGGCCTTTGGCCTACCCGCGGAGAATGTTGCCGTGAGGCCCTTCGGAAAATGATGCGATTGCCGCCGTTCACGTACCTGGCCCCCGTCTCGGTGACGGATGCGGTCAAGCTCATGGCCGATCACGGGCCCGAGGCCATGCTCGTGGCGGGCGGCACCGATCTCTATCCCAACATGAAGCGCCGCCAGTTCGAGCCTTCCGTGCTTGTCGGCCTGCGCGGCATTCGCGACCTGACCGGCGTTCGAGGCTCGGCCGCGACGGGGATGACCATCGGCGCGGGAACCATCCTGACCGCCGTGTCGGAGCATGCCGAGATCGCGCGGAGCTATCCGGCTCTCGCCACGGCGGCGGGGCTGGTCTCGAGCCCGCAGCTCCGCAACATGGGCACGATCGGCGGCAACGTCTGCGTGGACACGCGCTGCAACTACTACAACCAGTCCTACCAGTGGCGGAAGGCCGTCAACTTCTGCATAAAGAAGGACGGGGAGATCTGCCTCGTCGCCCCCGGCAGCCACCGCTGCTGGGCGGTGTCTTCGTCCGACACGGCGCCCGTGCTCTGGAGCCTGGGCGCGAAGGTGAGATTGGTGGGCCCGAAAGGAGAGCGCGTCATTCCCATCAGCGCCCTCTACCAGGACGACGGCATCCAGTACCTGAGCAAGCAGCCGGGCGAGGTCCTGACGGACATCGTGCTGCCGCCGGCGGAAGGCTGGCGCTCCACCTATCTCAAGTTGCGCCGGCGCGGATCCTTTGATTTCCCGGTGCTGGGCGTCGCCGTGGCGCTCAGGATGGAAGGTGACACGGTCAAGGAAGCCGCCATCACTCTCGGCGCGGTCGCCTCCCAGCCCCGGCCGGCCCCCGACGCGGCGGCCCTCCTCGTGGGACAGCGGCTCGGCCCCGACCTGATCGAGCGCGTGGCCGCGGCCGCGTCGCGGCCCTCCAAGCCCCTGGACAATACCGATCTCACGCATCCCTACCGCAAGAGGATGACGCGGGTCTTCGTGGCCCGCGCCCTGAAGGGACTGGCCGGTCTATGACTTCATTGGGCGGACGGATCAAGTCGCTACGCGCCGAGCGCGGGCTCCAGCAGCGCCAGCTCGCCGAGAAGGCGGGCATGACGCCGAGCATGGTGTCCCAGATCGAATCGGGTCGGCTCACGCCGTCCCTGCCCACCCTCGGCAAGCTGGCCGGCGCCCTCGGCGTGCCCATCGCCTCGCTCTTCGAGACAACCAGGAACGGGCGGCTCCACGTCAGCCGCAAGAGCGAGTATCCCGTCGTGTCCTTCGACGGCACCACGGAGAAGTGGCACGTGCTGGGCGCCGGGCTCTTCCAGGGCAAGATCCGCGCGGTCGTCTCGACGCTCGGCCCACGCGCCAAGGGCGTCAAGACGGACAAGGTCGTCATCGATCCCGGCCAGATGAAGCTTTTTTACGTCCTCGAAGGCAAGGTCGCCCTCCATTACAATGGCGAGGCCCAGCGGCTCGAGGCGGGGGACAGCGCCTATCTCGACGGTGGGACGCCGCATGGCTGGGAGAACCTGGGACCCAAGAGCGCCAAGGCGCTCTGGGTGATCCTGGGCTAAGCGCAGGCCAGGGGAGAACTGGCGAGCATGGCTGACGACGCCCCGAGGATCATGGTCGACTTCCGCACCGAGCCCGCGAAGTACAGGCACTGGAAGCTTTCCGTCAATGGGTCGGTGGCCACCCTGGCCATGGACGTGAAGGAGGACGGCGGGCTCAGGCCAGGGTACGAGCTCAAGCTCAACTCCTACGACCTCGGCGTGGACATCGAGCTGTACGACGCGATCCAGCGGCTGCGCTTCGAGCATCCCGAAGTCGGCGCCGTCATCCTGACCTCGGGCAAGGAGCGCATCTTCTGCGCCGGGGCCAATATCCGCATGCTCAACCAGTCCTCGCATGGCTGGAAGGTCAACTTCTGCAAGTTCACCAACGAGACGCGCAACGCCATCGAGGAGGCCACCGCGGAGTCGCGCCAGGGCTATCTCTGCGCGGTCAACGGTCCGTGCGCGGGCGGCGGCTACGAGCTGGCCCTGGCCTGCGACTGGATCATCATGGCCGACGACGGCTCGACCACCGTCGCGCTTCCCGAAGTGCCGCTCCTGGCCGTGCTGCCCGGGACGGGCGGACTGACCCGGCTCGTCGACAAACGCAAGGTCCGCCGGGACCGCGCCGACTTCTTCTGCACGCTCGAGGAAGGGATCAAGGGCCAGCGGGCCGTCGAGTGGCGTCTCGTCGACGAGGTCGTGCCGCGCTCGAAGCTCGACGAGACGGTCCAGCGGCGGGCCGCCGAGCTCGCCGCGCGGAGCGACCGGCCGAAGAGCGCCCCCGGCATCGCCCTCACACCACTCGGCCGGACGATCGAGGGGGACCGCGTCACGTATGGCTCGGTCGGCTGTGTCGTCGATCGCTCGCGCGGGGTTGCCGAGATCACCGTGCAGGGCCCAGCCGCGTCACCCCCGGCCTCCCTCGAGGCGATTCACGCGGCCGGCGCGCAGTTCTGGCCGCTCCGGGTCGCGCGCGAGCTCGACGATCTCATCCTCCATCTCCGCGCCAACGAGGAGGAGATCGGGATCTGGGTGTTCAAGACGCAGGGCAGCGTGGAGCTTGTCGAAGCGCATGACCGCGCGCTGCAGGACCACGCCGCGGACTGGCTGGTCCGTGAGATACGCCTCTACCTGAAGCGCACGCTCAAGCGCCTCGACGTGTCATCGCGTTCGATCTTCGCCCTCATCGAGCCGGGCTCCTGCTTCACGGGCACCCTGCTCGAGCTCGCCCTGGCCGCCGACCGCTCCTACATGCTCGAGGGCCCGCGCGAGGGCGACGCCGAGAAGCCCGCGACGCTTCGACTGACCGGCATGAACTTCGGCGCCTATCCCATGGTCAATGGCCTGAGCCGACTGGCCAGTCGCTTCCTCGACGAGCCGGGACGGGTGGACGAGCTGAAGCGAAGGATTGGCGAGGATCTCGAGGCGCGGGCCGCGGGTGAGGCCGGTCTCGTCACCTTCACGCCCGACGACATCGACTGGGAGGACGAGGTGCGCGTGGGGATCGAGGCGCGCGCCGCCTTCTCGCCGGACGCGCTGACCGGAATGGAGGCCTCCCTCCGCTTCGGCGGCCCCGAGACCCTCGAGAGCAAGATCTTCAGCCGTCTCTCGGCCTGGCAGAACTGGATCTTCCAGCGCCCGAACGCCGTCGGGGACAAGGGCGCGCTTCGCGTCTACGGCACGGGCCAGCGCAGCGAGTTCGATCGAAGGAGAGTCTGATGGCCGGCATCGATTATTCTTCGCTTATCCCCAACAACGTCAGCCTGCACGAGAACCGGCGGCTCCAGCGGGCCCTCGAGGACTGGCAGCCGAAGTTTCTCGAGTGGTGGCAGGACATGGGACCGCTCGGCTTCCAGGCCAAGGAGACCTATCTCCGCACGGCCGTGAGCGTGGACGCCAAGGGCTGGGCGCAGTTCGACTATATCCGGATGCCCGAGTACCGCTGGGGCATCTTCCTGGCCGAGCCGGAGCCGGGTCGGCAGGTCAACTTCGGCGATCACAAGGGCCAGGCCGCCTGGCAGGAGGTGCCGGGCGAGTATCGCGGCACCCTCCGCCGCCTCATCGTCACTCAGGGCGACACGGAGCCCGCCTCCGTCGAGCAGCAGCGGCATCTCGGCCGCACCTGCCCCTCGCTCTACGACCTGCGCAACATCTTCCAGGTCAACGTCGAGGAGGGCCGGCACCTCTGGGCCATGGTCTATCTCCTCGACGCCCACTTCGGCCGCGATGGGCGCGAGGAGTCCGAAGCCCTGCTCCAGCGGCGCTCGGGAGACGCCGACAAGCCGCGCATCCTCGGCGCCTTCAACGAAAAGACCCCGGACTGGCTGTCCTTCTTCATGTTCTGCTTCTTCACCGATCGGGACGGGAAGTACCAGCTGGCCAGCCTGGCCGAGAGCGGCTTCGACCCCCTGTCGCGCACGTGCCGCTTCATGCTGACCGAGGAGGCGCACCACATGTTCGTGGGCGAGGCGGGCATCATGCGCATCGTCCAGCGCGCCTGCGAGCTCATGCGCGAGCACAAGACGGACGATCTGCGCAAGCACGGCGGGATCGATCTGCTCACAATCCAGCGCTATCTGAATTTCCACTGCTCCGTCTCCCTCGACCTCTTCGGCTCGGAGATCTCGACCAACGCGGCCAACTTCTACACCCTGGGGCTCAAGGGCCGCTTCGAGGAGACCAAGAAGACGGACGACCACCTGCTCAAGCAGGCGACGTATCCCGTGGCGGAGGTGGACGGCGAGCGCATCGTCACCCGCGAGGAGCCCGCCCTCGTCTCCCTCAACGAGCGCCTTCGCGACGACTACGTCGCCGACTGCGAGCGCGGGGTGACCCGGTGGAACGAGGTCATCCGGAAGCACGGCATCGACTTCGAGCTGGCCCTGCCGCACCGGGCTTTTCACCGGGCCATCGGCAGCTTCGGGGAGGTGCGCGTGTCACCCGACGGGCGCATCATCAGCCAGGCGGAATGGGACGCGCGCCACCGCGACTGGCTGCCCACCGAGGACGACAAGGAGTACATCCAGAGCCTGATGCAGCCGGTGGTGGAGCCGGGCAAGTTCGCCAGCTGGATCGCCCCGCCCGCCCGCGGGGTCAACGGCCTGCCCGTCGACTTCGAGTACGTCCGGCTCGGGTGATGACGCCGCACCCTGTTTCGCGACGAGATCTGCTCCGGGGCGTCGCGGCGGCCGGCATCGTGCTGGGCGCGCCCTCGGTGGCGTGGGCACAGGCTGGTGCCGGGACGGCCACGGCGAAGACACGGCTCATCCTGCTCGGAACGGGCGGCGGCCCGCGGCCATCGAAGCTGCGCTGGTCGACCGCGCAGGTCATCGTGGCCAACGGCGTCCCGTACGTCATCGACTGCGGCAATGGCGTGGCCATTCGCCTGACCGAGGCGGGTGTGCCGCTGGCGAGCCTGCGCCACGTCTTCGTGACCCACCACCACTCGGATCACAACGCAGACTACGGCAACCTGCTCCTCCTGGCGTGGGCGGCCGGTCTGCGGACGCGCGTGGACACCTGGGGGCCGCCCCCCATCGCCAAGATGACCCGGCTCTTCTTCGAGCTGAACGCCTACGATATCGAGACGCGCATCGCCGACGAGGGTCGGGTACCGCTGGTGCCTCTCGTATACGCGCACGAGATGAGCCAGGGCGGTCTCGTGATGAAAGACGAGAACGTGACGGTCACGGCGGCCCTTGTGGATCATCCGCCCGTCGTCCCGGCCTTTGCCTATCGCTTCGACACGGCGGGCCGATCCATCGTGATCTCCGGCGACACCAACCGCTCCGACAATCTGATCAAGCTCGCCCAGGGCGCCGATATCCTGGTGCACGAGGCGCTGTGGGTCCCCGGTGTCGACCGGCTGGTCGCCCGTGTCGCGAACGCGGCCACCCTGAAGAAGCACATCATCGACAGCCACACGTCCGTCGAGGATTGCGGTAAGGTAGCCGCTGCCGCCGGGGTCAAGACGCTGGTGCTCTCGCACATCGTACCGAAGGACGATCTCAGCATCACCGATCAGATGTGGATCGACGCGGCCCGGGCGCATTTCAAGGGGGAGATCGTCGTGGCCCGTGACCTGATGGAGATCTGAGGAGGACCCATGGCCGGCAAGGCGGTGACGTCCAAGGAGCTGGGCCCGGCGCTCGGCATGTACTCGCACGGGATGGTCGTGCCCGCCGGGGAGATCGTGATCGTGGCGGGGCAGGTGGGCACCAACCGCGCCGGCGAGGTGGCGGGATCGGGGGACGTGGTCGCCCAGACCACGCAGGCCTTCGAGAACGTGCGGGCCGTGCTGACGGCGGCAGGCTGCGCCATGACCGACGTGGTCCGGTTCCAGACCTTCCTCACCCACGCCACCGACGTCGACGGCTTCATGCAGGCTCGGCGCGAGCTCTTCCCGCGCTATTTCCCCGGCGGCGTCTATCCGCCCAACACGCTCCTGATCATCTCGCGGCTGGTGAAGCCCGAGCTGCTGGTGGAGATCGAGGCCATGGCCGTCAAGCTCACGAAGACAGGCTCGGGTGCGGGCAAGGCGCCGCGGCGCGCGGCAAATGTCTCGAGGCGCGCGCGAACCGCGCGCCGCCGCTGAACGCCCGAGCGCCCTGAGCGACAGGAGAGGAACGGCCATGGCCGGAACGCCGGTTGATATGTCCCCCCCCGTCGATGTGCCGAGCATGCTCAACGTCGCGGTCGAATTCGTCGACGGAGCCGCCGCCGCAGGGCAAGGAGATCGGCCGGCATACGTCTGCGACACCGAGCGCGTCACGTTTGCCGAGCTGCAAAGGCGGGTCAACCAGGTGGGTAACGCCCTCGCCGCACTGGGCGTCGAGATCGAGCAGCGTGTCGCGATCCTGCTGCCCAACCGCCCCGAGTTCGTCACCTCGTTCTTCGGCGCGATCAAGATCGGCGCGGTGCCGGCCGCTATCAGTTTCGCGGTCACGCCGGACGAGCAGAGCTTTCTCCTGGCGGACAGCCGGGCCCGAGCGATCATCACGACGCCGGCGTTCTGGGCGCCGCTCCGCGAGCGCCGGGGCCAGTTTCCCTTCCTGCGGCATGTGGTCCTGGTCGGCGGCGGGGCCTCCCAGGCCGAGGAGCACGATTTCGGCAAGCTCGTGGACAGCGCGTCGACCCGGCTGGAGGCCGCATCAACCGTCGCCGAGGACGCGGCCTTCTGGCTCCATACATCGGGCAGCACAGGAACACCGAAGTGGGCCGTGCACCTGCAGCGCGACATGCTGTACAGCGAGCGCCTCTATGCAGCCCCCTTCGTCAAGCTCCGCCCCGGCGATGTGATCGTCTGCGGCAGCCCGTGCTTCCACGCGTATCCGCTCGGCTTCACCACGTACTTTGCCTTGAAAGCGGGCGCGACCGTGGTGTTGAACTCTGAGCGCAGCACTCCCGCGCGGATGTTCCATCTGATCCGAGAGCACCGTGCCACCGTCTTCGTCGGCGTGCCGACCCTGTATGCCCAGATGCTCCAGGCGGTGTCCACGGGAGAGCCTGCGGATCTTTCCAGCGTGCGTACGTGCTTCGCGGCCGCGGAGCCGCTGCCCGCCGACCTCTACCGTCGCTGGCGCGAGCGCTTCGGGATCGAGATCCTGGACGGGATCGGCACGACGGAGGCCCTGCACATCTTCATCAGCAATCGTGCCGGCGAAGCGCGCCCGGGTAGCTCGGGCCGCCCCGTGCCCGGCTACCGGATCCGCCTGGTGGACGACAGCGGCGCCGACGTGCCGCCCGGCGAGGTCGGGAATCTGCTCGTCAGTGGCGGCAGCGTGTTCGCGGGCTATTGGCGCCGGCAGGAGGCCACGAGGCGGGTTCTCCAGGGCGAGTGGTACCACACCGGGGACAAGTACCGTCAGGACGCCGACGGTTACTTCTGGTACATGGGACGCGCCGACGACCTGCTGCGCGTGAGCGGGCACTGGGTTTCGCCCGCCGAGGTGGAGGCGGCGCTGATCAGTCATCCCTCGGTGCTGGAGGCGGCCGTCGTGGGAAAGGAGGACAAGGACGGGCTGATCAAGCCGAAGGCCTTCATCGTGCTGCGCGACGGCGGCTCAGAGTCCGAGACCCTGATCGAGGAGCTGAAGACGCACGTCAAGAGCACCATCGCGCCTTACCAGTACCCGCGCTGGATCGAGTTCGTTCCCGCGCTCCCCAAGACGGCCACCGGCAAGATCCAGCGCTTCAAGCTGCGCTAACCGCAGAACACTGCCCGAAGAGTCTGCGTTGGCGCCCACGCCGCAGATGATCGCCCTGTCGAGCGCCGTGTGCTCGGCGGTGGCCACCACCCTCATCCAGCGCGGCCTGCGCCGCTCCAATTTCTACGCGGGGTTCTGGATCAACGTGGCCGTGGGAATGGTCGGACTCTGGTCCGCCGTTCTTCTCCTCGTTCCCCGCGAAGACTTCAGCTGGCAGGCCGTGCCCTACTTCATCTTCTCGGGCGTGGTCGGCACGGCGGCGGGCCGGCTGTTCCGGGTGCTCGCCATCCAGAAGGTCGGCGCCCCCGTCGCGTCATCCATCCTCAACCTGAGCCCGCTCTTTGCCAGTGGCCTCGCCATCATCGTCCTGGGCGAGCGCGTGACGCTGCCCATCATGGCGGGAACACTGGTCATCGTCGCCGGCACCATCCTGCTCTCCCTGAGCGGCCGGCACGTGGGGTTCCGCGTCCGGCATCTCGCCTATCCGCTCATCGCCGCCGCGTGCTTCGGCATGGTGGCCGTCGTTCGCAAGCTCGGCCTGGGGCACGCCGGGGCCCTCTTCGACGCCGCCGTCAACGTCACGGCCGCCATGCTCGCCGCGACCACCTTCGTCGTCGCCTCGGGCAACCGCGGCGCACTGCGGTGCGACCGGCGGAGTCTCCTCTACTTCATCGGAGGGGGTATCGCGGAGAACGCCGGTGTCTTCCTCGTGCTCGTGGCCCTCGGGTTCGGCGACGTGAGCGTGGTTAGCCCGCTGACGGGCACGGCTCCCCTCTTCGTCCTCTTCCTGGCCTATCTCTTCCCGAGCGGGGCAGGGAAGCTCAGCGGGCGCGTCGTCCTGGGGGCCGTCCTGATCGTGTCAGGCGTGATGCTGCTTTCTCGGTGAGGCTGTGCTAGCGTGGCGCATGGTCTCGCGTTCCCTCGACGTGCGGGGATCCCTCCTCGCCGCCACCCTGGCCCTCTCCCTCGTGGCGCCGGGCGCGGGATGCGCAGAGGAGTGGACCAAGGACGCGCGGCTGAACTGGGAGACGGGGGAGGGCAAGAGCTATCTCATTCCCGCTCTCGAGGTCGGCGGATTCCTCGTAGGCCTCAATGCGTTCAACCGGACCTTCATCGATTCCGACACGTACGGCTCCGACGGACACACGATCTGGAGAAATCTGAGGACGGCGCCCGTATTCGACACCGACCCCTTCGGCGTCAACCAGATCGGGCACCCGTATCAGGGAAGCTACTACTCCGGATTCGCGCGCTCGGCGGGGCTCAGCTACTGGGAGTCGCTGGGATATTCCCTTCTGGGGAGCTTTCTGTGGGAGACGGCCGGCGAGAGGTCGAAGCCCTCCATCAACGATCACGTCACCACGACCATCGGCGGCAGCTTCGTGGGCGAGGCCCTGTTCCGGATGTCCAGCCTGCTCCTCGAGGGCGGCGGCGAGACGCCGGGGTTCTGGCGGGAGCTGGGCGCCGCCCTCCTCTCTCCGCCCACCGCCTTCAACCGCCTCGTCTTCGGCGACCGGTTCAAGGCCGTGTTCCCGAGTCGCAATCCGGAAATCTTCATTCGCCTGCGGCTCGGCGTCACCCTCAGCACCGAGTCGGCCAACGCGGGCCTTTCTCCCAGGGTCCACCAGCAAGAGGGAAGCCTCGACTACCACATGATCTATGGGCTTCCCGGGAAGCCCGGGTATCAGTACAAGCGCCCGTTCGACTTCTTCCTCTTCGAGTTCACGGCGGTGCCCAACGTGAGCAGCGCGATCAACGCCATCGAGAACTTCACGGTTCGCGGGCTCCTCGCCGGCGAGAAGTACGAGCTGGGCGACGATTTCCGGGGGGTGTGGGGGATCTTCGGCGGCTACGAGTACCTGTCGCCGCGGATCTTCCGCGTCGCGACCACGAACGCCGCGCTCGGCACCGTCGGCCAGTGGTGGGTGACGCCCGCGATCGCCCTCCAGGGCACGGCGCTCCTGGGCGTCGGCTTCGGCGCTTCCGGCACCGTCGGCGACACGGCGGAGCGTGACTACCGGTACGGCGTGATTCCGGAGCCGCTCCTCGGTCTTCGCCTCATCCTCGGCGAGCGCGCGATGCTCGACGCGCAGGGCCGCCAGTACTGGATCGTCGGCCTGGGC
>Ga0070707_100005088_pt1 | contig 12323 bp, 7 predicted proteins | sample KBSK5502metaG_FD_65468 | JGI IMG/M metagenome (GOLD analysis project Ga0070707, IMG submission 65468) | Corn, switchgrass and miscanthus rhizosphere microbial communities from Kellogg Biological Station, Michigan, USA - KBS K5-50-2 metaG | ecosystem: Host-associated > Plants > Roots >... | reverse complement strand
GTATACTCGCCAGCTCGCGGCGCAGGTCGCCGATTTCGGTTTGTAACTGTGCGACGTGATTCTGACTCTCGAGTAGGACGGACTCCACGGTTGCGACACGAGACCGCAGCCGCTCCAGAGTTTGACTGGTCTCCTCACTCCATGGAAGGAAAACTGACCGACTGGGCAAACGATCAGAAATCGCTGACCGAGCGAATGGCGAATCTGGAAAATAGGGTTAATGCCAACCTCAGAGTTGCACGGAACCAGGAAAGCGTGTTTGGAACCCGGCAGAGAGTTCATGGATCAGGAAAAGTTTCCAGGAATCTGGCTCCCCTGTTTCATTTCTCCGATGGTCAAGTATTTGTAGGACAGGGCGATGCGTTACGCCTCGCCCTTCACCCCGCGTTGAATACTGGCGAAGAGTTTTACAACCGTAGGAACCGCCGGAGCCAGTGCGGGCACATATCCGATCCAGTCGTAGACCAGTTGTTGCCAGGTCAGCAGGACCAATCCGGCCAGTGCGACCACGAGAGTGAACATTGTCGTGGCGATACTGTTCCACGGAAGCCCGACACCCTGGTGTTCCCACGCCAGAATTTCATCGGATTGAAGATCCTCGAGGATGAAGCTGCGGAATGTTGTATTCATCGGGCGGAATACCGGATCACGCCGCACAATGCCTGTGCGCAACAGATGGGCCGTCACGCGAGCGTTGCGTGGATTGACCACACCTTCTTCCACGAGCTGGCGCAGAACGAGCTTTTCGTCCCTGGAACATGCGGCCCAAATCGCGTGATAGAAAGGTGCAGCGGCCAGCCGGATTTCGAACAAGACTTTTTCTGGATCGGGCGCGATTTCCGGGCTGTTCTGAAGGACGCTTTTCGCAATCGACAGCAGCCAGGGCGCGCGTTCGCATTCTTTCAGGATGCATTGCTCGAGTTCGGACGGTTTGCCGTCCGTTCGCGCCCGCAGAAGCTCTTTGATTTCCTCAATAGCGCCTGGCGCGGGACTCACCGTAATGCCCACGCTTTCCAGACGGAAGGACTGAAACAGGCGCTGCCATTTTTCGAGATCGTCGGCGTTGCCGCTTTCGACCATTTGATCGATGGGATTTCGCGTCGATGCAATCCAGACGCGACAGTGCCGTCGGTACAGGAGTTCCTCCAGAAACGGCATAAGCCGGTCGCGGAATTTCCAATCGGAAAATCGGTACTCCAGATGGTCGATTCCAATGGTGCCCCGATCCGATAATTCAAACGACTCCAAATCTTCGGCCCACGAAGGAGATCGGACATCGAAGAACAATGTTCCATGTATCCTCAACGCCTTAGTCTTTTCGGATCCGGGCGGGCCCACCAGCAGTAAATTACTGTCAAGTTTACCGTCGTGCGGTGGTGTCACGCCTGGAGGCATGTAGGCATTGAGGACAAATAACGGCTGCACAACAAACCGTAACAACACGACGATGCCCCCACCGGCTATCAACGCCACAAGCAAAGACGAGAACCGAGCCTCGATTAAAGGGGCCGGCGCCGACGAGAAAACAACGTCCGGCTCCGCGGCGCCCTCGGTTTCTTCTTCCTGTGTATCGCCCGGCGCCGCCAGCTTCATGTCGCCGGCCACACGGTTATAAGTGACGTGCAGAAATGTCAGAGACCGATTCAGCCAGTTCGGCTGCAGAAACCCGCCTGCTGATTCGTTGGCGATGGCGGGAATAGTGTCGACATCCCACAGCCGTGCGCGTTCACGTTGCCGGAAATCCTTCCGTTCCTGCGAACAGTCTTGTCCTTCCGGACACAGTCGCAGCGGCGCGATCTCACGATCGATACGGTTGCTGCGCGCCATGGCAGCGGTGTTGAGATACAACCTGCCTCGCCTGTTGAGCAGGCTGGATTCGAAGTGATACGCAACCTGAAAACACGCAATGGCAGGAACAACCGCAATGACAAGCAGCAACGAAGTCCGCGCCAGCAGAAAGTAGTTATTCCAATTTACATCTTTGCCATTCGCCAGATTGGAAAAGCGGACAAGGACAAACGTCGCTGCGGCTGCGAGCAGAGAGAGCAAGGTCGTCTGAAGAAGCATGCGCGCCGGATTCGCGCGGAACAGCAGGCCGAGCAGGGCAACGCTCAGACTCAGGTTCAGCAACGCTGACCACCTGTAGCTCAAAGCTTTTTCACTGTCGGGCCAGAACCACTTGGCAGCATCGTGCGGCCGGAATAAATAGAGCAGGGCCCATAAAAGCGCGAGCGTCAGCGCATAACCACTGAATAAAACAGCCGCAAGCACCAGCGTTTCGAGATTTACCGTTTCCGAAACAAGCAGATCCTGAAACACCACCAGCGACCACCCGGGATCCTTGAAATTCCATTTCTTTTTGCTCTGCGTGTCGGCGAGTTCAAGCGGGGTCACAAAAAAACGGTGCCTGGCGCCCAGGTAATTCGTCGTCAGCGTTCCACGCGTCCGGCCCGCAACATGGGCAATGAGGCCTGAATCGTTGCCGCATTCCTGGAACAGGTTTTCGTTCAGGTTTCGCGTGGGATCGCTGTGGAACAGGACCGTACCCGTCGCATCAACCACGGCGAACTGCATGTCCTTCGGAAGGACAGGATTCGAAACCGACATGGGAGTTGTCGCCAGTGAAACAGACCCGAGGCTCGGCGCTGCCTTATTCCTGAGGGTGCTCCAGAAAACTGTGAGAGGCTTGCCGGTGTTTGGAGACGTCAGCACAGATGCGCCACGCTGAGCTTCGTCGGGAAACCTCAGAGCGCGACCGACGTCGTCATAGTAGGGAAGAGTGGAAACGTCGATGAACGGCGTGATGCCTTTCGTTGTTTTCCATTTGATACGTTGCTGACCATCGTGATCTGTCCACGAAATGGTGTCGAAATATGGGTACTCTCTGCCGGCCAGGATTTTCTTCTCGGTAAGGACGTGATCATTGCATGCATAGTTCGGACTGCAAGCGATTTGATAACCGCTCTTCTCATCCCCAACGGTTGAGGATGGCGGAGCGGTTGGCGCTTTGTCGTCGAAACCCTCCGGCAGGTTTTGCAGGCGGTCGTCCAGTTCTCTCTCGATTGCTGCAACTTCGTTGCGAAGATGTCCGGCGATCTGCGCTGCGAGCTTCGCGAGATGGTCATCCCGGTTGTTTCGAAAAATCCAGAAGTACTGCGCGTCGATAAGACCAAACGTAATGAGAGCCGCCAGCGAGAACGTCGTAATCGCAACGAGTACAGCGTCGGTGCCGTGAAAGCGTTCGCGCGGGCTCAACACGTGGAGCTTCAGGAGTGGAATCGCGAGGCACAGGACTGCAAGCGTGGCAATCAGCATCACCCAGTACGTAGGAGAAATCGCCGAACTGTCCGCGCGGAATTCGTCGACCTTCACCAGTCCGCATAGAGCCCATTCCTCAGGCGTTTTGCCGTCTTGTGTCAGGAGGGATAGTTGAATGGGCTGCACATACAACTTGTAGTCGGCTCCGCCGATGGTCACATCGGCGATATTCCCCGTCGCCTTCAATGTGCCGAATTCTTTTGCCGCCGCATTTGCGGCCGCCGGCGCAGTGCCTGTGAGGCGATCGAATCTCGACAGCTTTGCGCCTGACTTCGACTGCGCCAGGACGCGTCCCTCGAAATCCACGATGGCCAGCGTATTGAACTCCGACCTGGACGAGAGATCGCTCGAGACCAGCTTTTCGATATCGGCTTTGGCGCTGAACGTGACGTAGGTGGGCTTTTCATCAGCGTCGATTCGGAGTTTATAAAAAAGGTAGAGGTAGTGTGTGCCTTCATCGAGGACAATCTCTACTCGCGGCGGGTCGTCAAAGAGTTCATCATGCACGGCGGACTTGCGGAGTAGTTCCTTCTCGTCGACTTCGTCGAGCACCGACAACTCCGGCAGGAACTGGCGCACATATTCCGCAAACAGTTCGCGCGTGCCGGCGCCGAGCGGACGGTCGTTCACCCTGAACGATTGGACGGCATTGTCTATCGCTCTATCGAAGTTATTTACTTTGGACGCGATCTGGGTGCCGAGTATCCGCAGCAAACGGATGTTCCGCTCATTCAGGTAGCGCTGCTGAGAGGGAATGTAAACAAAGCCATACCAGGACAAAGAAAGAATTGAGAAGGCGGCTACGCCCACCGGAATCAAAATGGCGCGGAGTTGGATGCCACGAATGGTCATACCGCCCCATCATAAGCCGCCCCTCAGCAAGTCACGACCTGGAATAACTGGAAAAATCCCGGTGCGTCGCTTGCGTCTTAGTAAAATTGGATTGTAGTGCCACAATGCGTACCATGTAGTCACCTCCATCGAGGGCGTCATCGTGAAAGACGTAGTCTGTCGCTCCCGCTGGAGGTATAAAAACGTTGCTTCTCTGAACGTGATTAGCAACGCCATCTAAGGTAATACTGGCATCATCGATGGTGGTCCCCTGCCGCCGCAAGGTAACGGTCGAAGTAGACAGGTTCAACTGGGTAACTTCAAAATAATAGGACACCGTTCGAGGATCTTCGTCCTCACTGGTCATCACGCGCAGAACCTTTTGCGGTTCGGGCAGGTAAGTCTGGAGGCTTCGCCCAGAGCTACATGATTCGCATCGAACATGATATTGACAAATGTATATCGCTGAAGAAAATGGGAAAACGTTCAATCCGCCCAAGAAGGCTGCGGCTCTATCGGATTCTGTTGGAGCCTCCCAAGAAGGGACATGCTCAGGCTTGAAAGGCACCTGCGAATAGGACTCGCGCTGCCTCTCATCAAGGTTGAGGAAATTTTGAAGATACGAACGCTTGTGGTTTCGGCCGGCGTCGTCTTCCTGATGCTTGTTATCGCTGGTTTCACGATCGGCGATGTCCTTGACTCTCCCGAGTTGCAGTGGCGCCTTCGCGTTCTGGCTGCGAAGGTACGTGGCGAACTCAGTGAAATACCGCTTCACAATCTGATCGTCTGGTTGCGACCCGGTAGTGCGGTATTTCTGGAGCAGCTTGCAGAGAATCCGAATCCTAACGCGGCCATACACAATCGACTCATCGGGGCTGAGGATATCGAGCCCGGCCATATCCTTTACGAGAGAAACTGCGCGTGTCACGGTGAAGACGCTCGCGGTCAACTGGGACCGAGCCTTATCAATGCAGTAGGTGAGAATTCCGACTGGTCGTTTTTTTCAACTGTCAAGTGGGGGGTGGCCGGTACTTCAATGCAGGCACAGCCGCTCGGGGATGCCGAGATATGGCAGGTGCATGCATACGTGCGGAACGAGGCTTTTGCGACGGCGGCTCAGCCGTCCAAATCGGATGCCGTTCCCGCCGCGCGCGTCACGGTGAACGTCAGTCCCGAACGAATACTGAATGCGGATAACGACGCGGCGGAGTGGCTGACTTACGGCGGGAACTATCTCGGACACCGGCATACGCTGCTTTCCGAGATCATCAAAAACACAGTTGACCGGTTGCGTCTCGCCTGGGTTGCCCAGTTGCGCCACGTCGATCGAGAACTGGAGGTTTCCCCGATCGTTGCGGATGGCGTGATGTTTGTAACCGAGGCTCGCGAAGGGGTCATCGCGCTCGATGCCAGGACGGGCGAAGTGATCTGGACATACAGGCGGCCTGTGCCCGATCGGCTGCCGCTGTGTTGCTCGGCGCCGAATCGCGGAGTCGCCGTCCTTGGCCACACGGTGTTTGTCGCAACCATTGACGCATACCTGGTCGGCCTCGATGCCAACACAGGTAAGCAACGCTGGATTACGAAGGTCGCCGACTATCGTGACGGGTATTCGTTAACTGCAGCCCCTCTCGCTCTGCGAGACCGCGTGATTCTTGGTGTCGCAGGCGGAGAGTTTGGAATTCGAGGATTTCTAGCGGCGTTCGACGCTTCAGACGGGCGGCTGCTCTGGAAGTTCGACACCGTTCCGGGGCCTGGCGAATTCGGCAACAACACGTGGGGCGGCGATTCCTGGAAAACCGGCGGAGCTCCGACATGGAACATCGGCGCCTACGATCCCGAGCACGATCTTGTCTTCTGGGGCACGGGAAACGCCAGTCCGCCCTTCCAGGCAGATGTGCGGCGCGGCGAAAACCTGTTTTCCAACAGCGTCATTGCTGTTGATGCTAACTCCGGCCGTCTGGCCTGGTATTACCAATTTACTCCAGCCGATGAACACGACTGGGACTCGGCACAGCCCCCGATCCTGGGCGATATCCAGTGGCAGGGCAAGATGCGAGCCGTGGTTCTTTGGGCGAATCGAAACGGGTTCTTCTACGCATTGGATCGGAACACCGGTGAGTTCCTGTTTGCGAAACCCTTCGTAAAGCAGACCTGGAACGAAGGATTCGACTCCAGGGGTCGGCCCAGGGTCGCTCGAACCGCAAGGCCCAGCGCATCCGGCACCGTGGTATGGCCGGGCAGGGCCACCAACTGGTGGCCGGCGTCTTACGACAGCTCGAGGCAACTCGTGTTCGTGTCCGCCGCTGATACTGCGAGCCTTTACTTTCAGACCGAAGACGTCAGGTTTACCAGAGGCCAACACTTTTTCGCAAGCATCGACAGCCACTCGGCCAATCAGCCCGGCGCTGCATACATCAAGGCTATTGATGCTCAAACCGGTGACATTCGGTGGCAGACTCTCCTCGATTCCGGTTCGGACAATTTTCTCTGGACTGTCGGCGGAGTTCTTTCAACCCAGACCGGGCTTGTGTTTGCCGGTTATAGCGACACTTTCCGCTGCCTTGATGCCGATACCGGAAAGGAATTGTGGAGGGTGAATCTGGGAGGCCGTGTGCACAGCCCCCCGATTTCATTTGCGATTGATGGCCGCCAATATGTGGCAGTTGCCGCCGGACACTCGGTCTTTACATTTCGGCTCCCTTGAAGTCCGATTGTTTGCATCCGCGGTTCTTGGCTGGCGGCCTGCGTCAAAGCCGGTCGCACCAGGCAAGTCGAGATCGGGCGAACAGAGGACGGAGATCCGATCTACGAGTGGAAAGCGCTCCGCATCCCTCACGACTTTCGCCGAACCGCGGTCGATGACGAACACGGCTGGCACATGGAATTGACTCATTTGGCGACAGACACCCTGACAAGGACAACACGGACAAGCACGCGCAGGCTTGCGGCAGCAAGTGCCGTAGGGACCACGCTCGAGTGGTACGATTTCACGGTCTACAACACGCTTGCCGCGCTGATCTTCAATCGCCTCTTCTTTCCATCCTTTGATCCGATGACGGGAATTATTCTGGCGTTCTCGACTTATGCCGTCGGCTACATTTCGCGGCCACTGGGCGGTGTTGTCTTCGGACATCTGGGTGATAAGCTCGGGCGCCGCTTTGTGCTCTTCGTGACCGTGACAATCATGGGTGTCAACACGGGACTGATGGGGCTGCTCCCAACTCACGAATCGATCGGTATCATGAGTCCGATTTTGCTTGTGACGCTGCGCTTCATTCAGGGCGTGGCGCTGGGAGGAGAATGGGCCGGAGCCGTCCTGATATCGGTAGAGCACGGAGCTCAGGAGAAACGTGGGTTCAACGCATCGTTTGCTCAGGTCGGGCCGGCACTCGGCAACTTACTGGCGAGTGGCTGCATCGCATTAGTCACGTATCGTCTTTCTGCCAGCGAGTTCGTGTCGTGGGGCTGGCGAATCCCGCTTCTATCGAGCGTCGTTTTGGTTGCTGTGGGTTTATGGATTCGTCTCGGCGTGGACGAAACCCCGATGTTCAAACGGCTGGACGAAACCGGCACAAAAACAAAAACGCCGATCGCCGACGTGTTCAGGGTCTATTGGCGGCGGCTGATGATCGCCGGCGGAGTCCGCGTTGGGTCAGACGTGCTGTATGCGCTGATTTTCGTCTTCTCGCTGACCTACCTCACGGCTGTTCGTAATGTATCCCGAACGTTCGCATTGACGGCGATCATCATCAGCACAATCGTCAATGCCCTGGCGATCCTATTCTGTGGGGCGCTTTCGGATCGTGTTGGCCGTCGTCCCGTATACGCGGCCGGCGGAGCATTCGGACTGGTGTGGGCATTCGCCTTTTTCGCCCTGCTCGATCGTGCAACCCCGATTTCGATCGTGATCGCGGTTGTCGTCGGATCTCTCATCCATGCGCTGATGTTTGGTCCGCAAGCCGCGTTTGTAACCGAACAGTTTCCCACACAAGTTCGTTATGCCGGCTCCTCGCTGGCCTACACGCTGGCCGGCATCGTTGGTGGCGGATTTGCGCCGTTGATCATGGCGAGTCTGCTCCAGCGATATCGCACGACGACTCAAATATCGTTGTACGTGGCGGTGACATTGTGCGTCACCCTTGCCGCTCTGGCAGTCGCACGCGAAACAGCGAAATCGAAATTGGAATGACCGAAGTTGTTTGCGAAGAAAACAACCGGTGTATTGGAGGAAAATATATAGAGGCTGATATCCGGAAGAAGTAATGGAACATGAGCCTTCATCGAGCGCTGTCGTTATTTGTTGTTATAGTCGCTCTTCTGGCGCTTAGCGCCGGCATCTCGCTGGTCCTGCTGACAACCTATCTGCATCACACGACCGTCGATCTCGAAAACAGCTTACAAGGCGTTCGTCTGGCCGAAGAGATGCAGATTGATCTGCTGAATTATGTCCGTTCAGAGAGCGAGTCGGAAAAGCTGAAGCTCGAAAATGCACTGCGGAGGGCATTGAGCGAATCGCGGCGATACGTCGGCTCGCCGGATGAAGGCGAGGCGCTTTCGGACGCCGCGCGATTTCTGGATATGCATTTCCAGACTTCACGGACAGGCAAAGAACCTCCGCCGGGCAATCTCAGAGCGACGTTCGGAGCGCTCGAACGATTCGTCAGCATCAATATCGAGCAGGCCAACGATTCGTTGCGGGAATCCGAACGGCTCGATGAGTTTGGAGACCGCATTGGTATTACGGTCGGCATCGTGCTCGCTATTGGTACTACCGCGATTCTGATCTGGCTCAGTAAGGTGGCATTCCGCCCGGTGTTTGGCATTCGGGACGCGATGAAGGAATTCGCAACGGGTAGGAGGCATGTCCGCGCGCCCGTCCACGGCCCTGAAGAATTGCGAGGCATCGCTGCGCAGTTCAATGAAATGGCCGATACGCTGGCGCGTCAGCACCACAATCAGGCTGCCTTCCTTGCTGCCGTGGCTCATGATCTTCGCAATCCCATCGCTGCGCTGAAAACGGCAGCGGAAATTCTCTCAGGTCCGGCCGCAAAACCCGATCAGCTTTCCAGTCTGATGGGCGTCATCAAGCGGCAGGTCAGCAGCCTCGATCGCATGGTCGGAGATCTTCTCGACTCCGCGAGAATCGAATCCGGCCATCTGGATCTGAAATTCGAGGAGTGCGACGCGCGGCTGATTGCCCAGGACGTGTTCAATCTCTTCAGTACTTCGTCAGCGACTCATCATTTTGACTTGGTACTGCCCGAAAATCCTATCTGGCTTTATTGCGATCGCATACGTATCGAACAAGTGCTGAACAATCTCTTGAGCAATGCCATCAAGTACTCGCCGGGAGGCGGCGCCGTCACCCTGGCTTTAAAAGAGGACACGGATGAAGTGGTGTTCCAGGTCGCGGATCAGGGAATCGGCATTTCTGCCGAGCAGGTTCCGTACATCTTCGAACCGTTCAGGCGAGCGCGACTCCCAGGCGTCGAGATCCCGGGTGTGGGACTGGGTTTGTCGGTCGCCCAGCGCATCGTTAATGCGCACCACGGACGCATTCCTGTAGAAACGGAAATCGGCAAGGGCACAGTGTTCAGTGTGCACTTGCCGACGATGAACCGGAAGCGGGCTTCAGCTTAGATCTGCATCATCGCGGTGCTGTCGCCGAAGGACTCGCGCGGAATCCGCGGCTCTCATTCCGACGCTTAAAACGTCGTGTATGTCGTGGACGGCGGCGTAATCTCCAGCGTCAGGGCGAATACCGTTGCTTTGACGCGGTGATGATGGCCGCCGAAGTTGGACGCGGAATGAAGACGCCGTTTTTCGTGCAACCCCAGATGCATTTATCATTGTCATCCACTCCCTGATCGCGGAAGCAGGACGCGGCACCGGACTTCACGGCGTTGTAACATCTGTTGTTATCGCTGATGGCCTGATCGATGCGCCCGTACACTTCGGGCGTTATAAATGCCTCGATCCCAATGGATGGGGCCGCCGCGCTCGCAAGTGGCGGACCTTGGGGCGGCGTCGGCGGATAATAGTTGTCATAGTTGTATTGGGCGCTCGCGGTAATGCCTCCTCCTGTGCAGACGGCAGCAATTGCGAACTATTCTATTGCACGCGAAACAGCCAAATCGAAACTGGAATGACCGAGGTTATAGACCATGCCGCAAAAAGCGAAGTATCTGATGATCGTCAGTATGGACATTGATCCCGATCATGAAGCCCTCTTCAACGAGGTGTACGATCAGGAACACATTCCGAACTTGAGCAGAGTTCCCGGCGTGCTGGGAATTGTGCGCTGTAAACGCGAAGAGCTGGTCATGAGTATGGGCGGCGAGACAAAGACCGTGCGCGCTGAAAACGAACCCACCTACAGCGCGATTTATGAGCTCGAAAGCCCGGATGTCCTGACAAGCCCGGAGTGGAGTCAGGCCGTTGAAGCCGGCCGCTGGCCGACCCAGGTCCGGCCACATACGCGGAACCGCCGCCACGTGCTGCTAAAGACGATGAAATGATCTGGAGAAAGCACGGCTCCCGCCGATCCGTTCCAACGATGGGTGAAGTTTAGAAGTGACGGGACTATAATTTTTGTGTCAGGACACGGACAGGCGTTGGTTTGCCAGGTCCGTCAACCTGTCACTTCTGACTGCAAAATTCTCAGTGAAAAGGGAGGCCCATATGTCAACCGTGATGTCGATGGAATGGACTGGCGTTACGCAGGATCAGTACAACCAGGTAATGCGCATTCTGGATCTCGACAAAAACCCGCCGGCTGGTGGCATCTTTCACGTAGCCGGTTTCACGGCAGGCACGCTCCGCGTAGTAGACGTCTGGGAGTCGCAGCAAGCATTCGAGAAGTTTCAAAAAGATCGCCTCACCGCCGCCGTGCAGAAGGCGGGCATCCAAAGTCAGCCGAAAGTGCAGTTCTACCCGGTCCACAATATTTTTGTCCCGAATTTCGAATTCGTCCATAAGGTTGGCAGCACGGCCCAGCCTTCGGCGGCCTGAGGAGAGCAGCCGCTCGCACTTCGACAAAACGGCCCTGACCAGGCGCTGAGTGACGGTGCGGAAACCGTTGCTAAGGTTGAAGTGTGTTTGCTCTCCACCCGCTCCGAGGTGTTCTGTCAGAATTGGAGTTGGAAAGTAAATTGAAAGCTACGACCGTCGTTCAGCGTGTTGGTGATCTTGCCGAATGCCGGAGAGCTCAAGTCCGGGTTAGGGTCTGCAAATTGGGGCGTGTTGAAGAAGTTAATCGACTCGGCGCGAAAGGTGAGATTCATCTCCGAGCGCACCGGCCACGAGCGGGTGAGGGCGGCGTTCATGTTGCGAATGCCTCCTCGCCGGAAGGTGTTGAACCCGAGGTTGCCGCGCGAATCGTTCGGCTGAATCAGCGCGAAGGCCGAACGCGGCAGGCGCGACTGTGAAGTGTCCGGGTTCCCGATGGAGCGGCCGAGAATCGTGGGATCGAGAATATTAGGACGGTCGCCATTGCTGCCGTCGACGTTCCCAAAACCGGGTCCGTCGGACCCGGAGATCACGGTGAACGGGAGTCCGCTTTTGGCGAGGAATACGCCGGAAATTCGCCATCCGCCGGCCACGCGCCGGAGAAAGTGGTTCCTGGAGGAGGGGATCGCGTACTGGAATCGCACAATGGCCGCGTGGGTCTGATCGAACGCGCTCGGGCCTTTGAGATCCTGCGCGACCGGTTCTTGCGATTGGCTGTAGCCCTGGCGCGCCTCATCGCCCGCGGCCATGTTGGTGTAGGCGCTGCCGGTATCGATGGCCTTACTGAACCAGTAGGACGCATCCAATGTGATGCCACGCCACGCGGGAGCTTTGATGTCGATCCGAGCCGCGTCGAAGTATGCGTTCGAGGCGTTCTGAACACGGCGGAGTTCGAAGTAGCGCGGGTCGGGGCGGCGTTCGGTAACGGTGGCCGTGGTCTGCGGGATGCCGGGTACATGTACGGCCCGGTTCGTGAACCACATCATAAAGAGCTTGTGGGTGCGGCTCCCGATGTAACTGAGCTGGAGGTTCCAGGGGCGGCCCGGCAAAGGATCCCAACTGAAGTTGTATTCGTGCGTGTACGGCGCCTTCAAGTTGGACGGCACCTCGAAATGGGTGTGGCGCGCGCCCGGCCCCAGGTATGTATTCGCGAGCGGGTTGAG
>Ga0070707_100005084_pt1 | contig 12330 bp, 15 predicted proteins | sample KBSK5502metaG_FD_65468 | JGI IMG/M metagenome (GOLD analysis project Ga0070707, IMG submission 65468) | Corn, switchgrass and miscanthus rhizosphere microbial communities from Kellogg Biological Station, Michigan, USA - KBS K5-50-2 metaG | ecosystem: Host-associated > Plants > Roots >... | reverse complement strand
CCGCCCGAGCCGGGGCTCGGGTGCCCCTGTCGCATCGAGTCGATGCCCTCCTCGGCGGCGGGATGGGCGTCACCTGGGCCACGGCGGTGCGCCAGCTGCCGGCGGACGACGAGGACATCCAGCAGGGAGGCTTCTTCCTCGAAGCCCACGCCGACGCGTCCTGGCACCTGTCGCAGCGCCTGTCACTCCTGGGCGGAATCGCGGGACGCGGCCGGTTCCTCCCGTCGCGCGGCAAACAGGACGAGACGGAATCGCAGATGCCGGACCCGTTGCCAGCGGTGAGCGGTGAGCTCAGGATCGGTGCGGGATGGGACTTCGGGGGCGCGCCATGACCGCCAAGGTCGTCAGGATCCGCAAGGCGGCCGACCGAGACGCGGCATGGAGCGACGAGGCCGTAGCCCATGCGTGCGTGAGCGGCGATCCGGCCGCCGTCGCGGAGCTCTTCGATCGGTTCCATGGCCGGGTGACGCGCTACCTGACGCGGGCGATCGGAGACGGTCCCGACGTCGACGACGTGCTCCAAGCGACCTTCCTCGAGATCGCACGCGGAAACAGCCGGTTCGACGGGCGATCCGCGGTCTGCACGTGGCTGCTCGGGATCGCGACCAACGCGGCCCGTCACCATGTTCGCTCGGCGTCGCGCCGTCGCGGGCTGCTCGAGGCCGTGACCCACGCGACGACGGGCTCGTCGGCGCCCGGGACCGCGGAGACGGTCGACGCTCGCCTCGCGCTTCGCCGGGCCCAGCAGGTGCTCGACGCGCTCTCCTCGGATCAGCGGATGGCGTTCGTGCTCTGCGAGCTCGAGGGAATGAGGGCCGAAGAGGCGGCGCGCATGCTCGGAACGACCGAGTCGGCGGTGTGGAAGCGCGTCTCCGACGCGCGCAAAGCGATGCGCCACGCGCTCGGGGAAGGAGCGCCGGAATGAACACGCCATGCGCTCACCACGACGATCTGATGGCCTGGGTGCGTCGCGGCGAGGGTGCGCCGCTCGCTGAGGCGCTCGAGCGGCACGTCGTGTCGTGCGCCGATTGCGCGCGCGAGCACGGCGCCATCGTCGGGGTACGCGAGCGGCTCCAGGCGCTGCCCGTTCGCCGGATCGATCCCAAGCGCCTCGGCGCGATCCGCTTCGAGCTGATCGCAGCGGCTCGCAGCCGGCCGACGCTCCCATCGAGCGAGCGTCCCGCCGCGTCTCCTCCTCCTGCTCCGCGGCGGCTGCCCTCCTGGCGCATCGTCGCGTTGCTCTCTGCCGCCGTTGGCCTCCTCGCCCTCGTGCTCGTGGTCTCGATCCCTCGAGGACGTCCGCAGACCCAGGCCAGCCATGCGATCGAGATCGAGCTGGCGGACGGAGCAAACGGCGTGCGAGCGCACGAGGGTCCGGACGAGGTGTACGCTCTGCTCCACGGGAGCGCGCGGTTCCATGTCCGGACGCTGCACGCAGGGGAGAGGTTCCGCGTCGTCGTCGGAGGGGACACGGTCGAGGTGCGGGGCACACGCTTCCGCGTCGACGTCGCCGACGGGCGCATGGTCGCCGTCGACGTCCAGGAGGGCGCGGTCGCCCTTTCGCTCGCCGAGGGCGGCGACATGCAGGTCCTCACGGCCGGCCACGCATGGCACCGCGCGGTCCTCGCGGGTCAGGGGGCCGCGGCCCCGGAGGCCGCCGCAGGAGAGGTCTCGGCGGTGGGGAGCGCGGGTCCGGAGAGCTCGGCTCCTGCGAGCTCGGCTTCCGCCGGCTCGTCTCCGGCGATCCCGCCGAGGGCGGCGAGCGCGGCCTCGGCCGGCTCGGCTGCCAGGGCGGGGGCGGCGGTTCCGACCCGCTCTGGCGTCGCGCGCGTCGACGAGCGACCTGCGTTCGACGCCGAGTTCGGACGCGCGCTCGACCTCGTGAAGAAGGGACGAGCCGCCGAGGCCGCAGCCGCATTCGATAGACTGCGCGACGACCCGGGGGTCGATGCGGGACGACGCGCCGACGCGCTCTACTGGGCCGCCCGTGCCCACACCGAGGCCGGACACGGCGCGGCCGCGGAGGAGCGCGCGCGCGCGGTCACCGAGACACCGGGCTCGTGGCACGGCGACGACGCGGCCCTCTTGCTCGGAGAGGCCTTGATGAAGCGCGGAGACATCGCGGGGGCGAGGCCGCTGCTCGAGCGCGCTGCGCGCTCGGCTCGGGAATCGATCCGGACCCGAGCCCTCCGCGCGTTGCAAGGCGGCGCCGCGGCACCCGCGCCCACGATCCCATGAGCGTGCCCGAGGACGGCGCGGCCGCGCGGCTCGTCCAGATCCAGGTCGCGCTTTTCGGCGTGCTCACGGGGCTCGGTGTCCTGTTCGCGGTCGCATCGATGGTTTCGGCGTGGCTCCACTGGGGACCGCATGGAGGCGAGATCCGCCGTGCGCTCGGGCCGGTCGGGAGCCTCCTCGCCCCCGCGGCGAGCCCTTCCGAGCAGCTCGGCACCGTGATCGGCACGATCGGTCCCGGCGCCTGGGGCCTCGTGACCGCGGTCTGGGCGCCGGTGAATCTTGCGGGGCTCCGCCGCCGCCGCGCCTGGGCCCGTACGTCGTCGATCGCGTACCACGTCGTCTCGCTCGCCACCTGCTGCTGCATTCCTGTCGGCGCGTACGGTCTCTGGAGCCTGCTGCGGGCCGATGTGCGGGCCTTGTTCAGCTGACAGCACCCACGTGTTCGTTCTCGAGGAGTCGCGCGCGCCGAGCCCGCTCCTGCCACTCTCGATCGTGGTCGACCGCAACCGCGGCGGCGCCTCCTGCTCACGTACTACTTGGATCGCACTCCTACGCAGGTAGGAGCTCGCGCGGCGTCACAGGCAAGTGAGACCCTCATCGACGCAGAAGCTACCTTTGCAAGAGAGGGCGCCACAGCACTCTGTGCCCATCGGGTCGATGCACGGCGTGCCCGAGAGACCGCAGCACACCGTGCTCGGTTGGGACGAACACGTCGGGAGGCAGTCCAGCGGAGCACAGCAGTCCGATTTCGCGCCGCAGGGGGCCGTCGCTCCGTTGCACGCCGGAGGGCCCGTGCTGCTGCTCATCGCCGTGCTGCTCGCGGCGCCGAGCCCACCGTCGCCTCCGAAGCCGCCGAACCCGCTCCCACCGCCGCCGCCGAGCCCACCCGCAGCGCTCGTGCTGGCGGCCACGGCCTCGGCGCCACCCCCGCCCTGAGATCCTTGCCGGCCGCCCACGCCGTCATCGAGGCCCGAGAAGTCGGAGACCAGGGAGCAACCCTGGCAGGCCGCGATAACGATGCACACGACCTGGCCCAATCGGTGGAGGTTTCCCATCGGCCTTGGCCTTTCCGTCGCCGCCCGTGGGCGCAGTCTATCACATACGGTCCGAGGCTCCGCGTAGGGGCGCTCGGTGAAGCGCGGCCCTTTTTGTTGGGGGGGTGCGTCGCCGCGCGTCACCTCGCCCGATTTTCCGGCCGCTCACATCCGGCACGCACGTTGCGATCGCAGCGCAGTGGGACGGGTCGCACTATGGCATCTAGACATTCGCTCGCGATGTCGATGGCCACCTGGTCCACACATCGTTCGACGGCACGGTCTGGGCGCCTTCGGCGTCGTGGACCTGACCACGAGGATCGCCGGCGAGCCGAGCGTCATCGTGAACGGGGGCGACAACGGGGCCACCGCTGGCCCCGAGATCTTCGCCCGCGACGAGGACGGGCGGGTCGTCCACCTCGCCTGGGACGGCGCCGCATGGGGTGCGTTCGCCCCTCTCGGCGGTCGCCGCGGATCCAGCCAAAGGGATCGCCGGCCGCGATACGGCAGGAATGCTCGTTCGCGCCTACCGCGATCCGGCGGCGGGTTGGTCGACCTGGGCGCCGATGGGCAGCGACTTCGATCCTTGTGTCCCCGATCCGGGAGGCGGCTCCGACGCCGGTTCGAGCTCGGGCGGTGACGGCGGCGCGTCTTCGTCCGGTGCCATGAGCCTCGAACATGGGCGAGATGACGGCGGAGGCTGCGGTTGCCGCTCCGCGAGCTCGGGCTCGACGCGCGCATCGTGGTTTTACTTCGGAATAGGACTCGCGGCCGTACTGTGCTCTCGGCGGCGCGCGGCACGAAGCAGGTGACCCGTGCTTGAAAGGACGGCCGCCGGATTCCTACTTTACCCGGCCCGCGCGGCCCGATCTCACCGTCTCGACGTCGATCTCGGCGATGGGATGGGGGTTGCCGCCGCCCGTCATTCCTCGAGCGTACGAGGTTTCGTCGCCCCGCACTTTCGTGCGAGCTCCGTCCGCCACGAAATGTCGCGCGCATCCGGGGTCCACCCGACGAGAGCAACCTCGACTTCACCGACAGACAGATTGGCGCCGTCTTTCTAAGGTCGCTCTCCGCCGCCCGCATCGAGGCGGGCGCCACATCGACAACGACCTCATTGGGGGTGAGCCATGGATCCCAGGACCATCGAGATCAACAGCCTTCGCGTTCTCAACGACTACCTCAACCAGACGATCGACGCTCTCATGCGTGGGCAGCGCGGCGTCGGCGCAACGCCCTTCACCGCCGGTCTGTCCCACGCGCCGTTCACGACGGCCGCCGCCCCTTGGGGGCTCGGCGCGAGCTACTTCGGGCAGACGCCGTACGCGGCGTGGTCGCCTCTCTCCTTCGGCGCGCCCTACGCTTCGCCGATGGTCGACCCGATGGTGCGGGCGCTGAGCCACACCACGTGGGGCAGCCCGCTCGTTCCGTTCGCGCGTCCCTGGTTCGGGGTCTGAACCGCGGACCCTTCCTCGAGCGGCCCCGCGTTACGCGGGGCCGCTCGGGTCACTTGGTGACGCCGGCGCAGAACGCGGCCGCGGGGTGACGCACGGAGAGGCCTCCGAGCACGACCGTGGTGACGTCGCCGCCCGGAAGCCTCTGCAAGCCGGCCTCGGTGTAGGGGGACAGGCCGAGGGCTCCGTAGCCGACCGCAGCGAAGCAGGCTTTGCCGCTCGCAGTCCCGCCCGCGAACGCGACCGGCGCGTAGGTCTCCCACGCGACGCGCCCGAACATCGCGAATCCGGTGCCGCGATCGCCATCCCCGGCGAACAGCAGCTCCGCACGCGGCCCCGCGAAAACGCGCCATACGTCTCCGCGCAAGACCACTGGAGCCACCTCGACGTACGCCCCGCGGATCGGGTGCCAGACGTCCTTCGCGTCGGGGCTCGACATCCGGACGTAACCGGCTCCGACGTCGAAGGGGATCCTGCGCGAGGTCGTGAGACTGGCGACGTGGATCCCGGTCGCGAAACGGAGGTCGCGCCCAGGAGCCGAGGCGCCGATACCGGGCGGCGGCACCACGCTGACCCCGCCACCGACCTCGGTCTTCCCCGGGTGCACGATCCCGGCGATCATGCACCCCGTCGGCCCGGCGACGACGAACAGCAGGAATCCGACGGCGGACGATGGACGCACGTAAGCCATGACCGCGCCCTATCCACGCATCGTGCCGACACGACATGCCACCGATCGCCGCGCTTCGTCGGTCGGCCGGGCCGCGCGTTCACGGATCCGTGACCATCCGGCTACGGTCCTCCGTGGCGACGCTCCGCGAGGAACGCGCCTCGGATACCCTTCGGACATGGCGCCCATCGACCGAGGATCGAGTGGCCGCTTGCGACGGGCCTAGCCTCCTTCTTCGGTGTCCGTAGCCCGTGGTTCGGTCGCGCGCGGCGTTGGGTTAGGATCCGAGAATGAGGGTCGCCTACCGAGTCGTCTCCGTCGCGCTCGTGCTGGTCAGCTCGTGCGCCGGCGACGAGACCGCCACCGGTCCCGGCCCGATCCCACTGGACCGCATCCGCGCCTTTTCAGTGGCGGCGAACTGCGACTTCCTCGTGCGCTGTGGCTTCGAACCCGACGTGATGACGTGTCGGCGGGTCGACGGCGCCGACGACGAGCTCTTGCAGCTCATCGCCGACGCGCGGATCGGCAAGGTCAAGTACGACGCCGCAGCCGCGCTCGTCTGGATCGGTGCGCTCAGCTCCCGAACCTGCGCGATCCATGGCCCCGCTGCCGACGAGAACCTGGCGGACGCCTGGAAGCCCGTGTTCGTCGGGACCATCGCCGAAGGCGGCGCGTGTTACGTCGACGACGAGTGCAAGAACGGCCTCGTCTGCGACCGGAGCGCGTGCACCGACGGAACCGAATGCTGCGCCGGAAAGTGCGTCGGCGCTCCGGCCCCGATCGCCGAAGGTGAGGCCTGCGACATCGGCTCGACGCCGTGCGTCGCCGGCTCGCACTGCGGCCCCGCCGGGCCGGGCACCTCCGATCACCAGTGCGTCGTGGCCGCGGATCCAGGCAAGCCGTGCACGATGTTCGCCGGCTGCAAGGACAACCAGCTCTGCGACCAGGACATGACGGGCATGTGCTACGCGCTCGCCACCTCGGGGCAGAGTTGCGATCCGACCCACCCCGTCGCCTGCGCCGCCTACACCGAGCTCTGCAGCCCGAAAAACGTCTGCGCCAGCCTGCCCCGCGACGGCGAGCCGTGCAACGTCGACGGTCCGGGTTGTCTTTCGTACGCCGTCTGCGTGGAGGGCACCTGCGTGCGCCGGCCGGCCCTGGGAGAAGCGTGCGACATGCTGCCCTGCCTCGGCGATCTCGACTGCGACAACGGCATCTGCAGCACCCGCACGCTCCACGTGTGCACCGGTGGGTGACGCACCGCTCCTGTTGCTCAAGAGTGCCGGGTCAGCGTAGGCGCCCGACGAGGCAGCTCCCCTCACTCGAACAATGCGCCCCAGCGTGGGAAGTTGTCGGCGCACTTGATGGCGGCCGAGTGCGTGTCGCCCGCGGCGCCGCAGGTCTCGGCGTCGTCGTGCATGCGCGATGGGTCGAGGCCCATGTTCTGCCAAACGGCGAAGCCTTCTCCACCAGCGCCACCACCGGTCGTTCCGGTCGACGCCGCGCTCGAGGTCGCGGCAGTCGGCCCGTGCGACGACGAGCAGCTTACCGCCGCCGGGGCGATGACGAGGCAGGCTGCGAGCTGGGGCCACCGCATGGGCACTCTCCAGCCATTGGACACCGCGGGAGGGCAAAGGTGAAGTCCGCCGCCCGTGAGGACGGAGGCAGCTGCAGCGCGTGCGCGTCGCGTCACCGCGGCGTGGCCGTTGATGCTTGCGGCCGTGGCCCGTTGCCGATTGACCCGCTCAGCTTTCCGGCTTCGCCAGAGCTGCGGGCAGCCGGAGACCGTTCACCAGCTCGTGCGGGGCGGCGACGAACGGTCCTGACGCCGTGTTCACCCGGTGAAGGTCGCCCACCGCCGATCAGTTCCGGCGCGCGGAGAGGGTTTTCATCCGCGAGGACGCTGCGCCGATGACCGCGCGCATCAGACTGGGTGTGTATCGCTCGAGCAGCGTCGCGAGCTTGCCGTGGCCGGTGATGACCGCCTCGCGCCGCCGGGCCTCGATCGCGTCGGCGATCTGCTCCGCGGCGACCCTCCCCGGCATCACGAGCCACCGCGGGATGGGATCCTTCGCCCCGTCGGGCAGGCTGCCGTCGTTCCGCTTGAGCCTGAGCTCGCTCTCGACGAAGCCGGGGGCGACGTGGGTCACCGAGATGCCGTCCGCCGCCAGCTCGAACGCGAGGGTCTCGGCGAGACCGCGCACGGCGAACTTGCTCATGACGTAGGCGGACCAGCCGGGCATGGCCATGAACCCGTTCACGCTACCGACCAGGGCGAGGCGGCCGCGTGACGCGCGGAGCGGACCGAGCACCGCCTTCACCGTTCGCACGACGCCGAAGACGTTCGTCTCCATCTGGCGGCGGTAGTCGTCGAGGGCGAGCTTCTCGATGCGTCCGGCGACCGAGATCCCGGCGTTCGCGATCGCGACATCGATTCGCCCGAAGTTTCCGACCACGCCTTCGACGGCACGCTCCACGTCGCCTTCCACGTCGACGTCGCAACGAACGGCCCTGGCGCCGATCGGGTCGGCGATCTCCGCCATCCGCTCGATCCGCCGCGCGAGGATGGCGACGCGCGCGCCGCGGCGCGCGTACTCCTGCGCGAGGGACAGACCAATTCCGGACGATGCGCCGGTGACCAGGACGACGGGGCGAAACATGCGCGCGAGGGTAGGACAGTCGAGCGCCGACGACTACTGCATCGGGCAGGACTGGATGCAGCCGAGGAAGGCCGCACACCCGGCGTCGCTCGAGCACTGCGCTCCGTCGGTTCCGCACGGGGCGGAGCTGAACTGGGAGTGGGTCGCGAGGCAGCCGACGCAGGCGTCGGACAGGGGCTTGTTCGGCGAATTGCAGAGCTTGCTGTCGGCGCAGTCGGCGCCGCATGCGTTCGCCGGCATGCCGCAGGAGCAGCTGTAGAAGATGAGCATGAAGCCCGAGTAGCCCTGCGGGCTCTCGGCTTCGCAGCACTGCGCGCACGCCGATGCGGTCGCGGCCCCCGAGCAGCTCGAGGCTCCTCCGGCCCCTCCGGCACCCGGTTCGCCTCCGGCGCCGGCGGTGCCGCCGTCGCCTCCGCCGGCGGTCGCGCTCGAGCCCGCCACCCCCGCGCCCCCGCTTCCGCTCGATGAGGTTGCGTCCGACGAAGCCGAGGTCGTCGTTCCCGCGGCGCCGGATCCCGCGGCGCTGTCGGGGTCGTTCGTCGCGCTGCCCTCGCAGCCGGCGGTCATAGCGAGGACGAGCACCGTGATCCAATCCAGTTTCAAGCTCATGGATCGGCCCTACACCCGTGGGCCGGCCGCGTCGACGCGCCGCCTTTCCAACCCGCCCGCGGTCTCGGGAATGAGGCCGCCGCCGCGGCGCGTTCGAAGAGCATGCGATTCCGTGCCGCGAGCGCCCTTCTGCTCTGTGCGGCAGCCCTTGGTTGCCGCGGACCTTCCTCGTCGGAGGCTCCGGCGGAGATCATCGGTGCCGAGCCCACCGCGCCGGCTGCGCCGAGCACGGGCGAGGCCACCGCGCCCACCGCGGCGCCGCAGCCGACGGCGGATGCCACCAGCTCCGCGGGCGCGCGGGTGACGCCCTCGGACGTGCGAGCTCGCGCGGACGAAGTCGTGCGCGCCCTCCAGGCGCGGGACGTGGAAGCGCTCGCCGCGCTCGCCCATCCGCGGGGCGTCCGGTTCTCGCCGTACCCCTACGTGGAGATCGGCAGCGACCGGGTGCTGTCGCCGTCGATGCTCACGAGCGTACCGACCGATACGCGGATCCACACCTGGGGTAGCTTCGACGGCAGCGGAGAGCCCATCCGGAAGACCGCCGCGCAATACTTCGCCCGCTTCGTCTGGGACGCGAACTTCGCCCGCGCCGAGCAGGTCTCGATCGACAAGCCGATCAGCTACGGCAACACACTCGACAACTCGCGCGCGGCCTATCCGCGGGCGCGGATCGTCGAGTACTACTTGCCCGGCAGCGACCCGCCGAGCGGCGGCATGGATTGGCGCTCGCTGCGGCTCGTCTTCGAGCGGGAAAACGACCGCTGGTGGCTCGTCGGCGTGATCCACGGCGAGTGGACGATCTGACGGCGACCGGGCGTGCCGGCGCCAACCGAGGGTTGCCATGATCGACGCGAGGTTACCGAGCGCGTCGCACTCGGATTCAGCTTGGAGGCTCTGGTATGGATTCCGCGCCCAAACGGAAGATCAAGAACTCCTTGTCTGGATTCCCTGTCCCGCCGGGCCAGATGAAGGCGCTTTGGCCCGCTGGCACGCCCCAGTCGAACCACATCCATCGGGCGGCGTCGTCGATGCCACAGACGATTGGGAACTCGTTGCCCGGCACCGGCACATCGCGCGGCGTCGTGTTGTCCTCTCCGAAGACGAGCCGCCCGGCGGGCCCGGGCTCGGTCCCGAGCCATCCACCCGAGTTGCACTTGACGATCTCCTCGTTGATCACGGCGAGGGTAGGGCCACCCGCGCCGAGGTCGTAGTCTTGGCCGGTGGCGCACACCTTCCAATCGCCGGCCCCGGTGAACACGGGAGCCGCACCTCGTCGCGAGAACCGGCCGATCGTTCCCTGAGTGTACGACTTGTCCGCGTAACTGACGATGTACAGGTAGCTGCCCGCGTCGGCGCTCTCCGCAGCGACGGTGTATTGTTCGGGGCCGTTGCCGATCGGGCAATCGAAGATTTCCCCGGCGCTCACGTTCTCGACACCGCCGAAGTAGTTCAGCAGCTGGTTCACATCGCCGTAGCCGAACCCGTACGCGTTGTCGGACGTGATGATGACGTCCACCGGCGTGCCCGGAGAGCCGGTCGCCCCGCTTCCCCCGCTCCCCGCGAGCGACAAGCCCCCAGCACCCGCAGTCCCGCTCGCGCCGGCGCCCGCGGTCGGTCCCGCATTGGCACCGGTCGTCCGGCCGAGGTCCGTTTCGTCATTCGAATCCTGCGTCGCGCCACAGCTCGCCGAGAACAGCGCAGCCAGGAGAAGCGCTACCGCGGAGCGGACTCGTAAGCAGCCCATGAGAGAACCCAGTGCCCGAACGCTCATGATACAGGATCCGAGCTGCTGCAGGGCGGCCGCATCCCCGCGATGGCGCCTTGCGCACGCGCCGTCCAACGTCGTACCGCTCGTGCGCGACCTTTTCGCCGAACCCCGCGATACAATGCCGAGCGGGCGCATGACGGGTGACCGCTCCCTCTTCGAGCTCTTTCGAGAGAGCCTCCCGGGGGCTCCGTCTGCCCCCGAGCTCGGCGATCCGGCTCGCGTCGAGCCCGCGTTGCGTGACGCGATCGCGGCGGCTCGCGGCGCATGGGCCGCGGTGGAGGTCGCCCCGCCTGTCTTCGTCGCCTGGGTGGCGCGGCGGTTTCCAGCGGACGCCGCATCGATCGATGCCTTGAAGGAGCTCCACCTGCCGGATCTCTGGCTCGCCTGTGCCTGCGCCCACGGCGACGCCACCGCGCTCGCCCTCTTCAAGGACAAGTACCTGTCCCCGAACTTTCCGCTTCCCCGCGACCTCGAGCCGCTCTCCGCCGAGGTCGAGCAGCTCGCCGCGATCCGGCTGCTCGTGCCCGAAGGAGCCGGCCCGCCGAAGATCGCCGACTACGCCGGCCGCGGCGACCTCTCGAGCTGGGTGAGCGTCGTCGCGCTTCGGATCGCGCTCGGCTTGCTGCGCAAGCAGAAGCCCGAGGTCGCGTTCGACGACGACACCGCGCTGTCGAATCTGTCGGACGAGGACGATGCCGAGGTGGCCCACCTCAAGAAGAGGTACCGCGCCGAGTTCGCCGAGGCGTTCGAGCATGCGCTCGGCACCCTCGAGCCGCGCGATCGGAACGTGCTCCGTCAGCACCACGTCGACGGGCTGACGATGGAGCAGATCGCGCGGGTCTACCGGGTGCATCGGATCACGGTGGTGCGTTGGATCGACGCGGCGCGCACGAAGCTCGCCTCGGAGACGAAGAACTACCTCGTGACGCGGATGGGGATCGAGCGGGGCGAGATCGAGAGCGTCATGCGCCTGATCCGGAGCCAGCTCGACCTGAGCTTGCGGACGTACCTCGGAGGCGACACGCGATCGTAGCGCCCGCGAGGGATCACATTCCGATCATGCTCTCCCAGGGCAGCACGACCATCGCGATGCCGAGCAGGACGCCGATCCCGAGGAATCCGGCGAGCCCGACGCGACCCCACATCGCGGCCTTGGATCCGTCGGCCTTCGCGCGCGGCTGTCCGGTGACGAGCAGCCAGAGGCCGCCCCACGCGAAGATCGCGGCGAGGGAGTAGAGGTACGGGTAGAAGCGGTGCAGCACCATCACGAGGACGTAGTTGCCTACGGTGAAGGCGAGCGCGAGCGCGAAGAAGATGGCGCCGAAGAGGCGCGGCTTCGCGAAGCCCTTGCCCTCGAACACCGCCGCCTTGAGCGCGTCGGGGGAGAACGAGCCCCCGTCGAAGCTCAGGCGCGGCATGCCGCCCAGTCCGACGCCGCCGAGCCCGAGGGACGGCGCCTGCATGCCTTGCTGCGGCGGAGCCTGGTGCTGCTGGGGCGCCTGCTGAGGATATGCGTGACCCGTCGGATAGCCGGTGCCAGTGGGCTGATTCATCGATGTTTCCTTTCTTCGATCCCCTTGTGGCGGGCGAAGACCGCCGCCCCTACTCAGGAGATGCGTCGAGCGGCGCGCGAGTAACATTTTTTCTCGAGCCGGCGCCGCCGAGGGACGGAGACCTCCAGCAAATGCGGTGAGATAAGCTGGCTCCGTGGCCGCCCTTCGCCCCGACTGCCTCGACGAGAACACCATCGTCGCGCTCGTCCGGGGCACGCTCGAAGCCAGTGAAATCTCGCGCATCGATGCCCACATCGACCGCTGCCCGTCGTGTCGGGTCCTCGTGTCGAGGTTCGCGAGCAAGGACGAGCCGGTCGAGCCTCCGCGGCTCCGGAGCGGTGTCGAAG
>Ga0070707_100005078_pt1 | contig 12333 bp, 11 predicted proteins | sample KBSK5502metaG_FD_65468 | JGI IMG/M metagenome (GOLD analysis project Ga0070707, IMG submission 65468) | Corn, switchgrass and miscanthus rhizosphere microbial communities from Kellogg Biological Station, Michigan, USA - KBS K5-50-2 metaG | ecosystem: Host-associated > Plants > Roots >... | reverse complement strand
TCTAGGGCATAAGACTGCTCGTCCTTACCCCGAATTTCAGCCAGAAATACCCCTTGCAGCGGATATACACGGTCCCTTTGCCGCTTTATAAGAGCACGCCATAGAAAAATGGAAACAATTGATCGCATTGGGAACCCGCCTGTTGCATTGCATGCCGTCCCTGATCGTGAGCGGCGTATTGGAAAAGGAGACGCGATGACATCCGTTACATTGAGACCGAGAATAGCTACGTGTTTGTGCAGCACAACGCTGATCGTGTTGCTTTTCTCTCTCTCGCTGTTTGCACAGGCCAATTTCGGCCGTATTCTCGGAGGCGTTAAAGACCCGACTGGCGCGGTCCTACCTGGCGCCACCGTAAGAATAATCGCCTCGCAGAGGGGCCTGGCGCGAACCGTGACCACGGATGAGGCGGGGCTTTATAACGCTCCCACGCTGATTCCCGGCACCTACACGGTCCGTGCCGAGTTCCCGGGGTTCAAGACGCTAGACCGGGAGAACGTTGTTGTCGAGGTTGGCAAGGAGGTCCGGGTCGACTTGACCATACAACCCGGCCAACAAAGCGAGACCGTCACGGTGAACGAAGCGATTCCGCTGGTGGACACCTCGAGCTCCACCCTGGGCGGCACAGTCAGCAACGCGGAGATCAACGATCTGCCGTTGAATGGACGAAACTACCAAAATCTGTTGAATCTGCGGCCGGGCGTGATGATCCAGCCGGGCGGCTCACCCTGGAGCCAGAGCACCAACAACATTCGGCCCGATGAAACCGGCTGGATGTTAGACGGCGTGATCAGTGTCAATTTCTGGGACGCCCGCCCCGTAGGGAATGCGCCGAGTGCGTTCACCGATACGGCGACGATCATTCCCATCGACGCCATCCAGGAATTCAACATCGAGGAAAATCCTAAAGCGGAGTACGGCTGGAAGCCCGGCGCCGTGGTGAACGTGGGAATCCGGTCGGGGACCAACGCTTTCCACGGTTCGGCTTACGCGTTTGGCCGTGATGTCAACTGGGACGCCCGCAACGCCTTCAACCCCGGGCCGGATAAAAATGGAAACTGCATCTCTAACCCGGATGTCCCGGCTGTATGCGATAAGCTGCCAACCGAGTTGGAGCAGTTCGGCGGCGTGGTGGGCGGGCCGATCAAGAAAGACAAGCTCTTCTTCTTCGCCGGCTATGAGGGCCTACGTTCCAACGTCGGCAACGCGTTCATCTTGAGCATTCCCGAAACCGGTGGACAGAGAATCCCGGATCCGAAGAACAGCATGGTGGATGCCGTCAGAGCGGTGCAGGCCGCCGGGTTGACGCCAAGTCCCGTCAGCCTGAAATTGGCGGGCTGCACCTTGGGAGCTTCGGTCGCCTGCACGGGCGGCCTCTACCAGGGGGCCTCTGCGAACACGACCAACTTCGCCGCGACTTACCCCAACACCAATGTCAGCGACAATGGGATTGGAAAAATCGACTACCGCATCAACGACAAGCACAGGCTCAACGGCATGTTTTGGCTAGGCAACTACACCGCCAATGGGATGGATCACCCTATTGTGAATCAAATCTTCACGACTCCATTTACGATCCGTACGTGGTCGACCGTCGCCAATTGGATTTGGACCCCCAGTTCCAACTTGGTGAACGAAGCTCGGTTTGGCTACGACCACTCTAGCCTCGGCTCTGGCCTCAACGACGGCAGCGCCATCCCCGATGGCTCGGGCTCTCTATGCACCGCCGCCGGCTGTGGTGGCAAGGGCTACCCCATCAACACGGGCGTGAAGACTGTGGGTGCGTTGCCGAGCATCGAGACTGTCGGTTTTACTGGGAGCCTGGGCTCCTGGCGTGGCCGCCCCAGAGCTCAAGGCCCCAACCCGTATTACGATATTCAGGACAGTGTCTCGTATTTGCGGGGCAAGCACGCCCTCAAAATCGGCGGGGAGTTCGCGCACATCGAGGCCGATGACCGCATAGGGGACTTTAGGGGCCGGATCCAGTTTCGGGGCAAACAGACCGGGGGACTCACCGACTGTGGCGGAAAGTCCTGCCCACTCGAAGACTTCTTCGCCGGAAATCCCCAGAGAGCACTTGTCAACGTCGGCGACGCGGTCCGCAGGGTGACCTGGATCAAGAATGCGGCGTTCGTCCAGGATGACTTTCGCATCATCCCGAAATTGATGCTCAATCTGGGACTGCGCTACGAATACGCATCGCCAATGAAAGAGGTCCGGGGCCTCTGGGGTAACTTCGATCCGGCGCTGGGACTGGTTCAGCAAGGCCAACCAAGCGTTGGCGATACTCTCTGGAAGCCCGACCGCAAAAACTTCTCGCCTCGGGTGGGTTTTGCCTGGGATGTCACGGGCAATGGGACGACTGTGGTCCGCGGCGCGTCCAGTGTCATGTACTCGTCGTTCGTTGCGGCGATGTTCATGTTTAGCAATGGGCCTCAGAACGGCGGGGGAGCCAACGTCCAAATCATCCCGACGGCTGCCTGCGCAACGCCGGTAGTCATCGGAGGCCCCCCTTGTCCAGCGACTGTGTCTGAAGGCGGCACGATCGATTTCGGCCTAGCCAATATCCCTGGCTCCAAGCTCAACTGGAATGGCGTTGTTTATCCGACCGGCGCTGGGATCTCTTGCGCTGCCAAGGAATCGTGCAACTCCGGGGGGGTGGATCCGAACCTCCGCACTCCCTACATCTTGAATTGGAACTTGGGTATCCAGCACGCCTTCACCAACAACCTCTCGTTGGAGGTTGAGTATGTGGGCAATCACGGCGATAACCTGCTCGGTGTTCGCGACCTCAATCAGTGTGCTCCAAATCCGAACGGCGACTGCGTCCGTCCCTTCGGCGTCAAGTTCCCCTATCTCAAGTTTATCAACTTCACAACAAACGATGCCCGATCCAACTACAACAGCCTGCAGGCGACCCTGACCCAGCGGTTTTCCCACGGGCTGAATTTCACCGCCGGTTACACTTACGGTCATGGCCTCGACAACGGTTCCCTGAATCGTGGCGGAGGCCTCCCGCAGAACAGCCGGAATCCAGGCGCGGAGTACGCCAGCGCCGACTTCGACATCCGGCACCGCTTGACTGTCACGTCCAGTTACGCCATTCCCGGGAAACCAGGCTTCGGCCAGTTACTGCAAGGCTGGAAGCTCAACACGATCGTCAGCCTTCAGGGCGCGCAGCCGTGGTCCGTGTACGACTTAGGAAACGATTTCAGCACGGGCGGAAGCGGGAGCGGAGATTTCGCCGATCGGTGGAACTTCCACGGCAACCCCAACGACTTCAGGTCCGGCTCGAGTTCGCTTCCCTACTGCACTGACGGTGGCCCTAGGGGTTGCAGTGTAACCAGTGGCATCTCGACCATCCAGACCTTCTTTTCCCCCTCCGATTCCGCCGCGATGTGGGCGCAGTGCCAGGCGGTCGCTCCCGACCCAAGCCCCGGCGGAACGCTCGAATCCGCTGGCTGCTTCGTGAAGGGCAAATCGGTGATGGTTCCTCCCAAGAATGGAGCCTATGGCACGATGGGCCGGAACATCTTCCGGGACTCGGGCTTCAAGAACGTGGATTTCTCCGTATTCAAGGAGTTCAAGTTCAAGGAGCGATACAACGCCCAGTTCCGGGTCGAGTTCTTTAACGTGTTCAATCATCCCATCATCGCCAATCCGTACGGCTCATCGAATACCTCGTTTTTAGGCAATGACATAAGCAGCTCCCAGACGTTCGGCGGCGGGGGCGCCACACCCGACGTCGCAGCCGGCAATCCGATCATCGGTTCGGGAAGCAGCCGCGTGATGCAACTCGGGTTGAAGTTTATGTTCTGAGTTTTCCGGTCATGCGGAAACGGGAGGCGGACTCACGTTCTGCTGAGGGGAGAAAGGTATGAAGAAATCCAAGACAGGTTTCGTTGCCATTGGTGTTTTCGTTTCATTGCTGTGTTTCACCGCGCTCGTTCCCGAAACCCTGGCGCAGAGTGCTTTCACAGGTGTTGTGAAGGACCAAAGTGGAGCGGTTCTGCCGGGAGTTTCTGTCGAAGCCAGCAGTCCCGCACTGATCGAGAGGTCGCGCTCAACAGTCACGAATGAAACTGGCGCGTACACCATTCTTGATCTGCGTCCGGGCGCCTACACTTTAAGCTTCGGCCTTCCGGGCTTCAGGACGGTCAAACGTGATGTCGAATTGACCGCGAATTTCGTGGCAACGATAAATGCGGAGATGAGGGTAGGCGCTGTCGAAGAGACGGTTACTGTTCAGGCCGAGTCACCGGTTGTCGATTTGCAGACGAACACCAAGGCGGATGTCCTTCCGCGCGATGTGCTGGATTCCGTGCCGACAGCCCACACGATCCAATCCATCGGGCAACTTGTGGTCGGTGTGACCTTGGATGCGCCGGACGTCGGTGGCTCTAGAGCGATGCAACAGACCTATTTCTCAGTGCATGGGAACGGCACCTCGCAAACTTCGGTTCAGGTGGATGGGATGATTGTCAATGGTCTGCAGAATGACGGCGCGGTTCAGGCTTATATGAATGATGCCGGCAACGAGCAGATGGTTTACCAGACTGGTGGGGGGACGGCGGATTCGCCGACCGGGGGCCTCAAGTTGAACATGTCCCCCAAAGAGGGCGGCAACGCATTTCATGGGTCACTTTTCGCCGGTTTTGAGAGCAACAGCTTACAGAGCGACAATCGCTCGGCTTTTCTTGCTTCGCATGGCGTCCGAGTTGTGGACCAGATCGGTACCTACCGCGACATCAACCCGACATTGGGCGGACCGATTATGAAAGACAAACTCTGGTTCTTTGGCTCAACCCGTTTCTTCACGGTTAACAAACCGGTTGCCAGTACATTCTACATCCCGCCGGGAAGGACCTACGCAGATTGCAACAACGGAGTTGTTGCCTGCCGGCAGGGGATCAACGACCAACAGATTAATAGCGTATTGCTGCGTCTGACCTGGCAAGTGAGCCCGCGAAACAAGCTTTCCGCGTATATGGACAGGCAGTTCAAGTCGCGCGATCACGACGTCAGCCCGGGTGATGATCCTGCCACCGCTGGCGGCCTTTGGAATTCGCCGATCTATGAAACAAGCGCCGTTAAGTGGACCTCGACCGTCAGCAACCAGCTGCTGATTGAAGGAGGGTACTCGAGCAACCTCGAGCGGTTTAACATCCGCTATGAACCCGGCATCAGGAAGCCTTACGGCAGTCCCGAATGGTATGCCGGCGCGAGGCATCGTGACGACATACTCGGTACCACCAGCAACGCAAGGACCTATGAGTCCGGGAACTATCCGGACCGGCACAACGCTCAGGCAGCGGCGGCCTATGTCCGGAACAGCCACAATATCAAGGTCGGTTTTCAAAATTCCTGGGGACCGTTCAACCGAACGGCCTGGGCGAACGCCGATCTCTACCAAAACTATCTGAACGGGGCGCCATCCACGGTCACACTACTGGCCACTCCGGCTCGTTGGAAGGATCGTCTGAATGCGAACCTGGGAATTTACGCTCAGGATGCCTGGACTATCAAGCGGAGGCTGACCATCACTTATGGTCTGCGCTGGGGTTACATCAGCGAGCAGGTTTCAGGGCAACCTGCACAACATGGGCGCTTCGCCAATATCCCGGCATTCGGCGATATTCACCTGCCGATCTGGAGAACGTTCTCGCCCAGGATGGCGGTCGTTTATGACCTGTTCGGCAACACGAAAACAGCCGTCCGGTTCGGATTTAACCGGTTCGACTTTGCTGCTGCCACAAACCTTGCGGAGCAATATGATCCCGCAAACGCGGGCATCGTCCAGGTTACTGTCCCCTGGACCAACCTCGCTCAGGACGATATCGCTAAGGGGACGCCCGGATGTGTTTATCTCACGCCCGGCTGCGAGATCAATTTCGCGACCGTGCCGAAAAACTTCGGCACGATCTCACTTTCGAACGTCGACGCACACCTGAAAATCCCGTACATGCTTTCTTACAATCTCGGCGTGACTCACGAGTTGTTTCCCGGCGTGGCTGTCACGGCCGAATGGTTCCACACGGACTTCAAGGATATTCTCGAACGTAACAATGTATTGCGGCCGGGCACATTGACAGGACCTTCCAGCGTCGATAATCCGAACTACGGATCCGTCAAGGTTTTCAGCCCGATCGATGGCACCCCGATCACCATCTACGATCCGGTGTCTGTGGCCGTTCAGAAAGCGGTTGCCTATGTGGATACGAACGATCCGAATTTAAAGCAGTGGTATAACGGCTTTGAATTCAACTTCAATGCGAGATTGGCGCATGGCCTCATGCTCTTTGGCGGATCGGCAACCGATCGAACGATATCGAATTCCTGCGGAGCCGCGACTACGAATCCGAACTTCCTCCTGTTCTGTGATGGGGCAAGAAACGGAATTCCCTGGAGAACCCAATTCAAGCTAGCCGGCACGTACCCGCTGCCATGGTGGGGTCTTCAGTTCAGCGGTTCGCTTCAGGCGCTGCCTGGGTACCCCCTGTACTATGGCTCGGGCACCATTTCACCCTTACAGCCGCTATTGCAAGGAGGTGGCAGCACGCTGAACAGCGTTCTCAACCAGCCAAACGGTTTAGGCACTGCCTTCACGGTCACGCCAACGACCCGGTATACGGCGTGTCCGGGTAATTCTGCCGCAGCCGGCTGCGTCGTGGGAGCGTTGGTGATTCCGGATATGAACCAAGCATTACTGAACGTGCCGTTGATTGCTCCGGGCACGGAGCTCACGCCGCGCATCACTCAGGTTGATTTCAGCGTGGGCAAAAAACTCTCCTTCGAGCGGATACGCCTGGAACCCAGAATCGACCTGTTCAATGCCCTGAACTCGAGCGATTACTACACTGTTCGATCGATGGTTTACAGCACGGCGCCCGGGGCAACCTATAAACTGCCCGGCAACGTATTACTCGGCCGCCTTGTCCGGCTTGGGTTCAATCTGGGTTTTTAAATTGGAGGTGGGAAAGAGGTCATCGGGGTTCATGCTTTGTTCGGTGCGTTCCTGGCGGGGCTAATTATTCCCTGCCGCAAGATGCGTTCGTTCTGCAAGGAACGGTTCGGGACTGTTGCCTCGGAGCTTTTGCTGCGAAATAATTGATGCAGCAGTTCCGCAGCTGTGGAGCCGAAAGAGTCTGTCACGGCCGCATGATCGAGCGAGATGAAAGAAGAACTCAGCGAACGAGGTTTCGAGGCACGCACGAGCAATACACCAGTGAGGTGAGAGGGCAGGCCCGTATGGTCAGGGTCATAAAGGTCTGCTGGAAAGCCACCATCAAATTTCAATTCGGCCCCGGTAACAGACAATTGAATAGACACGTTGCCTGAACCGAAATAGTCCACATCCACCCAAAAATCACGCGTGTTTCGCGATCTTTCCGTAATTCTTCGGTAGATTTCCGACGGCAAACTCGCGGCGATCACGTATATAGTGCAGCCGAACCACGTGGAATGACCGTGTGGATCGTATCGGCGAGTCACCGCTGGATCATCGAAGCGGGCGCCGACTACCTTCACGTGCCTCGGTCCAACGTGATTCCCATCTCCTCAAGAGTCAAGGATGGACGCATTACCGATGAGGCAATTATGCCGGTTCCATTTCAGGCCGGAAAGGTCGACGCCATTCATGCACGGATCTCAGACCCTCCCATCACTGCATTCAGCGACAGTATCAACGACCTGCCGATGCTGGAGATCGCTTCAAAACTCAGAGTCGTTATCAGTCCAGATGATCAGTTGCGCGCGATCGCCGTCTTCACGTGGATGGAGTATTCAATAATTCAAAACCGACCACTGATTCGACCCGGTTTGCCAACGCCAGCATAATCCTTGATTGATTGAGCTTCGATCCGCGAACGCTCACAATTACACTGTCTTTTCGTGTGAGCGAACTGGGAGGCAGATGGCGAATTACCTATGATCGGCAAAACAGTTTCGCACTATCGCATCGTGGAACGGATTGGCGGCGCGATGGGCGTGGTGTACAAAGCGGAAGACAGCAAGCTTTCGCGCGCGGTCGCACTGAAGTTTCTACCTCCAGTAACCGATGCCAGCGCCCTGGCGCGATTCCGTCGAGAGGCACGAGCAGCATCGGCTCTGAACCATCCGAACATCTGCACGATTTACGGCATTGATGAATACGAAGGACAGCCGTTCCTGGTCATGGAATTCATCAAAGGGGAAACTCTGAGGAGCCGCCTTGCCCGTGGACCATTAGAAACGGATGAATTGTTGGACCTCGCAATTCAAATTACAGCTGCTCTTGACGCAGCGCATCCGCAGGGAATCCTTCACCGCGACATCAAACCCGCCAACATCTTCGTGGCTGAACGCGGACAGGCCCAAAATCCTCGATTTCGGCCTGGCCAAGTTCCTGTCCGACAAGAAAGCTGAAGACAATGTCCTCGCTGCGGAAGCGGATACTGTTCCCGATCAAAATGCGCCATTAACCGAACGTGGCCTGACCGTGGGTACAGTCGCCTACATGTCGCCTGAGCAGGCACGCGGCCAGGAACTCGATACGCGTTCGGATCTATTTTCGTTCGGCGCTGTTTTATATGAAATGGCGACGGGACGCATGGCGTTCGAAGGTGAGACTGCAGGTGTCACGTTCGACGCGATACTGAACCGGAATCCAGTATCACCGGCTTCACTGAATCCCAAACTGCCGATCGGGCTGGAAGAAATCATTCTCAAAACGACGGAGAAAGACCGCACGCGACGATATCAAAGCGCAGCGGATCTCGAGACCGCTCTGAAACAGCTGAAAAGAAGATCAGACGCTCTACAAACAGTACCTGATATTCCTCCGCCTGCGGCGCCGGTAAAGAAACGAAATATCCGGAGAGCCGCGCTCATCGCGGCAGTCCTCCTCCTCGTAGTTGCAACCAGCATCTTCTTGTTGCGCCAGAAGTCCGGTCTGGCCGAACGCGACATTATCCTGCTGGCGGATTTCGCGAACACCACAGGCGATCCCGTTTTCGACGACATCCGCCTCCGAAAAGCTGCGGCAGACCTGGGCCGCTCTCGCCCGAGTAAACATAAAACGCCACACTGTGACGTCGCCACAGTCCGGAAAACCCCGCAAATACCCGCCGGATACTTGCGGCATCGCGTTTGAAAAGCTTATCCTTATGACAAGGCAACGGACGCCGAAAAGGTCACGGCCTTCAATTCCCTTTACCTCAATACCGGTACGTACACAGTGACTGGCAATGTGCTCGCAACGAAAGCCATGGTGGCAAAGAGCGCGTTCGCCATTGGAGGCGCTGGCAATCGGTACGAATTTGCAGTGAATGGAAACTCGCTGGTGCCGACACAGAAGCCCTCGGGCGCCGTCATCAAATTGGTGCGAGTGGAATAGCCGTTAAGGTCGATCGCGTACTGAAGGACGGCGATACCGTCACGCTGGGAGGAACGACCTTGCGCGCAGTCTGGACGCCTGGTCATCATACGCCCGGCTGTACCACATGGACGACCAGAGTCGAGGAAGGACAAACCCTATTCGATTCTCTTCCAGGCCTGCGCGCGCAACTTTCTGAGGGTTCCCCACGGTATCGTTTCACTTGGTCGGGAAAGTCCCGTTCTCGGAAAACTTGAAGATTTGCATTAAGCCGCCTCGAATTCATAGTATTCACTTCAGTATTCGCTTGGGATGATCTCTCGGTTTGGCTTGTATCTACAGAGGACCATCTTTTTGAATCCAGCACCGCCATTAACGGCAAAGGTTGGTTCCCTCACCTCGCGCCAGCGCCTGATTTCTCTATTTGAAGTGTTCCTCGGTGCATTCATCGTCATTGGGCACAATGTGCTGCGAATCGTGCCGAACGAGGTTCCGATTCTGTTCACGTTGTTCTGGATTTCATTGCGGCTTCGCGATGGTGGGTGGAACGTCGCGGGACTCAGGCGGCCGAAGTCGTGGACAGGGGTCGTGGTGATGGCTTTCGTCGGCGCGTTTGTGCTGCAACTCGGCAGTGAATTTGCCATTCAACCGCTAGCAAGCCACTTTTGGCATCAGCCAGAGCAGGTTTCATCGCTACTGCAAACGCCGAGTCTCGATTGGAAAGCTGCCTTGCGAGATTTGCTAATCGTGTGGACGTTTGCGGGATTCGGCGAGGAAGCAGCATATCGCGGTTACTTGCTCACTCGCGCCGCCGATCTGGGCAATCGATCCAAGGTGGTCTATATAGTGGCAATGATCTACGTCGCCGTTCTCTTCGGCATTGGCCACTTCTATAAGGGGCCGACGGGCGTTGTCGACTTCACGTATTCCGGGCTGGTACTCGGAGGCGTTTACCTTCTGGCCGGCCGCAATCTGTGGGCCTCAATACTCACACACGGGATCAGCGATACGTTTGCCGTATTCGTGCTTTTCACGGGGTGGGCAAAATAATAAGGCCTTCCGTTCCAGATCGCGGTTGTTGGTACTGTGAAATCCCGTTTGGTAGGTTTTGGGATTTCACTTGGCTGTATTTCGGCTATACCTAGAAGTGCCCGGAACGCCGGATTGCGTCGCTGATTACTCGCCGAGTCGCCCAGCGTCGATCTATCCGATGTCGAACCTCACATTCGTGCGCAAATATGATGTTGATGTCGGCAGCAAGACGCAGTTCTGGAGTGGCATGGTGTGGTTGGCGTAGGGCGCCAACTCCTTTGATCCGTTATTCTGAATTCGCGTTTGCTCTCGCGAGGCTTTCCTCCCTGGCACGGTTTCCACCGCTTCCCTGTTCACCAAATTTCCGATCGACCAAATTTTTTGATTGACACACGCGGTGTCGGACGTACAATTCGACCATACAATACTTAACCATAAGGTAAAGTATTAAAGGAGAGTTCTATGATGGATCCTGAAGGTTCTCTGTATCACCGCTTGGGTGGTTACGATGCCATTGCGGCGTTTGTTGATGATTTGTTGCCGCGGCTGATGAACGATTCGCAACTAAGTATGTACTGGAAAGGAAAGTGCAAAGATAGCCTGGCGAAGGAGCGGCAGCTTCTGGTGGATTTCTTGTCGTCAGCTTTTGGCGGCCCGACTCATTACGCGGGCCGTGACATGAAAATGTCGCATGACGGCATCGGGATCAACGAGAGCGATTGGAATGTCTTCCTTCAGCACACCACGGCAACGCTGAGCGATCTGGGAGTGGGGGAAAGGGAGAAAAGCGAGGTTCTTGCCGCGGCTGAAAGTCTGAAGAGCGATATCGTGGAGAGCCGCGCCTCCCATGCGACGCATTGAGCCTTTCATGTAGAGGGAGATGAACAGGCGAATCAGCCGGCGTCTTGACGCCGTTTTTGGAGCTTTGTCGGATCCGATTCGCCGCACTATCCTAGCGCGGCTGGCGCACGGCGAGTGCTCGGTGACGACTCTGTCGGAGCCGTTCGCCGTCTCTGCGCCCGCGATCACGAAACATCTTCGCGTACTCGAATCCTCGGGCCTCATCACGCGCCGGAAAGAAGGCCGCGTCAACTACTGCAGTCTGAATGAAGCTTCTTTGCGCGAGGCGGATGACTGGATACAGCAACAGCGCGCATTTTGGGAACAACAGTTGGATGCGCTCGAGAAATTTCTGGAGAAGGAGAAAGACGTATGCGACAGTCCACTCCAAAGCAGGCGGGACGCGCCTTCCGGCTCAAGCGGTGGTTCCAGGCGCCGCGAGAGGCAGTCTTCAACGCGTGGACGAACCCGGAAATCGTGAGGCAATGATGGTGTCCGGAAGGATGGGAACTGGTGGAGATCAGCATGGATCTCCGTGTCAACGGTTCCTTCCGAATCGGAATGTGCCGGTTGACCGGAGGAATGCCCGTCTACGTGCGCGGCGTCTTTCAGGAGGTACGGCCACCAGCGCGTCTCGTGTATACGTGGCATTGGGAAAACGCATTCGAACAGATGCCCGAAACTCGAGTCATTGTCGAATTCAAAGAACTCGGCTTTGCTACTGAGTTATTACTGACGCATGAAAATTTGCCCGAGATTCCAAATTGCCTGCAACATCGCAGCGGTTGGCTGGCCGCCCTCGACCGTTTCGAACGGACCTTCGCCGCACACCGCCCTCGTGATTTGGATCAATTGCCGGTTTAACTTAAGATGCAAGGCCCCACTGAGTAAGTCACGTCCCGGCCGAAGGAAATACTGCCCACCCAGCCTTATCGGGAGCGTTCCTGCGAGTGCCGCAAAAGGCAGGACGAGGCGCGCATGCATCGCGCGTCGCGTACCGTAACAGATGAGCTACTTCTGACCGGAGGTCTTGTCCTGGGAATAAGCTTTTCAAACGCCATGCCGCAAGTATCCGGCGGCCATTTGCGGGGTTTTCCGGACTGTGGCGA
>Ga0070707_100005077_pt1 | contig 12337 bp, 13 predicted proteins | sample KBSK5502metaG_FD_65468 | JGI IMG/M metagenome (GOLD analysis project Ga0070707, IMG submission 65468) | Corn, switchgrass and miscanthus rhizosphere microbial communities from Kellogg Biological Station, Michigan, USA - KBS K5-50-2 metaG | ecosystem: Host-associated > Plants > Roots >... | reverse complement strand
CTCGGTTCCAGCTCGAATTGCACGAATTCTTCCACGCCCTTGCCCTGCACGAGCACTTTCGGTCCTTTCTCGTAAACTGCGACGCTCAGTTTGTTTTTCTGCGCAAAGAAAAGCGTCCAGGGTTTCGGTGAAAATTCGAAACCTAGATCTTCAAGCAGTGTGCGCAGTTTCGTCGCCTGATCGACGGTGAGCGCGTGGGTGTACGAATTCATTCAACGCTCAACGCTCAACGCTCAACGCTCAACCTTCAATAATCTTCTGCATTGGGCGTTGGACGTTGGGCGTTGAGCGTTCGACGTTTGCTTTGAAATCGTGATCTCACCGAAAACCGCCCGTGCCTTCCGAAGTTCACTTCTCCGCTGGTACGCCCGCCACAGGCGTGATCTTCCCTGGCGCCGCACGCGCGACCCATACGCCGTGCTCGTCTCCGAGTTCATGCTCCAGCAAACGCAGGTCGCCACCGTTTTGCCTTACTACAATAAATGGCTCGAGCGATTTCCCGATTTTGGCGCGCTGGCCCGGGCACGCCAGTCGCAAGTGCTCCGCGCTTGGGAAGGTCTCGGTTATTACGCCCGAGCGCGTAATCTCCACGCGACCGCCAAATTGGTGAAAACTCGATATCGTGGAACTTTCCCGCACAACCTCGCGGAGATGCGCGCATTGCCCGGCATCGGTCGCTACACGGCGAATGCGGTTACGTCGTTTGCGTTTGACCAATCCGTAGCGGTTGTCGAGGCGAACGTCGCGCGAGTGATCGCGCGCGTGTTCGATGAGCGGCAGTCAATCGATTTAGCCGCTGGACAGGAAAAAATCTGGCACCTTGCCTCCGACCTTCTGCCTAGGCGCAGCTCCGCCGATCACAATTCGGCGCTGATGGATCTCGGCGCTCTCATCTGCACCCCGCGTAAACCCAAATGCGGCATCTGCCCGGTAAACAAATTTTGTCGTGCCACAAGCCCGAAGCGGCTCCCGATCAAACGACTTCGGCCGCGCACGAAGCAAGTGATTGAAACTCACGCCTTTGTCGTTAGGCAAAGCAAAATTCTTCTCCAGCAATCAACCAAACGTTGGCGTGGCATGTGGATTTTGCCGCGGCTCAAAACAAGATCGACAGCGGGTGCGCCGGTCCACATGTCGATTTTTCCGTTCACGCATCATCGCGTCTCGCTGCAAATCTTTTCCCAAGAGCTGCAAACGATCGACCAACGAAGTCAGCGGTGGTTTTCAATTCACGCGCTCGACTCCATTCCGATTCCTTCACCACACCGGCGCGCCATCTCCGCAATCCTGCATTAAGCGTTGGACGTTGGGCGTTGGGCGTTGGACGTTTTCTCTCCCAACTAGCTATGGCAGCTGCTGAAACGCTTCCAGATTCGCACGGCCATTTTGGGCCTTACGGCGGAATGTTTGTGCCCGAAACGCTGATGTCGGCCCTCAACGATCTCGCCCGCGAATATCAGCATGCGAAAACCGATCCCGCGTTTCAGGATCAACTGTCGAGCTTGCTGCGAGATTTCGCCGGCCGACCGACGCCGCTCTACTTCGCCGAACGCCTAACGAGCAACCTCGCCGGAGCTAAAATTTATTTGAAACGCGAAGATTTGCTCCACACCGGCGCCCACAAGATTAACAACGCGCTCGGTCAGATTTTACTCGCGCATCGAATGGGCAAACGCCGCATTATCGCTGAGACTGGCGCCGGTCAGCATGGCGTGGCCACAGCGACCGTGGCAGCGCGTTTCGGCTGTGAATGTGTGATTTACATGGGCAAGGTCGATATGAAGCGCCAGGGGCTCAATGTGGCGCGGATGAAGTTTCTCGGCGCCAAAGTCGTGGAAGTGAACGCGGGACAGGCCACGCTTAAGGAGGCGATCAATGAAGCGATGCGTGATTGGGTGACGAACGTGCGCACGACCCATTACATCTTGGGTTCGGCGCTCGGTTCGCATCCCTACCCGATGATGGTGCGCGATTTTCAGCGCGTGATCGGAGTCGAAACGCGCCGCCAAATTCTGGAGCGCGAAAGACGGCTTCCCGATCTCCTGGTTGCCTGCGTGGGCGGTGGCAGCAACGCCATTGGGCTGTTCCATCCGTTTTTGCCGGACCGACAGGTGCGAATGGTCGGAGTGGAAGCAGGCGGTGAAGGAATTCGCCCCGGCAAACATGCTGCGCGTTTTCAAGGTGGAAAACTCGGCGTGCTCCAGGGAACGAAAACTTTTCTGCTCGCGAACGATGATGGTCAGATCGAGTTAACGCATTCGGTTTCCGCCGGGCTGGACTATGCGGCTGTCGGGCCGGAGCATTGCTACCTGCGCGACCTCGGCCGCGTTGAATACGATTTTGCGACAGACAACGAAGCGCTCGCCGCTTTCAAGTTACTCTGCGAAACGGAAGGAATCATTCCGGCGCTGGAAAGTGCGCATGCGATTGCCTACATCCTCAAGGTCACTCCCAAAATGTCACATGATCAGATAATCATCGTGAATTTGTCCGGGCGGGGCGACAAAGATGTGGACCAAACAGCCAAGCTTTTGTTGTAAAAGCTAGTGCCGTTTTGCCTCAATTTCTTCAAGTGTAGCGCGCGCCGCCGGTTCGTCAGGTACGACTTGCAAGGTGGCTCGCAAGTGTGCTGCCGCCTCATCATACCGGCCGAGTTTGGCCAAAAGCATCCCGAGGTTCCGATGAATGGCGGGGTGTTGCGGCTGCAATTCAAGGGCCTTTTCGTAGTGGCGGATTGCTTCTTCATAGCGCTGCATTGCTTCGTCGGCAATTGTGTCACCCGAGCCACGGAGGTTGTTGGCGGTAATCGTCAACGCATTGGCGAGGTTGGTACGAATTGTCGCGACGCTGCTGGTCGTCGCCCCGGAAGACTTCGCCTCCTTTAATTGTAAAGCTTTTCGATACTCAGCGATCCCTTCTTCAAATCGGTCCAGGCGGCAGTAATCCAGTCCGAGTAAGTTATGAGTGTCGGCGAGCTCCGGTTTCAACTGAACCGTACGCTCTAAATGGAAGAGTGCTTCCGCGTATCGCTCTTGGTGAAAGAGGCGTTGCCCCAATTGTACGTGTGCCTGCCAGGCGTCGGGATTTTTCGAGAGATTATCCCCCCAAAGCGTTTCCTCATCGCGAAACACGGCCGCGCGAGTGAAAGTGTATGTTCCCATCGCAGCGAGCATCAGTGTGATTAGAAAACCCGTCGCGAATTTCATCGTGCGTTGGCCGCGGATCCAGATAGCCGTGACCGCCGCGCTGAACAAGGCGATTAGCGACACGTCGGCGAAATATTGAAGATGATCCGCGACCAGAGTGCCGCTCCGTAAATAAGCCATGCGGACGAACCCCAGCACCGGTAGGAGCGCGACCATAAAGTAAGTGAGAGCGAAGAAAGAACCGCGTGTTCCATGATCTCGCCACCACCAAAGCACCACGACTAATCCGAGAAGCGCAATTAAAGGCAGCCACTCGAGCGGCTTGGGAGAATCGAATCGCCACACCTGATAGATCGACATCAACCGCGCTGGGACGAAAACCTTCCCCGCATACCACCAGATTGCCATCGCGGCATTCACCAACCGCCGCGCGAATGAGCCAATAACGATCTCTTCTCCACCAATGCCTCGATTTTGAAACCAAATGGTGACCACGCTAAGCACGGCGGCGATCAGAAAGAACGGCCAGGTTCGAATTGCTTCACGACGGAAGCTCCCGCTTGTTCTACCGCCAGAGCGCCCCCAGCCGCACAGCATCAACGCAACGGGCAAAAATACCACCTGCGTCTTTGCCAGGAGGGCCAATAGGAAGAAAAGCAAGGACACCGCATATGCGGTTCGCCCGCCAAGCAAACGCTTCTCCTCAGTCTGAAGAAAAAAAAAGGCTGATAACAGGGCAAAGAACATTGCCAGGACATTTTTGAGTTCCGAAATCCATGCGACCGATTCTGCATGCACGGGATGGATCCCAAAGATGAATCCCGCCAACCATGCGCCCGGCACATTCAGTCGTCGCAAGACCAGCCAGACAAGGACCGCATCGGCTATTTGTAGAACGATGTTGACGGCGTGATAACCCGTCGGGTTCCCGCCGAAAATATGGTGCTCGATCCAAAACACCGTGTTCGTGACCGGAAAATAATCCGCCGTCCTCCCGCCGGACCAAATCTCCGTTAGACCGGAGAAACTTCGCAGCAATGGATTCCGGGTTATGAGCTGCTGATCGTCCCAAACGAAATCGGCGCGAAATGCCGGTAGATAGACCAGCACAACGGCAATCAGGATTGCAGCCACCTGCGGTGTCAGGTGCCAAAGCTTAAGTTGGTCGGGCGCATGCAGTGCCTTTTGCCGCCGGCGTGATGGCATAAGCGAGCAAACAGTAAAGATGTCACCCGGTTGTTTCCATTTGTTATTTCGCGGCTCTTTCGTGAAGCTAAATGGCTGTGCGAAGCATGACCGGCTACGGCCGCGGTGAAACCGATCACAACGGTGTCAAGATTAGTGTGGAACTGAATTCCGTAAATCGGAAGCAGAGCGACATTGTCATCAATTTACCGCGCGACTTGGCCGAACTCGAGCCGCGTGTTCGTCAAGCGATCAACGAAAGCATTTCGCGCGGGCGGACAAACGTTGTCATCAGTTATCACGACGGGTCGGGCGTCACCCGTAAACTCGCGCTCGATACGGAACTGGCACGCTCGTACCACGAAGCCATGCGCGCATTACAAAGGGAATTGAATGCGCCGGGCGAGATCACGATTGGCGCAATTCTGCAAGCGCCGGGCGTGTTGCGCGTTCCCGAAGAAACACTCAAGGCCGCGGAGGCGTGGCCGGCGGTTGAGCGCGCGCTGCGCGGCGCGCTCGCTGAGTTGATCAAAATGCGCGAGCGCGAAGGTAAACATTTGGCCAAAGATTTGATTCATCGCCTGAAAGCCATGCGCAAACGACTGAAGGAAATCCGCGCCCTTCATCCCGACGTCGTCAAAAAATATCGCGCCGCGCTTCTCGATCGTATTCAAAAAGCCGGACTGTCGCTCACGGGCGACGACGAGCGACTAGTCAAAGAAGTTTCGTTTTTCGCCGATCGCTCCGACATCTCGGAGGAATTGACGCGGGTGGAAAGTCACCTCGCGCAGTTCGCGCATCATCTGCGCAAAAACGAGCCGGTTGGACGCACGCTAGAATTCATCACTCAGGAAATTTTTCGCGAGTTGAACACGCTTGGCGCAAAAGCTAACAACGCCGCCATCTCGCACCACGTGGTCGCTGGCAAAGCCGAGTTGGAAAAGATTCGCGAACAGATTCAAAACCTTGAATAGACAATTCGGCCGTTACGGAATTCTGTTCGTGATTTCCGCCCCGTCCGGGGCGGGGAAGACCACGCTGGTCGAAGCGCTTCGCCAAACGCCCGAATTTGTTTATTCGGTGTCGTGCACCACGCGGGCGCCGCGCGCCGGTGAAATTGACGGTGAGGATTATCGATTCTTGTCTGAGGCCGATTTTCTCGCGCGCGTGCAAGCCGGCGAATTTCTCGAACACGCGCAGGTGCACGGGTACCGTTATGGAACATTGCGCCAACCGGTCGTTACAAATTTGCAAAAGGGCGTCGACGTTTTGATCGACATCGACACCCAAGGCGCGGCTGCGATTCGCAATTGTGGCGATTCATTCATCCGCCGGGCAATCGCTGACGTGTTCATCATGCCGCCGAATCTGGACGAGTTGCGTCGGCGGCTAACCAGGCGCGGCACGGAAACGCCGGAGCAAATCAAAACGCGTCTGGCCCAAGCTGCGCACGAAATGGAACTGTGGCGTGACTATCGTTACACTATCATCAGCCAATCGATTGAAGAGGATTTGCAGAAATTTCGACACATCACCGGAGCAGAGCGATATTTGAGCCGACGTCTCATCGAAAGTAGTTCCGAGATGATTCCTGATTAAATTGTGGACCTTATGCAAAGGAATCCGAAACGCAGAGCTGCTCGGGACGGCGCGGGCAAGGTTGTCCGGATGCGAGGCGGAAGGCAAAAATGCATCGTGCTCGGTGTCGCCGGCTCGATTGCTGCTTATAAATCGGCCGAGCTTGCAAGTCTGCTCGTCAAACAAGGCCATAATGTTTTTGTCGTGATGACGCCGGATGCGACCGAGTTCATCACGCCGCTTACTTTGCAAACCCTTTCCAAAAATCCGGTGATGACGAGTTTCTTCGACGAAAAGGAAAATTGGCGGCCCGGTCATATTGAATTGGCCGATCGCGCCAACCTGCTGTTGATCGCACCGGCCACAGCCAACATCATTGCCGAACTCGCGCATGGTTTGGCGAATCATCCGCTTGCCGCCATTGCTCTCGCGACCCGGGCTCCGATTTTGCTTGCGCCGGCTATGAATGGGAAAATGTGGTCGCATCCGGCCACGGTCGAAAACGTGGAGAAATTGAAATTGAGGGGTGTTGAATTCATCGGGCCGGAAGAAGGCATGCTGGCCTGCGGTTACGAAGGGCTCGGCCGTCTTTGGAACGTCGCGGACATCGCTTTCCGCGCGGAGTTCCTTCTCGCCCGTCAGGAAAATTTGATCGCGTGAGATTTCTCATCACGGCGGGGCCGACTCGCGAGCCGATCGATCCCATCCGTTTCCTCAGCAACCGCTCCTCGGGAAAAATGGGTTATGCGATTGCGGAGGCGGCGCTTGCCGCTGGACACGAAGTCGTTTTGATTTCAGGCCCGGTGCATCTCAACCCCCCTCGCGCCGCGAAATTAGTCTCTGTTTCAACGAGCGATGAGATGTTCGACGCGGTGGATCGACATGTGCGCGATTGCGACGTCTTCGTGATGTGCGCGGCGGTTGCGGATTACAGACCGGCAAAAGTTTCAGCAGCCAAAATCAAAAAGCGCGCCGCCGATTCTTCTCTTGAGTTGGTTCCGACCCGCGACATTCTTGCCTCGTTTGCGAAAAGTGATCGATCGTTTTTTGTGGTTGGTTTCGCCGCCGAAACAAATGACGTCGAAGAAAATGCGCGACAAAAACTGTCTGAAAAAAATCTGGACATCATTGTGGCAAATGATGTCGGCGCGACTCATTCGGCGATGGAGAGCGATGAAAATGAAGTGATGATTCTGTTTCGCGATGGCGAAACCAAAAAATTTCCGCGGGCGCCGAAAAAAATTATTGCGCATGAGCTGGTAAATATTTTTTCCAAATGCGCACGAAAAACGTTTGACAAAAAAAATGCCGTGATTACTTGACTCGTTACAAGTGAAGTCATTCCCAACTCATCACATGTCACCGCAGCTGCGGACTGAAAGGGGGGAATAGTTGATGCCAGCAAAAAGAAAGAAAGCCGCGAAAAAGAAATCAGCGAAAAGAAAGAGGCACTAACGTCTCAGTCTTGATCACAACTCCGAACGCTTTCGGAGTCACAGTCCCAACCTTAACCCGGGAGGAAAATTTATTTTTCTCCCGGTTTTTTTTCGACACGAAATGAAAAATCTCGTGCGGGAGTGGCTCTTTGTCTTGTAGGGCAAGCGCATCGCTGGCCAAATTGGTCGGCGCTCGCAGCCGTGCCCGACAATTTCGCATATTCACTAATGATTTGGCAGCGTGAGGACGCAACTCTATCTATGCTTCGTCATGAAGCATTACCTCGACGTGGCGGAAAATGCGGCCCGCGCCGCCGGCCATTTGCTCCGGCAAAATTTTCATCGCCCGCTCCGCGTCAGTTCTGCCGACGCACACGACATCAAGCTTGAGATCGACGTTCAGACGCAGGAACTGATCACGCGTTTGCTGCTCAAGGAATTTCCGCAGCATGCGCTTTATGGCGAAGAAGGAATTGTCGGTGACCAATCGAGCCCGCATCAATGGGTGGTCGATCCGCTCGATGGCACCGTGAATTATTTTTATCGCATCCCGCACTTTTGTGTTTCGATTGCGCTGCGTTTCGAAGGCGAAGTTATCGTGGGCGTGATTTACGATCCCATCCGCGAGGAAATGTGGACCGGGCAAAAAGGCGAAAAGCCGCGCCTGAACGGCGAACATTTTCGCGTGAGCGAACGCGTCGATCTCGCCCAGGCCGTCATTTCGGTTGGTCTCTCGAAAACAGGCCTGATGATCGAATCGAACGCTCCGTTACTGCAGCAAATGATTCATCGCGCACGCAAATGTCGTGTGATGGGGAGCGCTGCGCTGGACATGGCTTACGTGGCATGCGGACGGTTCGATGCATACATCGAACAAGGAATTAGTTTGTGGGACATTGCCGCGGGCTGGATTTTGGTCGAGACCGCTGGCGGCAGTGTCGACCTGCGGCCGCGCCAAGACATGAAAGACAAATACAGCATCGTCGCTTCGAACGGCGTGATCGACTTGAAATTGTGAGCACGATCCGTTCTGGGATTGGTTACGATGTGCATCGGCTCGCCGAAGATCGGCCATTGATTCTCGGCGGTGTCAAAGTCGCGCATTCACTCGGTCTGGAAGGACATTCAGATGCCGACGTACTCGCGCACGCGATTGCCGACGCATTGCTCGGAGCAGTTTGTGCGGGCGACATCGGTCAGCATTTCCCAAACACCGACGAATCAATCCGCAACATTAGCAGCATTGAAATTTTGAAACGTGTTACCGAGTTCCTTGCCAAAAAAAAAGCGCGCACCGTGCATGTCGATGCCACGATCATCGCAGAAGCGCCCAAAATTGCGCCGCACATTCCAGCGATGCGGAGAAAACTCGCAGGCGCGATCGGGGTAAGGGAGTCGAGCGTCAGCGTCAAAGCGACAACCAACGAACGGCTCGGCCCGATTGGTCGCGGCGAAGGCATTGCGGCCATCGCGATTGCAACAGTCGAAATGAAGTAATGGAGTATTGGAGTGACGGAGTAATGATTGCTTTTTGCCGCTCGAGTTTCGCATTACTCCATTACTCCACCACTCCAGCGCTCCAGTAACGATGCCGTTTCGCTTCTTTAATACCTACTCGCGGCAGCTGGAAGAATTTCAGCCGCGCGACCCGGGAGGCCACGAGGTTGGCATCTACACCTGTGGCCCGACCGTTTACAGCCGTGCTCACATCGGAAACTTTCGTGCCTACATTTTCGAGGATTTGCTTCAACGCCATCTTGAAGCGCGCGGGTTCAAAGTGCACCGCGTAATGAACATTACCGACGTAGATGATAAAACGATCCGCGGCGCGCGCCAGGCGAGAGTGCCGCTCGCGAAATTCACCGAGCAATTCAAGCAAGTATTTTTTCAAGACATCGAAACGTTGCGAATCAAACGGGCCGACGAATTTCCGGCAGCTACCGATCAACGGTACATTGACAGGATGATTTCGATGATCGGGACGCTCATTGCGCGCGGGCTGGCTTACCAGGCTGAGGACAAATCGGTTTACTTCCGGATCAACAAGTTTCCAAACTATGGAAAGCTGGCCCATTTCGATCTCACCCAATTGCAATCGACTGGCCGGGTGAAACACGACGAATATGACAAGGAGCACGTCGGCGATTTCGCACTCTGGAAGGCGTGGGACGAGGAAGACGGCGACGTCGGCTGGGAGAGTCCGTGGGGGCGCGGCCGGCCTGGCTGGCACATCGAATGTAGTGCGATGGCGACCGCGTTGCTCGGCGATGAGATAGATATCCACTGCGGCGGGGTGGACAACATTTTCCCGCACCACGAAGCGGAGATCGCTCAGAGCGAGGGCGTGACCGGAAAAAAATTCGTGCGGCTGTGGCTGCATTGCGCCCATCTGCTGGTGGACGGGCAGAAAATGTCGAAGTCGTTAGGCAACTTCTATACCTTGCCCGATGTCTTGGCCAAAGGCTACACCGGCCGTGAGATTCGTTACGCGCTCATGCGTGTCCATTACCGAACCCCACTAAATTTCACTTGGGAAGGAATGAGAGAAGCGCGCGAGTCGTTAGGTCGAATTGACGACTGGCTGCAACGTCTGCGTGACGTGGCAGGGTCGGCGCGCGCCGACGACCCCGGAAAGCTTTCGGGGAAGCGCGGCGTCCCTGCCTATCAATTTGAAGAGGCGCTCGACGATGATCTGAACATTTCCGCTGCGCTCGGTTTTTTGTTCGAGACAATCCGGGAAACCAATCGGGCGATGGATCGACAGGAGGTCGATGCCGCGTCGGCTGCTCGTTGGCTGAGTTGGTGGGAGCGGATAAACAATGTGCTCGATCTCGAAATCGAAACTGCACAGATTCCATCCGAGATCGCAAAGCTGGCGGAAGAGCGCGTGCAGGCAAGGCTTGCCAAAGATTTTCGCAAAAGCGATGTATTGCGCGATAAATTGAATGCGCTCGGCTGGGAAGCGCGCGACACGAAAGAGGGGCAAAAGGTTACGCGACGCGCGGGCGCCTGATTCAAAATGTTTGCGCCTGCTGAATATCTAAGCCTCGAACACACGGCCCATCCAAAACTGTTTGAGAACCAGAAATATATCTGGGATGCGCTCAAACAAATCGCGAGCTATTTGCAATTCCGTCTCAAGCCCGGCGTGCTCGGGGAATTAATGGGCAAACCTTTTATCAGCGGTCACGTTTTTATCGGGCACGGCACGGTTGTCGAGCCTGGAGCGGTGTTAAAGGGACCGGCGTGGATCGGTGAGAATTGTCAGATTCGCAGCGGCTGTTACGTGCGCGAGAACGTCATTGTCGGTAACGAGGTGGTGATGGGAAATTCATGTGAGTTCAAAAACAGCATCCTGTTCGATGGAGTACAGGTGCCGCATTTCAATTATGTCGGCGATTCCATTTTGGGCTATCGGGCGCACCTTGGCGCTGGGGTGATTCTTTCGAACGTAAAACTCGATCGCGCAGAAATCGCAGTATCCGGCGAGCAGGGCGATATCGCGACTGGCTTGACCAAATTCGGTGCAATCGTCGGCGATCACACTGAGATCGGCTGCAACGCCGTGATTAACCCCGGCTCGATTCTGGGACGCGAATGTCTCATTTATCCCGGGGTGAATTTTCGCGGCGTCCTTCCGCACCGAAGTATCGTCAAACTGCGCCAGGAGCTACAGGTTCTGGAACGACGCGAGATGTAGGTCAAGCAAGACCAGGAGCAGGAGCAAGCATGAGAGGAAAAACGGATGGGGAGGGATTCGAACCTTCGGCAAAGCAACGACGCGTTGGTGAAGAACCAGCTAGAAAGTCGCAAGCAGGCTAGATCATAAAAATCCAGGACGTTCGCCGAACGATGGAAAATCTAGTAGCCCCAACGTAAATCTGAGGATGGTCCAATCGTAAGACCTCACCTCGGACGCATTCGTAATATACAAGCGACTTTGGACGAGGAGATTCGTAAGTTGGACGAAAAGCGCGCAGTATCCGTCAGTTTTCAGCTAGTAGGCGGCGGGATTGCTAGCATCGCCGCTGAGTAACCTGTCTGCACGGTTGTTTGTATGGGCCTCCGTAGCGACGAATCCGAGCGCAATTTGCTTCCCCTCGGGCGCGACGCTTCCACGGTGACTGGGCGCACAAACTGAGGAATCTGCTCACCAAGCCATCGACTCGCGGCAAAGTGCTCGGTGCGGTGCTTAGAACTTCTTTATCAGTCGAGCATCATGCCGCGTACTTTGTCGAAGATTTGCAAGAATTTGGCGGCCGTCATGTAATCGTCATCTGCATCTGGCGGTACCCAGAGTTGCACAATCGTTTCCGTCCAGTTGTTCACCTGCCCGCCACAATCAACTGTTTGAAACGAGACGGCCTGCAACTCGGTCAAGTGATAACCGGCGTGAATCGGGTTCCCATCTCGATCGACAAAGAGCAACCGATTCTCCGGCGCCGCGCGCAATTTCGCGATAAACTCGTTTATTTTCATTTGATCTTTTCTAAAATCTTTCGTGCGTTCGTCCGGCAGCAAACCTGACTGCGCCTCCGGCGCTCGCTCTTCATGTTCTTCTCACTCGCCATCCATTGCCGTAATCCGAGGAGGACGTGGCGGACGAGCGGATCGCCGTTTTCTGCCCAGCGGTAGTGCACCCATTTTCCCTCGCGCCGCGCTTCCACCAGCCGGGCGTGTTTGAGCCGCGCGAGGTGCCGCGACGCCTTTGGTTGAACGACGCGAAGTGTATCGGTCAGTTCGCAGACACAGGTTTCGCCGGAGGCGAGCAAATTAAGCAGGCGCAACCGGGTTGGATCGGCCAAGGTCTTAAAAAGCGCGGCCGCCTTGTTTCGCGGATGCTTGAGCATCCCGCGAACATATACGGATAGACGTATATGTCAAACGCAACCAACGAAGCGTAACCTTTGATCGTGAGGGTGTTGCCTTCCACGCTGACATCAACATCTTTCGCCTCAACGCCGGCAAGCTCAGCGCAGACTTTTACCTCGT
>Ga0070707_100005069_pt1 | contig 12353 bp, 12 predicted proteins | sample KBSK5502metaG_FD_65468 | JGI IMG/M metagenome (GOLD analysis project Ga0070707, IMG submission 65468) | Corn, switchgrass and miscanthus rhizosphere microbial communities from Kellogg Biological Station, Michigan, USA - KBS K5-50-2 metaG | ecosystem: Host-associated > Plants > Roots >... | reverse complement strand
GCCGGCGTGTGCACGGCGGCGGTGGCCCGCGCGGTGGAGGCGCACGGACGGCTCCAGATCCTGGTGAACAACGCGGGCATCGGCGTCCGCGCGCCGGTGGCCGACACCAGCGACGAGGACTGGGCCCGGGTCCTCGACACGAACCTGACCGCGGTCTTTCGCCTGACGCGCGCGGCGCTCCCGCATCTCGTGCGCGGCGGCGGCCACGTGTTCATGGTGTCGTCCCTGGCCGGACAGAACGCGATCGCGGGCATGGCCGCCTACTGCGCGAGCAAGGCCGCGCTCGACCACTTCGCCCGCTGCCTGATGCTCGAGGTCCGCCCGCAGGGGGTGAAGGTCACGACGCTGGCTCCCGGATCGGTGGCCACCGGCTTCGGCGGCGAGCGCGAGGACGCCGCCTCCTGGAAGCTGCAGCCCGACGACATCGCGGGCGCCGTGCTCGACCTGCTCCGCACCCGGGACGAGGCCCACCTGAGCCGCGTCGAGATGAGGCCGCTCCGGCCCCCCACGCGGGCGTGATCCGCCCGCTGCGCTCCCTGCGCGCCGCGGGCCGGATCGCCTGGCGCGCGTTCATGCGCTTCCAGGACCACAACGGCCCCGACCGGGCGGCGGCCGTCGCCTACTACACGCTGCTCTCGCTCCTCCCCCTGCTCATATTCCTGATCTCGCTGGGCGTGGCGGTGGCCGGCTCTTTCGAGGCCGCGTACCAGGGGAGCCTGCTCCTCGTGCGGGGCGTGGTCGTCCACCTCGACACTCCCTCGCTCGAGGCGCTGCGCTCCTTCATCGAGCACGCCCGGAAGTTCCGCGGGCCGGGCCTGATCCTGCTCGCGTGGACCTCCCGCCGCATCTTCGCATCGCTCTTCTCCGCGCTCGAGAAGGTCTTCGGCGTCCCCGGCCGGAGCTTCGCCAAGCACAACCTGGTGGCGCTGGCGATGGTGCTGTTGACCGGCGTGGCTCTCCTGCTGACGATGGCCTTCACGCTCCTGGCCGCCACATCCGAGGGCCTCATCCTCCGTTTCCGCGCGTCGGGCGAGCTGACCGCGCTGGGATTCTTCCTCGGGACCTTCCTCCCCATCGCGATCACGTTCGGCTTCTTCTTCCTCGTCTACCGGTTCGTCCCGCGACGGGTCACCACGAGTGGCAGCGCCGCTCTGGGGGCCCTGCTCGCGACGATCCTCTGGGAGGCCGCGAAGTCGGCCTTCGCCTGGTACGTGCGCAACGTCGCGCGCTTCGGCGGGATGTACGGGGCGCTCGAGGGCATCATCGTGCTCGCGATCTGGCTGGAGCTGTCGGTCTCGATCATCCTCTACTGCGGGGAGATCGTGGCCCTCCTGATCCAGCAAAAGGCCCCCGCCGCCTCCGCGGCCGCATGACACGCGGGCGGACCCTTTTCCGTTGACAGCCCGCGCCGCGCGGGAGTAGCCTCCGATCACCCTTTACCGGGCCACAAGGAAGGCCGTCCCATGGCGAACACGAAGCTGTTCGTGGGGAACATTCCGTATTCCACCACCGAGCAGGACCTGAAGACTCTCTTCGAGCGCTCCGGAGCGAAGGTGGCGAGCGTCCGGGTGATCACCGATTTCGACACCGGGCGGTCCAAAGGCTACGCCTTCGTGGAGATGGCGACCGGCGACGAGGCGGACCGGGCGATCAAGGACCTCAACAACTACAACCTCAACGGCCGCAGCATCGTCGTCAACGAGGCGAGGCCGCGAGCCGGCGGCGGCGGGGGCGGCGAAGCCCGTCGCCGGTAGGCGAAAATAAGGCGAAGTTCCGGACCTGCCCCGGACAGGCCTCGGCCTATCCTCGTTCCCGTGGGAGGGAACGACCCGTGCTGATCCTCGAGGCCGCCGCCGCCGTGCTGCTCACCCTGGCCAGTGCGCTCGTCATCCTGGCCGTCATCGCCGCCGATCGCCGGGACGAGCCGGACCGGCGTGACGAGCCGCGGCAGGCGGCGACGCCATGGCGGAAGGCCGCCTGAGCACGCGCGCCGTGAATGTCGAAACGCTGCCCAGGATGCGGCTTGGAGAAGGACCTTGCCCTGTTCGGCATCCGCAAACGGAGCCCGACCGGGCGTAAATCCTGGTGTCGGGCGTGCGAGGCCGCCCAGCAGCGTGGCCGATATCGAGACCGCCTCGCCGCAGGCTTGTGCATCGACTGTGGGACCCGCGCAAGGCTATATGCCAGGGTGCTCTGTTCGCTCTGTCTCGAGTCGCGAGCTGGGCAGCGGGCCGCCCGAAAAGCAAGTGGCCGCTGCTACAAGTGTGGAGCTGACGCCCAAAGGGGGCGGGCACACTGCTCCGCCTGCCTCGCCAAGTTCTGGGTTCGCTTTCTCGCAAAGAAGCGTGGCGTCACGGAGTCCGAGTATTCGGCGCTCTTGGAAGCGCAAGGACGATGCTGTGCGATCTGCGGCAAGCATTGCGCGACCGGTCGCCGGCTCGCGGTTGACCACGACCATCAGACAGGTCGCGTTCGGGGCCTCCTCTGCTTCCGGTGCAACACGAGCTTGGCCCGTTACGAGGAGTATGCCGCTCAGTTCGCAGCTTACCTCAGCGGTGTTAACATCGATCGAGCCTGACCCTGTAGTGTAGAGGCCCAACACATCGCCCTTTCAAGGCGAAGATCGAGGGTTCGAATCCCTCCAGGGTCGCCAGACATCGCCCCATCTCAACGCGGCCTTTCTACGCGGGCACGGCGGGCCTTGTGCCCGCCCTTTTCTGTCTCGTGTGAAGCCACTTCGTAGCCGTTGCGCCGAAGTGACCACCGATCGCCTGGAGCCGGCGTCCCGTCGTGTCGTCGTCGATCGCGGCGCGGAACTGCTGGAGCCGGCCGGGATCGGGCCTGTAGAGTCCCGCGCCGACGTAGAGACCGTCCGCCTAGAGGGCGATGTAGTTCCCTCCAACACCAGCGGCGATGTAGGTCTTGTAGGGCGCGCGATCGCGAGAGAACCGGACGTCGCGGTTGATGCGCGAGATCTTGGCCTTGCCGAACCGCGGCTCGAGCTCCGCCACCAGCGCCTCCATCGGTGCGCGGCAAAGTGCGCTGGTAGACGTCCTTGTGGGCGAGAAACCCGTCTCGGTTGTTATCGGCGGCGAGCTGGTGGTCACAACGGGCGCCGTTGCAGTGCGGCCCGAGAAGGAGTAGCGTCGCGTCGCGCAATCAAGGGGAGCCATGACGATCGCCCGAACGCGCCGTCGCCTTGCCTCCGGCAGCCTGGCCCTCCTGGCCCTCCTGGCCGCCTGCCGAGCCAAAGAGCAGGCAGCCCCGCCGGTGGCCACGCAGGCCCCGCCGAGCGTTGCATCCACGACGACGACGACCACGACGACAGTACCGACGCCTCCACCGGTGTGGAGGGCCGCCCGCTGGGGCATGACGAAGGACGAAGTGCTCGCGGCATTTCCCGGCGAAGCGCAGCGGCTGGCCCAGCCGGCGGACTTCGGTGCCCCGGGAGCGGGGTCGACCGACGTGGCGATTCCTGCCTACGAGAGCGACGGGATGAAGTTCCGGGTCCTGTTCGGCTTCGAGTCGGACGCGCTGAACCGTGTCCATCTCTCCGCGGTCAAGGCAGCGGACACGACCTGCGGCGACCTCGAGAAGCTCCTGACCGAGAAGTATTCCGCGTCTTCGGAGAGGACTCACACGCAAACCAATCTCCGGGCCGAGCAGATGGTCTGGAAGCGGCCCGAGCAGACGATCACCCTCACCTGCGCCGAAGCCCCGGGCCTGGGATATCACTCGGTGATGCTGGACTACACGGCGCCGGGCAAGAGCTGACGAAGGTGCCGGGGCAGCACCGGCGACCGCGCGTTTCGTCGAGCGCATCAACCGTCCGGCCAAGCTGCAGTTAGAATGTACTGACTGTCACTCGGCATAGCGCGGAGGCGGTCTGGTGCGTTGGTCGCTGCCGATCCTGTTCGTCGCCCATCTCGCGTCCCCAGCGCGCACCGAGCCGGCACCGGCATCGCCGGAGCCCGCATCCTTCGAGACGGTCGTCAAGCCGTTCCTGGCGAGAAACTGCTACCTCTGCCACAACGACCGGCTCAAGAACGCCGACGTCGACCTCCAGGCGTACGCGACCGCGGCCTCGATCGTGCGCGACCCACCGACGTGGGAAAAGGCGGTCATGAAGATGCGCACCGGGCAGATGCCGCCCCCGCCCGTGACCCGTCCCAGCGACGCGGAGATCGCGACGATCACCGGGTGGATCGAAGGCGAGCTCGAGCGCGCCGATCGTCTGGCCGCGCCTGACCCCGGGCGTGTCACGGCCCGGCGGCTGAACCGGACCGAGTACAACAACACGGTGCGCGACCTCCTGGGCGTGAAGCTGCGCCCGGCGGATGAGTTCCCTCAGGACGACTCCGGCTACGGCTTCGACAACGTCGCCGACGTGCTGTCGCTCTCCCCCGTGCTGATGGAGAAGTACATGGCCGCCGCCGAGCGGGTCACCCGCGCCGCGCTTTTCGGCCTCGGTGACGTCCAGCCCACGCTCGTCCGTGTCCAGCCGCCCGGCGCGAGGATCGACCCGAGCGTCACGCCCCTCTTCGATTACGACGTCACCGGCCTGAGCCTGCCCAACGCGCTCCACGTCATCCATCGCTTCCCCGTCGACGGGGAGTACTTGTTCCGCGTGGTCCTGGGCGGAGCTCGCCCGGCGGGCTCCGAACCGCTTCAGGTCGGCTTCTCGGTCGATGGCGGGCCGCTGCAGGTACTGGCGCTCGATCCCGAGGGGGGCGCTTCGTTCTTCCAGGACCGGCAGGACTTCTCCGGCAAGACCCGGGAGTTCCGCGCGAAGGTTGCGGCCGGCGAGCACTGGATCGCGGCTTCGATCGTTCGCCTGTACGAGGGCCTGCCGGTGAGCTACGGCGGGCCCAATCCCTCGAAGCGGCCGCCGCCGGCCCCGCGTGAGCTCAAGCCCGGCGAGGAGCCGGCGCCCGCGAACGCGGCCCGTGTCCATCACCTCGAGATCGTCGGGCCGTTCGAGCCCGTCCAGGGGCCGTCACGCGCGAGCCTGGAGAAGATCCATGCCTGCGGCCACCTCCACGGTGGACACGGGCCGGGATGCCTGCGCCGGACCGTGACCGCCCTGGCGCGCCGCGCGTATCGCCGCCCCGTGTCGCCGGCCGAGATCGCACCGCTCGTGCGGCTGGCGGCCACGGCGCGCAAGCAGGGCGATTCCTTCGAAGAGGCGCTCGGCCTCGCGATCCAGGCCATCCTGGTCTCGCCGGACTTCCTGTTCCGCATCGAGAAGGACGCCCGGGCGGCCGGGGCCGCGCATCTCGTCAGCCCGCACGAGCTGGCCTCCCGGCTGTCGTACTTCCTGTGGGCCAGCATGCCCGACGAGGAGCTGCTGCGCTGCGCCGACCTGCGGATCCTGCGCCAGCCTCGGGTCCTCGCCGCGCAGGTGCGGCGCATGCTGAGGGACGAGAAGGCGGGCGCCCTCGTCGAGGCGTTCGGCGGCCAGTGGCTGCAGTTCCGCGCCCTGGAGTCGGTGGCGCCCGACCGGGAGCGGTTCCCCGCCTTCGACAACAGCCTGCGCCTGTCCATGCGGCGAGAGACGGAGCTGTTCTTCGAGACGATCGTGCGCGAAGACCGCAGCATCCTCGACCTCATCGACGGCCGATACACGTTCCTGAACGAGCGCCTCGCGCGACACTACGACATCGCCGGCGTCCGGGGCCCGGAGTTCCGAAGGGTCGACCTGCCCGTGGCCGGCCGCCGGAGCGGGGTCCTCACGCAGGGCAGCGTGCTGACCGTGTCGTCCTACGCCACCCGCACCTCGCCCGTGCTGCGGGGGAAGTGGATCCTCGAGAACGTCCTCGCGGCGCCGCCGCCCGACCCGCCGGCGGGGACACCGCGACTCGACGAGAGCAAGATCAGCGCCTCGGGGTCGCTCCGGCAGCAGATGGAGGCGCACCGTCGGAATGCGACCTGCGCCGCCTGTCACTCGAAGATGGATCCGCTCGGCTTCGGGCTCGAGAACTACGACGGCGTCGGCGCCTGGAGGACCGCGGACGGCAAGTTCCCGATCGACGCGTCCGGCTCGCTGCCGGATGGCCGTTCGTTCCACGGGCCCGAGGAGATGAAGGCGATCCTGAAGGGCGACCGCGAAGCCTTCGCCGTCTGCATCACGGAGAAGATGCTGACCTACGCGCTCGGCCGCGGCCTCGAGCGACACGACAAGCGCACGGTGCAGGCCATCGCGCAGCGGCTGGCGGAGCGGCAGTATCGCTTCTCGGCCCTGGTGGAGGAGATCGTCAAGAGCCTGCCGTTCCAGATGCGGAGAGAGGATCGAACGAAGTCATGACCCCGATCACGCGCAAGCACCTGTCCCGGCGCACCGTCCTCCGCGGGCTCGGAGCGACGGTGGCGCTTCCGATGCTCGACGCCATGACCCCGGCCTTTGCCGGTTCCGCCGCGGGCCGTCCCGTCCGCCTCGCCTTCGCCTACGTCCCCAACGGAGTGATCCTGCCCGATTGGACGCCCAAGGGCATGGACCGGGAGTTCGAGCTCTCGCGCATCCTGAAGCCGCTGCAACCATTCCGTGAGGACCTGCTCGTCCTGACCGGCCTGGCGCACCACAACGCCAACGCGCTGGGCGACGGCGCCGGGGACCACGCCCGGGCGGGCGCGTGCTTCCTGACCGGCGTGCATCCCCGGAAGACGGCGGGCGCCGACATCCAGAACGGCGTCTCGGCCGACCAGATCGCCGCCCAGGCCGTGGGTTCGGAGACCCGCCTGCCTTCGCTGGAGCTCGGCTGCGAGGAGTCGCGCACCGTCGGCAACTGTGATTCGGGCTACAGCTGCGCCTACACGAACAGCATCTCGTGGCGCTCTCCCACCACGCCGATGCCGCCCGAGACCAACCCCCGCTCGGTGTTCGAGCGGCTCTTCGGCATCGACGACGTACCGTTGTCCCCGGAACGGCGGGCCCGGCGCGCCCGGGAGCGCAAGAGCATCCTGGACATCGTGCGCGAGCGCACGCACCAGCTCGTCACCGGCCTCGGCCCGGCCGACCGGCGCAAGATGGACGAGTACCTCTACGCGATCCGGGAGATCGAGCGGCGGCTCGAGCGGGCGGAAGCGGAAGGCGGCGAGGTCCCGCCGGGCGTCGAGAAGCCGTCCGGCATCCCCGCGACGTTCGCCGACTACGTCAAGCTGATGTTCGACCTCCAGGTCGTGGCCTTCCAGGCCGATCTCACCCGCGTCGCGACCATGATGTTCGGCCGCGAAGGAAGCCTGCAGACCTATCCCGAGATCGGCGTCCCCGACTCGCACCACCCGCTCACCCACCATCGCGGCAACCCGGAGTTCGTGGAGAAGGTCACCCGCATCAATGCGTACCACCTGGAGCTGTTCGCGCATTTCATCGAGAAGCTCAAGGGCACGCCCGACGGCGACGGCTCGCTCCTCGACCACGCGATGGTCGTCTACGGCAGCGCGATCAGCGACGGTGACCGCCACACCCACAACGACCTGCCCGTCCTGCTGGTGGGGCGCGGGGCCGGAGGCCTGAGGCCCGGCCGGCACCTCGTCTATCCCAGGGACACGCCGCTGACGAACCTGTACCTCACGCTGCTCGACCGCATGGGCGTGCGTCCGGAATCGATCGGCGACAGCAACGCCAAGCTCGAGCACCTCGCCGACGTATGAGGCGCTTGATCGGCGCCCTGGCGGCCGTCCTGGCCTCCGCGGCGGGCGCGCCGGCCGCGGACGACTACAAGCTCGGGCCGGACTCCATGCGCCAGCAGGGCGTCCCCCAGGGCCGCGTGGAAGGACCGCTCGTCTGGAAGAGCCAGATCTTCCGCGACACCGTTCGGCAGTACTGGATCTACGTGCCCGCGCAATACGACCCGTCGCGGCCGGCGGCGGTCATGGTCTTCCAGGACGGGCACAAGTACGTGAACGTGGAGCAGGAGTACCGCGTGCCCCTCGTCTTCGACAACCTGATCCACAAGCGGGAGATGCCGGTGACGATCGGAATCTTCGTCAACCCCGGCCAACGCGGCGATACGCTGCCCGCCGACCCCTGGCGCTCCGACAACCGCAGCGCCGAGTACGACTCACTCGGGGACCAGTACGCTCGCTTCCTCGTGGATGAGCTGCTGCCCGAAGTCGGCAAGACCTACAACCTGAGCCCCGACCCGTCCAGCCGCGGCATCTGCGGCGCCAGCTCGGGAGGCATCGCCGCCTTCACGGTGGCGTGGGAGCGGCCCGACCGGTTCCGCAAGGTGATCAGCCACATCGGCAGCTTCACGAACATCCGCGGCGGACAGGTCTACCCGGCGCTCATCCGGCAGGCGGCGGTCCGGCCGATCCGCGTCTTCCTCCAGGACGGCTCGAACGACCTCGACAACCAGTTCGGGAACTGGCCGCTCGCGAACCAGGAGATGGCGGCCGCGCTGAAGTTCAGGGGCTACGACTACCGGTTCGAATACGGCGACGGCGGTCACACCCACAAGCACGGGGGCGCGCTCCTGCCCGACGCGCTGCGCTGGTTGTGGCGGTAACGACCGACCACACGGGCGAGAGCCCGCCGACACGTCAATCGGTCAATGCGGCCGAGATCACTTCGGCGGCTTCGGCCAGGGATTGCCACCGTCCTTGGGCATGTGGTCCCCGGTATCGTCGACCACGGAAGTTGTTGACCCAGATTGATTTACGCTCCGCTCGGCACGCACCTCAAAGCCGTTCCATGCGACCAGCGCAAGCATGCCGAACATCAGAAAGGCGAGAAACCGGTGCTTCATGCTGCCTCCTCAGGATTGGGCGTGTACGAAGTGTATACCCACCTGTCAATGAATTTGACATATTCCGGATTTCGAGCCATGGTACGGGGCATAGACCCTCCCCGCACCCAGGAACAGGACCGAACGTGGATCAGACGCTGGCGCTTCTCGTAGCGGACGACCCCCGGATACTCGCGGGGAACCTGCTCGACCACATCGCTGCGCAGTGCAAGGCGAAGGGAGCGGCGGCCGTGACGGTTGACTCTGGCGAGCTGGCGAGCTTCGCCGGAGAGGTGCCGCTCTCCCGCCTCACGGCGCTGGAGTCCCTTTGGAAGGCCGAGGCGAAGGACCTCCGGGCCGGCCGGGCGGTGACGGATGGCAACTACAGGTTGCTGCCGCTGATGGACGGACAAGAGCTCACCGGCCTGCTGTTCATCGAGGGCGACACCGGCCTCGAGAAGAAGAACCCGGCCATGATCGCCTTGGCCGCGGCCCTGAAGGCCGCCCGCGTGCGCCCGGCCCGCCAATATGCACTGGAGGAGACCGCGAGTTTCTCGGGCCGCGAGATGGAGCGGCAGCGGCTCGTGGCTGCGCTGGAGCATCACGAGTGGAACATCGCACGCGTGGCGAGGCTCATCGGCGTCACCCGGCGCACGGTTTACTCGCGCTTGAAGAGATATAGCATCGACCGCCGGCGGGTCCCCAAGACGCTCAAGGCCTGCCCCCGTCTCGAGGGGGCGTGATGCCGAGCGTGCTGCAGCTCGCAATGGCGATCGCCGTGAAGATTGGCCTGGCCATCGTCATCCTCGGGGTGTTCCGCCGCGGCCTCCACCGCCGGTGCTGGTCGTTTCTGGTGTACCTCTTGGCCGTTCTCATCTTCAGTACGGTCGAGATGGCCGCGATGATGCTCGACAACGTCCCGGCCCTCGAGTGGTTCCGGAGCTGGCGCTTCTGGCACATCGAGCAGACGGTATTCGAGGTCGTGAAGATGGCCCTGGCCGTCGAGCTCGGCATCAGGGTCGTAGCCGCCTTCCCCGGTACCTGGCGCCTGACACGTGCCCTCCTCGGCGCCGCCCTGGTCACGACCACCGCGGCCGTGACGCTGGGCGGGGCACCCCAGCACCCCCTCCTGGCCACCGGCGCGATCTGGCTCTTCGCGGTGGTGAGCCTGGTCGTGGTCCTCTTCAATCTGCCTCTTCACGCGTGGTATCGCGCGATCCTCGCCGGATTCGTTCCCTACCTGTTCGTGTTCTCCACCTTGACGAGCATCTTCACGCGCCGTGGCTACGCGCTGGCCGAGACGCTCGGGAGCGTCGACCAGATAGCCTATCTGACGCTGGTCGGCTGGTTTGCCTACGCGGCCTGGCGCGCCGAGGAGAACGTCCGGGACGTCTCACCCGCCGTGCTGCGGCGACTGGGCCTCGCCCGAGGCTGAGGCTCGATGCTCCTCTGGGGGCTCGGCGCGGCCGGCCTCGTTTGCCTGGCCCTGGTGATCGGCCAGGCCACACGCTATCGGCACGAGCGCACCCTCAAGCAGTGGAATCAACTGCTCTCCCCGGGCATGCGGTTCGCCGTGCAGTCGCTGGAGCTGGAGGTTCAGGCCGATGCGGCGATGGCCGACAGCGGCCTGCACGGGGCGCAGCAGGCCCGGGAGCGCCGGGACGTGTCCGAGGCCATCCGCCTCCTCGAGCTGTCCAGCGCCGCGATCGAGCAGGCCACTCCGAGCCGGCTGAAGCGGCTGCGCGCGATGGCGGTGCTCATCCGCATGGCCGCGGCGCTCGTCCCCGTCCGGCCGCTGCGCCTCCGCGACTACCACCTGCGGGAGCTCATCGCCGTGGTGGGCGTGGGAGCCGCCCTCCACCAGGTGCTCGTCAGCGCGCTCGAGCGATTCCTGCTCCGGCTCCAGGTCCTCGGCATCGGCTTCCGGCTCGCGCTCCGGGCGATCGTCGGCGCACGGCGCCAGGCGGCCGCGGCCCCCGAAGCACGAAGGGCGTGGGGAGACTACCAGCGCGCCCTCGAGGACTGGAAGACGCTGGACCGGGAGCACCTGGAGACGTTCAAGGCGCTGGCCCGATCGCTCGAGATCGAGGGCTAGAGCCGCAACGCTTCCATCGGCTGCACGCGCGTGGCCCTCAGCGCCGGCAGGTAACCGGCGAGGAAGGCGGTGGCGAGCAGCGTCACCGTGGCCATCGCGAACGTGAACGGGTCGCGGGCGGTCAGGCCGAACAGTTGTGCTTCCACCAGCCGGGCCAGGCTGTAGCCGCCGGGGAGCCCGATCGCCACGCCGACCACGGCCAGCACCGCCACTTCCTTGAGCACCATCAAGAGCACGGTCTTGCGGTCGGCGCCCAGGGCCATGCGGATGCCGATCTCGCGCGTCCGAAGCGAGACGGCATAGCTCATCACTCCGTAGAGGCCGATCGCGGCGAGCAGCGTCGCCAGCAGGCCGAAGGCCGCGGAGAGCGCCGCCACCAGACGCTCCACGAAGAGCGATTCGGCGATCTGGGCGCTCATCGTCTTGAGGCTGGTCACGGGCAGCGTCGGGTCGATCCGGCGGACGATGGCGCGGAGCCGGGGCGCCAGCGCCGACGGATCCCGCGCCGCCCGCGCGTAGAACGTCATCTCGCCGACGCCCTTCTCCTGGGTGTAGGGTACGTAGACGAACCGCCGCTGGTCCTCGCGCAGCGATCCCGCCCGCGTGTCCTTCGCCACCCCGACGATCTCGGTGTCCGGATCCGGCGTGCCCTTGAAGCGGTTCTCGACGAAACGGCGGCCGACGGCGTCCTTGTCGCCGAAGAAATAACGCGCGAAGGACTCGTTCACGACGGCGACCCGGCGCGACCCGACCCGGTCCGTTTCGTCGAAGTCGCGTCCCGCGACGAGCGGGATGCCCATCGTGGCGAAGAAGCCCGGCCCCACCTCGTTGAAGTTGGGGTTCATGTTCTCCCCCTCCTTCGCCTCGTAGCCCTGGACCGACACCGTGTGGCTCATGTCGCTGCTGGTCATGAGGGGCACGTCCGCCATTGATACCGCGCGCACGCCCGGCTCGGCCGCGATCTCCTCCTGGATCTGCTTGAACAGCGCGAAGCGGCGCTCCAGCTCGTAGCCGCTCAGCGCGGGATCGACGGCGAATGTGATCAGGCGTTGGGGCTCGAAGCCGGGATTCAGGCGGCGCAGGTTCATCAGGCTGCGCGTGAACAGGCCGGCGCCGATGAGGAGCAGCAGCGACAGCGCGACCTGAGTGATGACCAGCCCTTTGCGGAACCGGAAGGGCGCCGCGCCGCCCAGGAGCGTTCCCGATTCGTTCTTCAGGGTGGGCGCGAGGTCGGGGCGCGTCGACTGCAGCGCGGGGACGAGGCCGAAGACGACGCCGGTGGCGAGCGACAGCGCGAGCGCGAAGAGGGCCACGCGCAGGTCCGGGTCCGGAGAGAGCACGCGGGCCGCCGTCTCGAAGGGCAGGGCCCCGAGGAGCACGTCGGCCGTCCACGCCGAGACGGCGATGCCCAGCAGCCCGCCCGCGAGCGCCAGGACCAGGCACTCGACGAGGAGCTGCCGTACCAGCCGGCCGCGGCTGGCCCCCAGAGCCAGGCGCAGCGCCACCTCCTTCTGCCGCGAGGAGGCGCGCGC
>Ga0070707_100005068_pt1 | contig 12354 bp, 11 predicted proteins | sample KBSK5502metaG_FD_65468 | JGI IMG/M metagenome (GOLD analysis project Ga0070707, IMG submission 65468) | Corn, switchgrass and miscanthus rhizosphere microbial communities from Kellogg Biological Station, Michigan, USA - KBS K5-50-2 metaG | ecosystem: Host-associated > Plants > Roots >... | reverse complement strand
ATTTCCTGCCCATTTTCGTCGCTGAGCGTGCCCTCAACGGTGCCATCTGGCAGCATGTTCCGCCCCCTTTTCGCCTTGATTTTGTCCTATTAATTCAAGTGACTGAGTGCCCTTGAATTCAGGACTCCGTACCGTTTCCGTACCGCTCCGTATAGTTCCGTACATGCCCGTAGTTCTCCGTGCGGTTCCGTGACGATCCGTACCCGTTCTCCCGATGCCTCCAGGAGAGCGCGTCGCACCCCCTTTCTGTGTCTCACATCACCTCACGCGGCCCGCATGTGGGTGTAGCGGTACGTGCGAGCGCGATCAAAATAATCGAGCAAATCGCGCGGCGTCTCGATCTCCAGCCAGGGCATTTGATCGCTTACCTCGCTCGCCGCCTCATCGAGCGTCAGGCTGCGGCGACTATTTTCCTTCGCACGTACAGAGCGCGGGAGCGTCTCATATTCGCCCTTGTCGTATTGTTTTCCGGTGGCACCGCTGATGCTTCGCTTGATCCCGCCACCGTGGCGAATAATGGTGAGCACGTCGGAATATTGCGCCCGCTCAAATGCGCGGAGCTGGCGCTGCTCAGTTTCCACCTCTTGCGCCTCGCGCCGTTCCCGCTTTTTCTCCGCAGCCTCCGCCTCCAGGCGTTGGCGCTCGCTTTCGCGGTTTTCCTTGTGCGCCTTGCGCAGCAGTCGCTCGATCTCGCGTGCCTCGCGGGCATTCTCACGTGCGCGCTGCTTCTCGGTGAGTTTTTCGCGGCGTTCATCTTCCAGGGCAGCCATCGCTAACTCGTGATACTCGGCCTTGCCCATGTGGTACGTGCGCCCGTCTTGCTTAAACGCAATTTCGCCGGGCTTGCCCTCTACCTCATGCACAGAACTGATGCGTCCGAAGTGGCGCTCTAAAAGCTGCTGATCGCGTGAATAGCGCCAGTACGAACGGTGCTCTGGGCTACGCACGCGCTGCCACGCGCCGCCGATGTAGCGCTCGCGCTCCTCGCCCTCTAAGCCCTTTTTATCAGCGGACTCCTCAAACTTTGCCTGTAAGTCCCGTGCCATGTATCACCTACTTGCTCGCCTCTAAATGGTCCCGTCGCGTTTTGACTGCACCCACGCACGTACCACGCTCTGCCGGTAACCAAACGCATCCGGCAGAAATTGCGGGTGTGCGGCCCCTCATCCGCCCAAACAGGCTTTTGCTGTTCATGCTGTATCCTCGTTTCCCTCGATTCGCGTGTTACCCTTCAAGCCTCACCGACCCAAACAGTCAGCACGCGCTGAAAGTTGTAGCCGCCGGCCTGGAACACCACATCTTCTATGTCACCTGGGCCTTGTAGCGCTGCCTCAAGTTCCGCTTTGGGGACCTTGAAGGTGATGTGTTTGTTGCCCAACTCGTCTACTGGCGACGTGCCTTCCCAGGCTGGCCGGCCATACGCACGCACCTGCACCAGGGGGCCACGTACGCGGCGCAAGGCGCCCTCAACTCCAGCCTTTGTCGGATACTGGCCCGTCAGAAATCTCTCTCCGCTTGCCGGGTCAATGCGCCCCTTTTGGCGGGGATTGATGCCGACCCTGTACAGCGCCTGCTGTCGCTGTTCAGGCGGCAGGGGCCGGTTGATGGGTCCCTGCGGTGCCTCTTTTGGCGGCTTGCCGATAGGCTCACGATAGACGCGTTGGGCGGGCGGTCCACGTCGCCCCAGGAAGCGCCCGATAGCTTGCCCCACGCGCTGTAAGGGTCCGGTCACTTGCCCTTGCCTCCCTCTAGCTGTGCCTTGACAGCGGAAAGGTCGCCTTCGTCTCGTGGCCAGGGGACTGGACTGGCAAGGCTCCCCTTCACACGCAGGGTGCCTGGCCTCCCGCTATCCGGCCAACCGGGGTCGCAGGTAAGGTACATCGCGTCAAGCCGGAAGGCCGCCACGTCTTCGTAGGGCAGCGTGAGGGCACCGGTAAACCGCCCAGTGTCGTAATCGCGGTGCAGAAGCAGTCGCGCGCGGGTGCGTGCCCAAACCTGCGCGGACCACTCTGGCCGCTGGTAGTCGGGGAACTTGGGGGCCAGGCCAGGCTCATCCCAAAGGTGGAGTTCGTCCCCTCCAGGCGAGAGGACCGTACGCGCCGGGGTGCACATGGGAACGTCTGCAAGCCCCGCAATTCGCGTGATGGGCCGATGGGTGCCGTGGAAGGCCCCAATGGTGTGCAGCAGGATGTTGCGCACCGCCGCACGCGCTAGGGCATGTACTTGGCTGTCTTCGCCGCAGGCTTCGCGTGCAGCGATCAGCCTCTCCACCCAGGTGCGCAAGGGCCGACCCTTCGTGAAGACGATGCGCTCCTCTATATGCAGGTCCCACCCGTGCGCGGGGCACCGCTCGCCGTCGTTGGCCCGATAGTACGCCCCGCACATTTCGCAGGCGTGGGGAAATGGTGCGTAGGCAATACGCATCTCTGCGGCATCGGCCCACGTCTTGCCCACGGTGCCTGGTGTGGCAGGGAAATACCAGTGGCGTTTACCGTCACGGTGTGGCCCGCCCGCCTCTGGTGTGCGGTAGTCGGGCACCATGAAGAGGCCCACATGCGCCCAGGCGTCGGGGATGCGAAACCGCACCCGATACCTGGCCGGTGTAAAACCTTCATAGACCGGCAGGGTGTCATGTGTGGCGGGTCCCACGCCCAGTTCATTGAGCGCGGGGGCGCCGTACGCGAGACGGCCATCCATGCAGACGAGTTGTGGCGCTACACCGCTGGGCGGCGCGGGCAAAAACTCGAAACGCCCTTGCCCACTCGTCTGGTGAATGAGGGTCCGCACGTCTTCCGGCAGGATAGGGTACGCGGTGGACTGCTTCCACCCGCTTTCCCTCATGGTCGGGATGCTGCTATGCCATAATTCCAGCCCGGTGCCTGCCGGTGTGTTCAGCAGGCACACATCCTGCCAGCCGTATTGACCCTGAAGGAGACGGGTCACGAGTCGCAGGGCGTCGTGGGCTTCGTCGGGCGTGCAAGTGTTCGTGCCGAACCAAGCGGCAACGGTGCGCAGGTCAACAAACGACCCGTCCAGGCGGCGCAGGCGCACAAATACCTCGTCGTGCATCGTACCGCTATCAAGGTGCATCTGTTCAATACAGGGTTGCACCTGGGCAATCCAGCTATTGAACGGGCCGTACAGCTCGCCGTCTTCTCGTGCCACTTGGGGCGCCTCTGGCAGCGGACCCGTGAGATAGATCGCTTCTATTTGTGTGGGCAGCGCCCACGCAAGTTCACTCAAGGGGAGTCCCGGCGCACAGGTGAACGACTCCCCGCCGTTCGTGACGCCGCGCCCTGCCCTCGCGTCCAGGTAGAGGTGACGGCGCGGTCGGTGCCGCCACGCTCGCCAACGCGTGGCCTGGGTAGCCTGGGTAGCCTGGGGACTGGGCGTTGCCGTTCCCATCGTCGGTTCCGTTTCCGTATGAGGTATGGGCATGGTGGGTCAACTCTTCTTCCAATAAGGCGAGGGCACAGCCTTTAACTCGCCAATTTCAACGCTTGCCAGGTAACTTTTTGCCGCGTCCCGCATCGCGCCCTCAAGCACGCGTGCCGCTTCATCCACGCCAGCAAGCGGCGATTCGAGTATCAGTTCGTCGTGCACGGCAGCAACCAGGTGTGCGCCAGCCGGCAGGCGCCGGAATGCCAGGACAAGCGCGAGCTTCATGATGTCGGCGCCGGTTCCCTGGATAGTGGCATTGACCGCCTGCCGGCGTATCGTAGACTCGGTGATGCGATGGGCTTCAAGTGCGGCCTTGAAGCCGTCCCAACTCGTGAACTGGCGGCGCTCTGGCGGGGGCAACACCTGGAAGACGCGACGACGCCCGCCCGTGGTCGTACTGTAGCCCAGCAGAAGCGCTCGACTGGCCACCTGCTCGCGGTAGCGGGCAACATCAGGGAACGCCGCAAAGAGGGCGTCACGATGCCCTTTTGCCTCAGCTTCGCTGATGTTCAGGTCACCCGCCAACGTACGCGCACCTTTGCCATAACTCATGGCCAGGGTGAGCGTCTTCATGGCATCGCGGAGGTTCTCGTCCCCCAGCCGCAGCTGCTTGGCCTCGACCTTGGTCGTGCCCGCTGGCGCCAGCCCCATACGCACAGCCATCTCGGTATAGAGATCGGCACCCCGCGCGAACGTCTCCAAGAGGGCCGCATCCTGGGAACGTTCTGCCAAGATGCGTGGCTCCATCTGTGAATAGTCGGCGATCACCAGGACGTGCCCCGATCTCGCCACGATGTGCCGCCGAATGGAATCGACGTCGTCCTCATTGTCTCGCGGGAGTTGCTGAAAGTTGGGGCTGGCGCACGACATACGCCCCGTGGAGACGCCGCCGTCCTCGCTGCCAATCTGCCGCCAAGAGGGGTGCAGTCGCCAGCCGCCCACCTCGTCGCCTTGCACACGGGCGAGCACCTTTTCGCCAAAACTGCTTGTAAGCTTGTTCAGCTTGCGCCACTCGACAAGGAGCGCGAGCGCGCCCACATCGGGCCGGCGCTTTGCCTCGGCTTCGATCACGTCCGCCGTTGTGTCTGGCAGCGTCACACCCTGATACGCGAAGGCTTCTTTTATCTGCGCGGGCGAGTCGAGGTTCACGCGGTCCGGCAGCGGAGAGGGCGTCTGGGGGCGTGGGAGGGCGTCGGTAAAGTCGCGGATGGCTCGCTTGCGCACCTCTCCCCACATCATCAGCCGAGCATCCTTCGGCAGTGCGTCCCAGCTCGCTCGCGCGCTGTCTATTTCCGCCTGCTTTGCGCTCTGCCAGCGGGTAAGGGCAAACGTGTCGCGCGCCTGCACCGCCCGTCGCGCCGCCAGGAATGCTGGGGCCAGGTCTGCCTGGATACGCGATTCCAGTGCGTCTGCCTGGCCCTCGATACCGGCCAGATAGGCCCGCCAGCCGTCCACGTCTACCTGGATGCCCGCCAGTTCCATCGCGATAATGGCAGCCGTTGCGGCCATTTCGAGCGCAATGGTGTCGCCCAGGCCCCTCGCCGCGATCTCGCTGGCCTGGCCCGTGCGCACCGCTGGCAGCACAAGCACGTCACTGGCGGCATAGGCAAGCTGCGTATCCGGCAGCGGCGCGTCCCACTCCGCCTGCCGCTCTGGCACGTCGAGGTTCACGAACCACGAACGCGGGTCTTTGGTGATGGGAATGCCGTAGCGTGCCGCCGTCGCCGCCAGGTTGGCCCGTTCACGGCCGCTGCCATCCACCGCATCCGCGCCGCCCAAGATAACCTGCTCGGCAATCATCGAATCGTAAACGCGTAGCGCCCGTAGTTCGTCTGGCCCAATACCGAGATGCACGGCCAGCGTCAGCACATCGAACTTGAGGTTATGCCCCACGACTTCCACCCGGCTAGAGAAAAGCAGGCGCATGGCCTCGGCAAGGCTGGCCCAGCCGTCTTGGGTCGCATGGCGCACGTCCACGATGAACGCGCCGCGTTCATCGCCTACCTGTATGCAGATCAACCGGCTAGTCCACGGGTCCGTGTTGGTCGTTTCTACGTCCAGACCAACGGGGCGCCCACCAGCAATGAACTGCCCGACAACCGCCGCAAGATCACGTGCGGGAATGAGCCTATACGGCACCGTGGCCACTGGCGCGCCCGGAGCGCGCGTGGGGGCCACTATGGTCGGCAGCGTCTCAAGGGCGGTCATGGGCCACCCCCGTTTCTGCGGCGTCACCTTCAAGCAGCCCGCGCAAGGCGCTTGCCTCTTGCGGATGGTGGCCGTTGTGCCCGTTATGCGTTTCGGATATCCCACCGCTTGCTTTGCTGCCGCTGCTACCGCTGCCGACGCTAATTTCTGGGAAGTTCTCTATACGGGCCACATAGGAATCTTCCCCACTTTTCGTGGCTGCGGCGGCAGCCACGTCAGCATCCGCAAGGAGGAGACTTATCCCATAGAATCCGCGCGTTGCCCTATGCCCCTGTCGTCCTGTCTGCCGACCAAACCGGTGCGCTAAGGCATAGCCCAGATCGCGTGTGGAAAGGGGGCGGACAGCACTTGACTCACACCACGCCTGGTAGCTGCGCATCAACTCGGCGCTGGACGTGAACGCGTTGGGGTCGTCCCCCTGCTCGCTCAACAGGCAGCACTCGCCAAGCCACTGGCTCACATAGTCCTGGGTGGCCCGATGGCGCCCTGTTGCGGCGAGCACGACTGCGGGGGGTTCTAAGCGCCCTGTGGCATACCAGCGCATCGCCCCCTCGACAGCCCAACGCAGCACGCCCTGGAGGTTCGCCGCCTCGCGTAGCCGTGCCTTCAGCGTGGTATCTTCTTCGCCCAGATGCGAGCGTGGGAAGGTGAATACCTGCACGCGGCCCCATAGCGCGTCGTCGTCGGCATCGGCGTTGACCTCGTGGTTCGACACCAGCCACACCTTAAACTGTGGCCGGTAGGTGAAAGCGTCGTGATGCTTGAAACAGGCACGGATATCATTGCCGCCCGTGATCTGCTTGGCCTTGGCGGGGTTGAGGCTCTGATAGCGGTTGCTTTCCGACGCGACCACAAGACGTGAGGGCTTTAGCCCCGCCAGATCGAAGTTTTGCGCGTCCGCATCCCGCTTGGCGGTAAAGGTGGCAAAGTCCGCCTCCACGCCCAGGGGACTGGGGAGCAACGCAAGCAGCGTCTCAGTAAATGTGCCCTTGCCGGCGCGGGTCGGGCCGTGAAGGTAGAAGAGTTTTTCCTCCCTGGTATGGCCGGTGAGGCTGTAACCAACGCACTCCTGTATGTAATGCGTCAGGGCCTCATCTCCCTCCGCCGCCGTGTGGATGAAGTTGTGCCAGGCCGACACATCAGCCGCCGGGTCGTACTCCACCGGCAGACAGTAGGTAAAGCGCTGGCGGGGGCAATGCTGGGAGAGTGCGCCCGTGCGCAGATTCAGCACGCCATTCTGGCAATTCAAGAGGTCTGGGTCACGATCAAAGGTAGCCGCGTCCGCCTCGGTCACGTAGGCACGAAAGAGAGCTACGCAGGCCCGCACGTGATACTCGCTGCCTGCGGTAGCCTTCACGATATCTTCCCGCTGCGCATCTACCGCGCTGTGCCGCCGTCGCCGTAGCGTTTCTATCGCGGCCAGCGTCACCTCCGCATCAGCCCCCGCCCGCCAATGCGTACCGGTCCACGCCAACCAGCCGAACGCTGGGCTATGCAGGAAGGATTCGCCATAGAGCAGCTGCATCGCTTTGGCATTGCCGTTGTCGTCGGCGTCAAAGGCTAACAGGTCGGTGGGCGGGGCAGGTTGGGCGGGTTGGGCCGCCTGGGGCGTAACGCGCTGTACGGGATGTGGCGGAACCCCGCCCACGCGCTTGTGGCTATGGGGTGACACGCGGCACCTCTACCTCTTCACTTTCAAGGATGAAGAAATCAAGGGGATAGTCGGCGGGCAGCGCCTCATGGCCTGGCCAATCCCGAAAGCGCAACGGCAAAATATCACCGCGCACTCCCACGCATCTCACCCAGCGCCCATCGCGGGGGCCATTGAAATACAAGCCGGTTTCGCCACCATGCCAGGGGCACGCTGCCTGCCTCACCCCATGCGCGACGCGAGAGGCCGCATGGTGCCACCACAACGCTTCGTCTGGCGGCATACCTTCGGGGATGTCCGCGCCCCACTCTACCCAACAGCCGCACGTGTGCTTGACGGCGGTTGTGCGGTGTCGCACAGCTTCCCACCACTGGGCAGACGTGCCGGAGGGGTATGACCGCTGGCCCCCTGGGTGTTTACGGTGTATCGGCGAAACTGACCGCCGGTCATTTCCGTGGTGTATACTGGTGTGTGAAGGGCGCATAGCAGCGCCTCCTTTCTCAAGCCCGTTTGCACCGCTTGCCTGCTAGGACCGTGGGGCGCAGGCGGGCAACTTCTTGCTTTCAATGTCGTAGGTAGGGAAACAGGCCGATATTGACCGCGCGGGCAAGGTCAAGCAGAAGACGGGCAAGGAATTGCCGGTCCCGCTCAGGGTAGCGATAGAGCGATCTGGACAGCAGGGTACCTCGGTCACCCGGCCACGACTCATGGAAGTAGCCGTATGCTTCTTCGTCGGTTACTTGCTCGTTCCAAAACTCGGCCAGCCCGTCCACGAGACGGTCTACTGCCTGCTGTCGGGGCTGCACCTCAACAAGCGGGATGGTTGGCCCATCCCACCTGCTGCGCCGTGTGCCCACCGCACGCTTCATCTTCTGCACGCTCGCTTCCTTCCCCTGGGTTGCCTGTGCTCGCCGTGTCTTCAGCCACCCCCATTTTCCCAGGACCGCCACAATCGTCCAAATAGGGCGGGTTTTGGGGGCACATCAGGCAGATATGGTACTTGACTTCAGGTTACATGTGTGCCTTACTACGAGGAAGGAGGAGGGTATGAGCACAACGCCACAGGGGGACTTCAGGCGTGGGGTGCAAGTGCGCTATCTACGGGCTTGGCGCATGCATCGCCTGCTTTCGCAAGCGGAGCTTTCAGACCGGGCACGTCTTTCCGTGCAGGGTATCAGCGCGGCTGAACATGGCGGCAGGGTACGACTCGGCACGCTCTCGCGATTGGCCCAAGCGCTAGGGGTTGACCGGGAAGCGCTTGTACGTATTCCGCCCCCAGGCGACGCGCATGAAGAGGATACCAACCATGCATAAGCGTGACGTGATGCGCGAAGCCAACATCACCGCGAAAACGTTCCGCGATCTGCGGGAAGCAGGTATCATCCAGGAACCCACTGAGGTGCGGGTACCTGGGCAACTACCATCCGCTTGGGAGTATGCGCCCGACACCGTGGTGCGTATCCGCCTTGCCAAAACCCTGCAACAGGGGAGTTATGCTTTTCTTGATATCGCTGAAGAGTTTGCGATCTTAGGCCGCGACATTGATAACGAGGAAGAATTGCGGTGTATCGCGCTTCGCTGGTGCGGCGCGCTCCGCAAGACAATGACAAAGGGGCGCAACAGCGTACTTGCCGTGCCCCCCGATGAGCGCGCGCCAAACTGGGAGGCAGGCGAGCGGCGGAGTCTCGCGCGTTCCGTTGACTACCGCTTGCTGGGATACGCTGAGTCGCTGACGGACATCCTGACGCATGACTTGCAAGCAATGGCTGGCGTCGCGCGAAAGACCAAGACACATCCCGATCTGCCCAATCCACGCTTCACGCTTGACGGGACGCAGCGTATCATAGAGCGCGACCCGGCATCCCAAGTCCACCACGTGTTTCACATCGCGCGAGACATTGTCACTCGGTTTCCGGGAGATACCGAGCAAACGCTCTATACCTCCATCCTTCCACCAGGCGCATCCGTAGACGATATCGCCCCTGGCCTACTCGCAATGGTGGGCCACGTCTGCACAACGCGCCACACCTGGCAGGAAGCGTTCTTACCACACCTTACGCTGCGACTCTTCTCAACCCTCGCCACCGTAGCGGATATGGGCAAACACCCAGAACGCTACCCTGACGAAGAAATCCACAGACGGCAGCGCAACAACCGCCGTGAGTTGGGCGCACTCCTAACGTCGCCAGATTTGCGACAGCTGGCCGCCACCGTGCTGAGTCTGCCACAGCAGCCTTAGTACGAAAGGAGATACCACCCAAGAGTAAAAACGCGCGGACGCCGCCAGTGTGCTACCACTGAACGGCGCCCTAGCCCAAGCAACCGATCACTCCGGCGTGCTGGGTTACTGCGAGTGTACCATGCCTACCATAGCCGTGGCTCACTCGCCCCACACGCCTCCATCCAGCAATGGAGGTCAGCCAATGCCCCTCAAAGAACGGCGTAACCTTGCCGTTACCCTCACCTGCCAGCGCCCCGGCTGTGGCGTCCTGTTCCACCCCTTCCGAGGGCGTGAGTCCGGCACTAACATCCAGCAGTATTGCGGCTTGCAATGTTCGCGAGACGCCGGAAGCTTCGCCCATACAGGGCGATGGCCGGAACGCGACGCAGCAACCGGTCACGTGATAGCGCCACCCGTACCTGCATCCCAACGCACCCAGCGTATTCCAGGTACCCAACCAGCCAAACTACCCCAGCCCGCTACGCTTACGCCTGAAGATGCGGCGCTCGTGGACTTCCCGCCCCTGGGGGAAGCGGCGCGGGCAATCTGGCAGGATACCGGCTTGCGGCGCGCCGCCCAAGTCGCCAAGCGCTTACAGGTAGAGGCCGGGCGTGGTGACGGGCGTACCATCGTGCTTGCCGGGCAGGCGAGCTATCTAGGCGTCGAAAACGGTGCCCTGATCGTCCATCAGGGGCGGACCAGTGGCGGCCCAGCGCCCGCACGCGAACTGCTTTACCCCGCACTCCACGGCGTCTCGCGCATGTTCTGGGTGGGTCGGGACTTGCAACCAGCTGGCACCCTCACGCTGGCGGCACTCACGTTCTGCCGGCGTGAAGGCATCCAGCTTGCCCTTTTGGATGGTACCGGGGAACCGCTTCTTGGCGTCTCGCCAGACGCGTCCACAGATGTGGCCTTGCGGCGGGCGCAATACACCCTAGAACCTGACGCACAGGTGCGTATCGCGCGCATTCTCCTTACTCGCAAGTTTGAAGGGCAGCGGCGCACCATCGTCGCCCACCCGGAATTACCAACCCCCGCGCGTGCCCTGGCTGCGCTGGATATGGCCTTGTCGTGGCTGAAGCTCACCACCCCAACGCCCTATCTCAGCACGAGCGAGGGCCTTTTGATGTATGAGGCAAGGTGCGCCCGCGCCTACTGGTCAGCTTGGGCCGGGCTTCCCTTGCGCTGGGAACGACTAGCGCTCAAGCGCATTCCGCCGCACTGGCGAGCCGCCCGTGAGCGCGTCTCACCGCTGGCCCCCAATAGCAACGCACGGCACGCGGTGGACCCGGTAAACGCGCTCTTGAATTATGCGTATGGTTGCTTGGAAAGCCAAACGCGGCAAGCACTCACCACCACGGGCTTTGATCTGGCGTGCGGGCTTCTTCACAGTGACAAGGCCGGGCGCGAGTCCCTGGTCTACGACGGGATGGAGTGCGAGCGCGGCGCCGTGGATGGGCTGGTCCTCACCATGCTTGGCAAGACGACGTTTCGCCTGGGTGACTTCACCCGCTTACCTGATGGGAGCGTCCGCCTCCACCCCGAACTGGCGCGCCTGGTGGTGGCATCCTGTCGCGTCCCGCAGGACCACCTAGACGCGCATGCCCGCTGGCTGCGGTCCGCGTTGCTCCACCCACAGAAATCACCCAAACCCTACAGACAAGCAAGCCACGACGTTTCGGCAGCAGCAGACAGGAGTGACCCACTATGCGCCGCCATTCCAGCCATCTGAGCGGACTTGATATAGGCTGTCTGCTGCTCGTCCTGGGCCTCACAGGGCCGCTCGGCTTTGCGACCGTGCTCTATAACCTCGTTGACCCGGCAGGGGCGTTGGGTGTCATGGTGAGCGCGAATGCCTACCTGGGACTACCCACTCTCGCCTACGTGGCCATACGATGGGCGATACGCGCGGCGCGAAAGCCTCAGCTGAGCACAGGATATCCGCCCCAACCGCCCTATCCACTGCTCTACGTTGTTCCCCCACCCCAGACGATGCCACGCCGTCACGCACCCCAAGCGCATCTCAGACCGGCCAGGGTGCCCAGGGTTCCAGCCAGGCCAGCACAAACGCCTGTCTATTGGGGCCGCACCGTCGTCGGCTGGGCAGACGAGTCTGGGAACGTCCATATTGACCGCCGGCACGCGTAGCGCGTCCGTGTCGTGCGTCCTTTGTAGCGCGTGCGCTCGCGTGATACACGAAGTGGCTCAACAGGAGCAATCGGCCATGACAGACGAAAACCGAAGCCCCGGTGGCGAGTCCACCATGACCCTCGCGCTCATTGAAGAACAGGCAGACGCCAGCATACGGCGCCAGTGGGTAGGCGACCGCTGGTACTTCGCCATTGTGGATGTTCTTGGCGTGCTGACAGACAGCGCGGCGCCACTCCAATACTGGCGCGATACCAAGGCACGCATGCGCCGTCTTGAGGGCTGGCGCCAAACCCAAGAAAATCTCTTGCCTTTGCGCTTCCGTGCGGCGGATGGAAAGATGCGCGAAACGGACGCCGCCGATGGCGAAACGATCTTGCGCATTATCCAGTCGGTCCCAAGCCCCAAAGCCGAGCCAGTCAAGCAGTGGCTTGCCCGCGTCGGTGCCGAGCGTTTGGACAGCGCGACCCGCCCGATTGACGCCGCACAGACGAGCGCAGAAGTCGCTACGCTTCCCAAGCCGGCAGCGGATGCGCCCGCTGTGCTCTGGGCCAAGTATCACGAGCAATTGGCGGCGCTCTACTACCGGCAGGCTGCCTATGAGGCTCGACTCACTGTGATTGACGCCCAGCTTGCCGAGCACGACGCCCAGCTAGGCGAGCTACACAGCCGCGTGGAGGGCTTG
>Ga0070707_100005066_pt1 | contig 12355 bp, 12 predicted proteins | sample KBSK5502metaG_FD_65468 | JGI IMG/M metagenome (GOLD analysis project Ga0070707, IMG submission 65468) | Corn, switchgrass and miscanthus rhizosphere microbial communities from Kellogg Biological Station, Michigan, USA - KBS K5-50-2 metaG | ecosystem: Host-associated > Plants > Roots >... | reverse complement strand
TTCAACGTGATCGACCAGCGAACGATCAAGCCAGGCCAGCTAGGCTCACGCCTGGTCGGGTTCATCTACTAAGAAGCCAACTCCTCCCCATTGATGGGGAGGTGGCGGCAAAGCCGCCGGAGGGGCCACTCCTCCCCACGCAGTTGGGAGGTGGCCGCGTAGCGGCCGGAGGGGCTGAGCTCTGGATACTCCTCCCCATTTATGGGGAGGTGCCGCCGCAGGCGGCGGAGGGGCTGAGCTAGGTAGCCGCCGGTTCCGCCGCGCCCCGCGCCGCCCACTCGCGCTCCATCTTCTCCGTGTCGGCCTTGACCGTCCGCAGCCCCATAGCCGCCACGCCCGCCGCAGCCAGGAGCAGCGTGGGCGACGTGATGAGCAAGGCCAGCTGAAGGTTGCCGCCCAGCCAGTCCGAGATCAGGCCCACGTCGAAAGGAGCATGTGAATCGCCGAAGACGTGGGCGATGAACAGCAGCGCGGTCACCGCGCTGGCGCGCAGCCCCGGCGAGACAACGTTCTGGGAGAGGGCGGTAAACGGCCCGGCGTAGAGGTAGAGGGCGACGACGCCCAGCAAGAACGCCGGTACGAAAACGGGGATCGGGCCGATGTTGAGGGGGCTGACGATGGCGATCGAGACGAGGACCGCGCCGGCCAGGAAGCCGGCGATGCCGACCTCGAGGTGGGCGCGCGGCGTGCTGGTCGCCCTCCTGTCGGCGATCCAGCCCCCGGCCAGGGTGCCGATGAGGCCACCGACCACGATGACCGCGCCCGCCATGAGCCCGGCACTGGTCGCGCTGAGCTCGAACCTTCGCTGCAAGACCGTGGGGAGCCAGAACGCGTTCGAGGCGAGGACGAAGAAAAGGAGGGTCTGGGCGATGATCGTGTACCGCAGCGTCGGGATGCGGAGCAGCTCGAAGAACTGCTTGAAGCCGGCATCGGTGGTCTTTCGAAGCGAGGGGCCCTTTTCCGTGGCGCCTCGGAGCGGCTCCCGCATCCCAAATGCGAGGAGGGCGAATATGAGGCCGGGACCGCCGCAGATGAAGAATGCCGTCCGCCAACCGAACAGGTCGGCGAGGTAGCCGCCTCCGGCGAATCCGAGGGCGATGCCGACAGTGCTGCCAGCGCCCCAGATCGACATGACGCGGCTGCGCTGCTCCTTGGGGAAGTAGTCGGACATCAGGCTGGTTCCCGCTGGGTAGTAGCCGGCCTCGCCGATGCCCACGATCGCGCGGCTCAGGAATAGCTGGGCGTAGGTGCGGGCGAACCCGGTGAAGAAGGTCGCTACGCTCCAGATGGCCACGCCGATAGCGATCACGTTCTTGCGCACGCCGCGGTCCGCCCAGTAGCCGAATGGGAGCGCGGCGACCGCGTAGACGAGCAGGAAGGCGGTGCCGAAGAGGCCGATCTCGGAGTCGGTGAGGTTGAGCTCTTTCTGGACCATGGGAGCCACCGAGGCGGCAACGTAGCGGTCGAGGTAGTTAAGGAGGTTGATCCCGAACATGAGTGCGAGCACGTACCGCGCGTACCCTCTCGCCACGGTGCGAATTATGAGGTTGGGTAGACTTTAGGCTCGCTCCGGCCTGGTGAGGTGGGGCGCCCTGGGTCGGCTGGGCATTGGCGAGCTCAAGTGGCTGTAAACCACCCGCGAAAGCTGTGGGGGTTCAAATCCCTCCCGACCCACCAGTGTCGTCTCTCAAGACATCGTGGACGGGGACGCCTGTTGCAAGACATTGTGGACAGGCTCGCGTCCCTCGCGCCCATTGAGTGGCTGGTAGGCCCGAGAAGAGTCAAGGGTCAGTGCCCGGAGCAGCTCGCCGTCCTCAGTGACGATGCGGACTTCGGCTCCGGCGACGAGCAAAGTGACTTTGCGGTTGCGATGAACGGCGCCGACGGCGATGTGTCGGAGCCTTCCCAGGTAATGGAGGGGGCATTCGACGATTGTCGTAACGCTGGACAATTACAGCTACGCGACTCCAACTCTTCATCGCGAGGTGGCCGTCAGTTTGGACGCTCTTCTAGCGCAGGCGCAAGCCTAGATCACAGTGGGTGATCACCTACGGACTACCGTGTAGGCTCCGGCGGGATGAAGGAGTCAGAGCCTCGCCGATGGCGCGAGTGGGGACCTACTTACTTCGCGTCTGTGGTCACGATCGCCGGCTTTGTCGTGGGCATTGCTGCAGCTGGACGAATGCTGCGTGCCACCATCATCCTCAATGCGTCGGTGAGGCAGCTCACGGTTCTGCAAGAGGAAGCGGCCCGCCGACTAGAGCATCAGACGGGAACCTTGGTCACATGGACCAAGGTGCTTGTTGGCGTCACAGTGTTGCTCTTTGTCGTTACGGTCGCACTGTTGCTTGTAACGGTTTGGCCTAGCCGGTAGACCGCTGAATCCAGTTTTGCTGTTTGTCCTGGCCGGGTGCGCCAGGAGCAGAGCACCTGAGACCTAACATGCTCGACGTGGGCGAAGAACATAGACCAGTTCCAGACTCGCCGAAGCTGCGACGGGCAGTCGAGCTTTTCGAGCAAGCCTGCGAGGAAACCTTCAAGCTCGTGCAGTCGGGAGGAGCTGTACGCGAAACTCGACCGATGGCTGGAGTCATCGCCTATGAATTTCCGCCGGCATCGGAGCACATCCGACTCGTGCTCGGCGATTGCTTCCAGAGCCTCCGGTCAGCGCTCGACCAGGAGGTGTTCATGCTGTCTGCTCGTAGGCATGGTCGCGAATGGGCCGAGGCCGCGAAGACAGGATTTCCCGTTGCGCAAAATCGCCAGATCTTCCGTAGTCAAGGTCGACAGCAGATTCTGGGCCTGAGCCCGTCAGCGCAGGCCTTGGTTGAGCGGCTTCAGCCCTACATCGAACCGCCCGATGCCGCGTCCCCACACATCGCGTTCGTTCATGACATAGCACGTGTCGATCGCCACAGGCTGCTGCACCTTGCGGCCGTCCAGCCTCGCTCCGTCGGCATCGATCATGCGACTGGCCGCATCAGTCTCGATGTCGAGCTCCGCTTCGTTCTGTCCGAATTCGGCGGCCGCGATGCACTTGGGGCTGCAAAGCAGGCCATCGGCGCAATCGCATGGACAATCGATGAACTGCGTAATACAGATGGGACTTAGTCGCGCTTGCATGGCACCGTGTCCAGGCGCACGATCTGCGGAGATGGGCTATCGAGCGCGACCGGGGTTTACTGGCCGTTCGTCGTCGCATAAACTTGCCCGGCTGAGTCGACTCAAAACCAGGGGAACGTGCGTGCCATCTCTTTGGCGATGACTTGGTGCGCGATGTCGATGGTCTGTGTGCGGCTCGCCCTTGCCGTCGCCAGGTTCGCCTGAGCGACAGTTGATTGAACGTTGTGCCTGATGGCGATCGAGGCCAGACGTAGTGGATCCGTCAACTGTTGGCTGATGTTGAGTGTGTTATTTGTAACGGCCCACGCCGGTGCATCAATGTCAGGCTGTCCAGAAACAGATCTGCAGATATCTTCCACAGCGCGGTAGGCATAGATGAACGCGTTGTCGCTTGGATCGAGTACCGCTAACTGGTAGTCCCGAAGAGCGAGCACGTGGTTTTCCGTGACCTTGGAAGCCACATACAACCGGTTTAGTCTCGCGGCGAGTCGCCATGGCGTGTTGACGGGGCTCCGGGTGGGGGCAATTGGCGGAGGCGGCTGGCTCGGCCTCAAGAACCTGCCGACAACGCCATCGGTGGACACGTTCAGCGCCTCGACCCAGTTCTCCAATCGGCAATCAATTGGGCTTTTGCTCTTAAACACGTAGGCCGCCGTCGTCAGATCGAACGCTTTCTGAACCCGCGGCCTGAGCGCGGCAAATGAATCAACCGTCGGACCTGAGATCACTATGGCATCCCAGAACACCGCGAGCTTAAGCCCACCACCGAGTTGAGCGTCCTGGACTTGAAAGCGCGAGCCAGGGTCACTCAGGCGACCTATAAAGAAGTAAGTCGACGGTTGGTTCGCCAATCTAGTCGCCTTTAGGCCCAACGCTTCTCAGCGCCGGCAAGTGCGTTGTTTCACCGTGCGCTCCGGCTTACCGCGCCAGGTGCCGTGGCCGGCCAAGTTACGGCACCCCGAACTCGTCGTCGGGAAACCACTCGCCGATGCGCTCAGCGACAAAAGGCCCGATTGCGGATCGCTGCACCGCGTCGCGGCGCTTCCGCTGATCAGTAGCAGATTCCAGTCGATGAGTTAGGGTCGATATCGCCTCGTCGGCGGTAAAGCCTTCGACAGTCTCGCTTACCAAGAAGAACTCGCCACCGCTGTCAGCGTTGGCGCCGGAAAGCTCGGCGCCGTGGCGGTTTAGCAAATGCTGCACCCAATCTGGGTGATAAGCGGGTTCAACTGACATTCGGCCCTCGATGAAGTACCTGAGCATTCAGACCCTCTGTGCCTAGAAGCCCCGGAACGGTCCCGCACCGCTGTCCTGAACGGGGCTGGCTGCGAATTATCGGATGTTCCTCGCAGAGCGACCAATAGTTGTGAGGCGGATCTAATACGAGGCCTGTGAAGGCCCCCACTTCACGGATGGCCTTGCAGTTGCTATTCTGCGGTCGGCCCCGCCGCCGGAACATACGTTTGGAGATACAACGTCGCGCGCTGTTGATCGCCTTGACCCCTACTAAAGAAGCTTCGTGGGCATCTTCGGAGGCGGTCCGGAAAGTCATGCGCGCCAACCGAAAGACAGACACGGGCCCGGAGCTACGTCTGCGCCGGCAACTGCATCGAATGGGACTCCGCTACCGGCTCCGCCGTCGTGTAGGAACCACGCCGCCTGTCCGTCCGGACCTCGTCTTTCTTCGCCACAAGGTTGCTGTCTTTGTCGATGGCTGCTTCTGGCATGGGTGTCCGATGCATGGCGTTCAGCCCACGGTCAACGCCACCTACTGGACGGTTAAGCTCGCGCTGAACCAGGACCGCGACAAGCGCGTGGATGGGAGTCTCGTTCAACTAGGGTGGTCGCCGATTCGTGTCTGGGAGCACGACGATCCCGCCGAGGCGGCGGCCCGCATCCGGGCAATCCTTCAGGCCCACTCGGGAGAAGGCGTCTAATGCCGGCGCGACCGCTTCGATTTATTGATCTTTTTGCGGGCCTAGGCGGCTTCCACCTCGCTCTATCGTCGCTTGGGCATGTGTGCGTCTTCGCATCCGAACTGGATCCCGAGCTCCAGGCCCTCTACACAAAGAACTTTCTACGCGTAGTCCGAGAGTCGGTCGTCGGTGACATTCGGAAGCACCATAAGGATGTGCCAGAGCACGATGTCCTTTGCGCTGGATTCCCGTGTCAACCCTTCTCAAAGTCTGGGTACCAGGATGGACATGAGGACACGCGCGGCACGCTCTTCCATGACGTTCTCTTGATCGCGAAACGCCACAGGCCGGAATACATAATGCTCGAGAACGTCGGCAACTTTGAGCAGCATGATGGCGGCCGCACTTGGGCGATCGCCAAACGATCTCTTCAGCGTGCTGGCTATGCCGTCATAGCAACGGAGCATGTCAAGAGCGGTGGAAAGGGATTGCTCTCGCCCCACCATCTTGGTTATCCACAGTCGCGGGATCGCTTCTATGCCGTTGCTCGCCGCGGGCCACTGTCAGAGAATGTCCTGCCAGACCCCGTCAGAGGACAGTTGACCGCGCTCGAGCCGTACCTGCAAGACAACGGTGATCTCGATGACCAAACGCTTGCGCAATCTCAATTGACCCCAGTGCAGCAGCAATGCATTGACCACTGGAACATCCTTGTGAAGGCGCTGCCTCAGTCAGTGGAGCCGCCTTGGTTTCCAATGTGGACCGATGAGTTTGACGCGAGTTACCCGTTCCAGAAGACCACCCCGTATGCCTGCAGCAAGGAGACGCTAGTTCGAGCGGTCGCCGGTCTCGGCGGAACCCGACGAATGTCGCGAAGGAAGCTGCTAGATCTCCTACCGTCACACGCCCGCGATGAGACCAGACATTTTCCCGCGTGGAAGCAACGGTTCATCTGGCTGAACCGTGATTGGTTTGAAGCCAATAAACGGTACTTCCCGAAAGGTTGGCTTGAGGAATTGAGGTCGACTTATCCGTCATCGCTGCGGAAGCTCGAGTGGAACTGCAAAGGTGAGCCGCGCGACCTGTGGCACCACGTTCTTCAGTTCCGGCCCTCGGGTCTGCGTGTCAAGAGAATGTCCTCGATCCCCGCCCTGGTCTCGCTAACAACGACACAGATTCCGATCATCGGCCCACGTGCCCGATTCCTGACGCCGGTTGAGGCACTGCGACTGCAAGGGTTCCCAGACGACCATCGCCTTCCCGATTCCCGCGAGGCTGCATTTCGCGCGCTCGGCAATGCAGTCCATGTCGGAGTGGTGACCGCCATCGCCACCAGATTGCTTCCGCCAAGTACATCAGCGGACGTGCCACTGGAGCAGAAGATCGCAGTGGCCCAATGACATACCTGTCCTGCTCATTAGTACGCTGACTTGGGTCGCAAGCTCGATATACAGCCAGGTGTCAGCGTCCTCTCCGTTCTGCGAGCGCTTAACTACAAACCCTGGTTTGCTCTGGCCGAGTTCGTAGACAACTCGCTCCAGAGCGCACTCGACTTTCGACCCGAGCTGAGGAGATATGAAGGCCCCAAGTACCGGCTAAGCGTCAATATCGAGTATGACGCGTCCGATGGTGGGCGGATCGTTGTCAGAGACAACGCTGCCGGGATCCACAACCGGGATTATGACCGAGCTTTCAAGACAGCCGAACGGCCGCCCAACGTCGGAAATCTAGCCGAGTTTGGCATGGGCATGAAGAGTGCGGCTTGCTGGTTTGCTCGCGTTTGGACTGTGCGCAGCAAAGCCCTTGGGGAGTCAGAGGAACGAACAGTGACGTTCGACGTCGATCATATTGTCGCAAGGGATATCACTGAACTCTCGGTGAAGACGGCTCCCGCTCCAAAGGAGCATCACTACACCGAGGTGATCCTTAACGAGATCCACCAGCCGATGGGGCCAAGGACGATTGGCAAGGTCAAGGCTCATCTTGCTGACATCTACAGGATCTTCGAGAGGGACGAATTCCTAGCGTTGACGTACAACGATGATCCGCTTACTTACACAGAGCCAAAGATTCTAAAAGCTGCTATCTATCGCGACCCGGAGGGTCAAAAGCGGCTGTGGCGAAAGGACTTCGACATCGCCCTCGAGACGCGGCGTCGAGTCTGGGGCTTCGCAGCGCTTCGTGAGACTGCGAACACAACTGACGCGGGGTTCTCGGTGTTTCGGCGGCAACGCCTGATCCAGGGTGGTGCGGATGAAGGTTATCGGCCAGAGCATATCTTCAAGAAGCCAAACAGCTACTCGTACCAGCGCCTATTCGGCGAGTTGCATGTTGAAGGCTTCGGCGTATCACATACAAAGGATGCGATCCAGTGGGATGGACAAGAGGATACCGTCATCGAGAAGCTTGCGAGAGAGCTCAATCGAGCGCCTCTGCCGCTGCTTGACCAAGCTGAGGGGTACCGCGTCCGTCCCCCGAAGAGAGATGTGCGTCGGACCACAGAAGCTGTGCTTGACCAGGTCGTCGCTGTCGGTCATGGGTTGGCCCAGGACGTTGCACGTCTATCGAAGCTGCGGCAGGAACCTAAACCACTTCGCCAGCTCAAGCCATCTCTTCAGCCCTTCACGCGGGAGCTGCCGTTGGAGTTTCCGTCGGGTCGATGGACCGTCAAGGTCGAGGCAGTCGTCGATCCAGCTGTGGGCGATTGGCTTACGGTCTCCGATCAGCCGCCAACCAGCGCAAGGGATGCTAGGCGGGTCACAATTCGAATTGCGCTCGCACACCCTTTCATGGACAAGTTTGTTGGACCTGCCGCGGAGGCTCTTGAGCCTCTTGTGAGACTTGCGATCGGAATCGGCCTCGCCGAGCTCGCCGCTCGTGATGCGGGGGTACGTTACGCGAGCGCGATACGAACGCGCCTCAATGACCTTCTGAGGGGAGCGCTGTCACAGCAGGGGTAACACAGGAGCATGACCACCAATCAAGGAGTGGCGGAGATCGTCCCAGAAGGCGCCAGTGGGCGCGAATGGCAGCCAGAGGTACGAGAGGAGACAACCGAGGTCCTTGCCACTCTTGGGATCACGGATCCCGATGACCAAGAGAACCTGTTGGAGGATGCAGTAAGCATCCTCGCTCGGAGCGTGCCCGTTCCACCAAACTCTGGGGCGCAATCAGTCACTGGCTTGGCCGTCGGCCACATCCAGAGCGGGAAGACATCCTCGTTCACTACTGTCGCAGCCCTTGCCCGCGACAATCGCTACGCGATCGTGATCGTGGTGGGGGGTACGACGAAGCCACTGTTTCGTCAGTCAGTGAATCGCCTTGATCACGATTTACGCATTCACGAGAGATCCGATCGCGCATGGATGCCGATCGAGAATCCTGGTCCAGAGGCCGCCGATCGCATACGAGGTCCGCTCCAGGACTGGAGAGATGGCGATCGAGCCCAGACAGTTCTGCTCATGGTAATGAAGAATCACGTTCAACTGAGAAAACTCAGCGCGCTTCTTGGCTCGCTTGATCTTGAAGGAATTCCAGTCTTGGTTGTTGATGACGAGGCCGATCAAGCGAGCTTGAACGTCAGAGTCAAGCAAGGCGAGCAGAGCAGGACTTACAGCATGCTCCTCGAGGTCCGATCTCGACTTCCTGTCAATGCGCTCGTTCAATACACTGCAACGCCGCAGGCGCCCCTTCTGATCAGCCTGATCGATGCGCTATCACCCGACTTCGCCCGCGTCCTTCGGCCAGGGCATGCATACACCGGTGGCCGCACCTTCTTCATGGAAAAGCCGGAGTTGATCCGAATCATCCCACCGTCGGAGCTACCCATTACCGAAAACAACCTGGCCGAGCCGCCGACTACCCTTCTTGAAGCCTTGCGCCTCTATTTCATGGGAGTTGCAGTCGAATATGTCCGGAACGGCGGCAATCATCCGCCCGGCAATCGCTCGATGCTCATCCATCCTTCAATGGGAGTCCTGCCGCATGAGCAGTTTGGCCATTGGGTCAAAGAGATCCGAAATCTGTGGCTACAGTGCTTACGAGCCGGCGAGCACGATCCCTCATACCAAGAGATGGTTGAGGATATGCGAGCGACCTATGAGGATCTTTCGTCAACAACAAACGACCTACCGGAATTCGCCGAGTGCATAAGATGGATTGCGAAGGCTATTGACAGAACTCTCGTAACCGTAATGAATGCCTCGCAGGTACGCGGCACGCCCAACTTGCAATGGAATGACCGCTATGCCCACATCTTGATCGGTGGCGAGGTGCTCAATCGCGGCTTCACGGTCGAGGGTCTCACGGTGACCTATATGCCTCGCTCGCGGGGCGTCGGCAACGTAGATACCGTCCAGCAGCGAGCGCGTTTCTTCGGTTACAAGTCCGGATACATCGGCTACTGTCGCATCTTCCTCGAGTCGGAGGTCGCGGCGATGTTTCGAAGCTACGTTGAGCACGAAGAGTCGGTCCGCGCTGAGTTGGTTAAGCACGGCAGCCGGCCTTTGAAAGAGTGGAAGCGAGCGTTCCTGCTAGATCCGCAGTACAAGCCAACCCGCACCAACGTCCTGGGTCTTGACATCTACCAGGATGACTTCGCGACGAAGTGGTTCAGCACCGATGCCCCGCATCGCAACGGCGACGCAGTCGACGAGAACCTCGGCATCGTCGAGTCGTTCTGTAGCTCGGTTGCGCGATGGGTGCCTGACGTTGGACACACAGAGCGTACTCAGGACCAGATCCACCTTGTTGCTGAGGTACCTGCGGTTGACGTGTTGTCGGAACTCCTGGCTCCATTCCTTGTTGTGGACACCGCGGACTCAGTTGGCTTCACGGGTCTGCGGCTTCAACTCAGGACGTACCTCGACGACCATCCGGAGGAACAGGCGGTGGTTTACCGAATGAGCGGTGGCCGATACCGGACCCGTGGCCTTGACGTCGATACAGACAAGATCGAGAACCTCTTCCAAGGAAAGAACCCGCTGACGGGTCCAGTCATCTATCCAGGCGACCGTCGAATCTTTGACGACCAGAAACTTTCCATACAGATCCACATGGTTCGGATCCGCGGTCAGGAGGCGCACGTGGCCGCTATCGGGGTCCGGCTTCCCAGTGCGATGTCGCGTGGCGTCCTAGTCGCCACCGAATCTTGACGAACCTGCAGGACTTATTCCACTCGCTTGCTCAACCGGGCACGGGCACGGCGAACACACGATTCGCAGTTGTTCCAATTGGTGACGATCTCCGTCATCTGATCGGCAAAGATCAAGGCGGCTTTCCAGCAATCCTAATTGATGCCTCGCATGACGGCGGAACAACGCCACTCCGAGTAGAGCTCGAGAACCTGAGCGTCCAGCCGGACCTTCGTTGTGAGGTCGTGTTTCCTGACGGACAACATCGAGTCGGCCGCTACACATTGATCCGCTGTTCCGGTGACGAAGAGTTGCAAGGACTGTTCCTTCGGCTGGTCGGCGCCTTCTTGGAGCAATTGAGCCCGTCCTCTGAGCGAGCCGAGCTCGCGCGCGTGGTGCTAAAGCTCGTCGATTTGTTCCGCGTGCTCGGTGCGCCGCCACGCAAGTCGCTGCAAGGGCTATGGGCGGAACTCTTCTTGATCGCCAACTCACGAAAGCCGATCGCGGTACTCGAAGCGTGGCATGCCGATCCCGACGAGCTCTATGACTTCCGCCAGGATCACCACTGCATTGACGTGAAGAGCTCTTCCCAGCGGACGCGGATGCACGCGGCTCGGCTAGATCAGTTGTATCCGCCAGCCGGCACGATAGGCGTGATCGTTAGCGTCGTTGCTGAGAGAGCTGGGGGCGGGGTCACAATCGAGAATCTTGTTGATCAGGTCATCGAGCGTTGTGCCACGCGTGGGGACCTGCAGTTGAAGTTGCGGACCATCGTCACGGAAACCCTAGGGGCCGATTGGCGTCTGGCCGCTCGGACTCGCTTTGACTGGGATCAGGCGGTACAGACCTGTGCGATGTACCGCGTCGAGGACGTGCCCCGCATTCCCCTGACTGAGATTCCGGCAGGCATCACGCACGTTAGATTCGATTTCACTCTTGCCGAGGCGACGTCACAGGAGCCAACCGCAATAGCGCTATTGGGCGGATTGCTCGAAGCTGCGCTGCCCGACTAAGCCAAGTCCGGCCCCAGCGACGAACTACTGTCGACTGATTGCGCGCTGGCCGCGGCGACCTAGAACAGGCGCCTTGCTGGCGTCCGAGGTGGATGACCCACGGGACCGCCTTCCGGTAATTTAGACCAGGGCAACGCGACTCGCGATTAAGTCTTTGAGCGCGTCGCGAGGCAAATCAGGCAATGCCCGACGAAATAACCACATCAGTCGAGGCCGGTCAATTAGGACACTGCCATGAATCTTTCGTTGGGCCGCCCAGTCGCCGTTGTTCCTTCGAAAGAAATAGGGGATCGCGACCACGTTAGTGTGTGGTGCGGTAAACCTCATGATTTCGTTCCATGTCTCGCCGCCAGACTCATGCTGCTTCTTAACCCAGTTCAACCCGCATGCTGCCTGCGCCAAGATGATTAGACGGGAAGAATTCTTGTCACCGAGAGAGAGCCAAGCCACGACATCGGCTCCAGTGTCTCCCACGTCTGTTCGTCGTAGGTCGTCCTCCGTGACCAGGAGCCGCTCGGCCAAGTCGCTTGACAGCAGCGTAAGCTTGGCGTAGAGGCGCCCTCGATACCTCGAGGTGGCGCTCCCACTCGTCCCAAAAACGTGCACTTTCGCCGATGATGGCAGCCACCGTCGCAGTGCCACCTCAACCGTACGCTCAAAGCTGCGCGTTACGACCGGGTACCACTTCTTGGGGATCCGTGGAAGGCTGGCCGCTAGCAGGAGAAAGAGATAGAGATGGTGCTTTCTTACGATTCTCTTCCTGTCGATAGCTGAACGACCCTTCCGTAGTCGAAAGGGGTAGGAGGCTCCGAGCAAGGTGGCCCGATATGCGATATGGTCAAAGACATCGCTTGCTAGCAGAACAGTTCCTTTCGCCGGCCCAACATCAACTAGTTCGGTGGTCGCGATCAGGTCCGAATCCAAGGCGTCTTCGTCCTCGCGAGGGGGAGTTGCCTCAATTGCGGTGACTTCACCTAAATCTCTTGAATCATGCAGGCGATCCAGAAGATCCGATCGCGAGATGAAGCCGTCTGGGCTAGTCAGGCAGAGTAATTCGACGAAGTCTGCCCATAGATAGGTATCGCGGCTACGTGGAGGGATCCACCGGATGAGCACTACCCGGATCCCTTGCCTGCGCCACCTTCGCGTCGTCCGCGCAGAATCGCCAAGA
>Ga0070707_100005065_pt1 | contig 12355 bp, 10 predicted proteins | sample KBSK5502metaG_FD_65468 | JGI IMG/M metagenome (GOLD analysis project Ga0070707, IMG submission 65468) | Corn, switchgrass and miscanthus rhizosphere microbial communities from Kellogg Biological Station, Michigan, USA - KBS K5-50-2 metaG | ecosystem: Host-associated > Plants > Roots >... | reverse complement strand
CGAGCCGCCGCGTACAGTTCGGCCAGCACGAAGTCCTGCGAGACGCCGCCGCCGCCGTGCGCCTGGATCGCGCGGTCGATCACCCAGGTGGCCATCTGCGGAGCGGCGACCTTGATCGCGGAAACCTCGATCCGGGCTCCGCGGTTGCCGACCGTGTCCATCAGCCAGGCCGTCTTGAGCACCAGCAGGCGCACCTGCTCAATCCATATCCGCGACTGCGAGATCCACTGCTGCACCACGCCCTGCTCGATGATCGGCTGGCCGAACGCCGACCTGGACGCGGTGCGCCGGCACATCATCTCCAGGGCCCGTTCGGCCATGCCGATGGCACGCATCGTGTGGTGGATGCGCCCGGGGCCGAGCCGTTCCTGGGCGAGGCGGAAGCCGTCACCCTCCTCCCCGAGCAGGTTCGCGGCTGGGACGCGCGCGTTGTCGTAGCTGATGTCCGCGTGGCCGCCATGCGGGCCGTCGTCATAGCCGAACACGCCGGTCGAGCGCCGCACCGTCACGCCGGAGGTGTCGACTGGCACGCAGATCATGCTCTGCCGCCGGTGCGACTCGGCATCGGGATCGGTCACACCCATCACGATCAGCAGCTTGCACCGCGGCGACATCGCGCCCGATGACCACCACTTGCGGCCGTTGATCAGGTAGTGATCGCCGTCCCGGGTGATCCGGGTGGCGATGTTGGTGGCGTCCGAGGAGGCGACCGCGGGTTCGGTCATCGAGAAGGCCGAACGGATCTTCCCGTCGAGCAGCGGATGAAGCCACCGTTCCTTCTGCTCGGGCGTGCCGAACAGCGACAGGAGTTCCATGTTGCCGGTATCGGGTGCGGAGCAGTTGAGCGACTCCGGCGCGATCCACGGGCTGCGCCCGGTGATCTCGGCCAGCGGCGCATACTGGAGGTTGGTCAGCCCGGCGCCATAGGAGTGCGCCGCGGGCAGGAACAGGTTCCAGAGCCCCTGCGCCCGGGCCTCGGCCTTGAGTTCGTCGATGACCGGCGGGGTATCCCACCTGCTCGCGGCGCTCCCCTCATGAGCACGGGCCGCCTGATCGCGGAAGGTTCCCTCGGCGGGATACACGAACTTCTCCATGAATGCCAGCAGGCGTTCACGCATTTCGACGGTCTTCTCATCGGGCGCGAAATCCATTCGCCGTACTCACCTTTCCTCTAAGGAACTGCTGACTGCTGGTCCGCCGGGCTGAGTTCGCCGAATGCGATCGCCGGCGAGCGCCCCACCAGGTAGCGGCGCATCCGGCCGTCCGTGTCCAGTTCGGCCACGGCCACGAAGGTGGCGACCCGCGCGCCGCCGGGATCCCGTGTCTCGCCCAGCACGAACTCGGTCCGGTCGTCGCCCGCGGCGCGAAGCACATGATGAACCCAGGCGCCCCGTTCGCCGGCGTCGATGAATCCGCGCAGTTCGCTGCGGCCCCCGGCGATCTGGTAGCTCTTCCGGTCCGTGCTCGTGGCCCACTCGATCGCGAACTCCACGTCCTCGGCCACCATGTCCAGAGACGAATACGGGTCCGATCCGTCCAACGCCGCGAAGTAGCGTTCGAAAAAGCTCATGGCCGCTTGCCGGGGAGGTTACGCCGGCGACGCCGCGCTGGCCCGCGCGGCGATGGCCTGGACCACATCATGCTTGACCACCTTCAGGGACGGGGTACGGGGGAACTCGTCGAAGACCTCGATGGCTTCCGGCCAGGAATACTTGGCGAGCCCCACGGCCGCCAGCACCTCCTGGAGTTCGGCCAGGGTCGGCGCCTCGTACCCGGGTTCGAGGATCATGGCTGCGCAGGCCCGTTCGCCGAGCCGGTCATCTGGCAGGGGCACTACCGCAACCTCGTGTACCGCGGGATGGCGGAGCACCGCGGCTTCGATCTCCGCCGACACGAGGGTGACGCCACCGCGACGGATGATGTCCTTGCTCCGGCCGCGGTAGACCAGATGCCCGTCGGCGTCCAGGTACCCGATATCACCGGTCAGGTAGCCGCCCCAGGACGTGAGCGATTTCCTAGTCAGTTCCTGGTTGCCCAGGAAGCCGAGGAACCGGCTCGGGCCGTTGACCGCGATCGCTCCCGTCTGGCCCGCCGGGAGCGGACGGCCGTCCGGATCAAGGATCTTGATCTCGGTGCCGGGGAACGGTCGTCCCTCGGTCTCGATCATCTTTTCCCGCGGCTCCGACAAGGCGTGCGCGGCGTGCCCGGGAACCTCGGAGAGCCCGTAGTCGGCCAGCGGCGGCCGGCCGAATATCTCGTGCATCGCGATCCGGCGCTCAGGGGATAGACCGGTCGCGGCGAGGACCCGCAGGCTTGACCAGTCCCGCGCGGACCCGAGCCCCGCCTGCAGGACGTCCGCGCCGTGCGTGGGCATGAACAGCGCGTACGTGCAACGGTGAGCCTCGATGAGGCGCAGCGCGTCCTCGGCGTTCCAGCGCGGCAGCAGCACCGCGGTGGCCCCGGACAACAGGGCCGCCAGGTACCCGAAGACGAGGCTGCCGACGAAGCCGAACTCACAGACGACCAGATGCCGGTCGTCCGCCGTGAGCTCCCAGCGACGGACGACCTGCTCGGTCGCGTAGCGGAGGGTGTTGCCTGAGTGCATGATCCCCTTGGGCCGCGACGTCGTGCCCGAAGAATGGAGCAGCACGGCGAGGTCGTCCGCGTCCGCGGGGGACCGGTCCCCAGTCGGGCTCCCCGCTGCAGGCGGGCTCTCCGCGGGATAGCCGGCGCCGGCGATATCACCGGGGCGCAGGGCGAGCACGATCGGTATCTGGTTTCTCAGCTGCTCGCATTTCGCGTGCTCGGTCTCGCCGCCGAACGAGACAACAGCCCGGGCGCCCGCCTGGCCTGCCAGCGCCGCCAGCTGCTGGGCCCCGAACATCGGAGGCAGCGGCCCCGCGACCGCACCACGGTGAAAGCACGCGAGCAACGCGACCGCCGCCTCGATGCCGTTGCGGCCGAGGAGGAGCACGACGTCTCCGGGGCCGACGGAGTGCGCGGCGAGCCGCCCGGAGAACGTGACCGCGGCCCGCTCGAGCCCCGCGTAGCTGATGTGCCGCTCGCCGGCGAGGAGCGCGGTCTTGGCCGGGGCCAGGCTGGCGCGGGCGGCGAACTCGGACCACAGGTCACCGGGCCGCCAGTAACCCTCGGCGTAGTAGCGCCCAGCGTCGGGCTGGGAAGCCAGGATCGACATCGTCCCCCACAAAACCCTTCTCGGTGTCACATTCTCGCCGGCATGGCCCATTGGGCGCCGCCGTCCACGGTGAGCACGGTCCCGGTGGTGAAGGAGGACGCGTCGCTGGCGAGGTACAGGGCCGCTCCGGTGATCTCGTCCGCCTCCCCGGCCCGGCGCAGCGGGAAGGCCTGGGTGCGCTGCGCGAGCTTGTCCATGTCCCAGTCCCGGGAGATGCTCGTCAGGAACGGGCCTGGCATGATCGCGTTGACCCGCACCTTCGGTCCCAGGGCGTCGGCCAGCCCTACCGTCATCGCGTTGACACCGGCCTTGGCCGCGGCGTAAGGGACGATGTCGCCGGTCGGCCGGACCGCGCCCGTGCTGCTCACGTTGATGATGGAGCCCCCGGCCGCCATCCGCTCTCCCACCAGGGCCGACAGCCGGAACGGACCCTTCAGGTTGACCGCGAACACCTTGTCCCACAGCTCCTCGGACACATCCGAGAGCCGGCCGTAAACGGGTGAGATGCCGGCGTTGTTAACCAGTACGTCGATCCGGCCGAACTGGCCGTGGATCCCATCGGCCAGGGCGGCGAGCGCATCCCAGTGGCCGATATGACACGGGCGGCCAACCGCGCTTCCGCCGTCGGCACGAAGCTCCGCGGCCACCTTCTCGCACGCTTCCGCCTTGCGGCTCACGACCACTACGTCGGCTCCCGCTTGGCTGAACGCACTGGCGATCGCGCGGCCCAGCCCGCGGGTCGCGCCGGTGATAACGGCGACCCGGCCGGTGAGGTCGAACAGGCCGGACGCAGCGTGAGGGGTTAGGTGCACGTTACCGCCAAGTCTCAAATTAACTTCACTTCAGTATGACCGAAGGGGGCGCCGAGCGCAACACCCCGGGGCGATCCCTTCAAACGACCATATAGCCTGGATAAACAACAGCATGGCCCGGACCGGCAACGGCATGCTACGCTATAGCTGATATGAATTCATATCATACCAGAGCGAGGGAGCCGGCTGCGGTGGAAGGCGCGAAGCGAGGCGAGATCATCGACGCGGCCACGAGGCGGTTCGGGCGGGACGGCTACGAGAACACCCGGTGGGCGGACATCGCCTCCAATGTCGGAGTCAGCCCGACCGGGCTGTACTACTACTTCGAATCCAAGCAGCATTGCCTGTTCGTGATCCTGGGCCAGGCCATGGCGGACATCCAGGCCCGCTTCGAGCGGCTGGCCGGCGGGGATCTCCCACCCCCCGGCCCTGTCCACTCCCCCTTCACTGCGCGCAGCGGCCCGCACTACCTGGCCGCCCTGGTCGCCGTGCTGCAAGACTGTTTCCGGCTCACCGAGCATGACATCCAGCGCAACCGGGTCCTGGTGGCCGAGCAGGGCCTGCTGATGAACCCGCGGGAATCGCCGCACGAGGAGCAAGCCCGTCAGGCGGCACGCGAGCGCACCAGGGAGCTGGAGCGCGTGTGGGCGGCCTTCCTGGCCGACGGGATGGAGCAGGGAGCTATCCCGCGCGGAGATCCCCGGCTGCTGGCGCGCGCCATCCTCGGGTTCTACTGCAGCGTCTGGCATTGGTACCGGCCGGACGGGACGACCCCCTTGCCGCGGGTGGCGGAGTTCTTCGTCGCGCGCAGCCTGGCCCTCGCCGGCGTGGCGCCTGACGTCGCCGAGTCGGTTCTACTCGTCGCATGAGCGGGAGGCAGAGCATGAGACCGATCGCGGCGGGGCTGTTCACGGTCGCCAACGGTCCTGCCCGGCTCATCGGCTCGCAATGCGCCCGTTGCGGCACTGTCGCTTTCCCCAGGCAGCCCAGCTGCCCGAAATGCACGTCGGTTGACGTGACGCAGCGGCTCCTGGCCCGGCGCGGGACGCTCTGGTCGTGGACGATTCAGTGCTTCCCGCCGAAGTCACCGCCGTATGCGGTCGATGATCCCGGAGCGTTCGAGCCATACGGAGTCGGATACATCGAGCTTCCCGGAGAGGTGCGGGTCGAGGCTCGCCTGACCGAAGCAGATCCCGACCGCCTACGCATTGGCATGCCGATGGAGCTGACGCTCGTCCCCGCCCCCGGCAGTGAGACGCGGGGCGTGGTGACGTACGCGTTCCGGCCGGTCACGCAGGAGCCTGATCACGGAGGAGCAGGATGAGCGCTGAGGACGTAGGGATCATCGGGGCCGGCATCCACCCGTTTGGCCGCCATCCGGGCGTCACTGGCCTGCAGATGGCCGCCGCCGCAGCCCGCGCGGCGCTGGCCGATGCCGGGGTCAGCTGGCATGAGATCGATTTCGCGGCCGGCGGCAGCGACGCGGCGGGCAATGCGGACACGTCGGTAGCGATGCTGGGGCTCACCGGGGTTCCGTTCGTCAACGTCAGGAACGGCTGCGCGACGGGCGGTTCGGCGCTCACGGTGGCCCACGCAATGCTGCGCGCCGGGTCCGCGGATCTCGCCCTCGTGATGGGTTTCGACAAGCACCCGCCTGGAGCCTTCAATCCCGACCCGGGGGACTGGGGGCTCGGCGCCTGGTACGGCGAGACCGGGCTGATGCTCACCACCCAGTTCTTCGCCATGAAGATCCAGCGGTACATGAGCGAGCACGGCATCAGCGCCGCCACCCTGGCCGAGGTCGCCGCCAAGGCGTTCCGCAACGGGGCGCTCAACCCCAACGCGTGGCGCCGCAAACCGCTGACGGCGCAGGAGATCCTGGCGTCGAAGATGGTCAACCACCCGCTCACCCAGTTCATGTTCTGCTCCCCTGGGGAAGGCGCGGTGGCGCTGGTCTTGGCCCGGGGCGCGCGGCTGCGCGGCCCATCCCGCTCGCCGGTGCTGCTGCGCTCGGTGGCGTTCCGTACCCGCCGGTTCGGTTCGTTTGAGGTTTTCAGCCCCTCGGTCGCGATCGAGTCCTGCCCGTCGCCGACGGCCGAGGCCGCCGCGGCGGCGTTCGAGGAGGCGGGTATCGGGCCGGGGGACGTTGACGTCGCCCAGGTCCAGGACACCGAATCCGGGGCTGAGGTCATGCACCTGGCCGAGACGGGCCTGTGCCAGCACGGCGAGCAGGAAAAGCTGATCGCCAACGGCGCCACCGAGATCGGCGGCCGGCTGCCGGTCAACACCGACGGCGGCTGCCTGGCGAACGGGGAGCCGATCGGCGCCTCCGGATTGCGGCAGGTTCACGAGATGGTGCTGCAACTGCGCGGGGACGCCGGCGCACGTCAGGTACCTGGCCGGCCGACGGTGGGTTTCACGCACGTCTACGGGGCGCCCGGGGTGAGCGCCTGCGCGGTGCTGAGCCGGTAGGAGAACCACGGGCCGGCCCCATCGTGACGCCGGACCGAGGAAGCGGCGGGGGCGGTCGCAGGCCATCGGAAGGAGTGCCCATAAGCAACGCCGGTCGTGTCACCGGCAAGGTGGCGGTCGTAACCGGCGGCGCACGCGGTATGGGCGCCGCATACGTTTGTGCCCTAGCCCAGCGCGCGAAGGTGCGATCGTCGCTGCGACCGACATAATCGACGACCTCGGAGCTTCCCTGGCCGAGCAGTTGCAGTCGGAGGGGAGAGACGTCTCCTACTACCACCACGACGTCACCAGCCGCGCCGGCTAGGAAGCCGTGGTGGCCAGCGTTCAGCAGGCGCACGGCCCGATCGACGTGCTCGTCAACAACGCCGGCGTGCAGGTCAGATCGGTGAGAATCGAAGCCGACGATCGCGAATGGGACCCGGTCACCGGCGTCAACCAACGTGGCGTGTTTCTGGGCATGCGCGCGCCGGACACCGTGCACGCCTTGAAGAAGCAGATGCCGCTGGGCGCGACGGACGCGCCGAGGAGATCTCAGCCGGTGTCGTGTTCCTCGCGTCGGACGAATCCTCGTTCATCACAGGCGTCGCACTCCCGATCGACGGCGGGATGGTGATCGCCTGAACGCGGGCCCCGAGCTCGCGCCGCCTGCCGCGACCGCAGCTGCCCGGGCGTCATTTTGGTGTCTTCCGGACGTAGCGGCTGACGGTCACGCCGACGAGGTGCGCGCCGAGGAGCTATCCTTCCGTACCCCAGGTATCGCTCACCGTGCCAGGTCCTGACCAGGTCCTCGACCTCGCCGCGGAGCACCCGCAGCCACGGGTTCCCGTGCATCGCGGCGGGCCGGTACTCGAGCTTTCCCGCGTCGATCGCCGCGAAGATCTCCTCCTGCGTCAGCCCGTACTCCGAGCGAGCCGTCTTGTCGCTCAGCGTCGCGCCCTTGCGTCCCCGTTCTTCGGCACGGAATTCCATAGCTGGTCATTATCTCTCGGGACGGAACTGCATCCGGCCGGTCTTCGCAGGTTTACCGGCCGATGAGTTCGCCGAGGCGGGCGCCGATCACGGCGATGCCTGGACGGGGCTCGTGCTGGTGGTACCAGGGCTTTCGCCGACGCAGCAAGGCCTCGCCGCGCTCGAGCCAGGTGAAATTCGGCTGGTGCAGGATCTTACGGAACGCCGCGTCGACCGTCCGAGGATAGGCGGCGGCCAGACGGCGAAACGACAGCGGGCCGATTGTCTCCGCCTGGAGGGTATCCGCGCAGCACGTCCGCGTATCGCTTGCCGGACGCGAGAGCCGCGTCGACGAACAACTCGCGCGGCATTCCGTACTCGTTATAGAAGTTGAGCCCGTCGGTGGGCGGAAGCTTAGCGGGCACGTTCACGCCGGGGATGTTCGGTGGCCGGCGGCGGGCCGCCCGGCGAGAGCCGCTTCCTGCCGGTGCCGGTAGAAGGCATTGATCCGTTCCTCGGCCTCGGCGGGTGGAAGGACCAGCTCGTCGCAGCCGAAGAACTCTACGAATGCGGCCCTGTCCGCCTGCATCTGCTTCCATGCTTGCTCGATTTTCCCGGGATTGCGGTAGACCAGTTCTGGCAATCTCGTCGCCAGTTCGAGCGCGACCTGCGCGGTCCGCCCCGCATCGGACTTGCGGTAGGCCCTCATCGAACCAGAGACCAGCCACGCGTCAGAATCCGGGCGGATGGGAACGAGGCGGGCGTACACGAATCCGTGTTTGGGCAGCGGGCGGAAAGCGCCGGGGCCATGTTGGAGTACGCGCGATACTCCAGGTCGTCAACCAGGTTCAGCAGTATGAGCGAGTCCTGTTCCTTGCTGCGGATCTCGAGATCCCGTCCACCGGATCGCGTTTCTTCGACGGCAATCAGACGCGAACTTCATGCGCCGGCTACCCGTATGGTCAGGGACGAACCCTATTCTCTCGGCAACGGAGACGGCCAGTGGGCGAAGAAGGGCACATCATGCTGTTCCCAGCTGACGCCAGCGTATTGAGCCTGATTACCGCAGGCCACAGGGACGCCGGCGTCTTAGATACGTCGCGCCATGTCTGTCGTCAGCTGACGCCGGAAAGACTCTATATCACTTGGATAGTCACTTAATTCTGAAAATCAGAGTCGAAACCAAAACCGAAAATCCTCGCTTAGCTGGAGCCCCGTTACGGAATCGAACCGTAGACCTTCTCCTTACCATGCATGCCAGTCGCGTCTGACGCCGTCGCATAAAGTCTGATTACCGCAGTTCAGAGGGATCTCGGTGTCTGGGTACGTCGCGTTGTGTCGGCCGTTGCCTGGAGCCGTTGTCACTTACTTTGTCACTGGCTCCAGGACCTCATCCCATCGAAATACACGATCGCTGGTGCTGCCGCCCCGGGCGCGACAGGACCATAGTGGCATGACCGGCGAATGCGGTGCCGGTACGGGAGTAGGCGGGCGGGCTCTGCCGCTGCCGGTCACGGTGCGGCAGATTCTCCGCGACGCCTTTGTGCTGTTGTCGGTGGGCGGCGGATGCTGGACGAAGCATCGCCAATACGCTGACCGAGCAGGTGGTTGCCTGCTCCTGTGGCGGCAGCATCGGTTAGGTGAGGCCTTCGACGCGGCGGACGAGTTCGGCGCGTGATCGCACGCCGAGTTTGCGGTAGGTGTTGCCGAGATGGAATTCGACCGTCTTCGGGCTCAGGAACAACGCCGCGGCAGCCTCGCGATTGGTGCTTCCCTGGGCCACGATGAGGGCCACTTGCAGTTCTTGCGGGGTCAGCGATCGCAGGCCACCGGCATTGTCGCGCGGGGGCATCTCGCCCGTGGCTCTTAGTTCCGCCCGGGCCTGCCCGGCCCACGGCTCCGCGCCGCCTCTCTCGAAGTAGGCCAGCGCCTCGTGGAGCGCTGCCCGGGCATCAGCGCGCCGCCGTGAGCGGCGCCGCCGCATGCCTAGGGCGAGCAGGGTCCTGGCCCGCTCGAACGCCATCTCCTCGCCGTAGACTGCGAGCGCGGTCTGGAACTCCCGCTCGTACCTATCTTCGTCGGCGAGCATGCCGCGGCACCGCGCGGCGCCCGCGTTCGCCCACCTCAGACCCGTGCGGCGGGCTACGTCCCCGAGCATGGCCAGCGAGCGTTCCGCGTCCGTGATCGCGCCGCTGCGGATGTGCGCCTCGACGAGGTCTGCGGCCCATTGGGTAATGGTCGGAAGCAAGATGCCCGTGCTGTACTGCTTCTCGAGTCGTGCGCATTCGTCCAGGTGGACAGCGGCGCGGTCGGCGTGGCCCCGGGACAGCTCCAGCAGTCCGAGCACCGCTGCCGCGTAGATTTCGATCACGTTCAAGCCGATCCGGCGGGAGAAATCGAGCCCGGCTGCGACGTGCGCGCGGCAATCCTCATCGTGTCCGAGGATTCCCTCGGCCCTTCCCAGGATCACGAGCGAGAAGGAAGACAGAGCGGCCTGCCCGGTCTCGGCGGCGAGCTGGACGGACTCAGTGGCGGCGGCGTATGCCGCCGCGATCTTGCCGCACCGGAGCTCGAACTCGGAGAACAAGGCTAGGGGAAAGGCCAGGACGGCCGGCGCGCCCGCCGTTCGCGCCGCGCCGATGATGCGGTCGAACATCTTGCGGGCGTGCGCCCACTGCTCGATCCACCCCAGCGACTGGGCGGTCGCGCTAAGCACGAACCAGAGCTCGCCGAGCGGGTCGATCGCCTCCAACCACTCTAGCATCGGCTCGAGCAGGGCCAAGGCCTCATCGACCTGGCCGCCGCCGGCGGTCACGAGGGCGAGGACCATCGCTGCGGTGGGCCGGGCTCCCGGCCCGGCCTTGGCCAGGGCGCGGCGGGCGATCTCGTCGGCGTCCGCGTGATCGCCCGCCATGTAGTACGTGAGCGCAGCGATTGCGCGCAGAGCCGACGCGCGCGTTCCGTCGTGCGGTTCCACCCGGTCGGCTTCAGCGACGAGCATCGCATGCGTCTCGGACACCGGGCTGGCAAGGAGCATCGCGAGCCCGCGAAGCCCCTGAAGGTCTGCCCGGGCCGCCGGCTCGGCGGCCAGGTCGAGCACGCTCTCCAGCAGCGCCGCGGCGCGCTCCCTTTCGCCTGCGAGCCATAGAGCCCGCCCGGCACCCATCGTGCGTCGCACCCGATCTTCGTCGCCGGGGCTGAGGAACGCCGCGGCCTGGAAGGCCCTCGCGGCGGCCGCGTAGGCGCTGCGCGCGAAGGCGCTCGCCGCCGACGTCTCCAGCAGCGCGGCGACCTCTTCGTCCGGCCCGGCGCTTGCCGCCGCCAGATGCCAGGCCGCTCTCTCATCGGCACCGGTGCCGAGCGCCGCCGCGAGGGCGCGGTGCGCGGCGCGGCGCTCGGCCGGGTCGTGCAGGTGGTAGGCGGCAGAGCGGACGAGCGGGTGCCGGAACTCGATTCGCTCGCCGCCGAGGGTGATCACCCCGTTCCGTTCGGCGGGCTCGAGCGCGTAACGGCTCAGCCCTGCCTGGGCGAGCGCCCGCGCGATTTCCCTGGCCGACCCCGTGTCACTCGCCGCGGCGATGAGGAGCGCGTCCCGCGTGTCCCGAGGAAGGCGGTCGAGTTGCTGCGCGAAGGCCTGCTTGAGGGAGACGCCTACAGCGAGCGGACGGGTGATCGGCGCCTTGCCCAGCAGTTCGGCGTCGGTCAAAGTCGCGACCGCTTCGAGGATCGCGAGCGGGTTACCCCGCGTCTCGGCGACGATCCGGGTCCGGACGGTCGCGTCGACCGGCGTTCCCGTGCGATCGACGAGCGCCACCGCGTCCGCGGCGGATAGCCCGTGCAGTTCGAGGGTGCCGAGTCCCGCTGCTGAGATCCACTCGCGGTCCCGCATCCCCAGCAGCAGCAGCACGCCCTCGCTGCCAAGACGGCGCCCGGCGAACAGCAGCGCCTCGCGAGATGGCGTATCGAGCCAGTGCGCATCGTCCACGATGACGAGAACGGGAGATTCCTCGGCGGCCTCCGCTAGGAGGCTGAGCGTCGCCGCAGCCACGGCGAACCGGTCGCCCGGCACGGGCGGCCCGAGTGCCAGCGCACCGGACAGCGCGGCCTCCTGGGGATCGGGAATCCGGCCGAGCAGGTGCAGGACCGGGCGCAGCAGATCGGAAAGACCCGCGAACGCCAGCTCCGATTCCGCCTCAAGCGGACGAGCGCGCAATGCCTTGAAATCAGCCGCCGTTGCGGCGGCGTGCTCGAGCAGCCTCGTCTTCCCGATGCCTGCCTCACCGTAGAGAATCAGCGCCGTACTCTCGCCGCCGCGGGCACGGGCGATCAGGCTATCGAGTTGCGTTCGCTCGTCTTCGCGGCCGACCAGCACCGGTCAAATCGTAATTGGTGCAGCCTCGGGCGAACAGTGCTATAGATCCGTCAAAACCTAGGGAAATCCCCGATGCGCGCTCGCCGCCGTGGTGCTTCTCTGAAGCGAAATGGTTGCAGTGGGGAGGGATGCAGGCGAGTTCCGCCGGGCACACACGGGCCCAAGCCGATGCAAGGCCCTGGGTCGTTGGTGGTGTGACGAGCGCTAAGTCGAGCGCAGCGATGAACGGGTCGCTGCCTCCGACAGCACAGCTGAGTTCGCACGTGATCGAACTCGCTGCAGCGCAGGTCACCGCCTCGCAGGCCACGGCGACAGCGGCTCGCTGTCCATCACCCACGCGTCCCTAGCGAGGTTCCGCCTGATGGATACTGCTCCCCCAGTAGGCCCGGCAGTGCCGAGGCTAAAACGACGGCCGAGGCAGGTACGCACTCAAGAACGTTCGCGGAGCCCGTCGGTGACGGTCCCATCCCTGGCCCGCGCAGACGCGGAGGCTGGCGTGACGGTGCCGTTCGGCAGCGCGGTGAACCGCTCGCTGGTCGCAAGCCCGGTCCGGTA
>Ga0070707_100005059_pt1 | contig 12360 bp, 11 predicted proteins | sample KBSK5502metaG_FD_65468 | JGI IMG/M metagenome (GOLD analysis project Ga0070707, IMG submission 65468) | Corn, switchgrass and miscanthus rhizosphere microbial communities from Kellogg Biological Station, Michigan, USA - KBS K5-50-2 metaG | ecosystem: Host-associated > Plants > Roots >... | reverse complement strand
CGGCTGCGCCCGCCGCGCAGCCCGCTTAGGGTGCGGGCGGAGGTAAGTGGCGCAGCTTGGGAAACTGATGTTTGCCAGAAACTTTTTAAGCGGTCTCCTTTGACCCTTTGTGTTGAAACTATTGACCCATTGCAATAAGCCCACGAGGAGAAAAATATGACGCGAACTATCACGAGAAGGACTCTCCTGCGCGGCGTCGGCGTCACGATGTGCCTGCCGTGGCTCGAATCGTTGCCCGCCTGGGGCAGCTCTGTGCAGTCGGTGTCTGCCGCGACTTCTGCCCCGGCTGGGCCGTTTCCGAAGCGGTTTGCAGTGTTCTTCATGGGGAACGGCATCAACGGCAATCACTGGTGGTCGCGCGGCAATGGCGACGCGATGAAGCTCGGCAAGACGCTGGCCCCGCTTGAGCCGTTGAAGAAAAAGATCAACGTCATCAACGGCCTGTTCAATCAGATGTCGGTCGGCATCGGCATCCATCCCGGACAGACGGGCAGCCTGCTCTCAGGCGCCACAATTCAGAAGGGGCCTATCGTCAAGGCCGGCATCACGATGGATCAGGTGCTTGCCAAGCATCTGGGCCAGGAGACGCCGCAGTCGAGCATCGTGCTCGCGTGCGAGCAGCCGATGACCGGTTATCACGAGACGAACTTCTCGATGGCCTACAGCTCGCACATCTCGTGGCAGAGCGCCGACTCGCCGGTGCCGAACGAAGTCTATCCATCGCTGGCCTTCGACAGCCTGTTCGAAAACCGCGGGAGCCTGCGGTATTCGAGCGTTCTCGATCGCGTGAAAGATCGCGCGGAAAGTCTCGCGCGCAAGGTGAGCTCCACCGACAAGTCGAAGCTCGACGAGTATCTGACCAGCGTGCGCGAGGTGGAGCGCCGCATCGAGCGGATGCGCGCGCTCAAGGATCAGGCTGAAGATCAAGCGAAGCTGAAAAATCGCCAGGTTTTCACGCTGGAGCGGCCACAGAATGGATTGCCGGAAGACCTCCGCGAGCACGCGCGGCTGATGTGCGACATCATCGCGCTCGCGTTCCAGACCGACAAAACGCGCATCGCGTCGCTGCTGCTCGCCCGCGACTTGTCATCGTTGTACTACCCGTTCCTCGACGTGCGCGAAGGTCACCACGGCGCGTCGCACGACGACCTGTCGGACGGCTACGAGCGGATCTCGCGCTTCCATCTCAGCCAGTTTGCCTATCTCGCCGAGAAGCTCGACGCGATGCCGGAAGGCGAAGGGACGGTGCTCGACCACTGCTGCCTGCTGTATCTGTCGAATATGTGGGCCGGCTGGAAGCACGACAACCTGAAGGTGCCGGTGGTCACGGCGGGTGGACTCGGGCGGACGCTCGAAACCGGCCGCTCGCTCGATTACCTGCATGCCGGCGATGAGAACCGCAAGCTATGCAGTCTGTACTTGAGCATCATGGATCGCATGGGTGTGAAGCTGGATTCATTCGGCGACGCGTCCACGCGGCTGCAAGGACTGTGATCAGAAAGGAGAAAGGAAAAAGTAGGAAGAAAAAGTAGGGGCGGTCCTTCTGGGCCGCCCTTTTTGGTCTGCCTGGCCTTGGATCTCCTGAACCGAGGCAACGGCTTGCCCGAACAGAGGTTCCGTTGACATTTGAGAAATGATTTACTCTGAGCCCAACAATGATAGCGGACCGAACAGACGTCGCGTCCGCCACCGAGCCGGCTCCAGACCCCAATCATTCGTCGCCCACACTTGCCACAAATTAATAAGCTCCGCAGCAAGTCATCATGCTTGGTGTTCTGGCGGGTGGCCCGCTCCTGGTTGGTCGCCAACCGAGCTTGTGCCTGTGCCCATCATTCCGGATCGATCAGTGCCGGCACGCGGACCGCCATCCATTCTTCAGGTGGTCTCAGGCTCCGGCTTCTCAGATTGCCTGGGCGGACATCCTTCAAGCCACGGGCTCCGCGGGCACGGCGTGCATCGGCCTGTTGGGTGCGATTGTAAAAGGCCTCTCCTTTATCTGGGAGCTGTTGCGTTTGGCTGCATCGTTGCCAACCTCCTTTGAGACCCTCGCGGAGAGGGAGGGTCAAAGATGTACTGCAACGAGGCGAGCGAGACAACTTGGTAGAGGAAGATTAAGATGAACGAGAAGGCGGGCCCTTGTGTGACCACAGCGGCAGCACAACATCAAAACTCAGGCGTGTTTGGATTGTGAACGGAACCTCCTTTGATAAATACCCTCCGCAGGGCGACAGAAAATGCTACCTTGCACCGCCACATTTTGCCAACTGTCTGCCTTCACACCCCGCTGCCTTCCGCTGACGAGTCAATGAAACCAAGCCATTAACAGCTACCGCTCGTCCCTCTCAGCCCTGGCCTCTGATTTGCTCACTGACCTCTCGCTTGAGCCTAAATCAAGATCGGAAGATAAACTGCTCCGGTGATGCTTGGACTATTTGATGAGGAGAATGAAACTATGAAGAAACAGCAGGGCTTTTCATTGATCGAGTTATTGATCGTCGTGGCGATCATCGGCATCATCGCAGCCATCGCCATCCCCAACCTTCTCAGCGCCCGCAAGTCGGCGAACGAATCGTCGGCCGTCGGCACGCTGCGCACCTGCGCCAGCGCCGAGGTCACCTACGCCAACAGCAACAATAGCTACGGCACGCTCTCCGCGCTCAACGGCGCGTCGCCGAGCCTGCTTGATTCGGGCGTATCGGGCAGCTCGGTCACCTCGCCGAAGTCGGGTTACTACTACCTCGGCGCCACCGCCGACGTGAGCGCGAGCCAGTTCAATATCTCGGCTTTGCGCAGCGGCTTGGGTTCGGGCGACAACGACTTCCACGTCCAGGAGGATGGGGCGGTGCGCAAGGTGACGGACACCACAACGGTCGCGACCGCTTCATTGGCTCGTGACTCGGGCACGCCGATTGGCACCGGCAGTGGCAGCTAATCTTTGGTCTCGCGCCCTCGGCCGGATGGGGCAGTGAGCTTCGGCCTCAGTTCAACTTCGAGCTGAGCGAGAAAAATGGGAGAGGCGGCTTCGAGGCTGTCTCTCCCATTTCTTTTTCGCTCGCGGCGTTGTGTCGGAGCCTGATCAAAAGCAGCCGTCTCTCCGCAACTACACGACCTCATCATATCTGCCGAGATACAGCTTGCCTTCGTAATCGACGATGCCAAGTTTCAATTGCTGCAACCAGCCGTATCGCCCCAGCACGTTGCGCGGGAAACTGGGCGTGGAGGCAAAGTAGACCATCACATCCAATTCAAAGCCGAGAGAAGCGAGCGTCAGTGCGTGTCCATAGGCGGTAAAGGAACCCGTCGGGGTAAAGATTGGTTCCGGCGATCCGCGCTCAATGTCCAGCCCCAATTCTTCGCCGTGCTCGCGCTTGAAGATGCAGAAACTGGAGCCAGTATCGAGCTTGGCCGAAACTGTAATGCTTTGCTGTCCAGCCCTCAACTCAACCGGGACCGTGATGCCTCTATCGTCAGGGTCGTATTCGTGAATCACCGTGAAGGAGAGAGTCGGCATCGGTTACCACCCCCCGAACGGCAAATCATCCGTCGGCAGAATCTGCTCGACAAAAGGAGAGGCGATGCCTGCTTGGCGGGCGGCTTGATAAACCTCGCGGGGGTCAGGCCCGTGAGCCACCAGCCGGTCGCCATCGAGCGCCACCCACTGGCCGACGTACTCGTGGCGATGCTCCTTCAGCCAGCGCAGCTCGCGCGAAAGATCGATCGGCTCAACGCGCCTGATCTTGGGCCGCTCAGCTGGTGGCCTGACTTCAGGCTCCTCGCTGGGCGGCGCAAAGACGCCGGCCTGATCCAGCTCATCCAGGATCTGGTCTTTCTGCCCGAACAGTTGACGGGGGATGAACACCCCATCTTCGTTGACAATGATTCGGTCTTTGATCTCCTGCATACGTTCGCTCCGCGTTGGACAGGGCAGCCATTCAGACTCTGCCCTGATCCATCATAGCCTGTCACGCATCGGCTGGCCAGAATCTTCGTTGGTGATGGCTGAGGGCGGCGGCGTTTCCGCTGGCGTGGTTGGATCAGGTTCGCTCACCGCACCAGTTCTCGATCTACCGACTTTTGATTGGCGTCACCGCATCCGGTAAAGCTTGTGCGATTCGCAGTTGCTGCTCGTTTATCTCTCGCCTGCCTGTCTGGAAAGCAGGTAGGGCGAGCCTTGGCTATTGATAGCGATCAACGCATCAATAATAATGTCGCGGTAGAATATTGACTGCGTGTTGTACTCAGGAGATCCCTCATGCCATCTCTTAACCGCGACCGCGTGTTTGTGAGCTACAGTCACCGTGACCAGGAGTGGTTGGACAAATTGCGCCAGGTCCTGGCTCCCGACATCCGCAACGACCGGATTGATTACTGGGATGACCGCGAGCTTGAGCCGGGCGAGCAGTGGTTTGATCGCATCCTCGAAGGCATTGCCCGCGCCCGCGTCGCCGTGCTGCTGGTCTCGCCGAACTTCCTCGACTCGCGGTTCATCATGGAAGAGGAACTGCCGCGGATTCTCAAGGCGCGGGACGAAGCAGGGCTGACCGTCCTCTGGGTTCCGCTGTTCGGCACGTTCTACGGGCCGCAAGCGCCGGAGTCGCTCAAGCCGATCACCGATATTCAAGCCGCGGGTGGTCACATCCAACCGCTCGCGGAACTCGACCCAGCTTCGCAAACCGCCGTCCTCCTCGATCTCTGCCGCCAGATTCAGCGGCTGCTCAATCCGGGGCGTGTCCCGCGCAACCTGCCCTTTCACTCGCTCGGTGATCTCTTCAAGGGCCGCGACGAAGAATTGGCCCAGCTTGATGCGCACCTGCGTAAAGAAGGCTCGGTGGCTATCGTTCAACCGCAAGCCATCAGTGGGCTGGGCGGCATCGGCAAGACCCGGCTCGCGCTGGAATACGCCTGGCGGCACGAGCACGATTTCACCGCGTTCCTCTTCGTCTCCGCCAACACGCCCGACGCCCTTGAGACCAACCTCGCCCGCCTGAGCGCGCCCGATGCGCTCGACCTGCCCGAATACAAGCTCGGCAAACAGGATGAGCAACTCGCCGCCGTCATCCGCTGGTTCCAACAAAACAAGGACTGGCTGCTCATCCTCGATAACGTAGACACGCCGGAAGCCGCCGCCGCCGTGCAGAAGTTCGTCGCTTGCTTGAGCGGCGGGCACGTGCTCATCACTTCCCGCCTCACGCAATGGGGCCGGGGCATTCAATTGCTGTCGCTGGATGTCATCCCGGTGGCTGACGCCGTGAACTTCCTCCTCGAATCCACGCAGGGCCAGCGGGCCGCCCGTCCCGATGATGCCCGGCAGGCAGAGGCGCTCTCCGAGCGGTTGGGCTGCCTGCCGCTCGCGCTCACGCACGCGGCGGCCTACATCGGCTACTACGCCATCGGCTTTGGCGACTATCTCGCCGAGTTCGAGCGCAACCTGGCCCGTGTGCTCGAATATCACGATCACACGGTGATCGAATACGAGACCGAGCCGGAGAAGGCCGGGATGGTCAAGACTGTGGCCACCACCTTCTTCATCTCCTTCGACCGGCTGGGGCCGATGGAGAAAGCCATCCTGCGCGCGGCCAGTTTCCTCGCCCCCGATCCCATCCCGCTGATGATGTTTGAGCAATCCCCGGAGGAATTGCAGGCGCTGGTGAAGCTCTGGTGTGAGGAAAGCGGCGAGGAGCCGGCTAAGAAGCCTGTGCGCGACGCGGTGGCGGAGTTGGCCCGATTCTCGTTGGTCACGCGCGGCGACGGCACGTTCAGCGTGCATCGCATGGTGCAGGCCGTCCAGCGCGACCGTCTGGACCAAGCTGCACTCATCCGTTGGGCGGAAGGCGCAGTGCGATTAGTGAACGGGGCATTTCCCAAGCCTGAATTTTCCAATTGGCCGATTTGCGAGCGATTGATCACTCATGTGCAAGCCTGTGCTGTGTTCATTGAGCGGCTGGATTTAAAGTTATCCGAGGCAGCAAGACTGCTCAATGAAAGCGGGGTTTATTTGAATGATCGCGCGCAGTATGCTGCCGCTGAACCGCTCCATCGGCAAGCGCTGAAGATTGATGAGCAGAGCTTCGGCCCGGACCATCCCAACGTCGCCATCCGCCTCAATAACCTGGCGCAGTTGCTCAAGGCCACGAACCGGCTAGCGGAGGCCGAGCCGTTGATGCAGCGGGTTGTAGCAATACTTGAAAATCCTGGTGGCGAGCCGCTACCGAACTATGCTGGTGCCCTCAACAACCTGGCGCAGTTGCTCCAGGCCACGAACCGGCTGGCGGAGGCTGAGCCGTTGATGCGGCGGGCGCTGAAGATTGATGAGCAGAGCTTCGGCCCGGACCATCCCAAGGTCGCCATCCGCCTCAATAACCTGGCGCAGGTGCTCCAGGACACGAACCGGCTGGTGGAAGCCGAGCCGTTGATGGCACGCGTGGTGACGATTTTCGAGAAGTCCCTCGGCGAGAATCATCCCAACGTCGCTACGGCCCTCAACAACCTGGCGCAGTTGCTCAAGGCCACGAACCGGCTAGCGGAGGCCGAGCCGTTGATGCAGCGGGCGCTGAGGATTGATGAGCAGAGCTTCGGTCCTGACCATCCCGACGTCGCCATCCGCCTCAACAACCTGGCGCAGTTGCTCAAGGCCACGAATCGGCTTACAGAGGCCGAGCCGTTGATGCGGCGTGCGCTGGCGATTGACGAGCAGAGCTTCGGCCCTGACCATCCCAAGGTCGCCACAGATCTCAACAACCTGGCGCGGTTACTCCAGGCCACGAATCGGCTTACAGAGGCCGAGCCGTTGATGCGGCGAATGGTGGAGGTCTTTCTTCGGTTCACAGTCGCCAACGGCCACCAGCATCCACACTTGCAAGCCGCCATCGGGAACTACACCGCTCTGCTTGAGCAGATGGGCTACGACCAGGCGCAGGTCATCGCGGAACTCAACAAGGTGGGCAGCCCTTTCGGGATTCAGTTTGGCAGCGGCACATAGCCACCCGTCGCGCAGTGCTGGTTTTCGCGTCGCGCCCATTATTGTTCATTCACATCTCACGAGCCGGGAGCCCGCGCCATCCTCTCGTTTCACCAAAGCTGTTCGCTTTCTCGTGAGCACGCTCACCTCCAGCGTCTGGGGACAAAAAGGAATGATTGCTCTCACCCGCGGGCGAGAGATAGAATGAGGATGGGTTGCGATCCGACTACGGGAGGTGTTCGAGATGAGCAAACAGCCAGTCCCCGTCGGATGGAAGAGGTGACCGACCCGGAAGAGTTGGATCTGGAGAAAGACTATGACACTCACGCTGGAAGAGGCTGAGCTTGCGAACTTGCCGATCACCTGCGATCCGGAGATTGTCAGCGGGACGCCGGTCTTTGCCGGAACACGCGTGCCGGTGGAGGCGTTGATCAGTAACCTCGAAGCCGGGCTGACGCTGGATGAATTCCTCGATAACTTCCCGACGGTGACCCGCGAGCAGGCGTTGCAGGTGCTGGAGTTTTCTAAGCACACGCTTCTGCGTCTCGGAAGAAAGCGGTGAAGAAGATCCTGCTCGACGAATGCACGCCCCGAGTGGTCAAGCAGCGCCTTCCCACGCTGCCGATCAGCACAGTGCAGGAGATGGGCTGGAAAAGCGTGAAGAATGGCCCCTTGCTCAGACTGGCCGAGGCGAATTTCGACATCTTCATCACTACCGACCAAAACCTCCGCCACCAGCAAAATCTGACGGGCCGCCATCTCGCGATTATTGTCTTGCCGAGCAATCAGGTGCCGGTTGTGGTCAAGCTGCTGCCCGCTATTGAACAAGTCATCCAAACGATCCAAGCTGGGGAATTGGTGGAGATCCCGCTGCCCACCCCGTGACTTCGGCAGGCGGCAAGAGTTTATCTCAACACATTGACGGCGCGTCAGGATGTAGCATAGCGCTTGGTATGTTGTCTCATCCGCTTGTAACCTTACTCCATCTTCCATTGATCAGATTCAGCATAGGTGAAGTAGCGCATCGGCTCAATCCCCTAGCCGTTTCATCTCGTCAAACGCATCCTTGAATTTGGCGATGGACTCGCGCACGTGTTGTTTGGTGTCTGCGGTGATCGGGGGCAAAATCTCCGCCGAAATCGCGCCGTCTTTCACCTGCAGGACGAGCAGCGAGTTTTCTGCGACCCCGGCTTGCCGCGCCATTTCAGGAGGCATGATGGTTGCCCACCCTTGTTCTGTTTGACGAAAGGACAAAAGACCTGACATGGTTGATTTCCTCCGCTGAGCCAAGCTTGTTAGTCGCCACGGCATTATAACAGCTTGCGGCATCTATCGCACGAGGCAAAGCATCGCCAATAGATAAGAGGGCGCGCTGGAGACAGAGTTTCTGCCTCCGCCTTCAGCCGAATTGAAAGAAGATTTCGAGCGGCTGTTCAATAAGTACCGGGAGACGTGCGAGGAGTTGAAACGGATTGGCGACTGAATCAGTGCGCTACCTCATGTTCTTCCTCAAGTGCCTGGAGGACGCCGACGCGCGTCGGCCCGCACTCATCAGTGAGGACATCACTCGCTTGTCATCCGTCGGTTGAAGGCGTAAGATGCCGCCATGTCGAACGAGAATCTGCTTTCACGCATCACGGTTGACCCAGAGATTTGCCACGGGAAGCCCTGCGTGCGTGGCCTGCGTTACCCGGTGGAAACCATGCTGGAATACCTGGCCGGCGGCGATTCGGCGGAGGACTTGTTGGCAGAGTTTCCTGATCTGGAGCGGGAGGACATTCTCGCCTGCCTGGAGTTTTCGCGGCGAATTCTGTCGGCCAAAAGCGTTCATCTGGCGCTCACATGAAATTCCTTGCGGCTGATCGCACACCAGAGATCGGTGACCCCCAAGCTTGAAACTCATTCCCGCCGGTAGTAGCATACGCCCGCCAGTTGTTCCCTAGCTTTATTCACGCGACCGATGAGTCAAAAGGTTGAGGGCTGAACGCTCAGCCTTGAACCCTGGTCTTGAGGTGACCTCGATATATGCAGCATCTCCGAAGCCTGTTCCTCCTGTGTCTGACCCTGCTGACCATCACCGCCGGCGGGCTGGCGCAAAACAAACTGCTCACGCTCGACGACATCTACGATCCGGTCAAGCGCATCAACTTCAACGGCTCGCCGCTCTCGCGCCTGACCTGGCTCGATGCCGGTCACTACCTCGAACAGAAGTCTGATCCGCAGACCGGCCGAACGCAGATGATGAGAGTGGATGCGCTCACCGGGCAAGCCACAGCCTTCTACGATACGGTGAAGATGGAGGAAGCGCTGGCCAAGCTTCCAGGCCTGAGCGCCGAAGAGGCGAAGCGACTCGCCCAGCGTGGCTCGTTTCAGATGAATGCGGACCGGTCGGCCGCGCTCGTCAACTACGCCCATGACCTCTTCTACTACCGCTTCGGCACCGACCGGGCCGTGCGGTTGACCAATGGGCCGGAAGAAGAGGTCGGCGAGGAGTTCAGCCCCGATGGCCGGCTGGTGAGCTTCATTCGCAACTTCAACCTCTACCTGGTGGACGTGGATATGCGGCGCGAGCGGGCGCTGACGCTCGACGGACATCCGAAGCTGCTCAATGGGCGGCTGGATTGGGTCTATCAGGAAGAGGTCTATGGGCGCGGCAATTTCAAAGGCTACTGGTGGAGCCCGGATTCATCGAAGATCGTCTTCTTACAACTCGACGAAGCGGCGGTCAAAGATTTCGTCGTGGTCGATCACATCCCGTATCAGCAGGATGTTGAAGTGACTCCGTATCCGAAAGCCGGGATGCCCAATCCGACGGCGCGCCTCGGCGTCGTCAATGCGTCGGGCGGGGCCACGCAATGGATCGACCTCTTCAAGTATCAGGGCGTCGAGCCGCTGATTGTGCGCGTCAGTTGGAAGCCTGACAGCCAGCAGGTCGTCTATCAAGTGCAGGACCGCGAGCAGACCTGGTTGGATTTGAACTTTGCCGATCCGCGCACGGGGCGAAGTGAGACGGCCTTTCGGGAGACGTCGAAGGGGTGGATCACCTCTGAGTACACGCGCGCACCGCAGTGGCTCAAGGACGGCTCCTTCCTCTGGCTCAGCGAGCGCACTGGGTGGCAGCATCTTTATCATTACTCGCCTGAGTGCAAACTGGTCCGGCCCGTGACTTCGGGCAAGTGGGAGGTGCGGGTGCTGCACGGCGTGGACGACGCGAACGGGTGGGTCTACTTTTCGGGCACCGAGCGCAGCCACATCGGCAGCGACACCTACCGCATCAAGCTCGATGGGACAAGGCTTGAGCGCTTGACTGAAGCGCCTGGCACGCATACCGCCAATTTCGATCCGCAGTTCACTCACTTCATCGACGTCTGGAGCGACGTCAACACCCCCCCACAGGCGCGGCTCTACCGGGCGGACGGCAAGCTGGCTCGCGTGATTGACGAGAATCAGGTGGAGGCGCTGAAGCAGTACAAGCTGGGTAAGACAGAGTTATTGCAGGTCAAGACGCGCGACGGTTTTGTGATGGAGGCCATGATGATCCGGCCGCCGGACTTCGATCCGGGGAAGAAGTACCCGATCTGGAGCTACGTCTACGGCGGGGCGCACATCCCGGTGGTGCGCAACGCGTGGGGCCGCGAGCAATACATGTGGCACCAGATGCTGGCGCAGAAAGGTTATCTCATCTGGGTCTGCGACAACCGCAGCGCGAGCGGCAAAGGCGCGGAGTCGGCCTGGACGGTCTACGGAAACTTGGGTGAGCTGGAGCTGCGCGATTTGGAAGACGGCCTGGCGTGGCTCAAGCAGCAGCCTTACGTCGACGGCTCGCGGGTCGGGATCAACGGGTGGAGCAATGGCGGGTTTATGACCTGCTACGCGCTCACGCACTCGACCAGCTTCAAGGTCGGGATCGCGGGCGGCTCGGTGACGGACTGGCGCGATTACGATTCGATCTGCACCGAGCGCATGATGGGAACGCCGCAGCACAACCCCGAAGGCTACGAGAAGAGCGCTCCGCGCAAGGCCGCGAAGAATTTGAGCGGCAAGCTGCTCTTGATTCATGGGACGATGGATGACAACGTGCATGTGCAGAACACGATCCAGTTCGCGTACGAGTTGCAGAAAGCCGGCAAGCAGTTCGAGCTGATGGTCTATCCGAAATCGCGGCATGGGGTGATCGACCCGCTGCTCGTCAAGCATATGCGTGAGCTGATGACGAAGTTCATTCTGGAGAATCTGTAAGTGATCAAGTCATGGTTATCAGGAGGGACGCGATGATTAAGTCTGGATCGATCTTTCTCTGCCTGTGCTTCGCTCTGGCTCCACTGACGGCGCGGGCGCAAGGTTCAACCGACAAGCAGCAGAACAAAAAGAGGGATCAGATGTGGAAGCATGAATACGCCGAGATCAACGGCCTGAAACTGCACTACGTCGCAGTGGGGAAAGGGAAGACTGTGCTCTTCCTCCACGGCTTCCCGGAATTCTGGTACGAGTGGAAGAATCAGCTCACCGAATTCGGCAAAGACTACCGGGCGGTGGCGATGGATATGCGCGGCTACAACCTGTCGGCTAAGCCGGAGAAGGTGGAAGATTATGCCGTCCCGCTGCTGGTCGCCGATGTGAAAGCGATGCTGGACAAGCTGAGCCAAGGGCAGAAGGCGATCCTCGTCGCCCACGACTGGGGCGGGGCCGTCGCCTGGGCCTTCGCCATCGCTCACCCGGAGTATCTGGAGAAGCTGGTGATCATCAACGCCCCGCATCCCGGCGTGTTTGCGCGGGAACTGAAGTCCAACCCGGCGCAACAGAAGGCGAGCGCTTACATGCTGATGTTCCGCGGCGAGCAGGCTGAAGCGACCCTCAGCGCCAACAATTATGCCCTGCTCGATCAGATAGTGCTCAAAGCCAAGCCCGGCCTGTTCACCGAAGAGGATCGGCAGGCTTACCTCGCAGCCTGGTCGCAGCCCGGCGCGCTGACTGGCGGCCTCAACTACTATCGTGCGGCGAGAGTCGGACCGCCGCCAGCGAAGGCTGAAGGCGAGAACGCTAATGCCGAGCCCGTTCCGTTCGTGCAAAACACTTCGCTCGTGGTCAAGGTCCCGACGCTGGTGATCTGGGGCGAGAAGGACACGGCGCTGCTCACCGGCAACCTCGAAGGGCTCGACCAATACGTGCCCAACCTCCGGATCAAGCGCATCCCGCAGGGCAGCCACTGGGTGATTCACGAAGAGCCGGACCTGATCAATCGCTCCATCCGGGAGTTCATCGGCGGAAAAGGAAAATGAGGGCCTAGATCGGATTTCAATTGCGTGTACGGATCAGAACCGCGAGCGGTAGCGAGCGTGGCTCACAGTGGAGCCATCTCGGATGCTACGCTCGCTACCGCTCGCGGTTCTGATCCGGCGTGT
>Ga0070707_100005058_pt1 | contig 12360 bp, 13 predicted proteins | sample KBSK5502metaG_FD_65468 | JGI IMG/M metagenome (GOLD analysis project Ga0070707, IMG submission 65468) | Corn, switchgrass and miscanthus rhizosphere microbial communities from Kellogg Biological Station, Michigan, USA - KBS K5-50-2 metaG | ecosystem: Host-associated > Plants > Roots >... | reverse complement strand
GCGCTCAATGTCTTGACGCTCAACCTCGCCAAGCAACTCGGGCCGCGCGGCATTACGGTGAATTCTCTCGCGCCCGGCATTACCGATACGGACATGACCGCAGAGTTCTTGGGCACTGCCGACGCGAGGAAGGCGGCGGCTTCGCTTTCTGCTCTCGGGCGAATCGGGCGGCCGGATGATATCGCTGACGTGGCTGGGTTTCTTGCTTCTAACGACGCGAGATGGGTCACTGGGCAATATGTGGATGCAGAGGGCGGGTTGCAGCTATAGGCGGCAGGCATTGGCGCGTTGTCCGAGACGCGGAAAGATGAGGGGATGCGGAGGGGACCTTAGAATGGTTCCCTTTCGCTTATGGGAGACCGCCGGATCAGTCCCGGCTTCTTATCCGGCCTGAGACCCTTGAGTGCGGCGTGACGTAGGCCGTCCTTCAGCCGTTGCCGATATTCGATCTCGACCACCAGACTGGGTCGCACCCATCGTGGTGGCGTATCGGGCACTTCGTGGAAATCATCATGCAGGACCGGCACAGTGGAGAACGGGCACGTCTTACGATGCGTGGCCTTCAACTCCTCGAGAATGACCGCGCGAGTGTCCCGGGAGAGACCGGTGCCGCACATGCCCGCGTAAACGAATTTCCCTTCGCGATCGTACTGTCCGAGGATCAGCGTCCTCCATTGTTGGGGTCCCGGAAGATACCCGCCGATCACGAACTCTTCCTTATGCCTGATCGGGACCCTGAGCCAATCTGAGGTTCTGAAACCCGGCCGATACACGCTCGCCTCGCGCTTCATCACGACGCCCTCGAGCCCCATAACCGCGCAGGCTTTCATCAACCGTTTGGACTTGCCGGCCGGGAACCCCTTGGTTAGTTTCACGGTGTCACCCTGTAGCGCCGGCTGCAGCTCCCATAGGATCGCCTGGCGTTCCTCGAGGGGACGGTTCAATAGTGAGTGGCCGTTCACGTAGAGACAATCGAACACCATGTAGCACAGGTATCCCGGTAGCTTGCCGTTCCGCGGTCGAAGCCGCTGCTGGAGGGCCTCGAAATCAGGTTGGCCTCGGTCGTTGATCGCGATAACCTCGCCGTCGACTAACAGCGACGTCGGGAACCCGCGAAGCGCACCGGAGATCGGCCAGAACAGATTCGTGAACGAGTGACCGTTGCGAGAGATCAGGCGGACCGAACTATCCCTCACCGTGGCCAGCACCCGGAAACCATCCCACTTCGGCTCGTACGTCCAGGCCGGATCGTCAAAGAGCGTGGTGGCTTTCTCGACCAACATGGGTGCGGGTTGGCGCGGGAACGGGGTGTTCCCCCGCTCATGCAGACCGAAACGGGACAGGGCATTGTTGACGGTTGTGATGAACCGCATGGGCCATCTACAGCCTAGCAAACGGTGTCCCCGATGTCAGCGAACGGAGCGGTCTCGCCAGGGTAACTGAGCGGACTTTTCGAGACGAGAAAGAATAAGTTCCAAAAAAAAGGGGGATCCCTGACGAATCCCCCGAACATGCCCTTGCCATTGCGGGAATCGGTGTCACTCCCTTGGCTTCTGCGCGGTGGGTGGCAAGCCCATGTGCGCGCCAAACGGAGTGCCATTCAACGATTCCTTACTTTTTTGATTCCCAGTTGTCGGCGAAACCAAACTAACCGCGTGGCGGTCCGGTCACTTCACTGTTCCGTCCGGGACCAATGTCACGCCACCATGCCTTGAGGAATGCTGATTATCAGAAGATGACGAGCCGCCCGATCGGTGGCGGCTCGCCTGGGGTGGATCTATGAATAGGCCCCGTGCACGTCTGCACGTCCACAATGGATATTTCCGTTTCCATCGCGACTCAAACATATCGACCAGAACAAATTCGAAACTGCTGAATCAATGAGGACGTTTGAAGACCGGAAGCTCCCACGCTGAACCAACCCAAGTGGATGTTGGCCTCCTCTGGAGTGCCATAGAAGCTCCGGTCTACTTACTCTATACCCACCAAGAAGCGCCAATAGGACATCAACTTTCCGGCGTAAAATTACCCGAACTACCTTAGTGCCCCTCGCCGCTCACTCTTCACGCCTGGATGAGTTTCATCTGCTGCAATCGTACCCGCATCGCTGCGGGCGTCACGCTGAACTCTGCGGCCAAGCGTTCCACCCGATCCTCAGTGCTCAATTCGCCTTCGACTGGATGCTCCTGGGAGATCGCAAACCAGCGCCGCCGGACCTCGAAAAACGGCATCAGGAGTTCAGCCGCAAAGGCTCGGGCTTCACGTTCGTAGAGGACTCGCCGCTCCTCGAGGAGCCCCATCGTAGGCTTGCCGGGTGCCGTACTCTCTACGAGTTGGTGGCCCAACAGGACGTGACCGAGTTCCTCAGCGAGGACCCATCGTCGTTCTTGTTCCGAGGAGAACCGATGGTGGCGGTTGAGGATGATCGAGCGCTGACCGGCAACGTCACCGATGGTCCCTCGGATCCCATCGAGGAGGACCCGCTCAACAACGGGCACACCAGCAAGGTCGATGATCGCCTGCACATCTATGGGTGGTTTCTGGCGGGTGAGCGTCAGCAACCCCCGCGCTCGACTGCGAGCGAGCTCGTAGCGTACTTCTCTACTTTCTGGTGACATGCTGCCCCGATCTTATGCGCCGCGGTGGTATTTCTCCCGCGATATTGCAAAGTGATGATGATGAAGCCATTGAGGTATTAGAAAAAGTCGTTTGTCGCTCTCCTACCTCGGCGTTGAGGCCTCGGCCTCGCAGGATATTCGCTCTCTTCCGCAAGATCGCCGTTTGAACGGACCCACTTCCACTCACCGCGGGCTAAATTCTGCGCCGAGGCGTGAACTCTTTCCCACATATTGATAAGCCATTTCGCTTGCTCCCATCGCGTCTTTCCTCTCCACCACGGACCAAAGAACAAGCTTCTCACCCGAACCTCCCGTAGTGCGAGGGCTTCAGCTGGCCTGGTCCGGATATGCTTATCAAACGTCACAAAGACATCATGTTCCGAGTCAAGTTGGGGGAGAAAATCGCGGTCTCTCCTGTCCGGACCGAATCGTTCCGAAATGCTATCCGCCCCTATTCCTAGCGCACGGAGAATCTTCGGCAACGCAGGGGAAAAGTGAGCATCGAAAACATATCTCAAGCCGCAAGCGGTAGGTGTTCATACTTAAGCGCAGCTCGAACCGCTTTGAGCGGTACGTTAAACCATTCTGCCACGTCTTCTGGAGAATCCCCCGCGTCTACGCTAGCTGCCAGCGCCTCTGTGGGGACTCCAGTCTCTGCGTCTATGGGCGCGCCAAAAGCACGCTCCGCGTCAATCACGACACGCTGCCTGCGGCCGAGCGGCCAATACCGTTTTGCGAAATCTTGCTCAAGATCGATATGATGTTTGAAGTAGGGTCGAACAATCTTGTCGAAGATGACCTGTCCATGCAGAATCTCGTGAGTCGCAGTTCTTGCACGTTCCTCGATATCGACTGTCGCGAAAATTTGACGGCCATCTGTCGAAAACCGCTTGGCCGCGAACGGATAGAGTGCCTCAAACTGCTCTCGTGCCTTGTTGGCCGCTTTCCGAATGTACTGCATGCTCAATCCACTACGTCGGAATCCTGCTACGAAGAGTAATTCAATCAATTCCACGAAGGATAGCGGGGCATTTTCATCTCTGTAGAAACGCGGCACCACGGGAACTTGCTGCCTCTTCGTCAATGCAGGACCGTAATAGTAACCATACACCCAATTGCGCAGACGACCCACGGGGACACGAAGTATGGCTGCGGCGTCTGCAATATTATAAAGACCGTTCCCAAGGTATGAAGGCATCGTCGGCGTACGGGTAGTCACGGCGCTCGCCAGCCCAACGAGACGTGATACCCATATATCCGCATCGGCAGACAGGAATCCTTCCCCAAGGTAATGGTGCTAAGAGCGCTCAATCCCTTGGACGCAACGCGAAAACTGTGCGCGGACCCGGCAGACCGCAGACGTCTCTCGGAGAGAAAAGCTGGACGGCAGCGTGGGGGCAGGCCATCAACCAGCGGTTGTAGTTCGTGCCTTTTGTGCTGCGGCCTTTTGCATACGATTACGCTGAACGTCCGCGATCTTCTTAGCCGGGTTCAAACTATAGCGTGCCTGATCGCGTTCAGCCTTGGCCGTCTTGCGACAGTCGGATCTGTAGCAGCATTGGAAGGGGGTATTGACCCGCATGGGCCTATAGGGCTTTAGGCAGAATCGGCACGTGAACCTGAAGCCCTGAAGGGCAGTCGCTACCATTACTAGCACGGCATACGGTTGCGTTGTGAGTTCGGCGTTCCGAATGATCCGAATGAGCTCCGCTTTTTGCCTTCCGATCCGCAACTGCCCCGGGACAAAATCTCTTCTGTTGGCCTCTCTGGTTGCGTGTTTCTCTGCTATCGACGGAGGAACGGGCACTCCCCCCGACGCCTTCGCAGCCTCAACATGAGAATCCAACTATGTTTCCCCCGTTTCCGCCATGTTTTGTCTTCCCCTTCGACGGTGCGTGGGACAATCCCCCTAGGCCATGGGCCTCACACTGAGGGGGTGTTCAAGGTGGTAATAACGGACAAGCTCCTGCCCTACGAGGTGGCGGGCATCCTCGGCATCACCCCTGACACGGTGCGGGACATGGAACGGGCTGGCCGGCTCCACGCTGATCGCATCGGTGGCATGCGGATTTTCAATCGTCGTGACGTGGAAAAGCTCCATGCCGAACGTGAGCGCCTAGCGGCGGCCCGGCGCAACGTATTGGCGACTACGGAGTAAAACGCAAGGTCTTACAATGAATCCGATACCAGTTCGTTCTTCATGCAGGCCGGTGTGCCGCGCATCCGTGAACCAGTTTCAGGCAAGCAGAAGCTCCGCATGTCGGACTGGCGTTGTCGTTCTGAGGTTCGCTGACCTCGACATTGCCGCTCTCTCGTACGGACACGTCCTCGATTTGACCTTCTGGTATGCGCTGCGATCTCAGGATCCGGCGGGCACGGGGCACCTCGATGGTGATTGCGTCTCCAGGACCAGGGTGATGCTCGGTTGGAGTTCTCGAGTCCTTCGACAAACAGTCACCGCCGGCGAAAGGGTCTTCTGGGCTCAAGACCAACACAGAGGCCTCTGGTTGAAATGTCCCGCCAGAATCGCAACCGCCCTGGGCGTTCAGTCTTTCCGGAAAGCATTTTACATGCCCGTTTCCCGGCTTCGAGGACCCCTCGGCCTAGTCAAGGCTCGTTTGGCGATTCCAGCGATCGCCGCAATACGATGTGGCCGTCCGATCTCAGTCGAGACTATGGCGGGGATGTTGAAAGTCTCCCCTCGCACGGTACGCCGGTGGATCCGGAAGAGCGGAATCACACCCATCAAAAATCTTGCTATTGTCGCTCCCTTACGCCCCGGGTCCAGGCTGAAGGACTACTTGGCGACCGGAGGGCCCAATCTTCGGACGATCAAGTTTCGCGGTCAACGCTTCCTATGCCGGCAGATTGCCAATTCATTTCCCGAATTCGGGCAGGAGGGGGTCCGCTCGCGGCTCCGCCACGCCAACCGATCCGTTCGTCGGTTGAGAGCCGGGGCGACCACCTTTGTTCACACCGGCGAGGGTACCCGTCGTTCTCGGCTCTACGTTGAGAGCGGCAACCGCGAGACTACGATCCCCTCCCACCCGGTAGTCTATACCCTCGTGGGAACCGTGAAGAAACCAGTTCACGGGGCGCCACCGGTGAGGCTGTGGAGCCCAGTAATACCGGAAGTAAGAGGATGACACTTTTGGTCCGCGCTGACAAATCTGTCCACACGGAGCATCGTTTCATTCCACCCGGAGATCATTGCCCGCGGGGAGGCAGCCACCTCGCGTATGACGCCCGGAACTGGGACCCGTGAAGATGAGACGGCACCGGCACCGACGCTCCGAAGGAGAACCCCTCCTGCGGACCTGGTGCTCGGACTGCGAGACCTACACGTTCGTCTTGGACGGGAAGAAGGCATGCTGTGATCCGGCCTTCGCTCCCCCAGAGCCCCAGCGTGATCACGAAGGATCGGACCTGCGCCGGATCCGCCGGTGCGCGTGGCCGGCGTGTTCTCGCCTCGTACCCTCGGCGAACGGCAAATGGTGCGTTGCTCACTCCGGCTTGGCGAGGCGCCGGACCAATGCCGCTGCCTCGAGGCGCTATCGGGAAAGTCGGCAGGAGATCATGGCGACCCCTGCGTCAGCAAAGTCCTCTCGGGAGAACGTTGATTTTGTTGACTGCGCGAGGCACGAGGTGTCCGATCCGGTATCTAAAGTCGGCTCCGGGGTCAAACGAGTCGTGTGGAGCACAAGTCGGTGAAGCCCCGCCTCCACCTCGTCCGCCTCCGGACCGTTGAGCCTACCAATGAGCGAGCGTACAGGCGGGCATGGGAACTGCTGTTTGCGCAGGAGGCCTCGAACACTCCAGGCGAACCATCACTCGCCTCAGACGACACTCCACAGGTGAAGGACGATGAAAGCGGCCTTATACCTCCGGGTCAGCACGGCCGATCAAGCTGAGCGCGGTTTTAGTCTTCCAGACCAGCGCCGACGGCTTGAGGAGTATTGCCGGCTGAAGGGCTGGGATTTCGAGTTCTACGAAGACGCGGGGATCTCGGGGGAAACGATCGACGCTCGGCCGGCTATGATTCGGCTCCTCGAGGATGCGCGGAAGCGGCGGTTTCAGGTCGCAATTGCCATCGAGATGGAGCGGTTCTCTCGTTCGGAGTCGCTCTTGGACTGGCTCATTATTAAACAGGCGTTCCGGCAGGGTCAGGTCAAGTTTGGCACGCCCGGTCAAGTATACGATCCCGCCGACGAGGAAGATGACTTTCTGACCGACCTGTTCGGTGCGCTTGCGAAGCGCGAGAAGCGAAAGATCATTGTCCGAACACAGCGAGGTAAGAAAGAGTCTGCCAGGCGCGGGAATTATGTTGCTCCTCACCCGCCATACGGGTACCGGAAGAACGGAGCCAAACTCGAGATCTACAAGCCTGAAGCCCAAATCGTGCGCACGATGTTCGATCTGCTGTTCAAGGGGTATGGGACGCGGACCATCGTCCAGACCCTCAACGACCACGGCATTCTTCCGCGAGATGCCAAGCATCAGGGTCGACGGACGTGGGCGCTCAGTACCGTGAAGAAGATCCTGAAGAACGAGACGTACATCGGCAGGTGGACCTATAACAAGCAGCAGCGGATTCTGGTTGAAGGGAAACTCGCGAAAGCCCTTCACCCCCGCCCTGATGATCAGTGGGTCCGGGGCATTGCTGTCCCTAGAATCCTGTCAGATGAGATTTTTGCTCAGGCACAAGAGCAGCTTCAGCGGAACCGCGAGCTCTCCCGTCGGAATCAGCAGCATCCCTACTTGCTCAAGGCACTCGTGCGGTGCGGTATCTGCGGGCGCCCAATGCCTGGTGCCTGTTATGACACCAGACGATACCATCAATGCGCTGGCATGCGCCGTCTCATTAGCAATCCCCCCTGCCCTGCTCGGTCCATCAGGGCCGATCTTCTCGAACAGATTGTATGGAATCAACTGACTAAACTACTTCAGCAGCCGGCCTTGGTCCTGGAAGAAGCGCGTCGGTGGATGCAGAACCGCGTGAGCGATCGTGACGAACTGGAGATGAGACTCGGCGGAGTGGAGAGCGCGCTCGGAAAGATCGAGGACAAACGCGAGCGAATGTTGACCCTGCACCGTGAGGGGGAGATTACGTTACCCCGAACTGGTGGCGCACCTCGGGACCATCCGGCGGGATCGCGATCGGCTCCTTGAGGAGCAGCGTAGCCTCCAATCCAGGCTCTCTATGACCATGGCTACCGAAGCAAGAACCGCACAACTGGAAACCGCAGTTGCCCGGGTCGGAAGGCGACTCATCTATCTGACATTCGAGGAAAAATTCCAGCTCGTCCACGCTTTTGTCGACCGCGTGATCGTCCACCCGGACGGTGGAACGGAGATCTGCACGTTCATCCCGGTTGCCAGCGGCTATGAACCCAATGCAATGGACCCGGGATTGCGGCCACGCCATGTCGCCATCAAGATCCCGAGCGCGATCGGCAGATCGAACACCGACCCCTCCTTGCGAGTATCGGCCGGGGCCAAGTTGACGGTGATCCGCCGAACCGGCATTTCGTACCCCGAGTTCCGCACGGCCGCCCGCACGCGCTCGCGAGCCTCCCGCACGCCCGCATCGGGAAGCCCCACGACCGCAAAGGTCGGAATGCCGGGGCTGACGTCGACCTCGACCTCCACCATCGAGGCCTCCAGCCCGATGACCGCGGCACTCCGGACCCGCGCCAGCACGCTCGCTCCCCGGGTCTCATTATAGATGTTTTGATGCTCATATGTCCAGACATCATCACGAGATCCGCCCGTGGGATCTCGACGGGTGATCACTGAGGGAAGTGAGTCGGCGGCGATTCCGGTCCCGCGGGTTCGCCTAGCTCCTTGTACATGTAGACGGTATCCTCGAGTACCCCCGATGCGCTCCTCGCGTACCGTGGAATGGTTCCCGCGCGGACATACCCTAGGCGTAGATACAGCTGCTCGGCGGCGTCCCCCGGCCGGGTGTCCAAGACCAGTAATGCGCGACCTTCATCCCGCGCGAGGGACTCGACCGCACGCATCAGCCGGCGACCAATACCCCGCCGCGAGCCCTCCGATGCACGAATAGCTTCATGACTTCAGCACGGTGTCGTGCGTTGGGCATCGTGGCGAGGCCGAGTTGGACCGACCCAATGACGCCGTCCGACCCAAGCGCGACCAACACCCGGCGGTTGCCACCGCGGAGCGCGTCCCGGAGACCGCGCCAATAGTCTCGGGCCTCATGCAAGGCCAACGGAGGAAGAAACCCGACAGAGGCACCGCTGTCAACGGCGTCCATGAGAAGCTCGGCGAGTTGTGTCTCATAGTACGGTATTTGGTCCGCGGTCAGGATTTCGATCTGCACCATGCTTGACGGTTCGCCGCGAGGGCGCTGGTCGCCCTTCCAATGCGCATAGGGCCATGCGCGCACGACACTTCACGGCACCGCAAGCATGAGAGGAAGCCCCGAGCCCGCGCTGAAAAGAGCTTCACACAGTCTTCACGTCATCGCGACGGCATCGGGAGGAAGGCTCGGCCCGGGTGACAAATCGCTGAACCGGCCCTCCCGGCCGGCTGACGGGATGCGGCCAAAGGAGCGGCGATGATCAAACTCGGGATCGTCGGAGATATCCACTGCGGACCCGATACGACGTCCATACTCGGGAGCTGTGCGCCCGTTTTGCTGGAGACGTTCATCGCCGCGATGCGGGAGTTTCAGCCCGACTGCATCGTCGATCTCGGTGATCGCATCAACGACGTGGCGCACGGCCAGGATCGTCAGCGGTCGACGTGGGTGCGGCAGCAACTCCTCGCGGCCGGCGTCCCGGTGTTCCACGTCCTGGGGAACCACGACGTCATCAACCTCACCAAGGACGAACTCGGGAGTGTCCTGGGCAAGCGCGGGTCGTATGAGTCGTTGGACATCGACGGGGCCCGCCTCATCGTGCTCGATAGCCAGGACCCATCATTCGAACACACCGGCGGGGCCATCGGGCCGGAGCAGCGTCGGTGGCTGGAGAAGGCGCTCGGGGAGGCGCCGCATCCCGCGCTGGTCTTCTGCCATCACCCGCTCGACGAGCAGAGCCTTGACGGGCACTGGTACTTTGCGGACCACCCGGCGCATGCCTTCGTGCAGGACCGCGGGCCGGTCCGGACGCTCCTGGAGCGCTCCGGGAGCGTGTGTGCCGTGTTCTCGGGCCACCTCCACTGGACGCGTGCCACCGCCCTGAACGGGATCCCCTATGTCACGCTTGGCTCGCTCGTCGACGGCGGATTCACGAACGGCCGGCCGTGCGGGGCATTCGCGACGGTCACGGTCCAGGGGAAATCGATCGAGGTCCGTGTCGCCGGCCTCCTGCCAGATCAATTTCGCCTCACCCGTTAGGTCCGAGGAGGGAGTCGTCCATGACAGGCGTCCTGCTCTGCGTCCTCACATTGCTCCTGGTGATCATAGCTCCGAGCCTTCCCACGATGCTCCAGGCCTCTGCGGCCACGGCCCCGCCGAGCGGCACGCTGACGCTCTACACCTCCGAATCCGATGACGACGTCAACCTCCTCGCCGACGACTTCATGCGCCGGACCCCGGGAGTCACGGTGAAGATCTTCCGGGCCGGTTCCGGACCGGTAGAAGCAAAGATCGAGGCCGAGATGCAGGCCGGCCGGATCCAGGCGGACGCGATCTGGTTTGCGGACATCGGGTTCTTCCAGAGCCTGGCCCAGAAGGGCGTCATGCTCCCGTACAGTCCCCCCGCGGGGGGCCGCGCGCCGCGAATCCTCCATTATCAGGGCAACCAGTTCCACGAGGTGCGCCTGATTTTCAACGTGGTCGCGTTCAACACCCGCCAAGTGAAGTTCCGTCCGACGAGCTGGTGGGACCTGGCCCTCCCCCGGTACCGGGGCCGCGTGGGAATGCCGAGCCCCTTTGTCTCCGGGGCCGCGTTCGCGCACGTCGGCACGTTCGCCGCCCTTCCGGAGTTCGGGTGGAGCTTTTACCAGAAGCTCCAAGAAAACCGAGCGATCGTCTTTCGGAGCAATGGTGACGTGATCCAGAAGCTCGCCTCCGGGGAGGTCAGCGTTGCCCAGGTCGTGGACTTCTTCGTCAGGGCGCTCAAGGCGCAGGGCTCGCCGGTCGATTACATTGTCCCGAAGGAAGGCGCGGTACTCGTTCCCACCCCGGTCGGGATCATCAAAACCACCAGCAACCGCGCGGCCGCGGAGGCCTTCGTGAACTATTTGTACACGCCCGAAGCCCAACGGTTATTCGTGACGCGGTCGTACATCCCGGTCGTGCCGGGGATCCCTCTCCCCCCCGACACCCCCGATGCGTCACAGATCAAGATCATTCAGCCGAACCTCGAGTACATCGACGGGCACCGCGAAGAGATCAAGCAGCGGTTCACGACGTTGTTCGGCGCCCAGTAACCTGGTGGCGACGGCCACCGGCCCCGGGGGTCGAGCGGCGGAGGCATGGGGTCCCGCAGCGCTTCGCCGTGGGCTGCTCGTCGCGGGGGGAGCGGCGATCGCCATCCTGGCCATCCTGGTCGTTTACCCATCGGCGATGCTCGCGGCGCAGTCGTTCTCTCAACAAGGCCACTTCACCCTCGCCCACTACGCCCGCATCGCTGCCGATCCGGGGAGTTCCCGCGCCCTCGTGAACAGCCTCGTGGTCTCGTCGTGGGCCACGGGCGGCGCGACCGCGCTCGGGGTCACCATGGCATGGCTCATCGCCCGCACCGACCTTCCGGGGCGGGCGCGCTGGCACACGGCGCTCCTGATCCCCTACATGATTCCCCCGTTCATCGGCGCGATCGCCTGGGTCTATCTGCTGAGCCCCGCCGGATATCTGAACCAAGCGTGGATGACGCTCACCGGCTCTCTGGATCCCGTCTACGTCATCTACGGCCCGACCGGCATCGTGTTCGTGATGATCCTCTACGAGTATCCGATCGCGTATCTCGCCACAATGGGTGTGCTGCAGCGAATGAATCCCGCGCTCGAAGAAGCGGGCCGGATGGCGCGCGCCGGACCCTGGGCGGTGTTGCGGGAGATCACCATCCCGCTCGTCCTCCCGGGCGTCCTGGCGGGGGCCCTGCTGGTGATGATGGCCTCGCTCGGCAACTTCGGCATCCCCGCGATCATCGGCTTCCCGGCCCGCTACATCGTCCTCACCACCAAGATCTACAATCTGATCCTCAACTTCGACGAGCCCGGCCACCTCCAAGCCGCGGCCGCGCTCTCGATGTGGTTGGTCGGAATCGCCGCGGTTTTGCTTCCGATGCAACGGGCGATGCTTCGCCGCGGCCGGTTCGCCGTGGTGGGCGGACAGGCGAGCGGGGCGTCCCTCGTCGCCCTGGGACACTGGCATCGACCGGTGGTCGTGGGCCTTGCGGCCCTGGTGACGGTGAGCGTGATCCTGCCACTCGGAGCGATCCTGCTGACCTCCGTGATCCGCGCGTACGGCCTCCCTCCAGTACCTGGCAACCTCACGCTGCGGCACTATGCCACCGCGCTCGCGGACCTTCCCAAGGCCCGCAGGGCGATGACCAACAGCCTGCTGCTCGCCGCGGGCGCCGCGACCGCGATCATCTTCTTGGCCGCGGGGTTCGCGTACCTCAAGGAACGGACACGGATCCGGGGGACGGATATCCTCGAAGTGCTCATCACCCTCCCCTACGCGGTCCCCGGGACGGTCGTGGCCCTGGCGATGATCCTGGCGTGGCTGCGCCCCATCCCGCTGATCGGCCTCCGCCTCTACGACACG
>Ga0070707_100005057_pt1 | contig 12361 bp, 12 predicted proteins | sample KBSK5502metaG_FD_65468 | JGI IMG/M metagenome (GOLD analysis project Ga0070707, IMG submission 65468) | Corn, switchgrass and miscanthus rhizosphere microbial communities from Kellogg Biological Station, Michigan, USA - KBS K5-50-2 metaG | ecosystem: Host-associated > Plants > Roots >... | reverse complement strand
GATGCGGGGGTCAGGCCCGCCGACGTGGCCGAGTAGAGCCTTCGCCATTGTAGTGGGTCCTCCACACTGAGTGACCAGAGTGGGCGCACATACGAAGACCTGCATGAGTGCGCGCAAGGTGACCACTCAAGGATCGCACCCTCACGGCTGTCCGGTCAAGTTGAGCGACTCCGCAGGTCACGCGCGCCTCTCCGGGCCCTTGGGCGCGGCTGGCAGACGGGGCACGTGTAGGACGACCGATTCATGAACGGATCGCGCCGTACCGGGGCGCCACAGCGCGGGCAGGGCTCGCCCTCACGCCCGTATACCGCCAGTGACCGGCTGAAGTACCCGCTCTCACCGTTGACGTTCACGTACAGGCTGTCGAACGAGGTGCCACCGGCCCGCAGGGCCTCGGCCAGGACCTCGCGCACCGCCGCGAGAAGCCGGCTCGCATCGGCCCGGCGCAGGCTGGAGGCTTCCCTGGCCCAGTGCGTCCTGGCCCGCCAGAGGGCCTCGTCCGCGTAGATGTTGCCCACGCCACTCATCAGCGACTGGTCCAGCAGGGCCCGCTTGACGTCGCTATGCCTCGTGCGCAGCCTGGCGAGCACCACGTCCTCGTCGAACGCGGCCTCCATAGGGTCGGGTGCGATGTGCGCGATGAGCGCCGGCAGCGCAGCGCCGCCGCGGTCAAACAGCATGTGACCGAACGTGCGCTGGTCGGTGAACCTCAGCTCGGGCCCTGAGTCGGTGAACACGAACCGGATCCGGACATGTGGTGACACCGGCTCTCCCGGCTCGCCGAGCAGCAACTGGCCGCTCATCCCCAGGTGGGCCAGCAGCGCATCCTCGGCGACCGAACCGGCCTGCTCCGGTGCCATGGGAAGCCACAGGTACTTGCCACGGCGGAGGGCGGCCGTGATCACCATCCCGCGAGTGGCCGCCTCGAAGTCGTCCCGGCCAGCCAGGTGCCGCCGGATGGCCCGCGGGTGCAGCACCTCGACCGAGCTGATCGTCCGGCCCACGACATGCCGCTCCAGTCCCCCGCGGACAACCTCGACCTCAGGTAGCTCCGGCACGCCTCACCCCATCGGGCCGCTTGTCCCGGGGTTTCCGCCGGCCTCGGGCTCGCGCGCGCCACGCGGCGCCGCTGAAGGCCCTGCGTCACCGGTGCCCGCCGGGGCCGCGCCAGCCGGATCGGTCCTAGCCGGATCGGTCCCAGCCGGATCGGTCCCAGCCGGATCGGTCCCAGCCGGATCGGTGCCCGCCGGGGCCGCGCCAGCGGGGCCCTTGCCGGCCGGAGCCTGGCCGGCCGCGTCGCCGTGGTGGTTGCCGCCCAGTGGCGGCTCACCGTTGCTGATGGCGTTCCAGGCGGCCTCGGCGGCCTGCTGCTCGGCTTCCTTCTTGGAGCGCCCCTCGCCGGCGCCGTACACGTGGCCGCCGACCCGGACCATGGCGCGGAAGGACTTCTGATGGTCGGGCCCGCTCTCCTCGACGTGGTACTCGGGCACCCCGAGAACCCCGGAGGCGGTCAGTTCCTGCAGGGAGGTCTTCCAGTCCAGGCCCGCACCGAGCCGCGCGGACTTCGCGATGACCTGGTCGAAGAGCCGGTGCACCAGCGCGGACGCCTCGTCCAGGCCGCGCTCGATGTAGACCGCGCCGATCACGGCTTCCAGCGTGTCGGCGAGAATCGAGGACTTGTCGCGGCCGCCGGTGCCGTCCTCGCCGCGGCCGAGCCGCACGTAGTCGCCGAGCCGCAGGCCACGGGCGACGCCCGCCAGCGCGCGCATGTTGACCACGGCCGCGCGCAATTTGGCCAGATGTCCCTCTGGCAGGTCCGGGTAACCGCGGAACAGCGCGTCGGTGACGACCAGGCCGAGAACAGAGTCGCCGAGGAACTCCAGGCGCTCGTTCGTGGGCAAGCCACCGTTTTCGTAGGCGTAGGAGCGGTGTGTGAGCGCACGCTCCAGCAGCCCCGGAGACAGGCCGGCGTCGAGGACCCGCAGCAACTCAGTGGTGTCGGGCTGGCCGGCTCCTGGCTGCTGGTCGGCTGCGACCTTCATGGGTGTCCTCCTCCCCAGGGCCCCTGCGTGGCAGCGCCTCGCGGGAGAGCCGCCTGGCGGGTCAACACCGCTCGGGTACTACCACGCGCGTCTTCAGGAGGGCGTGATGACCTGGCGGCGGTTGTAAGTGCCGCAGGTCGGGCACGCGGTGTGCGGAAGTTTGGGATCCCGGCACTGCGGGCAACGCACCAGGGTCGGCGCTGAGGCCTTCCACTGTGCGCGCCGGGATCTCGTGTTGCTGCGCGACATCCTCCGCTTAGGGACGGCCACGTCCGTTCTCCTCACCTGTCTCCGGTACGGGCGAGCCGTCCGGGCTTGGCTGCATCGTGATCTGACGCAGAGCTGCCCACCGGGGGTCCAGGGCCGGGCCATGGTGGTGGCCGGGGCCCACTTGGGCAAGCCGCGCACCGCATTCGGCACACAGCCCGGGGCAGTCTTCCTGGCACCGCGGCGCGAGCGGCAGCGCGAGAACCAGAGCATCTCGGAGGACCGGCTCGAGATCGAGCAAGTCCCCGTCCAGAGAGTACCCGTCCGCACCGGTGTCCCCGCCGTTTTGCTCATAACCGAACAGTTCCTGGCACCGGACCTTGATGGTCTGTGACACCGGTTCCAGGCACCTCGCGCACTCCCCCGCCACCGGCGCGGTGGCCGTGATGGTGACGAGCACGCCCTCGGTAACGGACTCCAGCCGGACCTCAAGGTCCAGCTCCGCGCCTTGCGGGATCCAGGCCATGCCGGTGTGGAGATCCGCGGGAGCAGGCACGGCCCGGGATTCGGCACGCGCGGAGCCCGGGCCGCGGTCAAGCGCCCGGGTGTCGAAGACCAACAGCCCACGGGGGTCGGTGCGGGCGCCGGCAGTCCTGCGGAATGAAGGCATGGCAAATTCAGGTAGCGAGCAGTTCTGAAAGTCATTTTACCGGCGCGCCGGCGTGAAACCGAATCGATCGCGACGCGTCGCGGTGCCCGGTCAGCCCGCGCCGGGCGAGTCCAGCTTGACCCGCAGTTGCGCCTCCACCGCGGGCGGCACCAGGGAGGCCACGTTGCCGCCGTAGGCGGCGATCTCCCGGACCAGGCTGGACCGCAGGAACGAGTAGAGCGGGTTCGCCGAGATGAACAGCGTCTCGATCTTGGCGAGACGGTAGTTCATCTGGGCCATCTCCATCTCGTACTCGAAATCGCTGACCGCGCGCAGCCCCTTGACGATCGCTGGCACACCGCGAGCCTTGCAGTACTCGACCAGCAGCCCGCGGAACGTGTCCACCGACACGTTGGCCAGGTCCTTGGTGACCTCTTCGAGCATGGCCACACGCTCGTCCACGGTAAACATGCCGTGTTTGGCCCTGTTGGCCCCCACCACCACGATGACCTCGTCGTGCAGAAGGGCGGCGCGGCGAATGATGTCCAGGTGACCGTTGGTCACCGGGTCGAACGAGCCGGGGCAGACGACGCGGTGCACGCGCATCCCGTCCTTCCGTGCAGGCCACCTGGGGATGAGCCCCGATGGGCCTATGTGCCTGCGGCGAGACCGTACCAGAAGGTCGCTTCGCCGTACCGGCGGGACCGGTCCGGCGCATAACCCGCAGGCCAGCCAACCGGGCCGGAGCGGCTGGCCCGTTCCACCGCCACGAGCGCGCCGCTGGCCAGCCAGCCGCCCGCCCGCAGCGCGGTCAGCATCTGCGTGATCTCCTGTTCCGCGGCGGCGTACGGCGGATCGGCCAGCACCACGTCGAACGGCGCCCCGGCGAGCGGCCCACGGCCGAGCACCGTGGCCACGCGGCCGGTGACAAGCTGGGCGCCGGGCAGGCCCACCGCCGCGATGTTGGCCCGGATCACCCGTGCCGCCGCGTTATCCGACTCGACGAGCACCACCCGGCCGGCCCCGCGCGACAGCGCCTCCAGACCCATGGCGCCGGACCCGGCGTACAGGTCAAGCACCCCGGCTCCGGTGAGCGGGCCGTGCACGGCGGTGACCGTCGCGAACAGCCCCTCGCGGGCGCGGTCGCTGGTCGGCCGGGTACGGGTGCCGCCCGGCACGGCGAGCCGCCGCCCCCGGGCCGCCCCGGCGATGATCCGCGTCATCCGGCCCTCGGCCGCCCGTGCCGCGGGCCGGAGCTCACGTCTTCTCCAGGAAGCCGGCCTGTTCCTCGTCCAGCAGGGCGCTCATCTCGGCGGCCAGCGCCGGGTAGCCCGACAGTTCCGGGTCGGCGTCCACGAGGCCGGTGGCCTCCGTGCGGGCCGCCACGATCAGGTCCCGGTCGTGCAGCACGCTGAGCAGTTTCAGGCTCTTCTTCCGCCCCGCCTGGGTGGCGCCGAGCACATCACCCTCCCTGCGCTGCTCCAGGTCGATCTCGGCCAGCCGGAAGCCGTCCAGCGTCGCGGCCACGTCAGCCAGCCGCTGCCTGGCCTTGCTCCCCTCGGGCGCCTCGGTGACCAGCAGGCACAGCCCCGGCTCGGTGCCCCGGCCCACCCGGCCGCGCAACTGGTGCAACTGGGACACGCCGAACCTGTCGGCGTCCATGATCACCATGACGGTGGCGTTCGGCACGTCCACGCCCACCTCGACGACCGTGGTCGACACGAGCACATCGGCCGACCCGTCGGCGAAGGCCCGCATCGCGCTGTCCTTGTCGTCGGTGGGCAGCCGCCCGTGCATGACCCGTAGCCGCAGCCCGGCCAGCGGGCCCTGCTCCAGTGCGGGCGCCACGTCCAGCACGGCCAGAGGCGGCCTGGCCTCCTCCTCGTCGTCGTCGGGCCCTATGAGTGCCTCGGAGTCGGCGGGATCCGCGGGCATCGACGACGACGCGCCTTCGTCACCGCCGATGCGCGGGCAGACCACGTAGGCCTGGCGGCCCTTCTCCGCCTCTTCCCGCACCCGCTCCCAGGCCCGGTCCAGGAATCTGGGCTTCTCCGCCGCGGGCACCACGTGCGTGGCGATCGGTGACCGGCCGCCGGGCAGTTCCGCCAGGGTCGAGACGTCCAGGTCCCCGTAGACCGTCATGGCGACCGTGCGCGGGATCGGGGTGGCGGTCATCACCAGCACGTGTGGCCTGGCGCCCTGGGCCTTGCCGCGCAGCGCGTCGCGCTGCTCCACGCCGAACCTGTGCTGCTCGTCGACCACGACCAGGCCAAGGTCGGCGAACTGCACCCGCTCGGCGAGCAGCGCATGCGTGCCGATGACGATCCCCGCCGCGCCCGACGCCGCGTCAAGCAGTGCCTCACGGCGCGCGGCGGCGGGCTGGGAGCCGGTGAGCAGGGCCACCCTGGTCGCCACCTCCGCGCCGCCAAGCCTGCCTGCCTGGCCCAGCGGGCCGAGCAGGTCCGACACCGACCGGTAATGCTGCTGCGCCAGCACCTCGGTGGGGGCGAGCAGTGCGGCCTGCCCGCCCGCGTCGATGACCTGGAGCATGGCTCGCACCGCGATCACGGTCTTGCCCGAGCCGACCTCGCCTTGCAGCAGCCGGTGCATGGGGTGGTCGCGGGCCAGCTCGGCGGAGATGTCGGCGCCAACCTCGCGCTGGCCCGCCGTGAGCGAGAACGGGAGCCTGGCGTCGAAGGCGTCGGCCAGCCCGCCCGCGCTCGCGGGGCGGGCCGTGGCGGGCAGCGCGGCCGCGGCGCGGCGCCGCTGGGCCAGGACGGCCTGCAGCACGAGTGCCTCGTCCCACTTCAGCCGGACCGTGGCGCTGCGGGCCTGGGCGTCGTCGGCGGGCCTGTGGATACCGTGGAGCGCTTCGGCGAGCCCGGCCAGGCCGTACTGCTCGCGCAGCGGCGGCGGCAGCGGGTCGTCGAGCTCGCCCAGGGTGTCAAGCACGATCTGCACGCACTTCTCGATGTCCCAGGTGGACACGTCCTTGGTGGCCGGGTACACCGGGATCAGCTCGGCGGCGTACTCGGCGGCCTTGGCCGCGTCGTCGGCGCCGAGCAGCTTGAACTCCGGGTGGGCGAGCTGGCGCTTGCCCTTGAAGGTGGACACCCGCCCGGCGAACATGGCGTGCCGCCCCGGGGTGAGCTGGCGCTCCCAGTACTGCACCTTGTTGAAGAAGGTCAGCGCCAGCCGTGCCCGCCCGTCGGTGACCGTGACCTCGAGGAGCTGGCCGCGCCTGGCCCGCATCGGCCGGGTCCTGACCTTCTCCACCTGTGCGAAGACCGTGACCTGGTCGCCGTCGCGCAGCGCGGCCAGGTCGGTGAGCTCGCCGCGGCGGGCGTACCTGCGCGGATAGTGCCGCAGCAGATCCCCCGTGGTGGTCAGGCCGAACGCCGTGTCCAGCTTGGCCGCTGCCTTTCCGCCGAGGGTGGTGCGCAGCGATTCCTCCAGGCCTGCCATGGGCCCTCAGAATAGGGGGCGGGCACGACCACACCGGGCCGGCCACGCGGCGATCCGTGGCTTCGGTTCGCGCACCGGGCACCTGGTCGGCTATCCTTCAACACTGGCCTGGGCAGTGCCCGGCCGGTGTCTTCTTTCCTCGATCTCACAAGGGAGCGTTCGGCGTGGCTTCCGTCTGCGACATCTGCGGCAAGGGGCCGGGATTCGGTAACAGCGTCTCGCGCTCGCATCGCCGCACCCCGCGCCGCTTCAACCCCAACATCCAGACCGTGCGGGCCAAGGTGGACGGTACGCCGCGGCGCCTGCACGTGTGCACCTCGTGCATCAAGGCGGGCAAGGTCACCCGCTGAGCTGCCCCGGTACGGCGGGCCTGCCAGGGCTGCCGCGCGGCGCGGTGCGTCGCGAGCGCGATACGACACCAGCGCAAATACTCCGTTAGCGCGGTACGACGTCAGTTCGGCGCACGCTAGCCGATGTGACAGGCCTGTCCGTCAAACGAGCATCTGGCCGGGTGAGTCGGCACCCCCTGGACGCCGACGCCGACAGCGAAGATCCGCCCGTCCGGCCCCGAGCCGGTCGTGTAGTCGCTGGACCGCACCACCGCGGCATGCCCGTTCGGCGCGAGGTGGCTATCGGGGTTCATGCCCAGAATGTGGCCGCCCGGATAACCGAAACGCAGGTGCCAGTTCGCGGGCACGGCCCCGGGAAACGTGATGGTGATCTGCCCCCAGAAGCCGCCCTGCCACTTGCTGGTGATCTTGTAGCTCAGGTGCGGCTGGGCGACCACGGTGTCACCGCCGCCGCCCGTCCGCTGGCCGGACGGCGAGGGGGAGCCACCATCGCCGGCGGGCTCGGCGGACGCGGGCGGAGAGGGGTTCAGCGTGCCACCGCCGACGCCGAACGGCTCAGGCTTCCCCGTGGGCGGGGACTGGTGACTGCAGCCATCCGGGCCGCACCGCAGGCCGCCCTGGCCGAGGGCCCCCGGGGCGACGTAGCTGAACACCGTTTGCACCGGGTAGGCGAGCACGGCCGCGACGACGACCCCAAGACCGGCCGCGAAGGTGGGCGTCACCACCACGCGGCGCATGGCTGAACCCAGGCGCCCGTCCGGTGCCCCGTGCCGCGCCGGGCTGCCATCGGGCCCTGGCGCCTGATGCCGGGAAACCGGCCTCTTACGGTGTCGTGCCATGAGGGGTCGCTGCCAAGCATCGCCGCATCGTTGAGGGGTTCAATCTAAACCATCACGCGCCGTGTGAGATAGGTATGGACATTTAGTCGCCGAAGTGTTTCCATCCGGCCCGACCGGTCATCTGGTTCCCGTTTACCAGCACGCCCTGACCGGCCCTAACTTGCCCGATTACGGTCCAGTGGGACGGCAGTTCGCGGCCCGGCGGGAAGGTGGCGGCGAGCGCGTGGTCCTCACCACCCGTGAGCATCCAGTCGAGCACGGCGTCGCGGCCCGGCGCGCTGTCGTGGTCCAGCGCGGCGGCCGCGGCGGCCAGGCCGGGATGGGCGGGCAGCCGTGCGGTGGCGATGTCGATCTGGACGCCGCTGGCCCGGGCCAGATGCCCAGCATCGGCGAGCAGCCCGTCGCTCACGTCGATCATCGCCGTAGCCCCGAGCGCGGCGGCCTCGGGCCCGGCCGCATAGCGCGGGGCAGGCCGGCGGTGCGCGGCGATAAGCGCCGCCGGCTCGGTCAGTCCCGCTTCGAGCAGGGCCAGTCCCGCCGCGGACTCGCCCAGCACGCCAGCGTAGGCGAGCACATCGCCCGGCCGGGCGCCAGACCGGGTCACCGGCTCCCGGCCGCCCAGGTCACCCAGGGCGGTGATGGCGAGCACGACCGCATCGGCGCTCGAGGTGTCCCCGCCCACCACCGTGGCACCGGCCCGGGCACACTCCCCGGCGATGCCCGCCATCACGTCGCGGGCCCAGGCGACGGTCACGTCCCCCGGCGCGGCGAAGCCCACGAGCAGGGCCACGGGAACCGCGCCCATGGCAGCGATGTCGGCGAGGTTCTGCGCGGCGGCCTTGGCGCCGATGTCCGCCGGGCCGGACCAGTCGCGGCGGAAGTGCCGCCCCTCGATCAGCAGATCGGTGGTGGCCACCACCCGGGCGTCCGGTGCCGCCAGCACCGCGGCGTCGTCCCCGATCCCGACGATCGTCCGGTCACCGCGCGGAAGCGCCGCCGAGATCGCCTCGATCAGGCCGAACTCGCCGAGGTCGGAGATGGTCATGAGAACCCCCCGGGACGGCGTGCGGCATGTCCGGTCTGCCCCCGATGCCGGGAGCCGGCTTTTCTCCGCACCGGCGGATAAAGAACCCGGGCTTGGCAACCTGCTCTTAGGGTAGCGTTGGCCATTCCGGACCCAGGCGCGAGCCCCGGGAGGACGGCATGGTGCAGGCGTACATTCTCGTTCAGACAGAAGTCGGCAAGGCTGCCGAGGTCGCTATTCGCATCGGTGAGCTCTCGGGTGTCACCCAGGCGGAGGACGTCACTGGGCCATACGACGTGATCGTCCGGGCCGAGGCGGAGAATGTCGATGATCTGGGCCGCCTCGTGGTGGCCAAAATTCAGTCCGTGCCCGGTATTACGAGAACGCTGACCTGTCCCATCGTGCATATCTAGGGACCAGGGCGGCTGACAGAAAGCAAACGAACCCGGTCCAGGGCCTGGCCCTGGACCGGGTCGCTGTGTCGGCTCGGCTCTGGCTGACCTCGGTCCGGGTCAGCCAGAGCCAGCGATCACCCGGGATCGTAGGCGTACGGTGCGTCGTCCGGCTTCGGTGCGCGGATCTTCGAGTGGACCACGGCCGCGCCCTTGGCGGAGACCGTGAGCCCGCTGTAGGTACCCGGGGTCACCGGGTCGCTCCACTCGTTGGTGCCGTCGGTGGCGTAGAAGGCGAAGTCGTTCTTGCCCGAGGACAGGTTGAGCGTCGCCTGGTACAGCGCACCGTTGGTCGGGTCACCGGATATCAGGGTCATCGGATGGGACGTCCCGTTCACCACCACGTCCACCTCGGTCGCCGGGTCCGGGCCGGTGTAGGTCGTGGAGAAGGTGAAGTTGGTGGACGTTGTGCCCGACGCCGGGGAGACCGAGGAGTTCTGCAGGTAGATCGGTGTGATGTCGACGCTGTACTTCTGGATCGTCTGCAGCCCGCTGCCATCGTCGAACTGCAACACGAAGTAATGCGTCCCCTGGGTCAGATGTGGCGTCGTGTACTGGTACAGGATGCCCTTTGTGGGCGTGCCACTCACCGCGTTCAGCGCGTGGATGTTGTTATCGATGTCAATCTGCGCGGTGACCGGGGTCTTACCAGCAGGTGACTTGTAGATGCAGCTGAAAGTGACCGGCTGGCCAAGTTGCTGCGCGCCGGTACCCGGGGTCACCTTGAACCCGGTGATGTTGTACGGCAGCACCTGCGGGCCGCTAAAGGGAACGTTATTCAGCGGCAGCTGCCAGGAATTGGTGCCATCACCGAATCGGAACGTGTAGGTATGCGGCCCAGGCGCCAGCGTCGTGGTCGTCGTGTATTCGTCGAGCTTGCCGACTTTCTTGGCGAACGACATCGGGATCGTATTGGTGCCGTCGACGACCAGGTGCTTGGTCGTCGGCGTCGTGGCGTTCTGGTACATGACCGCGAAGGTGAAGACCGTACCCGGGCCGCCCGAGGGGGGCGACACCGTGCCCACGTGGGAGCTGCCGACGGCCGCGCTGCCCGTGTTGGGCACCGAGAGCACGGCGGAGTAGGACAGCGTGGCCTCGATCAGCTTCGGGTCAGGTGTCTGCGAGAAGTTGAAGTAGTCCATGAGGTCCGAGGTGCCCGCCAGGCTGTCCCGCGCGCCCAGGCTGGGCAGGTTGAAGACTTCCTCGATGAACTTGTCGAACGAGGCGAACTCGCCCTGCTGAGAGCTGATGTAACCGGGCTTGGCCCACGGCGAGATGACAAGCAGCGGAACCCTGGGGCCCAGGCCGATGCCGTCCACCTGCGGCGGCGGCACGTGGTCGTACCAGCCGCCGAAGTCGTCCCAGGTGACGAAGATCGCCGTGGAGTTCCACTCCGAACTGTGCATGATCGCGTTCACGATCGAGGACACGAAGTTCTGGGCCGGCTGCGTCGGCTGCGGCGGGTGGTCGGATTGGGAGTCCTCGCCCGGGGTGACGAAGCTGATGTTGGGCAGGTTGTTGGCCTTCGCGTCGGCGATGATCTGGGTAGAGGCCACGGTCGGGCTGTTCTTGACGCTGTTGATGTACTGCGGCGCGTCCCATACAGGCGCGGTGCCGTAGTACTTCCAGCTCAGGCCCGCCGCATTTGCCTCCTGGGGAATGGAGGGGATGTTGTAGCACGGCTGGCCGTAGGTCTCGTTGGCGCCCGCGTCACGGTCGAGGACCACGTCGTTGGCAGGCGACAGACAGCCGTGCACGTGGATCGTCTGGTCATTGCCACCCGTCTGCCCCGCGATCATCGCGATGTGGTTGGGGGTGCTGCTCGAGGCGGCGTCGGTGTAGAAGTTCTCGCCAAGCCCGAAATTCTGCGCGTACGCCCAATAGACGGGAATATCGCTCTTCTTGTACTGGACGTCGCCGAGGGGGTCGAAGCCGTCCATCGCCCCGCCGTCGATCGCGAACCTGGTCCGCGGGCCGCTGTGGTCGATGTCGTGCGGGGCCGGATTTGAGGCCGCCGGCTCGGTCAAGGCGTATTGCGCCCCGACGCCGGGGAAATCGCCGAAGTAATTATCGAAGGTATGATTCTCTTCCATAATAACAACGACATGCTGAATGGGATTGGTGGTCTGGTTTACCGCCGCTCCCGCCACGCCCGCAGCTACTACACTCACTACGGCGCCGGCCGCTCCTACGGCCACTACCGCCGAATTAATCCGCCGCAATCTTGCGCCTCCCGTTCAGATTTTTTCGGGGTACGTATTAGCAGATTCGGGGTATACTAATAGCAGAAATGTATACGTCTGTCAAATTTGCGTACTAAAACGCATAAGAAGACATCTTAGCATCTTCCGCGCTATTTTTCCCCGAAACGGGCGACCCTGGCAGGCCGCCGGGCGCGCGAGGAGGGCGGCAGGCGCGCGGCGGAGGGCGCGGGTCGGCGCGGACCCCGGAGGACGAGCGCGCGGCGGCCGGGGCACGGCGGAGGGGCGACCGCTGGAGGAGGGGCGCGAAGCCCGCAGGGCGGTGCAGGGACCTGGAGTGCGGCGCGAGCGGGCGCGGACCCTGGAGGACAAGCGGGCGCCGGGCCGGGGCACGGCGGAGGGGCGACCGCTTGGAGGGCTGGCGCGAGCCCCGCAAGGCGGTGCGGGGACCTGGAGGACTGGCGCGGGCGCCTGGGGGATGCTAGGGCGCATGACCGGGACCAGCGATGCCACCACCGATGGCTGAGCCGGACGAGGCGGTGTCCCGCTTCGAGGCACTGCTCACGCCCGAAGGGCAGGAACTGCTGCACCGGCTGCGCCACGAGGACGACCCGGCCGCCCTGCGGCTCGGCACCCAGCTACGGGCCGCCTACCCGGTGGAACTCGTCACCGCCGCGCTGGCCCAGCACGAACTCCGGCTGCGCGCCCGGGCGAAGTTCAGCCGCGCGCTCGACATGTACTTCACCCGCCCCGGGCTCGAGCAGGCGTCGGCCGAGGTGATCGCGGGGCATCGTAGCGCCAGGTATGCGAGTGCCGGGCTGGTCGCCGACCTGTGCTGTGGCATCGGCGGGGATCTGGTCGCCCTGGCCGCCGGGCGCGGCGTGCTCGCCGTGGACCGCGACCGGCTGCACCTGCGCATGGCGCGGGCGAACGCGGATGTCTACGGCGTGGCGGCCGGGCTCACAGCCGTGGCCGCGGACGTGCGCGAGGTGAGCCTGGGCCGGGTGGCGGGGTCGGGGCCAGCCTTGGGCGGGGTGGCGGGGTCGGAACTAGCACAGTGCAACTGGAAGAGGGTGCGCTACGCCCCCCGGGGATGCCCGCTGACGCCAAGTTCAACGACGGCGCGTGCGAC
>Ga0070707_100005056_pt1 | contig 12362 bp, 10 predicted proteins | sample KBSK5502metaG_FD_65468 | JGI IMG/M metagenome (GOLD analysis project Ga0070707, IMG submission 65468) | Corn, switchgrass and miscanthus rhizosphere microbial communities from Kellogg Biological Station, Michigan, USA - KBS K5-50-2 metaG | ecosystem: Host-associated > Plants > Roots >... | reverse complement strand
CCACCCGGGCGGCAAACCCCAGATACGTCTCGCTGTCCACCTTGAACCGGTGGACGGAACCGGTATCGAGCGCATCGGCCGGAGGAGCCGACACCGGGCCCGCGAGATCGGTCCACACTCCGTCGCCCGGCACTCCGATCATCAAGGTCGTCGACGCGCCGAGAAGATTGGCCAGCGTCGTCCGGGTCGTGGTGGAGCCAACGACGCGGAAGCGCTCGACCAGCACGCCGACGGTCGAATCGCCCGACCGCACCGGGACCCTGATGTCGTAATAGAGAGCGGAATCAGCAAGCCGCTGGAACGAGCCGAGCTCGGGGCCGGCGTCGTGGCGCCGCTCCCTGGTTCCATCGGGGGGAGGCCCGAACCAGGCGGTATCCTGGATCGAACCCTTGACCATGACCATGCGCCCCGAGGGATCCACGATCGCAATGGCCCGACGGGTGGCGCCGCGGAGCCCGGCCGCCAGGGCTGGAGGGACGACCGAGGTATCCGGATTTCGGCTGGTAAGAAGCCCGACAACCGCCGGATCCGCCGCGATGCGGGAGAGATCCGCGACTGCGGTCGCGGGTCCGCGTCCCAGCATCTCGGAGAATTGACCCGAGAGAAGCCGGAGGCGCTCCCCGGTGGTTCGTTCGCTGACCCGGAGGACCTGGAAATAGGAGAGTCCGACCAATGCGCCGACAGTCGCGAGCAACAGGACCAGCACCATCGCGGCGATTCTTCGCCCGAGGGAACGATTCAGCCAGCGGGACAACGCACTCATGCGTGGAGGAGCATACGGCGGCCTCCGTACAGGCGCGATGAAGAATTACATCGCGCTCATGAACATGCGGGTGCCCGGTGCAGAATGCACCCTCGTCTGAAGATAATATGGCTGGAAATGACTCGACCTCGGATTATCCGCGGCGCGCCACGCGCTTCCGGCGGGTGACCGTGCCGCCGCGGCTCTTCTTCGCGGCGAGCAGCTCGACCGCTTCGGAGAGGGTGACCTTTGCGGGATCGCTCCCCTTGGGGATCGACGCGCTTACGCCACCATGCTTGACGTACGGTCCGTACTGGCCGTCGAAGAGGGCGACGGGTGCCTGATCCGCGGGGTGCGGACCAAGCTCCTTGAGCGGTGCCGGAGCGGCGCGGCGTCCGCGGCCGAGCTTGGGCTGAGCCAGGAGCTCGAGGGCGCGCTTGAGGGTGACGCTCAGCACCTGGTCCTCACCCTTGAGGGAGCGGTAGTCCTTCCCGTCTTTTCCCTTGTCGAGGACGATGTAGGGCCCGAACCTTCCCTGCCCCGCAAGAATCTTGGCGCCGGTTTCGCCGTGCGTTCCGAGGAGCCTGGGCAGCGAGAGGAGGCCCTTGGCGATGTCCACGGTCACATCCTCGGGCTTCATCCCCTTCGGCAGACTCGAACGGCGCGGCTTGGGATTCTCGTCGGTCACCGGCCCAAGCTGGACGTAGGGGCCGTACTGTCCGGTGAGCACCATGATGGGCTCGCCGGTGTCGGGATGAATCCCCAGGACATCGGGGCCCTCCCGCTTCTGGCGGAGAATCTCTTCGATCGTTTCCATCGTGAGGTCGGCGGGGGCGGCATCGCGGGGGAGCGACGCGCGCAGCACTTCTCCGCCCCGATCGACTTCGACATAGGGGCCGAAGCGGCCGATCCGGATGGTCGCATCTTCGAGCCCGCCGACTTCCACCGACCTGGCCAGTGCGGGATCGATTTTCTTTTCCCGGGTTTCCACCTGCTTCTGCAGCCCGTCTTTTCCCAGGTAGAAATTCTTGAGGTACGGCAGCCATTCGGCCTGACCCTCGGCGATTTCGTCGAGCTGCTCCTCCATCTTGGCGGTGAATTTGAGGTCGACCAGTTTCGGAAAGTGGTGCTCCAGCAGCGCGGTCACGGCGAACGCGGTGAAGGTCGGAATCAGCGCCTGTCCCTGCTTCTGCACGTAGCCGCGCTCCACGATGGTGCCGAGGATGCTGGCGTAGGTGCTGGGCCGACCGATGCCGTCGGCTTCGAGCTCGCGCACCAGACTCGCCTCGGTGAATCGTGGCGGAGGCTGGGTTTCGTGCGAGACGGCATCGATGCCGAGGCACGCGGGCGCGTCGCCCACGGCGAGCGCGGGGAGCAGCACTTCCTGGTCTTCGAGCGCCGCTTCGGGATCGTCGCTGCCCTCGACGTAGGCGCGGAGGAATCCCGGGAAATCGATCCGCTTGCCGGTGGCGCGGAAGGTGGCGTCGTCCACGTCGAGGGTGACGATGACGCTGGTGATCCGGGCGTCGGGCATCTGGCAGGCGACGGTGCGCTTCCAGATGAGATCGTACAAGTCGTAATCCCGGCCGGTGAGCTTGGTCTCGTCCGGCGTGCGGAAATGCGAGCCGGCCGGCCGGATGGCCTCATGCGCTTCCTGCGCGTGCACGTTCTTGGCGGAATAGTGCCGCGGCTTGGGCGGCAGGTAGCTCTTGCCGTAGAGCCGCTCGACGCACTCCCGCGCGGCGGTGACCGCCTGCCCCGAGAGATGCACCGAGTCGGTGCGCATGTAGGTGATGTAGCCGTTTTCATAGAGGCTCTGCGCGACCCGCATCGTGTCCCGCGCCGAGAGGCGGAGCTTCCGGTTGGCTTCCTGCTGCAGCGTCGAGGTGGTGAACGGCGCGGCGGGGCGGCGGATGCCGGGCTTCTCCTCATTGGTGCTGACCCGCCAGGGCTTTTTCTGGAGCCGGTCGCGCAGCTTGGCGGCCGCGGGCTCGTCGAGCAGGACGACCTTCTTGTCGGCCGCGAGCTTGCCGGTCTTCTCGTCGAAATCCTTGCCGGTGGCGATGCGGAGGCCCTTGAGGGCAACCAGCTCGGCGTCGAAGTCCTGCTTCTGGTGCGAGAGCCGCGCCTTGAGGTCCCAGTAGACCGCCCGGTGAAACGCCCGGCGTTCGCGCTCCCGGAGCACCAGCAGACGAACCGCAACCGACTGCACCCGGCCCGCCGAGAGTCCGTAGGCGATTTTTTTCCAGAGCAGCGGCGAAAGGGTGTAGCCGTAGAGGCGGTCGAGAATCCGGCGGGTTTCCTGCGCACGGACCAGCTTCTCGTCGACGTCCCGGGTGGTTTCCAGCGCTTCGCGGATTGCTTCGCGGGTGATTTCGTGAAAGACCATCCGGCGGATCTTGACCTTGGGCGCCAGCACCTGGGTCAGATGCCAGGAGATGCTCTCTCCCTCGCGGTCTTCGTCGGTGGCGAGGATCAGCTCGTTGGCGTTCTTGAGCAGCTCCTTGAGCTCCTTGACGATCTTCTTCTTGTCGGCGGGCACGACGTACAACGGCTCGAAGTCATTCTCGACGTTGACGCCCAGTCGCGCCCACTCCTCGCCCTTGAGCTTCGGCGGAATGTCGGCGGCCTTGTCCGGCAGATCGCGGATATGCCCCATCGAGGCGGCGACATGATAGCCCTTGGGGAGAAAATCCCTGATGGTCCGAGCCTTGGTGGGCGACTCGACGATGACCAGCGACGCCATGACACTCCAGGAAAAGGAAACGCCGCTGATCCTTCGCGGCTGGCGCTAATCTAGTACCATCCTGCCCATCATGCTGTCAATGAGGTAATCGAACCGCCGCATCGGCAACCCGTTGCACGCGGGCATGGCGCCCCGGGGGCGGGGTCGTATGTTTCCGCTGAGTCCTCAGCCGGAGCAGACATGGGTACCATCATTCTGGGTGCGGTGATCCTGCTGGTCGCGTTCGTCGTTCGCACGGCGGGGTCCAGTCTCCGCGGCGCCGGAGGCAAGGCCAGTGGAGCGCTCGTCAACCTCATCAGCCTGGGCCTCGCGGTGCTGGGCCTGTTGATCCTGATCAGCTCGAGCGTCGTGGTGATCGACGCCGGCCAGGTCGGCGTGCGGCACGCGTTCGGAAAGGTCGACCCGATGCCGCTCTACAGCGGCGTGCGCTTCGTGCCGCCGTGGTCCTCGGTGGAGAAGTACTCGACCCGCGAGGAACAGTGGCCGTCGGGGCGGGAGGCGACCGAAACGATGGACGCCCTTTCCAACGAGCAGATGAGCATGAAGGTGGATGCCGCCGTCCGCTGGCAGATCGACCCCTCCCAGGCGCCCAAGATCTTCACCGAGCTGGGCACCGAAGAGCAGATCAAGAACGTCGTCGTGAACGCGATCCGGAAGGGGGTGCGCGACGGGATGGTGCAGTTCTCCATCAACGACATCTCCAAGCGCAACGCGATCGCCAGCGCGATGGAGTTCCAGGTGGACAGCGCGCTGCTCACCCGCCCGCGCGTGGGGGGCGAGCCGTTCCGGATCGCCAAGATCACCGCGTTCTATCTTCGCAACCTGGAGCCGCCGGAGCAGGTCGTCGCGGCCATCAACAACAAGATCGCCGCCGATCAGCAGATCGAGACCGAAAAGCACAAGGTGGAAGTGGCCCGGCTGCAATCGGACCAGCAGCGCTTCCTGAATCAGACGCTGACCCCCGAGGCGCTGATGAAACAGTACCTCGAGGTGCTGCACGACATGCGGACCTCCAACAACCTCGTGGTGCTGGTGCCGACCGAGGGTGGGGTGCCGATGCTCGATCTGGCGGCGCTGCGCAAAAACCTCGCAAAGCCGTAGTTCCTGTTAGGGAGTAGCGAAGAGCGAAGAGCGAGGAGGAAAAGCCTTTCCTCTTCGCGCTTCGCCACTCGCGACTCGCTTCCGCACCTGTGCAGTCCCGCATGGTCGCGACGTCCCCCCTCAAGCACGCCGGATTTTCACCCAACCGCCTTCGCGGGGGGAGGGACCCATGCTTCGTTGGGCGCTCGGATTCTTCGTGCTTGCCGTCGTGGCCGCGCTGCTGGGATTCGGCGGCGCCGCGTCGGCGGCGGCGGAGCTCGCCAAGATTCTCTTCTACGTCTTTTTCGTCGTCTTCCTGATCACCTTCGTCTATGGCCTGATGGCGGGCCGGCGGCCTCTCACCTGAGGAGGAGCCGATGGCACTCTGCAGCAATTGCGGCAACGACTATGACAAGAGTTTCGAGGTGAGCCTCGGCGGGAAGTCGTACACCTTCGACAGCTTCGAATGCGCGATCCATCTTCTGGCGCCGGTCTGCGGGCACTGCGGCTGCCGGATCATCGGGCATGGGAGCGAGGTGGACGGACGATTCTTCTGCTGCGTGCACTGCGCGGAGACCGACGGCGTGGCGGGACTGAAGGACCGGCTCTAGCGGAGGTCAGCTCCTCCGGCGGGCTCGAGCCAGACCGAGCCCTCCGGCCAGCACCAGACCGAGAGCGAGGAAGAGCAGACCCGAGGGTGTGCCGGCCGCGGCCTCCCGAACACCGCAGAGGCCGGTCAGGAGGCAGTCGCCGGGGGTGAAGGCCTGCAGCAAGATCATGCTGGAAGATAATGCCAAGGGAGTAGCGAAGAGCGAAGCGGCTGGAGGAATGGCCTTCCCTCCTCGCTCTTCGCGACTCGCTACTCCCTCGCTAAAAAGCGGACAGGGTGGGATTCGAACCCACGATACCCGTAAGGGCATACCGGTTTTCGAGACCGGCTCCTTCAGCCACTCGGACACCTGTCCTTCGGAGCGTGGAAATTAACACTGCGGTCAGCTATGAGCCATCAGTCTTCAGTCTTCAGTCTTCGGTCATCAGTCTCTAAGGACTGGCGACTGAAGACCGGAGACCGAAGACCCTCAACCTGACATCTTCTTCAGCACCGCCGCCGTCAACCGCTGCTTGCTCGCCAGCATCGCCCCCCACGGATCCTTTCCCTGCTTCCCCGCGAGCGCGTGGGCGTTCTCGACGGTGTACTGATCTCCGCTTCTGATGGTTGGCAGGTCCTTCCAGGCGACCGGCGCCGAGATCGGGGCACCTTCACGCGCCCGCGTCGACCAGGGGGCGACGGCGGTGGCGCCGCGGGTGTTCCGGAGCCAATCGACGAAAATCTTCCCTTTCCGCTCCGCCTTGCTCGCCTTGGCGAGGTATTTCTCCGGCTCCTCGACGCTCAATCGTTCGGCGACGGCGCGCGCGAACGCCGAGACCTCGCTCCAGCCCGAGCGGCGCGCGATCGGGAGGGCCACGTGCAATCCCTTCCCCCCGGTCGTTTTGACCCAGGTCTCGAGCCCCACCTCCTCCAGCAGCGTCTTGAGGCGGAGCGCGCCCTCCCTGACCCGCGCCCAGGAAATTCCCGGCGCGGGATCGAGATCGAAGATGATCCGGTCGGGAGCCTCGACGTCGTCCTCGCGCGCACCCCAGACGTGGATCTCCAGCACACCATGCTGAATGAGCGAGACCAGTCCCGCCGCGTCCCGCACCACGGTGTAGGCGGCCTTGGCTCCGCTCCCTTCCTTGATGTCCACGGTATCGAGCGCGTCGGGCAGCGTCCCGCTCCAGTGCTTCTGGTAGAAGCAGGCCTTCGCCGTTCCCGACGGGCAGCGCACCAGGGAGAGCGGCCGCCCCTCGACATGCGGCAGCATCCAGGGCGCGATGGCGTCGTAATACGCGGCGAGGTCCTGCTTGGTAAGCCCCTGCTCCGGGTACAGCACCCGGCCGGGGTTGCTCAGCGTGATTCCGGCGACCTGCATCGGTGCCTCCCGCCGCACGTCACGCGGCGCTTTGTCTTCGCGAATCCCGACGAATGAAGGGTGACGGAGGAGTCCTTCCGCCGTCCACTCGGTAAACTCGACCTCGACCACCAGCTTCGGCTCGACCCAGTGCACCCCCGCCGCGGAGCGTGGGACGCCCCGCGTCGCGGGAGAAGTGGGGCGGCCGAGCCGCTCGACCGTGTCCTTGAGCGAGCCGAGCAGCTGCTCGTTCATCCCGGTGCCCACCCGTCCGGCGTAGCGGAGCGTACCATCTTCCTCCCGGACGCCGAGCAGGAGCGCGCCGATGCCGCTCCGCCGCCCCTTGGGATCGGTGTAGCCGATCACGATGAATTCCTGCCGGCTCTGGCACTTGAGCTTGAGCCAGGAGCGGCTCCGCCCGCTGCGATACGGCTCATCCTTCCGTTTGGCAATCAACCCTTCGAGTCCCCGGCGACACGCCGCGGCCAGCGCCCCGGCCGGGTCACTGTTCGTGTGCGCCGAATAGCGGAGCGCGTTGCCGGGACGCCGGGTGCCCAACAATTTCGCGAGCCGCGCCTTTCGGTCGACCAGGGGGAGATCCCGGAGATCAAGATCCTCGAGCCGGAGGAGATCGAACGCGAAGTACACCAGATCGCCCGGGGGGTCCTCGGAAAGCCGCTGCTGGAGGGCCCGGAAAGAAGAGACTCCGTTGGGAAGCAGCGCCACCGCTTCGCCATCGAGTATGGCACGGCGGGCCGGAAGCCGCGCGGCCGCCGCCGCGATCGCGGGGAATCTGGCGGTCCAGTCCAGGCCGGTGCGGGTTAGGAGACGGATCCGGTCGCCGTCCTTGATGCACTCCAGCCGGTAGCCGTCGAGCTTGACCTCGTGCACCCAGTCGCGCCCGGATGGCGGCGCGTCGACCAGGGTGGCCAGCTGGGGTGGAATGAATCCGGGGCGGCCCGCGGCCACCTACGCGCTCTTCCGCGCGGCGGTTCGGGGGCGCGGGGGTCCCCGCCGAGCCCGCGTGGGAGCTTTCCCCTTGCTTTCGACACTCCGCTTGAGCGCCGCCATGAGGTCCAGCACCTTGGTCTCCTCCTTCTCCTCGGCGGGTTTGGCCTTTGCCTTCCGGCCCCCTCCCTTGGCGCGCTCCTTGATCATCTTGAGCACGTCCTGCTTGTAGGTGTCGGTAAACTCGCCGGGATCCCATGCCGTCGCCATCGTCTTCATCAGCTGCTCCGCCATCGCGAGCTCCTGCGGTCTCGGGGCCGCAGCGGATCCCTTCCCTCCCTTGCCGATCGCATCGAAGGGACGAATCTCGTCGTGATAGCGGAGGAGGTGCACGACCAGCGCTGTCTCGGAGGGGTACACCGCCGCGACGTATTGCCGGGTGCGCAGGACGATCTGGGCCAGTCCGAGCTGCCCGGTACGCTCCAGCGCCTCACGCAGCAGGGCGTACGCCTTGTCGCTGCCCTTGAGCGGGGCCACGTAATACGGCCGGTCGAAGTAGATGAGCGGGATCTCCTCGCGCGCCACGAAGCCGATGATGTCCACCGTCTGGGTCGATTCGGGATTCGCCGATTTGAGATCGGCGTCGGTGAGCAGCACGTAGCGGTCCTTGCTGACCGCATATCCTTTGACGATGTCCTCCGGCTTGACCTCCGCGCCGGTGGACTCGTTGACCTTCTTGTACCGGATCCTCGAGTTGTCCCGGCGGTCCAGCAGGTCCAGGTCGAGTCGCTTGGGGGCCTCGGCGGGATAGAGCTCGACCGCGATGCTCACGAGCCCGAATCCCATTGTCCCCTTCCAGATTCCGTGCGGCATGATCGTCCCCTCCATCCGTCCTGCATAAGGTCCCTGCTCGGCCGCCATCTCGGTGCCGATCTCCGGGGTGGGACGATCTACGCGCCATCGTCGACACGCAGCGATCGACCGATAATCATTCACAGTGCTCTTGCCGTCCCGACCGTTTGCGTTTATTATCGATCGCACATACAGGGCTGGCGGATGAAACCCGGCCACTGGAAGCCATGACGGGCGAGCGGCTGGGTCGCCAGTTGAAGGCGGAATCGGGAGGAGAATCCCGGCTCCGCCTTTGTTCGTTTACCGGAGGGGATATGAATTGGGATCGAATCGCTGGACGCTGGCATCGGGCAAAAGGGAAGGTCCGTGAGGAGTGGGGCAAGCTGACCGACGATGACCTCGACATCATCGCCGGCAAGCGCGATCAGCTCGTCGGACTGCTCCAGCAGCGTTACGGGGCGACGCGCGACGAGATGGAGCGCCAGGTTCGGGAGTTCGAGTCACGCTTCGCGGACGTATGAACGTGCCTGCGTCAACGACCATTGAATGGAGTCACCCATGTCACTGACCGGACTTCTCGTGCTCCTGCTGTCGATCGTCGCGGGCTATTTCGGACTCGGCGCCATCGCCGGGAATCCCGCGACGGTGGCGGCGGCACTGGTCGGCATATTCGTTGCCGTTTTCGTCGTAGCCTGGGTGTACGAATCCGCATCGCGGCGGCGATGGATGGTCTGACGCCGGCCGCCCGTACGCGACGGTAGCACCACCGAAGGGAGGCACCCCATGGCACTCGGGTCGATGCATGAGCTGCTGGTGCTGGAACTGCAGGACATCCTCGGCGCCGAGAGACAGATGGTCAAGGCATTGCCGAACATGGCCAAGGCGGCCTCGGCCCCGGCGCTCAAGGCGGCGTTCGACCGCCACCTCTCCGAGACGAATGGCCAGATCATCCGGCTCGAGCTGTGTTTCGCCGCCTTCGGCATTCCGATGCAGGGAAATCCATCCAAGGGCATGGAAGGACTGCTCGCCGAAGCCAAGGAGATGATGGATGAGGAGGGACCCGATCCGGTCGTGGACGCGGGGCTGATCGGTGCGGCGCAACGGGTGGAGCACTATGAGATCGCCGCGTACGGCTCGGCGATCGCATTCGCCGAGCTGCTCGGGGAGAACGAGGTGGCGGTGCTGCTGCGCAAGAGCCTCGAGGAGGAAGCCGCCGCGGACCGAGCCCTGACCGCGCTCGCGATGAAGGAAGTGAACGAGACGGCGCTTGCCGCGGGGACGCGCGTCAGCGAGAGTTAGCGGTGAGCGGTGAGCGGTGAGCGGGACAAACCCGCTGACCGCTTACCGCTTACCAGTGAAGAATTCCTTGAGTAGCGCACCGCACTCCTCCTGCATGACCCCCCCCAGCACTTCGACCCGGTGATTCAGCCGCGGATGGCGGAGCAGATCTCCCACCGATCCCGCCATCCCCGCCTTCGGATCGTAGGCGCCGAATACCACCCGCCCCACCTTGGCCAGCACGATCGCACCGGCGCATTGCGCGCAGGGCTCCAGGGTGACGTACAGCGTGGCGTCGGGGAGGCGGTCGGTGCCAAGGAGCGCCAGGGCCCGGGACAGCGCCAGGAATTCGGCGTGCGCGGTGGGATCGCCGCGGACCACGGTCTCGTTGTGGGCTTCGGCGAGCCTGCGCTCTCCCTGCATCAGCACGGCGCCGACCGGGACTTCGCCCCGCGCGAGCGCCTGGCGGGCGAGCTCGAGCGCCGCCCGCATGCCCATGGCGTCCTCCGCCGCGAGCGGCGGCGGGTTAGGCACCGGCGAGGGCTTCGACCGGGGCGGCCTTCTTGCTGAATCGCAGGTGGTCCCCGTCCCGGTCGGCGACGATCCGGTCTCCCGGGAGGTAGCCTCCCTCGAGCAGTGTCATCGCCATCGGGTTCTGCAGCATCATCTGGATCACCCGCTTGAGGGGGCGCGCTCCGTAGACCGGATCGTAACCGCGATCGGACAGCAGCTCGCGAGCGGCCGCCGTCAGCTCGAGGGTCAGATGCCGCTCGGCGAGGAGTTTGTCGAACCGCGCGAGCTGCAGATCCACGATCTGGTCGATGTCCTCGCGCGAGAGCGGCCGGAAGACCACGATGTCGTCCACCCGGTTCAGGAATTCGGGCCGGAAGTGATTGCGCAGCTCGTTGCGGACCCGTTCTTCCACCAGCGCCCACGCGGCGGGGGAGGCCACCTCGCCCGCTTCCACGATGAAGTGGCTGCCGAGGTTGGAGGTCATGATCAGGACGGTATTCCGGAAATCGACGGTGCGTCCCTGGCTGTCGGTCAGCCGCCCCTCGTCGAGGATCGAGAGCAGGATGTTGAAGACGTCGGGATGGGCCTTTTCGATTTCGTCGAACAGCACGACGCTGTAGGGCCGGCGCCGGACCGCTTCGGTGAGCTGGCCCCCTTCGTCGTAGCCGATGTACCCGGGAGGCGCGCCGATCATCCGGGCCACCGAGTGCTTTTCCATGTACTCCGACATGTCGAGCCGCACCATCGCCCGCTCGTCGTCGAAGAGGAATTCCGCGAGCGCGCGCGCCGTCTCGGTCTTGCCGACACCGGTCGGCCCGAGAAAAATGAATGACCCGGTGGGGCGATGCGGATCCTGGAGCCCGGCCCGGGCGCGGCGCACCGCGTTGGCCACCGCGGTGAGGGCTTCGGGCTGGCCGACCACGCGGCGCCGGAGCTCGTCCTCCAGCCGGGTCAGCCGTTCCCGGTCCGATTCGAGCATCTTCGACACCGGAATCCCGGTCCACTTGGCCACGATCTCCGCGATGTCCTCGGCGTCCACTTCTTCCTTCAGGTACTTGGCCTGCTTCTGGATGGTGGCGAGCCGCGCCTCCTCAGCGTGAATCTTCTCTTCCAGCTGTGGAATGCGCCCGTACCGGAGCTCGGCGGCTTTCTGCAGATCGCCGCGCCGGGTGACCTGATCCACCTCGGCTTTCAATTGTTCCGCCTCGGCCTTCATGGTGCGGAGCGACTGGATCGCCGTTTTCTCCGCCTGCCACTGCGCCTTCATCGCACCGGATTTTTCCTTGAGCCCGGCGATCTCCTGCTCCACCGCCTTCAGCCGTTCGCGTCCGGCCTTGTCCTTTTCCTTGAGCAGCGCCTGGCGCTGAATCTCGAGCTGAATGATGCGGCGCTCGACTTCGTCGATTTCCTGGGGCAAGGAATCGATCTCGATGCGAAGCCGGCTGGCCGCCTCGTCGACCAGGTCGATCGCCTTGTCGGGGAGGAAGCGGTCGCCGATGTAGCGGTCGGAGAGCTGCGCCGCGGCGACGAGGGCGTTGTCGGTGATCCGCACCCCGTGGTGCACTTCGTAGCGCTCCTTGAGGCCGCGGAGGATCGCGATGGTGTCCTCGACGCTCGGCGGGCCCACCAGCACCGGCTGAAAGCGACGTTCGAGCGCGGCGTCCTTCTCGATATGCTTGCGGTATTCGTCGAGCGTGGTCGCCCCGACCACGTGGAGCTCGCCGCGCGCCAGTGCCGGCTTGAGCATGTTGCTCGCGTCCACGGCCCCTTCGGCGGCCCCGGCGCCCACGATGGTATGCAGCTCGTCGATGAAGACGATGTAGCGGCCCTCGGCGGCGGTGAGCTCCTTCACGACCGCCTTGAGGCGCTCCTCGAATTCACCCCGGTACTTGGCACCGGCCAGCAGAAGCCCGATGTCCAGGCCCACGATCTCCTTGTCGCGGAGCGATTCCGGGATGTCGCCGTTGACGATGCGCTGGGCGAGACCCTCCACGATCGCAGTCTTGCCGACACCGGGCTCCCCGATCAGTACCGGATTGTTCTTCGTGCGGCGGGCGAGGATCTGGATCACCCGCTCGATCTCGGTCTCGCGCCCGATCACCGGGTCGAGCTTCGCCTCACGAGCGGACTGGGTGTAGTTCCGGCCGAACTGGTCGAGCACCAGGGAGCTGCTGGGCGCGCCCTCGGTGGGCGCACCGCCGGCGGCGGTGGTCTCCTTGCCCTGGTATCCGCTCAGCAGCTGGATGACCTGCTG
>Ga0070707_100005048_pt1 | contig 12377 bp, 12 predicted proteins | sample KBSK5502metaG_FD_65468 | JGI IMG/M metagenome (GOLD analysis project Ga0070707, IMG submission 65468) | Corn, switchgrass and miscanthus rhizosphere microbial communities from Kellogg Biological Station, Michigan, USA - KBS K5-50-2 metaG | ecosystem: Host-associated > Plants > Roots >... | reverse complement strand
TCGTGCTGCGCACGCACCACGCGCGCGGCCGCAACCTGGCCCGCGCGCTGGGGGCGATCGACCGCCTGGCGGTGGTGCGCGGCCGGCCGGTCGCGATCCGCATCGAGGAGGCGCTAGTATGAAGGGGGGTCGGATGGGGTACGAGATTCGCGCCATGTCCTTCGGCGAGATCCTCGATGCGGGCTTCCGCATCGTGCGCGACCACGCCGCTGTCCTGGTGGGCATCTCGGCGCTGATGCACGTGCCGATGGCGCTGCTCGCGCCGGGGTCGCCCTTCGCGGTGACGGCGAGGCCGGCGGTCGTGGGCGCCGAACTCACCCGCGTCGGGATCGTCATGGCGCTCGCACTGCTGGGGGGACCGATCGTCACCACCGCGACCACCTGGGCGGTCGGCGAGCTGTACGTGGGCCGCCCCGCCTCGCTGGAGCCGGCGCTGCGCGCCGCCGGGAGGATCCTGCTGCCGCTCAGCGGCACGGTCCTCCTCCTCTACCTGGTCGTCGGGCTGGTGTGCGGCCTGATCGCCGGCGTGGGGGCGGGGCTCATGATCCTGGTCCATCGCCCGGCGGGACTGTTCCTCCTGGTCCTCGCGCTCCCCGCCGCGGTCTTCTACGCGTTCCTCTCCTTCCTGCTTCTCTGGCCGGTGATGGTGCTCGAGCGCTCGTTCGGGCGTCGGGCGCTCGGGCGGAGCCGCGCGCTCATGCGCGGCAACCTGCTCCGCGGTCTCGGGATCACGATCGTCGGGGCCGCGATCGTCAGCGTGCTCGGGGGCGTCCTGCAGATCGCGCTCGGCTACATCCCGGTGCTCGGCCCGCTCGGGGTCGGGCTCGCGCGCTCCGCGGGCGGCGCCTACACGTCGACCGTGCTCGTGCTCCTCTACTTCGACATCCGCTGCCGCAAGGAGGCCTTCGATCTCGAGCATCTCGCCGAGCTGGTCGCGCGCCAGGCGCCCGTGGCGCCGGCGCTCGCCTGAGCCAGCATGATCCCCGGTGCGCCGCCCAGCGACGAGCAGGTCCGGGCGCTGGCCCGGCAGATCCTGGAGCGCGCGGAGTACGCCTGGTGGCACGCCAAACCGTGGCCGTGGCTCAGGCGGCTCTACGAGTGGCTGCGCGCGCTGCCGGAGACCGCGCCGGTCCTCTACTGGTCGTTGCTGGGCGGACTCGCGCTGCTCACGCTCCTCCTCCTCGCCCACGTGGTGTGGACGCTGCGCGCGGCCCTCGCGGTGCCCGCCCCGCGGGCGCCGGGTCGCGACCGTCCCGACGAACCGCGCTTCGCCGAGGAGGCGGAGCAGCTGGCGCGCGCCGGCCGCTTCCTCGAGGCGGCGCGGCGTCTCCAGCTCGCCGCGATCGATCTCCTGCTGCGCCGCCGCGTCCTCGAGCTCGGCCGCTCCGACCCGAACCGCACGCTGCGCGTGCGCCTGCACGAGGCGCACCTGCCCGAGCCCGAGCGGCGCGACCTGCTCGCGGCGATCGACCGGCTCGAGCGCACCTGGTTCCGCGAGCGGAGCGAGGACGCCGACCTCTACGCCTGCTGGCGCGCCCTCCACGCGCGCCTGGCGGCGACGCTGGAGGCCGCATGAAGCGGGCGGGGCGTATCTCGGCCGTCGCCGCCTTCGCCGTGCTGCTGGTCATCGGCATCTTCCGCACCGACGACCGCCGGGACGCGACGCCGACCACCTTCGGCACGCTGCCCTTCGGCTACCGGGCGCTCTTCGATCTGCTCACCGAGCTCGGGTATCCCGTCGCGCGGAGCGGCGGCAAGCCGGAGCTCCCGAGCGACGCGACCGTCTGGTGGATCGAGCCGGCCGGGGTGGCCTGCGGAGCCCCGGGCGCCGGCGGCGAGTGGCCCTTCGCGTCCTGGGTCGAGGCCGGCGGGCGGGCGGTCGTCTTCCTCCCGGGATCACCGCGCGCGACCAGGTGCCGCCTGGGCGACGCGGTCCCGCTCCCCGACCAGCTCGTGCGCGCGAGCGCCGGCGCGTCGCCGCGCGAGCGCGGGGAGCACCCGCTCGTCACGGGCGACGTCACGCCGCACGCGCGCTCGCTCCGCTCGGCGGGGCTTCCCTTCGCGGACGCCGGGGACTGGATGGTCCGCGCGCGCCTCGGTGACCACCCGTTCGTCCTCGAGCGGGCCCTCGGCCGGGGCCAGCTGGTGGTCGTCGCCGACGCGGCGTTCTTGAGCAACGTCCAGCTCGATCAGGCCGACGCGGCGCCGCTCGCGCTCGACCTGGTGGAGGCCTACGGCGCGCCGCGCTTCTTCGAGCCCGGGGCGGCGGCCGGCGCGGGACGGGGGTCCGTCGCCTACCTCGCCACCTCGCCCGCCCTGGCACTCTTCGCCGGCATGGCGCTGACCGGGCTCCTCTTCGCCTGGCAGGGGAGCCTCGTGCCGCCGCGCGCGGCCGGCGACGCGGGCGCGGGCGCGCCGAGCCTCGAGACCTTCGTCGACTCGCTGGCCGCCCTCTACGCCGCGACGCGCGACCACCGCCGCGTGCTGGAGCGCTATCGCGAGCTGACCGCGGCGCGGCTCCGCCGGCACTTCGGGCTCGCCCCCGACACGCCGCTCGCCACGCTGATCGAGCGCCTGCGCCGCGAGCGCCGTGCCGCGCCGGCCGCGATCGACCTCCTCGCGGCGGGCGCCGGGGCCCGCGACGAGGCGGCGCTGCGCGCCGCGGCGCACGCGCTCGACGGCCTGGTGCGGGAGGCCCCGGCATGATGCCCGGCCGGGCGGACGACGTGCTCGCCATCGCCGAGCGCTACCGCCGGCTGGGCGAGGCGGTGGGCGGCGTGCTGGTCGGGCAGGAGTCGGCGCTCCGCCTGGCCTTCGTCACGCTCCTCTGCTCGGGGCACAGCCTGATCGAGGGCGTGCCGGGCGTGGCGAAGACGCTCCTCGTGCAGTCGCTCGCGGCCGCCGTCGACGTGCGCTTCGGCCGCGTGCAGTTCACGCCCGATCTCATGCCGAGCGACATCATCGGCACCTCGATCCTGGACCCGCGCGAGCGGGACAGCACCTTCCGGCCCGGCCCGCTGTTCACCGACCTGCTGCTCGCCGACGAGATCAACCGCGCCTCCGCGAAGACGCAGGCGGCGCTGCTCGAAGCGATGCAGGAGCGCGCCGCGACCGTGGACGGCAAACGCCACCCGCTCGGCCCGCACTTCGCCGTCTTCGCGACCCAGAACCCGATCGAGCAGGAAGGCACCTACCCGCTCCCCGAGGCGGAGCTCGATCGCTTCGTCTTCAAGATCGTCATGGGCTATCCGAGCGCCGACGAGGAGGCCGCGATCCTCGGCCTGCACCACGCCGGCGAGCGGCCGCCCGCCTCGGTGCCGCGCGTGCTCGGCGCCGACGACCTCCAGGAGTGCCGGCGCATCGTGCGCGCCGTCATCGTGCGCGAGGACGTGGTCGGCTACGTGGCCGCGCTGGTGCGCGCCACGCGCGCCGACCTGCACTTCGCCCTCGGCGCGTCGCCGCGCGCGGGCGTCCTGCTGCTGCGCGCGGCGAAGGCGCAGGCCGCGATCGAAGGGCGCGACTACGTCATCCCGGAGGACGTGCAGGCGATGTTCCCGCCGGCGCTCCGCCACCGCGTCCAGCTCGACCCCGCCGCCGAGGTGGAGGGCCTCACGCCCGACCGCGCGCTCGAGGCCACGCTGAAGAGCGTCGCGGTCCCGCGGTGAGGGTCGGCCCCGACCGGCGGCTCGTCGGCGCCGCCGCCGCCTGGACCGCAGCCGCCGTGGTCATCGTGGCCTGGCCGCCGCTCGGGGCGCCGCTCGCCGGCGCGCTCGCCGTGCTCGCGGCGCTGGTCGCCTGGGACGCATGGCTCCTCCGCCGCGCGCCGGCAGTCGGCGTCACGCGAGAGCTCCCCGCGCGCGCCTTCGTGGGGCGCGCGGCGGAGGTCGGACTCGTGCTGCAGAACGACGGCGCGCGGCCCGCGCCGCTCGAGCTGATCGACGAGGTGCCAGCGGACCTGGCCGCCGAGGAGCCGCACTTCCCCGCCCTCGTCGTGCCGGCGCACGGGACCCTCACCGTGCGCTACGCGATCCTCCCCGCCGCGCGCGGCGACCGGCCGTGCGGGCCGGCGATCGTGCTGCGGCGCTCGCCGCTCGGCTTCCTCCGCCGCCGCGAGCAAGGGGGAAGCGGCGGCCCGCTCCGTGTGTACCCGGACACGACGCGGTTCCTCCGCCCCGAGGCGCTCCGCCCGCGGCGCGTGTTCGCGGCCATCGGCGTGCGCCCGGCGCGCACGCGCGGGGAGGGGATGGAGTTCGAGTCGCTGCGCGACTACGTCGCGGGTGACGAGCCGCGGCGCATCGACTGGGCGGCGAGCGCCCGGCGCGGGCGGCTGGTGACGCGACTCTACCAGCACGAGCGCCACCACAACGTGCTGATCGCGCTCGACGCGAGCCGCCTCATGGCCGGCCTGGTCGGCGGGCGCTCGAAGCTCGACCACGCGGTGGACGGCGCGCTCGCGCTCGCCTACGCCGGGCTCGCCTCCGGCGACCGCGTCGGCATGCTGGTCTTCGACCGCGAGGTGCGCGGCCTGGTGACGCCGCGCGCGCACCGCCGCCACCTGGGGCTGTTCGTCGACCTGCTGCGCGCGGTCGAGCCCGCGGCGGTGGAGCCCGACTACCGCGCGCTGGCGCGCGAGATCGCGGCCCGCCAGCGCCGGCGGGCGCTGCTCATCGTCCTGACCGACTTCGTCGAGGTCGATACCGACGCGCTGGTGGGGCCGCTCGTGCAACTCGCGCGCCGCCACCGCGTCCTCCTGGTCGCCCTCCGCGACGCGGCCTACGACGCGCTCGCGCCCCCCGCGCCGGGCGGGCGGGAGGAGCCCCTCGACCTCTACCGGCGGGTGGTGCTCGACGAGCTGCTGCGCGGCCGCGAGATCACGCTCGCGCGGCTCCGCCGGCACGGGCTTCAGACCCTCGACCTCTCCCCCGACGCGCTCACGGCGTCGGTGCTGAACCGCTACCTGGCGCTGCGCCATGCGCCGGCCGCGTGAGCTCCCGGAGCCAGCCCGTGTCCACCGCCGTCCGTCGCGCGAGGCGGCGGACGGCGAGCAGCGCCGAGACGAGGGCGCTGGCGAGCGCCGCCGCCACGCCCAGCCGGGACGCGGTGCCGAGCGCCGACTCGCGCACGAAGCTCTCCATCAGCGCCGCCAGGAGGAAGAGCGGGATCGACCCCGCGAAGAGGAGGAGGGCCGGGTTGACCGCCTGGCGGAGCGCCGCGCGGCGCCCGCCGCGTCCGGGCGCGGCGACGGCGCCGCCCAGGAGGAGGCCCGCCGCGCTGCACAGCGTGATCGCGGTCAGCTCCGGGATGCCGTGCGGGAGGATCCAGGCGAGGAAGGCGAGCGGCCAGGGGTCGCGGAAGAAGATCGAGGCAAAGGCACCGAGCAGGATGCCGTTGTAGAGATGGAGGAGCACGGTCGGCACGCCGGCGAGCATCCCGGTGGCGAAGGAGAGGAGCCCGACCCGCGTGTTGTGCACGAAGAGCGAGGAGCCGAAGAGCGCGTTGTGCGCCGCCGGCGTGCGGTCCCGCACGAGGAACTCGGCGCGGGCCGCGGGCGAGGTGAGCAGCCGGTCGAGGCGGTCGCGCGAGTAGCCCATCGACGCCGGGACCAGCGCGTGGACCGCCGCGGGGTCGCGCCAGCCGAGTGCGCCGCCGACCACCATACCGGCGCCGAGGAGCCACCAGGCGAGCGCCTGCACGCGCCAGGTCTGTCCGACGGCCTCGGGCAGCCGCTCGAGGACGAGCCGTCCGAGCGACCGCTCCGCAGGCGGCGGGACGTAGAGGTAGGTGTAAGCGCGGACGCAGAGGGCGTTCAGGTGACGGATGGCCTCGGGGTCGTCGCCGCGCTCGCGCAGCCGTGCCAGGCGCGCGGTGTGCGCGCGGTAGAGGCGGCCGAGCTCGCTCAGCTCGTCGAACGCGAGGCTGCCCACGCGCACGCGCTCGCAGCGGTCGAGGAGCGCCGCGAAGCGCTCGGTATCGCCCGCGGGACCGGGCTCCGGTGACGGACGATCGGCCGCGTCGGGAGGCAGGCGGGGACGAAACCATCGCCACCGGCGCGGGTCAAGTCGTGCGCTCGCCCGAGCTGGTCGCGCTCGAGCTCCCCGTCGCCGGGCCGACCACCCGGATGCTCGCCTACCTCATCGACTGGGCCGTCATCCTGGCGCTCGAGATGGGGCTCGTCGGGCTCCTCTTCCTCGCGCTGCCGGCTACCGCGCGCGGCCTCTTCGGCTGGCTGGTCGCGCGCCTGCCCGGCGACCCGAGGGAACTCGCCGATCGCTTCATGCTCGTCCTGGTCGTGCTCTTCGTTCTCCTCCAGGTGGTGTTCGAGACCTTCTACTTCGTCTTCTGCGAGATGACGACGGGGGGGCGGTCGGTGGGCAAGGCCGTGGTCGGACTGCGCGTGGTGCGCGACGGCGGGTTCGCGCTCTCGCTGCGCGACTCCCTGGTGCGCAACCTGCTCCGCATCGTGGACCTGCTGCCGGGCGGGTACGCGGTGGGGCTGATGGCGATGGTGATGTCGCCCGAGACGAAGCGGCTGGGCGATCTGGCGGCCGGGACGATCGTCGTCCGCCTCGATCGGCCGACGCCGGCGCCGCCGTTCGCCGCCGTGGCGGCCGACTCGGCGAGCGCTTTCCGCTTCGAGCGCGGGCAGGTCGAGCGCCTGGGGAGGAACGAGCTCGCGCTCGTGCGCCAGACCCTGCGTCGCGTGGCGACGCTCTCGCCCGAGCGCGCCGACGAGGCGCTCGCGCGCGCGGCCACGGTCCTCTGCGCGCGCATCGGCCACGCGCCGGTCGCGCCCGAGGAGCGCGCCGCCTTCCTGCACGCGCTGCTCGATGCCGCCCGCGCGCGCTGAGGGCGCCGCGCCGGCGTTGCTGGTATCCCGGGGACGTTTGATATTAGTATCGACGGTGTGACGCAGCACGACCGGCGGGGGGGCGGGGCCTGGGGCGGGCTCATCGAGCACTACCGCGACCGCCTCCCGATCAGGCCGGGCGACCGGGTGGTGACGCTGAACGAGGGCAACACGCCCCTCGTGCGCGCCGACCGCCTCGCGGCCGTGGTGGCCCCGGGCATCGAGCTGTACCTCAAGTGCGAGGGCCAGAACCCGACCGGCTCGTTCAAGGACCGCGGCATGACGGTGGCGGTCACCAGGGCGCTCGCCGAGGGCGCGGAGGCGGTCATCTGTGCCTCGACCGGCAACACCTCGGCCTCGGCGGCCGCCTATGCGGCGCGCGCGGGCATCCGCGCCTACGTGGTCGTGCCGCAGGGAAAGATCGCGCTCGGCAAGCTTTCGCAGGCGGTGATGCACGGCGCCCGCGTGATCCAGATCGAGGGCAACTTCGATCAGGCGCTGCGCCTGGTGCGCGACGTGAAGGAACGCTACCCCACGCGCCTGGCGCTGGTGAACTCCATCAACCCGCACCGCATCGAGGGCCAGAAGACCGCGGCCTTCGAGATCTGCGACGCGCTCGGCCGCGCGCCCGACTACCATCTGCTACCGGTCGGCAACGCGGGCAACATCACCGCCTACTGGAAGGGCTACACCGAGTACCGGGCCGCGGGCGCGATCGACCGGCCGCCGCGCATGATGGGCTACGAGGCGGCGGGCGCGGCGCCCATCGTGCTCGGGCGGGTGGTCGAGGAGCCGCGCACCGTCGCCACCGCGATCCGCATCGGCAATCCCGCCAGCTGGAAGTCCGCCGAGGCGGCGCGCGACGAGTCCGGCGGCGCGATCGAGGCGATCAGCGACGACGACATCCTGGCCGCCTACCGGCTGCTCGCGCGCACCGAGGGCGTGTTCGCCGAGCCGGCCTCGGCGATCTCGCTCGCCGGGGCGTTGAAGCTCGGCGCGAGCGGGCGGCTGCGCGCGCGGGACCTCCTCGTGCTCACCCTCACCGGGCACGGCCTCAAGGACCCCGACACCGCGATCGCCAACTCGGAGGCCACGCACTCCATTCCCGCCGACCTGGCCCGGCTGGCCGCCGTGCTCGAGCTGGGCTAGAGCGGTGACCCGATGAAGTACGTGGTGCTCCAGGGCGACGGGATGGCGGACGAGCCAATCGCGGAACTGGGGGGGAAGACGCCGCTCGAGTACGCGCGCACGCCGAACCTCGACCACATGGCCGCGCGCGGCATCCTCGGGCTCACGCGCACCATCCCGCGCGGCCTGCCGCCCGGGAGCGACGTCGGCACCATGTCGATCCTCGGCTACGACCCGGCGCGCTACCACACCGGCCGCTCGCCCATCGAGGCGGCGAGCATGGGCGTCGAGCTCGGGCCGGACGACGTCGCCTTCCGCTGCAACCTGGTGACGCTCGAGACGCTCGAGGGCGGCGGCGAGATCATGCGCGACTTCGCCGCCGGCCATCCGCCGACGGAGGACGCGGCGGTGATCGTGCGCGACCTGCAGCGCGTGCTGGGCGGCGAGGGCCTCGAGTTCCATCCCGGCGTCAGCTACCGCCATCTGCTCGTCTGGCGCGGCGGCGAGAGCCGCATGCGCACCACGCCGCCGCACGACATTTCCGACAAGCCGGTCGCGGGCCGCTTCCCCGACGGCCCGGGCGCCGAGGTCCTGCGCGACCTGATGGAGCGCTCGCGTCCCTTCCTGGCCACGCACCCCGTCGTGCAGGCGCGCGCGGCGCGCGGCGAGCGGGTGCCGACGTCGATCTGGCTCTGGGGGCAAGGCAAGCGCCCGCACTTGCCGACGCTGCGCGAGCGCTACGGCGTCGAGGGCTCGGTGATCGCCGCCGTCGACCTGGTGAACGGCCTCGGCGTGCTCGCCGGCCTCACCCGGATCGCCGTCCCGGGCGCCACCGGCTTCCTCGACACGAACTTCCGCGGCAAGGCCGAGTACGGGCTGCGTGCCCTCGAGGAGCGCGACTTCCTCTTCCTCCACGTCGAGGCGCCCGACGAGGGCGGCCACATGGGCGACGCGCAGAAGAAGGTCGAGGCGATCGAGAACGTGGACGAGAAGGTCGTCGGCCCGCTCCTGGAAGGCCTGCGCGCCGCGGGCGGCGAGTGGCGCATGCTGGTCATGCCCGACCACCCGACGCCGTGTGCCTTGAAGACGCACACCGGCGAGCCGGTGCCGTTCGTGGTCTACGTCTCGAGCGACGACCAGAAGCCGCGCGGCCTGGCGCGCGGCTACAACGAGCGCGACGCGCGCGAGCAGGGCATCTTCATCCCCGAGGCGCACGCGCTGCTCGACCGGCTGCTGCGTCGCTGAGCGCGCGGCGAGGGATCCCGGCATGGAGCGCAACCTCGCCATGGAGCTGGTGCGGGTGACCGAGGCGGCGGCGCTCGCCTCGGCGCGGCTCATGGGCCGCGGCGACGAGACGGCCGCGGACATGGCGGCGATCGAGGCGATGCGCAAGGCCTTCGACGCGATCGCGATCGACGGTACGGTGGTGATCGGCGAGGGCGCCGAGGACGCCATGCCGATGCTCTACGTGGGCGAGAAGGTGGGGACGGGGCACGGGCCGGCGACCGACGTGGCGCTCGACGCGCTCGAGGGCGCCGCCATCACCGCCGCCGGCGGCTACAACGCGCTCTCCGTGATCGCGATCGCCGAGCACGGGACCTTCCTCCGCGTCCCCGACACCTACATGGACAAGATCGCCTGCGGGCCCGAGGGGCGGGGGCTGATCGACCTCGACCGGCGCCCGAGCGAGAACCTGAAGGCGCTCGCCGACGCGCGCGGCGTCTACGTCGAGGACCTGACCGTCGCCATCCTCGACCGCCCCCGCCACAACGCGCTCATGGACGAGGTGCGCGCGGCGGGTGCGCGCATCAAGCTGATCACCAGCGGCGACGTGTCGGCCGCCCTCGCCACCACGCGGCCGGACACCGGCATCGACATCCTCATGGGCGTGGGCGGCGCGCCGCAGGGCGTGCTCGCCGCGGCGTTCCTCCTCTGCGCGGGCGGCGAGATGCAGGCGCGCTTGAAGCCGCGGAACGAGCACGAGACGGGCGAGCTGCGGAAGCTCGGCCTCTTCGACCTGCAGCGCAAGTACCGCCTGGACGAGCTGGCCTCGGGCTCGGTCATGTGCGCCGCCACCGGCATCACGCCCGGCGACTACCTGCGCGGCGTCCGCTACCTCAAGGGCGGCGCGGTCACCAACTCCGTCGTCATGCGCTCCCCGACGCGCACCGTGCGCTTCATCGAGGCGCACCACCACTTCGACCGCTCGCCGGCGTACTAGGCTAGGAGGCTGACCCGAGATTCGTAGCGCGGAGACGGCGGCGGGAGTACCTCGCTCGCTCACGCTGCGCGGCGACTGGACTGACGGTGCACCCCTCCGACGCGTATCGCCGCGCAGAGATCGCTCGCGGGGCACTCCCGCCGCCGCTGGACCCGCCGACGAATCTCGTGACCGCTTCCCTGCTACGCCGGCGCCCAGCCCAGGGCCCGCAGCCGTCGCCCAACTGCGGTATCCACCTCGGTCCCGTCAGCTCGATCTTTTTGGGTTTCCACGCCCGTGATGCTCGAGACGCTCGGCGTCTACCAGGTCCTTCAGGCGCCCGGTCGCGCGCTTGTTCGCAATGAAGTCCTCCCGGCCGAGCACGGCGACCTGCACGTCGTCGAACCGCGCCTCTTGCCGCCGCGGCCAGGCGGTTGCGAAGTCGACGCCGCTGATCTGCGTCAGCACGTCGATGCGCAGCGGGGGGAGCCCGATCTGGAAGACCACCCCGGGATGGGCCAGGTCCCCGGGAGTCAGATCGTGGAGTGGCGCCCCGAACTCGCGCAGCGCCGCGTGGGCGCGGTCGGCATTCTCGGGGGTCGGGTCGACCCACACATCGAGGTCTCCCGTGGCCCGCGGCCGGCCGAGCACGGCGAGGGCGTAGGCGCCGACGATCAGGAAGCGGACGTCATGGTCGACGAACGCGCGCAACAGATCGCGGAAGTCCTTTGCCAGCTCGATCTTCGCGCCACCCATGCAGCCTCCACTGGTGTACGCTCAGGCGAAACGCGAGCATGAGCCGCTCGTCGATGGGGACCGTGTCCCAGAAGACGTCGTCCGCCGCGTCGAGATCCTCCGCCTCCGGGGTGCCCGGGCGAATCACCCGTCCCGTGGCGGTTGCCAACCGTCGCTCTCGGTCGGTCCTATTCACGAATGTGATTGTAGCAGACTGCTCCTTCATCGCGCGAAGCGAGCCGCCGAGGCGGTCGGTTCGCCGGCGCACACCCGCCGGGTCCCGCATCCACCACGTGACTCATCGCCTGGACCTACGGGACGCGGCCCTCTCGGCGCGATGAAACGGTGACGTCCTTCACACAGCGGAAACCAATGTGCATGAGGCCCGTCTCCGGCGTCGAATGCCCGCGTGCGGAGACGCGAAAGCCATGGCACACCCTCGGATCGCAGAGGAAGGAACCGCCCCGAATGACCTTCTCGCTCGCCGCGTCCGGCGTGAACGGGGCGGCGCGCAGGGAATAGGGTCGGAACCAGTCGTCGCACCACTGCCAGACGTTCCCGCCCATGTCGGTGAGACCGGACGGTGTCTTGCCGAACAGGCCGACCGGCGACGTGTAGACCCACCCGTCGGCCGCGGTGTTCCGCCGCGGGAACTCGCCCTGCCAGGTGTTCGCCATGTACCGGCCGTCCACCACCAGCGCGTCCCCCCAGGCGTAGCGCGGCCCGTCGCTGCGGCCGGCCCGCGCCGCGTGCTCCCATTCGACCTCGGTCGGGAGCCGCTTGCCGGCCCAGCGGCAGTAGGCGACCGCATCGTTCCACGACACCTGCGTGACGGGATGATCGTCCGCTGCGAGCGGCGCCGACGGGCCGAGCGGGTGGCGCCAGCTCGCCCCGTCGACGAGCCCCCAGCCGCCGCCCTTCACGTCGAAGACACCCGAAGCGCCGAAGTGCTCGGACTGCGTCACGTAGCCGGTCGCGTCCACGAAGCGGTGGAAGTCGGCGACCGTGACGGGATGGACGTCGAGCAGGAAGGGCACGATATCGGCGTAGAAGGTCGGCCGCTCTGTGAGCGCGCCGTCCTCCGAGCCGATCCGCGTCCGGCCGCCGGGGATGTAGACCATGCCGGATGGAACGATGACGCCGGTCGGCGCCGTCCCTCGTCGATGCGGGTGAACGCCGGCGCCGGCGGCGAGCACGACGCAAGCGGCCGACACGACCAGGAGCGCTGTTGACGCCCGCCGCGACATCTCACCCGGCTCACGAGCGGACGCGGCCTACGTCGTGGTCGTCGTCATGGTCGTCGTCGTGGTCGTCGTGCTCGTGATGGTCGTCCAGTCGGGCCGCAGCTCGTGCAGCCGCGTCGCCATGCTCGACACCACGCTCGCGTTCCCCGGATCGGTCACCCCGTTCAGCAGCTCGAAGGGATCGGCGAGCTCGTCGTAGAGCTCGCTCTCGGCGGTGACGTAC